>Ga0194060_10001706_pt1 | contig 15721 bp, 15 predicted proteins | sample SepL225m_MetaG_FD_163427 | JGI IMG/M metagenome (GOLD analysis project Ga0194060, IMG submission 163427) | Anoxic zone freshwater microbial communities from boreal shield lake in IISD Experimental Lakes Area, Ontario, Canada - Sep2016-L222-5m | ecosystem: Environmental > Aquatic > Freshwater >...
GCACCAGATGGCCGCCTAGGAAAATTGGTTTTCTTTCCTGCAGCTCAACCTCGCATATGGTTAATTGACGCCAGTTTGATTGACGATGTGAAAGCAATGCCGGAAGAAAATCTTGTTGCTCAAAATTGGCTCAGACAACTTCAATCGATCACTAATCAAGATGTAGTGAAAGCCCTCGCGTATGGACACCCTAATTTACATTTTGCGAGCCGTTTAGCTCCAAGTGAGTTGCAGTATTACTTCGTAGCGAGCCAAAGCCGATTAGAGGATTTCCTGAAGAGGAAAGTTACGCTAGACACTGCAGCGCAATCGGGAGTTAAAGTGTCTGTTATTCCTGATGATGCGGTTCAAAGTTATATGGATATTAGAGAAGAAATCGCATTTATTACCACTGTTATTCCTGTTGGTGAACTTGATTCGCTACGGGCTCACATTGCATCGTTGTTAGTTTTGGATTTAAGTAAGGAACGTCAAGCCACGTTAGCAAGTGATGCTCGTGCGGCACTTGCTGCAGAAAAGCATAAGCTGCGGATCATCGCAGGAAAATATCGGTTGACTTCAGAGAACGAAAAAGTCCCCGTAACTATTGTTAATGATTTTGCTCAACCGATAGTTGTCACGCTCCATCTGAGCTCTGAGAATCCTCGCGTTCAAGTTAAGAGCGTAAGGAAAATTACCTTGCCTCCACACTCCAAAACCCAACTTTCAATCCCGATTACCGTTATTGCCTCTGGCAACACTTCGTTAACCGCATCCCTTGTGAACGTCAAAGGACGTCCCATCGTCGAACCGACGATTTTGACGCTGAGTGTTTCAGTAATCAGCCCTGCTGTTGCCTGGTTCACAACAGGAGCGGCAATACTTCTCTTCTTGGGAGCTATCGCTCAGAGTGTTCGCCGCGTGAGGAGGTCGCGTAAATGAAACCGGCTGAACTTTTCCACGCCTCTAGCGTTATGGCGCTTGGTACCTCGATTTCGAAGGTGACAGGATTTATTCGCACCATTCTTACTGTTGCACTCTTGGGCACAGCTCTTCTTGCAGATTCATTTAACGTAGCAAATACTCTGCCGAATATCTTGTACAACCTTTTAGTTGGTGGCGCACTCACGGCTATTTTTGTGCCTCAACTTATACGTTCATTTGAAACTGAAGATGGAGGGCATGAATTCGCATCTCGATTAGTGAGCGCAGTGAGCCTTATTTTATTAGCTCTGGTTTTCCTTGGAGTTATTTTTGCGCCAGCTTTGGTTCGTATATACGCGCCCGAATTTTCATCTGTTGGCTTTGAGAGCGAATTTAATTTAGCTGTAGCTTTCACCCGCAATTGCCTTCCTCAAATATTCTTTATGGGGTTGTTCACTATGTTGGGTCAGATTGCCAATGCCAGAGGATCTTTTGCCCCACTTATGTGGGCGCCTATCGCTAATAATTTGATAGTTATTGTGATTTATAGCGCTCTACTCTTCTTTGTCCCCCAGATTGATTTACATAACATTACACATTGGCAGGTTCAAGTAATTGGCTGGGGCAGCACTTTCGGTGTTGTTCTACAAGCGCTGATTTTGATTCCTGTGGTGAAGCGAGCTGGGTTGATGGTCCGCCCAACATTGCGCTGGGGGGGGTTAGGAAAATCATTCTCGCTAGCTGGTTGGACCTTGATTTATGTGATGATCTCTCAGTTGGGATATTTAGTTACCGTGAATGTTTCCACTACGGCTGCTGTGAGAAGCGCTAAAGAGGGAATTACTACGGGGGTTGGTTTTACTCCATATAGCAACGCTTATCTCATAATGATGTTGCCCTATTCGATTATTACAATTTCGATAATTACGGCACTTTTGCCGCAGCTCTCTCGGTTAGCACTTCAAAAGAAATTGGACGAAGTACGTCAACAATTAGTGGGCGCGATAAGGATGGTTGGGGTTTTAACTGTTCCTAGCGGTGTGGCTTTTCTTCTCTTTGGGCCGCTCATGACTCGAGTTTTATTCTTTGGAATTGAAACAAGTGATTCTGTTTATATTGGTTATGTCGTTTCATCTCTTGGTTTAGGTTTGGTTGCTTTTAGTATTCATTTGATCCTTTTACGCGGATTTAATTCATTTGAAGATACGCGGACACAGGTATGGTCGATTCTCTTCATTAATATTGTTGCGGTCGGTCTCTCGTATCTCTTTTTGTCGATACTGCCTAATAAATGGGTAACGGTTGGTTTAGGTTTCGCTTTCTCGATTAGTTACATCTTTGGCCTATTTCTGACTTTGCGCTTACTTGATCGCCATGTGGGCCCAATACGTATGAGTGACTTCATTTCTCAGCACTTTGGTCTCTTTGCGGCGTCATTGATTGCAATGTTGCCACTCTTTCTATTATCGCAATATTTCTCATGGGTGAGCGGGGACACATCTGTTCTCGTTCGGATAGCCGAACTTTTGGTTGTTATGGTTTTAAGCCCTCTTCTTTACTATTTCGTCGCAAAAAGCTTGAAGATTGGCGAAGTCACAATGATTCGAGAAATGGTCGGAGTTCAGATTTCACGAGTTGCTAATTCGCGCCGTAAGCCCAATGCCGACGCTAATGATTAACTGCCTTTAGGATGGGTCCATGGCAAACGACGTTGTAATTATCGGATCAGGTCCTGCCGGATATACCGCAGCGATTTACGCAGCACGCGCACAGCTTTCACCAATTCTTTATGAAGGATCAGTTACCGCTGGCGGAGCGCTTATGAATACAACTGAGGTTGAGAATTTTCCTGGGTTTACCGATGGCGTTATGGGTCCAGATTTAATGGATTCAATGCGTAAACAGGCGCTTCGTTTTGGAACCAAGATAATCACAGACGACATCACTGAAATGAATTTAACGGGCGATGTAAAAGTTTTGAAAGATGGCTCGGGAAATACGATTGAAAGTAAAAGTGTAATTCTGGCGATGGGCTCGGCTTTTAAGGAAATTGGGTTAGTTAACGAGAAGCGACTCTCTGGTCGTGGCGTTTCTTGGTGTGCTACCTGCGATGGATTCTTTTTCCGTGATCAAACTATCGCAGTTGTTGGTGGTGGTGATTCAGCGATTGAAGAAGCTACCTTCTTGACACGCTTTGCTTCTAAAGTAGTTTTAATTCACCGCCGTGACTCTTTGCGCGCATCGAAAATTATGGCTGAGCGCGCATTCAGTAATCCTAAAATTGAGTTCCTCTGGAACCATGAAGTGATTGATGTTTTAGGTGCTGATAAAGTTTCTGGGCTCTCTCTTCGGAACACAGTTGATGGAACTCTCTCTGAGCGAGATTTCACCGGACTTTTTGTCGCCATCGGACATTCACCCAGAAGTGAACTTGTTTTGGGTCAGGTTGAGGTTGATAACGAAGGGTATGTTGAAGTAGTTGGCCGAACTACCCACACCAATCTGACTGGGGTATTCGCCTGCGGAGACTTGGTGGACCACAGTTATCGCCAAGCAATCACCGCTGCTGGCTCAGGATGCCAAGCGGCACTCGATGCAGAGCGATTCCTGTCGCATCACTAACTTTTCACTAGTAATCTACGAAATCGAATCAGAATAAAGGAGCAATAAATGAGCGCACCGGTGCCAGTAACAACTGCAACATTTGATGAGGTTGTCCTTAAGAGTACAACCCCTGTTTTGGTTGATTTTTGGGCGGAATGGTGTGGCCCATGCCGCGCTGTAGCTCCTATCCTCGATGAGATTGCTAATGAGTATGGTTCAAAAATAAAGATCGTAAAACTTAATACCGATGAAGAATCTGCCATTGCAATCAAATATGGAATCACTTCAATCCCAACCCTTAATGTTTTCGTTAACGGTGAGGTTGTTAAGACCATTATTGGCGCAAAGCCAAAGCCAGCCTTGCTTAAAGAGTTGGAATCTTTTATTTAACTAGAAGAGTTAGAAGTGGTGTAGCGCCGACATGGAAGAAATATCGATTCGCATTGGTGATACAGGCGACTCGACGAGCCATGTTGTTAATATCCTTAACAGAATTGGTCTATTAACTACTCGTCCAAATATATTTAATGGGGAAGTCGAAAATGCTGTTCGCGCTTTCCAACAATCGCGCGGATTGACAGTCACTGGTGTTGTTAACGCGGTTTCATTACGAACCCTCGAAGAAGCACAATGGAAACTCGGTGATCGTTCGCTCTTTGTTAAAACTCCGCCGTTAATGCGTGGAGATGATGTTGCAACTTTGCAAGCAAGGCTCACTGATATGGGTTTCGATTGTGGCCGTGTAGATGGAGTGTTTGGTCCGCGTTGCGAAAAAGCAATTAAGGAATTCCAGAAATCTGTGGGAGTTACTGCAGATGGCATTTGTGGACCGCGCACTATCGCAGCATTTATGCGCCTTCTTAGAACTGTCTCTGGAGGTGCACCGGCGGTGTTACGTGAAAGTGCCGCGCAGAAAACACGAGGTCCTGCGCTAGCAAATAAGGTAATCGTTCTTGATCCAAGTTGTGGGGGATCCAATAAAGGAATCTCTGAAAATGGCGTTGAAGAATCAGAGATTGTTTATGACATCACTCGTCGTTTGGAAGGGCGTTTACTTGCTTTAGGAGTAAGTGTTTTTCTCACACGCGGAAATGATGGTTCCCCGACAGAGGCAGAGAGAATCGCTTTAGCCAATCAAACCCATGCCGACTTGGCACTTTCTTTTCATGTTGACCGTTACGCAAATGAAAAGGCCAATGGTGTAGCAACGTATTTTTACGGAACTAAAAATCATGGAGTTCACTCGGTTGTTGGTGAAAGATTTGCCTCCTTGGTTCAGCGGGAAATTTGTGCTCGTACTGATCTTCTCAATTGCAGAACTCATGAAAAAACATGGGATCTGCTACGACTTACAGTGGCCCCAACAGTCCGTATTGATTTGGGGTATTTAACAAATCCGGGTGATGCCCAACGTCTAGCACGTCCAGATTTCCGTGATGTCATCGCTGAATCTGTTGTAATTGCGATTCAACGCCTCTATTTGGCCTCAGAAGATGATGCAAAGACTGGAACGTTACGCATCTCTGACCTGCGTAAGGCAGGAATCCGAAGTTAGATAAACGCGATTGAAGCTCGATGTGGCAGACTGCGCCAATGTCCGAGCTGATCCCGAGGTATCAAACAGGTACTCCACAAAATCTTGAGGAGCGCTTTGCTCATCGCGCTTCAGGAATGCTCGCTAGTGAAATCCGTTCACTCTTTGCTGTGGCCTCTCGCCCGGAAATTGTTTCTTTAGCCGGTGGCATGCCAAATCTTTCAGCTCTACCTATGGGGATGATGGCTTCTGTTGTTCACGATTTGATTGCAACAAATGGCGCAGAAGCGTTGCAATATGGCAGCGGTCAAGGACATCCAAAACTACGCGAACAAATTTGCGAAGTTATGGCTCTTGAGGGAATTCGCGCTAACGCTGACGATGTCATTGTTACGACTGGATCCCAACAGGCTTTGGATTTAATCTCGCGAATCTTTATTGATCCGGGTGATGTTATTTTGGTAGAGGCCCCGTCATATGTCGGCGCTCTAGGAACTTTCCGCCAGTATGAAGCTCAGGTTGTTCATATTTCACTTGATGATCAAGGTTTAATCCCTGATGCTTTGCGCGCAGGAATTGAATCTGTTCGGGCGAGTGGGCGCAAAATTAAGTTCCTGTACTTGATTCCCAATTATCAAAATCCGACGGGTGTTCTGCTTTCGGCAGATCGCCGCACAGAAATCTTAAATATCTGTCGAGAAGAGCAGATTTTTGTGGTTGAAGATAACCCTTATGGGTTGCTGGGTTTTGAGCGTCCTTCACCTAACGCTATGCGGGCCGAAGATAGTGAGAATGTAATTTATTTAGGTTCTTTCTCAAAAACAATAGCTTCTGGTTTGCGGGTTGGGTGGGCGCTAGTGCCTCCATCTCTTAAAGAGAAATTAGTTATTGCAAGTGAATCCTCAATTTTGTGTCCTTCCAACTTCACACAGATGACGATCTCTAGTTATTTGGCAGATCAACCGTGGCGAGACCAGATCACATCTTTTTGTGAGCTTTATAAAGTGAGACGTGATGCGATGTTGGAATCCCTTGAAGAGTATTTTCCAGCTTCTGCCACATGGACAAAACCAAGTGGTGGATTTTATGTCTGGGTTAATTTGCCGCCCGAAATTGATACTAAGTTAATGATGCCTCAAGCGATTGTTGCAAAGGTTGCTTATGTACCAGGCACTGCTTTTTACGCTGATGGTCTTGGAACATGGGCGATGCGCTTGTCCTATTGCCACCCAACCCCTGAGCGAATTCGTGAAGGCGTCAAAGCTTTAGGTGGAGTCGTTCATCAAGAATTGGCTCGTCGTAAAAGCGGATATGAACTGAGTTAATTTACTCTTCTATTAACTCAACAATTCTTTGAAGGTCTTCGTTGCCTGAATACTCAATCGTGATCTTGCCTTTACTTTTGCCCGATTGAACGCTTACTCGAGTATCAAAGAGGTCCGATAGACGTTCTGCTATTTCCAATAGGGCTGGCGGTGGTGCGGCGACTACGCGAGATTTAACTTTCTTCTGAGAACTTCCAGTGGCAACTAACTCCTCTGTTGCACGCACACTTAAACCTTCGGCCACAATCTTTGAAGCTAAACGTTCGATCTCGCTCTCATCGGTAAGTCCCAATAGCGCTCTGGCATGGCCGGCTGAAAGAACTCCCGCAGCAACCCTTCTTTGCACTGTAGGTGGCAAATTTAGAAGTCGTATTGTGTTTGATAAGTGAGGGCGCGATTTTCCTAGGCGCGATGCAAGCTCGTCGTGAGTGCAGCCGAAATCTTCAAGTAATTGTGTGTAGGCAGCGGCTTCTTCTAAAGCATTCAATTGGCTGCGATGAATGTTCTCTATAAGTGCATCGCGCAATAAATCGTTATCGTTTGTTTCTCGGATAATTACAGGAATACTTTTTAATCCTGCAAGTTTTGATGCACGTAATCTGCGCTCTCCCATAATAAGTTCATATTTACCTTTGGAAATTTCTCGTACTACAGGTGGTTGCAGAAGTCCCACTTCTTTTATTGATGCACTTAATTCATTGAGTGCATCTTCATCAAAAACCGAACGAGGTTGTTTTGGATTGGGATGAATTGAATCAATGGGAACTTCGTTTTGTTGTGCAACTTGAGTTCCAGAAACTGAAAGTGATGCCGGAATTAGCGCGTCTAAATTGGTTCCTAATCCACCACGTTTAGCACTCATGCACTTTCTCCCTTTTTGTAATTGATGCTGACAACATTGGAGTCAAACCCTTTGCCCCGTTCTGCAATTTCGCGGGCAACTTGTAAGTACGCAATTGCTCCCGGGGAACCTGGGTCATATGTCATAACAGTTTGACCGTAGGAGGGAGCTTCAGAAACTCTTACTGCGCGAGGGATAGGAATATCAATTAACTCGTTTGGGAAGTGCGAACGAACACTTGCTGCTACATCATTTGCTAAACGTGTTCTTCCATCAAACATCGTTAAAATAATTGTTGAAAGTGCAAGATCGTTATTCAATCTTTTTTTCACAACTGAATATGTTTCAAGAAGTTGGGTGAGACCTTCTAGCGCGTAGTATTCGCATTGAATAGGAATTAATAATTCTTGCGCAGCTGCAAATGCGTTAACTGTGAGCAAACCTAAACTTGGTGGGCAATCGATAAATATGTAGTCGTACCCCACCCCTGCGCTCTGCTTTGCTGCAACTAACTCTTGGATCGCTTCTTTTAGTCTTAGTTCGCGAGCAACCATTGATACAAGGTTGATCTCTGCTTGAGCAAGTGCGGTATTTGAAGAGATGCATTCGAGGTGCGGGAATCCGGCAACTTTCTGTACAACTTTTTCAATGGGGGTTGTTCCCATGAGTACTTCATAAATTCCATCATTTTCACGATGCTCGACGCCTAAGGCGGTGCTGGCATTTCCTTGTGGGTCTAAGTCGATCACGAGGGTGCGAAGTCCACCCATAGCTAGTGAGGCGGCGAGATTAACTGTGGTGGTGGTCTTACCCACCCCACCTTTCTGGTTGGCGACGGTGAAGATTCGCAGTTTGGCTGGTTTTGCCATCGCCTCTTTAAGGCGGCGCGTGCCGATAACTTTCTTCGGGTTTACCGGTTCCTGTGTTTCACGTGAATCATCCACATGGGTAGTTAAGCACGCTTTTGGAGGCTAATAACACGCCCCAGCGGTAATCCTTCGAGTTCGATTTCATGGAAGGTAGCGCCTTTGATGGTAAGGGCTTCTTGAGCAGCGCTTTCGCCCTTAATTGCTAAAAGAGAGCCGTTGCTGGTGAGTAGGTGCCAGCTCATCGCTTTGAGTTTTACCATCGGAGCTACCGCCCGGGCGGTCACAATATCTGCTTTGACTTTATATTCCTGGGCTTGCCCGCGAAAGATCCGGATAGGGAGCTCCCCTACCGCCTCGGTAAGAAAATCAACCCTTCTTTGGAGGGGTTCAATCAGTGTAATTTTTAGATCTGGGCGAGCTAAGGCGAGAGGGATACCAGGTAGACCTGCCCCTGATCCAATATCGATCACTGTCGCCCCTTGAGGAATGAGCGAGATAACAGGGAGGCAGTTGAAGATATGCCTCTCCCAGATAATCTCCCCTTCGCGGGGTCCAATTAACCCTCGTTCAATACCTGCGCTTTGAAGGAGTTCAGCGTAGGTGCGTATCTCTTTTTCGCGCTCAGGGAAATACTGGGTGATGAGGGTTTCACGTGAAACCATCAGTGTTGGGGTGGGTTACTTCGCAGGGAAGATAACGACACAGCGCTCTGGGTCTTCGCCCTCAGATTCACTCGTGAGGCCCAAAGTTTGGATTGTGTCGTGAATGACCTTTCTTTCAAAGGCATTCATAGGGCGTAATTTGAGGGAGGCCTTTGTTTCAGTAACCTCATCAGCGCTCTCTTGGGCCAAAGTCTTTAACTCATCTTTGCGACCAGCTCTAAAGCCATCGATATCAAGCATGAGGCGGCTCCGGTCCCCAGTAGAGGTCTGCACCGCTAAACGAGTGAGCTCTTGTAGGGCATCAAGGACTTCCCCGTCACTTCCTACAAGGTGGGTGAGGTTTCCGCCCACAATAGCTACCGCAGCGCGGTCGTTTTCAACGTCGATATCTATATCGCCATCAAGATCGGTGATATCAAGGAGGCCCTCAAGGTAATCAGCGGCGATATCGCCCTCTTCCTCGAGTTTGGCTAGAAGGCTCTTTACTTCGCCTTTTTCGCTGACCTTCTCTACTACATCTTCTTTTTTGCTCATTTTTCACTCCTTATTGTCGGGTTTACCCGTTTTACACCTATTTGTCTGACTTCTACTTCTTCTTTTTCTTCTTGGGTTGGCTCCGTTGACCTTTAATTTCTACAGAAGAAGGCTCTGTAGATCCTGCTTCTGAACTCTCGGTATCTGGTGTTCCGGCTTTGCGGGCCCTCTTGGCTTGAAGCTCTAAGAAGGCAGGTGAGCCAGGTGTTGGATTTCGTTTGATCACATAGAACTGTTGGCCCCATGTCCAAAGGTTTGTTGTTGACCAATAAATTAAAACTCCAATAGGAAAGTTAACTCCGGAGATTGCAAAAATTACTGGGAATGCATAGAGCATTATTTTTTGCTGTTGCAACATCATATTGTTACTTGAATCCATCTTCGGCATACCTTTTAACATCAACTGACGTTGCGTGGTGAAGGTTGTTAAAGACATAAAGGCAATCAAAACAATGGTAACAATTTTTACTGTTGAGTTGGTTGTTCCAAGAAATGTTGACGAAATTGGAGCACCGAATATTGTCGCTTGAGCGGCGCTATCAACATCGTGTTGTGTTAAAACTCCATGGGCGACTGGAGGGTGTTTTCCAATTCCATTAAGAACAGTAAAGAGTGCAAAAAAGATTGGGGCTTGAGCCAAGATAGGAAAACATGAGGCCAGAGGATTTGTTTTATGCTCTTTATAGAGCTTCATCATCTCTTCGGATTGTTTCTGTCGATCATCTTTATGCTTTTTTTGAATTTCCTTCATGTGTGGTTGAAGGGCAGTTAGCGCGCGTTGGCTTTTAATTTGTTTTACAAAAAGAGGGATTAATAGAACTCTAATAAGGATTACAAGTCCCATGATGGACAAACTCCATGAGACACCACTGTTCGCCGAGAAAATCGGTGAGAGCAAATCGTGGATAGTCACAATGACCCAAGAAACAGCGATATATAAGGGGTTTAGGATGGTATTCATAGAGAGAGCGCCTCGTTTGTATTAGTTGAATTTAAAGGTACATAGTCAACTCCGCCATGAGACCATGGATTACATCTCATTAACCGCCACACAGACATAAATAGACCTTTGAGTCCGTAAGTATTAATCGCAGTCACTGCATAAGAAGAGCATGATGGGTAGTACTTGCATTTTGGGGCCGACATGGGGGAAATCCATTTTTGATAAATTTTAATTAGCCCTACAACTATTGCCTTCATTGTTGGGCCAATGTTTTTGAGAGAAGTTTGGAGATGAGGAATTCTGTTTCAGCCACCACCGTCTTTGGGTGGGCTGTTGGAAGCGCGCGAATAACCAGTAAGGCGTTCTGTGGAAGTTGGTTAAGTGAATTAAATAGTGTGTGGCGGATTTGGCGTGCGATGCGATGACGTTGCACTGATCCCCCAACGCTTTTGCTGATAATTAGTCCGCACTTTGGGCCAGTCGCTTCGGTTTTAGTTAGGTAGAGATAACCAACCAAAGCCTTACTGGTAATGCGAAATCCACTTTTTGTCGTCCGAGCAAAATCTTCAGGTTTAGTCAGACGTGCACTGCGAGGTAGCACGGAAATACTTACGCTGAAATTCGTACGCGGCCCTTTGCGCGGCGTGCAGAAAGAACAGCTCGGCCGGCACGAGTTGCCATGCGGGCGCGGAAACCATGCTTCTTCGCACGTCGGCGAACATTGGGCTGGAAAGTGCGCTTTGTCATGAGAACTCCTAGAAATCTATTAATGGGGGAACAAGGAGGTAACGGTAGAGGTCTGGGGATAACTCGGTCAAACTCGCCCCTTGGTGGGCGGTGATCTAAAGTTGGATTCTGAGGTGTGGATAACTACTTGCTTTTTCTCTGGAATGGCTCTACTTTGCGACTCCTCCACAGGGTCTAGAGGCTCAAGTAGGGGTTTAGACCACAGCCTGTGGATAAACCTGTGGATGGTTATTAGGGGGTTTCGTGAGCGTTCTTGAGGGCGATTTAGATCAGCTATGGCTTCGGGTTATCCGCGACGAAGCTGTTGATTCTCCCCAACATAGAGCCTTTCTCTCCCTTACAAAACCTCTGGGGTTATTACGAGGTACAGGAACTCCAAATTTCCTTGTGAGTGCACCTAACGCTTTCGCTAAAGATGTTTTAGAAACACGGCTGCGTGCAGTGGTGAATGAAGTTCTTTCCCGTGAAATCGGGGAAAAAACAAATATCGCTGTAACTATCGATGAAAATTTAGTGATGCCCGAACCACCAGAGCCGGTTGTTGAAATTGAAGTTTTACCACCAAGAAGTGGAACCGGTCGCGACGAAAGCGTTGGCGCAAAAACTGCTGAAGTGTCACAACTTAACCCACGTTATATTTTTGAAACTTTTGTTGTCGGAGAATCTAACCGTTTCGCTCGCGCTGCGGCAGTTGCTGTAGCTGAAGCGCCCGCAAAAGCTTATAACCCACTCTTTATTTACGGTGATTCCGGGTTAGGGAAAACCCACTTATTGCACGCTATTGGTGCCTACGCTAAAGAGTTATATGGCGGCGTTCGTGTGCGTTATGTTTCAAGTGAAGAGTTCACTAATGACTTTATTAACTCCATCCGCGACGATAAAGCCTCTGTTTTCCAACGCCGTTATCGCGATTTAGATATTCTTTTAATTGACGATATTCAATTCTTGGAAAATAAAGAACGTACTCAAGAAGAGTTCTTTCACACATTTAACACTTTATATAATGCGAATAAACAGATAGTGATCTCGAGTGACCGGCCACCAAAACAATTGACTACCCTCGAAGATCGTTTACGTAGTCGTTTTGAGTGGGGTTTGATCACTGATATCCAGCCGCCAGAATTGGAAACTCGTATTGCAATCCTTCGCAAGAAAGCGGCTCAAGATAAACTCAATGCTTCAGATGAAGTTTTGGAATATATCGCTAGTAAAATTTCTACAAATATCCGCGAACTTGAAGGCGCTCTCATCCGGGTAACTGCTTTTGCTAGCCTTCAACGACAAGGTGTTGATTTAACACTTGCTGAAATTGTTTTAAAGGATCTCATCCCTAATGAGTCGATCCCGGCTATTACTAGCGCAACGATCATGGCCCAGACTGCCTCGTATTTCAGCCTTACTTTGGATGACCTTTGTGGGACCTCGCGTTCTCGGGTTTTGGTTAACGCTCGCCAGATCGCGATGTATTTATGCCGGGAGCTCACCGAGTTATCTCTGCCTAAAATCGGGCAGACCTTTGGCGGACGCGACCACACCACTGTTATGCATGCTGACCGGAAGATCCGCCACTTAATGGCTGAACGCCGGTCGATATATAACCAGGTCACAGAGTTAACTAACCGGATCAAACAACAGGAGAAAAACGCATAATGCGTGGAATGTCTGTTTTGGAGTGTTTTACCCCCAAGGTGTGGAAAAGGTGTGGATAACTGTGGGTAACTCTCAATTTTTTGTGGGTAAAGGTTTACATACCGGGTTTATCGGGAGAGTGTTCCTGGTGAGAACTTTTTCCCGTCCACAACTTTCTTCATTTTTCCCACAGGGTGAAAAATGAAAATAAAGGCTTTGACTAGGGGTTTTAAGAGTTACTCACAGGGTGGGCCTCTAGTTACTACTACTACTTATATCTATATATTACTTGGGGTGTGAGAACGATATGAAAGACTTACAAAAACGAGAGCTCGGTTTCGAGCTGGGCGGATTACTAAAAGTTACGAGAGGTGCGGCGTGAAATTTACCGTCGATCAGCACGCGTTAGCCGATGGGGTCAACTGGGTTTCTAGAAGTTTATCCACCCGTCCAATTATGACCGCGTTGCTTGGGATTGTTATTGAAGCCAACAACGGCGAGGTTTTTCTCTCTGGGTCAGATTTGGAAACATCAAGCAAAGCTCACTTCACAGCCGAGATTCATGAAAACGGGAAAGTATTAGTTCCTGGTCGGTTACTTGCTGAAATCTCTCGTTCTCTCCCAAATAAACCAGTAACTGTGCAACTTGATGGTTCACGGGTATTGGTTACTTCCGGCAGCGCAAAATTCACTTTGCCAACATTAACTTTAAACGACTACCCATCCCTTCCTGAACTTCCAGAAACAACCGGTGTTATAGAGAGCGATTTATTCGCCCAAGCAGTTGCTCAAGTGGCAATCGCTGCTGGGCGAGATGACTCTCTACCCACACTTACAGGGATCCATGTAGAAATCAACCAAGACAAAATCACTTTAGCTGCGACAGACCGTTACCGTTTAGCAGTTCGCGAACTCCAATGGCAAGCAACCCAACCTAATTTGGAAGTTGCTGCGCTATTGCGCGCCCGCACCTTGGCTGAAGCTGCAAAATCACTCACCGGAACAAAAAATGTTTCTCTTTCTTTTGCTGCCTCTTCAACACATGATCGTTTGGCTGGGTTTAAAACTGATGGCAAAGCTATGACATCAAGAATGCTGGATGGAACCTTCCCTCCATATCGGCACCTGTTACCACAAGAGGTCACAACGACAGCAATTGTTGAAGTTGCACCATTTTTAGACTCAGTACGACGTGTTGCGCTAGTAACAGATAAAACTGTTCCACTACGCCTTAATTTTAAAGAGAGTTCACTCGAACTAGAAGCCGGAGCTGGTGAAGAAGCTCAAGCGACCGAAGCTCTAGAAATAACTTTAAACGGCGAGCCAATAACAATTGCTTTCAACCCAACATTTTTAGTTGATGGTCTACAAGCTGTCGGAACACACTTTGTCCAAATCTCTTTCACAGGGTCAAATAAACCAGCGATCCTCTCAGGAAAGAATGAACGCGACGGCGCTGTAATCGACAACTACCGTTACCTATTAATGCCTATGCGTTATGCGTCTTAAATGAATGCGCATAAATAAACTATCGCTCACTAACTTTAGATCTTATAAAGAACTAGAGTTGAATTTAACAAACGGTGCGACAACATTTATTGGCTCTAACGGATCCGGCAAAACAAATATTGTTGAAGCCATCATCTACCTATCTTTCCTCTCTTCCCATCGAGTTTCACAAAACCAACCCCTTATCGCTTTAGGTAGCGACCAAGCGATTATCCGTTGCGAAATAGAAAAAGAAGAGCGCACCCTACAAATAGATTTAGAAATCAACACCAATAAAACAAACCGCGCTCGAATAAACCAAAACCCTGTCCGAAGCCAGCGTGAAATTCTTGGCGCTTGCCAATGTGTTTACTTCTCACCAGAAGATTTGGATTTAGTTCGCGGGGATCCCTCAACCCGGAGAGATTTTCTCGACCGGTTACTTGTTACACAATCACCAAGAATTGCAGGGGTAATTAGTGATTACGAAAGAATCATCAAACAGCGTAACTCGCTCCTAAAAACTCGAGCACCAAAAAATTCATTAATTCCTTGGAATGAACAACTAGTAAATATTGGAGCGGTGTTAACTACAGAGAGAATTCTCCTCACCCAAACACTTAACCCTTATGTTTCAGAAAGTTACGCAAAACTCAACGAGGTAAAACCTGCGTGGATCGCTTACAAAACAACACTTGAAGGCGCCACTACAGATTTGGATAAAAATAAAGAGATTTACACTCAACTTCTAGAGGAAGTGCAATACCAAGAGATTGAAAGAGGAACCACTTTAATTGGCCCTCATAGAGACGATCTAGTTTTACACCTAGGAGATTTCCCAGCTAAAGGCTATGCAAGTCACGGCGAATCGTGGTCTATGGCAATTTCTTTACGCCTTGGTTCCTTTAACCTCTTGCGTAGTCAAGGGGCAGAACCGATACTTATCCTCGATGATGTTTTTGCAGAGCTAGATACAGAACGGCGTGAACATTTAATGCAGGCTACTCAATTAGCAGAACAAACCATCATCACCGCTGCTGTTGAAAGCGACCTTCCAGCGACGCTACAAACAGTTAAATATTATGTTCATCAAGGTCGCGTCACTAAAGCGGGCAAGTAAATGGCAAAAAACGATCTTGCGCTACAACTCTTTAAATCTTTCCGCACAGGTAAACCAAATAAAAAAAGAAGTGAAAGAACTCAAGAAAATTCAGTCCGTTCAAAACCTACTGACCCGCAACCTCTCTCAGATCTCTTAACGGATTTAGTCCACGAGAGACAATGGAAGAGCGGTGTTGCAGAAGGCACTCTCTTTTCGACATGGCCAATGGTTATCGGGGAGGAGATTTCAGCCCACGCCAACCCCGTTTCATTAATTGATGGGGTTCTTACCCTCCAAACAACATCCACCGCCTGGGCAACCCAACTGCGCCTTTTAGCTCCACAGATCATCAAAACAATTCAAACGAGCGCCTCAGGAGCCCTTGTAGAAACAGTGGTAATTCTTGGCCCGCACGCGCCTTCCTGGAGAAAAGGTTTACGCACGATTAAAGGCTCTCGCGGCCCTCGTGATACCTACAGTTAATAGGAACCCTCACCCCGCAGAAGTTCGTCCGTCTATACCCACCCCTAGGGCTTATCC
>Ga0194060_10001707_pt1 | contig 15715 bp, 15 predicted proteins | sample SepL225m_MetaG_FD_163427 | JGI IMG/M metagenome (GOLD analysis project Ga0194060, IMG submission 163427) | Anoxic zone freshwater microbial communities from boreal shield lake in IISD Experimental Lakes Area, Ontario, Canada - Sep2016-L222-5m | ecosystem: Environmental > Aquatic > Freshwater >...
TGAAACAATCTGTTGACATACGCCATTGCAGCTGGGCCTGTGGCTGAGCCGGCCGTTGCCGACAACAGTCTGAACACAACCATCGAGATGGCATTCCACGCAAACACGGTCATGCCAGCAAAGAGGCCAGCGAACAACAGACCGTACACATAGACACGCTTGTGCCCGTACAAGTCACCAATTTTTCCGTATGCAGGACCGACGACGCCAAACGCCAACATGGGGCCAGTAATCGACCAGTTCAGAACACTGACAGACGAATGTAAATCTTTTGCAATGGTGTCTAACGACACGACCAAAATTGTGATGGTGGAGCTAGTGGTGAACAAACCAGCGAGCACAACAAAAAGCGTTGCCCATTTTTTGGTGAGTCCGACTTTCCGTGCAAGTTTGCGCGGAATCATCAATGTCCATGGAACGATCGATACTTCATCAACACCACCTTGTTCAAAGGTGATGGTTGCTTTACCGTGCGGGGCTAGCTCTTCGTTTTTATCGTTACGGGAATTCATGGGGGAACTCCAGTTTAGTTCGTTACTTCTTCACCTCAGCGGCCATTGCCTTCAGCGCCTCTGTGAGTTTTGACACTTCCCAACGATCATTTTGATTCACGGTCTCTGCTCGTTCCCACGATTTGATACGAGTGACCTCGCCGGCAGCAACATAGAACGTTTCGCCTGTGAATTCACATGCCTCAGATGATAGGTAGCACACCAACGGTGAAATGTTGGCTGGATCCCATTCGTCAAACTTGGCTGCATCGGTAGGTGCGCCAATACGGTCACCAAGACCAGGTGTTGCAAGTGTCAAACGCGTACGCGCACCAGGTGCAATGGAGTTGCTCTTCACGTTGTAGCGGCTGAGTTCCTTTGCAAGGATTTGCGAAAACGTAGCGATTCCGGTTTTTGCTGCTCCGTAGTTCGACTGGCCTGGGTTTGAAAACAATCCAGATGTCGATGAGGTGTGAACAATGTGGCGTTGCTTTGTAACACCAGCTTTAAATTGTTCGCGCCAGTACGCAGCTGCCCAGCGTGATGGTGCAAAGTGACCCTTGAGATGCACAGTAATAACTGCATCCCATTCACTCTCTGTCATGTTGACCAACACGCGGTCGCGCAAAATACCAGCGTTATTCACCAAGATGTCAAGGTCTCCGAAAGTTTCGACAGCGGCATTAATCATGCGCTGTGCACCTTCCCAGTCAGCAACGTTGTCGAAGTTCGCAACAGCTTCGCCGCCCATAGCTTTGATTTCGTTGACAACTTGTTGTGCAGGTGCAGCGTCTTCGCCTGAGCCATCGTTTGCACCGCCCAAGTCATTGACAACTACTTTTGCGCCCTCGGCTGCAAAAAGAAGTGCATGTTCACGACCAATGCCGCGTCCTGCTCCGGTAATTATCGCTACGCGTCCGTCTAGTGCTCCCATGGAATCCCCCTCGTTGAGAATCGGCACAGTGCCGACAGAAACGAGATTAGGGGAAGACGAGGTCGACGGTCTTACCGACGATTACTCGGGCGTAGTTCTTGACGACTTTGCCATCAATGAGGGCGCTCCTGAGGCCGCGCTTTGTGTTTCCGGTGACTTTGCCGATGACCATTCCGTACTTCAGCAGGCGCTCTTTCACGCTCGCGAGGTCTTTGCCGTAAATCGTGGGGATCAAAGTGGTTGTTTGACCCTTCGACACCGTGATCGTGACAGTGCCACCCTTTGCCAACTTCTCTGCTGCAACAGGTACTTGAACTGAAATCTGTCCGGCAGGAACATCAGGACTTCCCATTGTTGGAGCTTCAACAACAACGAGGCCAAGTTCAGTGAGTTTTGCAGTTGCGGCTTCAAGTGTCATTCCGAGAAGGTTTGGAACTTCGCGCATTGCAGGACCGGTGGACACATTGATTGCAACAGTTGTTCCCTTGACAACAGAATCGCCAACTTTCAACGTTGGTTGATCAGGAACTGTCCATGACACAACAGTGCCAATTGCGACTGCTTCATCAGCAGTGTCGACTGGTGCAGCTTCAAGACCAAGTTCTGCAAGTTTTGCTTTTGCGTCATCTGCTGTAAGGCCCGTGAGTTCAACAAGTACAGAAAGTGTTGGTCCTTCAGACACAACCATCGTTATTACATCACGCTTTGCAAGGTTGGCACCTAGCACAGGATCAGTACGAATGATTTGTCCGGCTTGCACGCTGTCACTGCGCTCTTTCACCACTGTGATTCCCCATCCGAACGGAGACACTTGGTTACGAGCTTCAGCCTCAGTAAGACCAACAAGTGCAGGCACAGGATTCTTCGGATTCAACACTGTGAAATATGCAGCAACGCTTGCGCCAGCAATAAGTGCAACAACCACAAGGCCAATAGCGATACGGCGACCCCAACGCTTCTTTGGTCGGACTACCTGTGATGTGGGGTCTTCTGCAGCGAGAACCCGCAATGAATCTGCATCCATTGCAATGGGGCCGGTGTCATCGCCACCGATTGTGAGCGGCGTTCCGGCAGAACCATCAGTAACAATCAATGCAGTAGGCGTGTCGATTACTTCACTGCCACCGAACTTTGGTGTTGTGCGAATAAGAATCGGCTCATTCGGTGCAACATTTTCCACTGGAGGCATCTGTGAAAGGTCGGGACGCACAACTGGTTGTGACGGATCAGTGACTGCAACTTCAGCATCAAACAAACCGGTGCCAACAACATCAATCGGAGTTGGTCGTGGCAAATTCTCTGCAGACTGAACAAGGGCTTGTCCGAACTCACGCGGAGAAAATCTCTCTGAGGCAGTTGGTCGACCAGCATGTTCAAGTACTTGTGCAAGTGCACCAAAATCTGCATTCACTGGCAACAACTTGCCTGAGCGATTTGCAAATGCTGCAGCAACTGTTTCTCCGGCGAATGGAACATCGCCAGTCATTGACTCGACAAGAATGAGTGCGAGCGAATACACGTCAGACGATGCACTGCGCGCGCCGCCTTCTGCTAGTTCAGGTGCGCTGTACGTGGCCTGCTCAAGTCCAAGAGCATCAAGCGAACGAAGTGGGGCTCCGAACCCAACAAGGCGCACGCGACGGTCAAGGCCAAACACCAAACGAGATGGGCGCAAGTCGCTATGGCTAATGCCCTGCTTTGCGGCCGCATCAAGCGCACGACAAATATCAATGCCGACAATCAAGGCCTGCGACGGGGTGAGGCGTCGGCCGCGATCGAGGAACTCACGCAGCGATCCGCCGGCAAGGCGCTCGCCCACAACAAAGACATACCGCTCACCGTCGAGGGTGACTTCGCCATGGTCAAGGACTGACTCGATGCACGGGTGACGAAGGCTGGAGGCGATATCAAACTGCTGCTCGAAGGCTGAAAGAGCGTCATCAGGAGTAGTGGACCCAAGCGCAGGGTCAATCAATTGGCTGAGAGCCACAATGCGCACAGAGATCGCCTCAAGCGAGGAGAGGTCCGTTGCGTCGTACTGAAGGACTCCGGTGGACGAGCCAGCAGACTCGACCCGAAGTTGATCGAGTTGGTATCTCCCAGACAGCACTGTGCCGGGCATGTTCTGTGGCTCGCTCATGACCCATAAAACCTACCGTGTATGCCACGGAGAGGGGATTCGGAGCCTCTTTCAGCGAGAATAGAGGCATGAAACGCCCGATTAATAAGGAAACCCTCATAGCGAGCGCTGGAGTGGCAATTGGCCTCTTCGTCGTCATTATGGGTTTCAACTCAGGAGCCACGGGCCGCGACGCCCAGCGCCTCCCCGACGTGATTGAACGAATGACACCGGGACCTGGCGATCAAGTTCTGCAGCAGAGTCAAATTTTTGTTGACTTCATCGAGGGCTACAACGCATCTCTCACCATCGACGGCATTGCACTCGACACAACACGTCTCGACGAGTTGACTGACAATGGCGCCACGCCAAAGCCTGGGGCACAAGTAGAAATTCCTCCAACAGCGATCTACGACCCCGGCAACTTCACCATCAGTTTTTTGCCACAAGACGGCGCGCCGATCACAACGTTGACGCAGGGCAACCACACCGCCACCGTGTTGTTTTGGAAAATTACAGAAGGTGCTGAAAAAGCTCGTTCGTTTACGTGGGAGTTTTCCGCAAACTAAGCGGGCAACTCGCCTGTCGCGAGCAAGATTTCAAATCCTGCTTCGTCAAGAACTGGAATACCCAATTGCTCGGCTTTGGTGACTTTGCTTGCACCAGGAGAATCACCTAGAACAACGGCAAAAGTCTTTGCACTAACGCTTCCTGGGCTCTTTCCGCCACGACTCTTAATCGCCTCTTCTGCCCCATCACGTGAATAGCCAGCGAGAGTGCCTGTGACGACGACTGCTTTACCAACCAACGTTTGTGGTTGCGTACTGATTTCAACACGGCCGAACTCAACACCTGCAGTGCGCAGCTTTTCGATGATTGCTGCATTCTCTACAACTGCAAACCACGACGTGATTGATGCAGCGATAACGCCACCAACACCATCGACTGCAGACAAATCTTCTGGCGTTGCAACTGCAATTGCATCGAGCGAACCAAATTCCGATGCAAGTGATTCTGCTGCTGCAGGGCCAAGATTTTTAATGCCAAGTGCTGTGAGTAATTTTGGCAGTGGGCGTGAGCGTGATGCCTGAATTGATGCGACAAGATTTTGTGCACTGAGTTCTGCAAAACCTTCAAGTGTCAGCAACTGCTCAACCGTGACTGAATACAAATCGCCAACATCAGTGACGAGACCAGCATCTGACAATGCAAACACTGTGCGATCGCCAAGACCTTCAATATCCATTGCTCCACGCGACGCGAAATACATAATGCGCTGGTCGCGTTGAAACGGACAACTTGGCTCAACACAGCGCGTATCGGCAACATCGTCAAGCTTGACAAGAGTTGACTTCACCGGACACGGACACTGGGTGGGAAATACCCATGGCTGTGAGTTCTTGGGGCGCTTAGAAAGCACAGGCCCCACGACTTCTGGAATAACGTCTCCTGCCTTTCGCACCACAACCGTGTCGCCTGGGCGAACATCCTTGGCCGCCACCTGATCGCGGTTATGCAATGTGGCCATACCAACGGTGGACCCGCCAACAAACACCGGTTCAAGAACTGCAAACGGAGTGGTTCGGCCCGTACGGCCAACTGAGACCTGAATATCAAGCAAGAGGGTGTGCTTTTCTTCGGGTGGAAACTTAAAAGCAATTGCCCAACGTGGTGCGCGTGATGTGAAACCTAATTGTTCGCGCTGACTGAGGTCATCAACCTTGATAACAACACCATCTATCTCATATGGCAATTCGTGACGACGATCTTTCCATTCATGACAGAACTGCGCAACTGCTTCAATGGAATCAACAATGGTGATTGCAGGGTTGACGGGAAAACCAAGCGTGCGTAAAAAATCAAGCGTGTCGTGATGACTGGTGAATTCAGGACCACCAATAACTTCGCCCAATTGATACGACCACAACGACATGTCACGCTTTGCTGTAATTGCTGGATCTTTTTGGCGCAGACTGCCAGCACCCGCATTGCGTGGGTTAACGGGCACAGGTAACGGTGCACGACCATTACTGATGCGTTCAAGGTTTTCTGTTTCGCGTTCTGCTTTGAGTTTTTCAAATGCAGCAATTGACATGAAGATTTCACCACGCACTTCAACAACTTCTGGAGCTGATGCCACGTGTTTGGGTAATGACGAGATGGTTGCCACGTTGGCAGTGACATCTTCGCCAACTTTGCCGTCGCCACGAGTTGCGGCTTGCACAAGCGAGCCGTTTTCATAACGAATACTGATCGCAAGACCATCGATTTTTAGTTCGCAGACATACCGAACTGCCTGATCGCCAAGCCCCTTCGCTACCCGATCACCCCATGCACGCAATTCCGATTCATCCATGGCGTTATCAAGACTGGTCATGGGCACGCGATGCACAACGGGGTCAAAGGTAGTGATCGCGGCAGAACCAACAGAGAGAGTTGGTGATGAATCATCAACTAATTCGGGATGTTCAATTTCAAGCTGGCGCAATTCACGCACTAACTGATCGAATTCGGCGTCGCTGATTTCAGGATCGTCGTGACCGTGATAGCGGGTGTTGTGATATTGCACCTGCTCGCGTAGTTCTTCCATTCGTTTCTGAGGAGAAGGCGTGCGCGACATCACCTACAAACTACTAAAGGGATACGGCAATGCGCGGCCCTATGAGCCAAGTGTCAAGCGAGATGCTGTGGCTTGCTGGCCCACCTTCATGGACACATTGCGAACGTGCGAAAACACTCGTTCTGCCACGCCGTCAGTATGTGAGCCAAGCCCACACGCAGGCGTGATGTAACTCATGCGGCGAACAAGCAGCGGGTCAACGCCAGCTTTGACTAATGCACACATCACTTCCATGAGAGTTTTCCAGGGGCGTTCAGCGCTAATGGCAATAGGTCCGTCCGTGCGAACAGCTCCCCATGCGATACGGCCGCCATGATCAAGGTGATCAGAGATGCGACTTGCTGCCACCAACATCTCCCCCATTTCTTCATCGCTTGACGGCGACGGCACAGGAACAGACAAAATATTTGCCCCCGTTGCAAGCATTGCGCCCCAGTCTGTTCTGCCACAACAATGCAGACCACTGATGTTTTCACTTGTGACTGCAGCCAATGCGCCGGATATGACATCGATGATTTCTTCTGTTGAGATGGAGAATCCAGGTTCAAGCGCTTCAGGCATTGATGGTTCATCAAGCATGATGATTTGAGTGACCCCGTCACACACACGAGCAACTTCTTCTTGCAAAGCACTGACGTGCGCGCGCACTGCTTGTAACGCGAGTGGAAATGCAATACGTGGCTCGAGACCAATTCGGACTAATGCGATTCCCAATGTCACTGGTCCGACAAATTGCCATTTCACTGTCTGAATGCCGGTATTGCGAACAGGAAAACTTTCAAGGAACGCAAGGAACGCCCCGTACGCATCAGAATTCAAATCGGTCGTGATGAAGTGATCAATATCGAGCGATGACACATCAACACTGATGCCGCCGTACTGACCAACAGAAACTCCTTCAATGCCAACGAGTGCCTGAGCAATCATTCCTTCTGCTGGAGACCGTCGAGGAAGTGAGGGAATGGTGACAACATCGGTCGAGCGCCATACGAAATCAAGTGCAGCCGAAACACTGCGATGCGGCAAACTGCCAACGCCAAACGTGGCGCCAGGACGTGGCGAATGGCCGTTGTCTGTATTCACCTGTCCTCCTTTGGCGTACGAGCCGAAAAGCCCATACCCATTGGTATCAGTAGTGCCGACTGGGCAACGAACTGGGGAATTCTGTGACAGAGACGTCGGCAGGTAAGGCTAGAGACATGGCAAAACTCTCCCCACTTCGCCCAGCGCGCATTGCGGCGTCAGTGGTTCTTGTGGCATGGGTTGTCCTTGCATTGTCGTCACCATGGCAGATCGTTGCCGATGATGCATCTCGTTCAGTGGCTTGGGTCACCCTTACATGGGGTTGGTTGTTGTGGACAGGTGTCGGAGCATCACTGCTTGTTCCATCACCGATGTCGCTCACCATCGTGCGCATTGTGATTCCGTTATCAGTTGTCGTTTCTCTTGTCGCTAGTCAGCCACTTGCGGTTTTTTGTTCTGTTGTTGCGTTCATTGTGAGTGCGTCGCCCGTGTTTGTGGACGCCATGGTGCAAGGAGGCGCATACGGAGACGAGACTCGTTTCGCACTTCGCACACCACTTCCCTACGTTGTTCCAGCAGTGATCGCATGGCTTTTGTACACCGCGGCCCTCATCGGCGGAAGCCTCTTCCTTGCCGCTCACCAATACGTCGTTGGTGCCGCACTTGTAGCGCTCGGAGTTTTTCTCTCACGATCTATTCCACAACGTCTCCATCGTCTCGCACGTCGGTGGTTAGTTCTGGTCCCGGTTGGCATCGTGGTTCATGACCATTTGGTGCTGCACGAAACCATCATGGCGCATACAGAAAAAATCTTGTCTGTTACGCGCGCCTCTGAAGTGGGTGAAGCAGCAGATCTGACAGGCGGAGTAATTGGTGATCGTCTCACTATCGCATTAACAGAAGCCGACAAAGTTGTGCTGTCTGCAATCACTGCAAAAACATTAGGAACAACTGAAGCGTTGCACGTGAAGATGTTCTGTATTGCACCGCGCAGACTTGCTGCTGCGCTTTCGGCAATTACTCAGTAACTATTCCGCCGCCAAGAACAACCATGTCGGCAGAATCGTAAAAGACCACTGTTTGTCCTGGTGAAATACGGCGAGTTGGCCGTGACCAAGCAATTACTGCAGTATCTCCAGTGACTGTGATGGTTCCAGCAGAACGTTCGCCGTGAGCGCTTCCCTGTACAAGAATTTCTTGAGATGAAATAGTCGACACATCAGTTGAATACGGCCATGACAACGTGCCGATTGATGTGTGAGATATGAACAATTCAGATTCGTCACCCACAACAACGCGGCGCAACGGCACATCAACTGCCACCACATAACGCTTGTCGCCACCGCCGAGTCCAAGACCGCGTCGCTGGCCAAGTGTTACCAATTCAACTGCTGGCACTTCACCCACTTGCGTGCCGGTTGCGTCAACAACTGTTGCCGAGTTAAAAGTGAGGCGTGGTTCCAGGAATCCAGCACGACCAATGGTGGTGCCAATAAAGCACACATCTTGACTGTCGGGTTTTGCTGCAGTGCGTAAGCCACCTGATGTGGCTAATTCACGAACATCAGATTTCTGCATGTGACCAACAGGGAACATCACATATGCGAGATCTTCAGCGGACAACATATGCACCACATAGCTCTGATCTTTCGCCGCATCTGCACCTCGAGCCAAGCGCAATGTGCCGTCAACATCAACGACGCGCGCATGATGCCCAGTAGCAACTGCATCAAAGCCCAATGCACGACCACGTTCAATCAGTTTGTCGAATTTCAAATGTCGGTTGCATTCAATACACGGGTTTGGCGTGGTGCCTTGTACGTGAGATGCCACATACGGCTCCACTACATGTTCGTTGAATTCCTCAGAAAAGTTGAAAACCAAGTGATCAATGCCAACTTGTTGTGCAACCCTGCGAGCATCATCAACGTCAGATACGGAACAGCAACCTGTGTCGCTTTCGCCGCCCCATAAACGCATGGTGACACCAACAACATCGTGGCCCTGTTCACGCAGCACTAACGCTGCAGCAGAAGAGTCAACACCACCAGACATAGCTAAGAGAACTTTCATAATGTCACCGCCCCCAGTCGTGCTGCTGCAGCAATTGTTGCATCGATAGCTGCAGAAACATCGCTTTCAGTGGTGGTATGCCCGAGACTGAAACGCAAAGAGCCTTTAATACGCCCACGCGATACACCCATGGCCGCTAGTACATGTGATGGCTCCATTGCGCCACTTGCGCACGCCGATGCAGCCGATACGCACACATTTGCTTCATCCAACAGATACAACAATGATTCGCTCTCCAGGTTTTCTAAACACACATGTGCAGTGCCTGCAGTGCCGGTTCCTGGCGCCAGAGTGGCTGTGGCGCATTCAATGCGTGAAGTGATTCCGTCAATCAACTGATCACGTAATTTGCCAAGCCTTGCAACTTCAGTTTTACGATTCTGATCTGTCAACGACAACGCAATTGAGGTACCAACGATGCCTGCAACATTGTGTGTGCCACTACGACGATCACGCTCTTGTCCCCCACCCAAAATAAGTGGCTCTAATGTTGCGCCTTCACGCAGCACCATGATTCCCATTCCTTTTGGGCCACCAAATTTGTGTGCCGACAATGTGAGGCAATCAACATGTGACCACACTGTTCGTAAGTCAATCCAACACGCAGCCTGCACAGCATCTGTGTGAAACAAAGCATCAGGTGCTTGACGTCGCACCGCGTGTGAGATGTGTTCTAAATCTGAAATTGCACCGGTCTCATTGTTCACTGCCATAACTGACACCACAGCAACGTTGTCCAGGTCTGTCAGTACAGCGCGCATGACATCAGGGTCAACAGATCCTGCAGCTGTAACGGGAACCACAGTGCCATCTATGTGCTCAACACAATGCAACACAGCATGGTGTTCGGTTGCTCCGCACACTGCGGTTCCACCTGTTCGACGAGTAGCGCCAAGAACTGCAGCGTTGGCACCTTCAGTTCCGCCACTGGTGAAAATCACTTCGCCAGGACGACACCCGATTACTTCAGCCACCACATCTCGTGCTTCGTCAATGACCTGACGGGCTTCACGTGCAAATCGATGCGAGCCCGATGGGTTTGCATACATCACATCGCCGTACTTGCCCATGGCATCTCGAGCCTCTGGGCGCAAAGGTGACGTTGCAGCATGATCGAGATACACGTACGAACGTGGTGAATCGGTGATCTCGGTCATCTCTTCAGGCTACCGATGCGTCCCCTCGCACATGGTCGTGGTGGACTAGTACCTGATGAGCAACGACCGTGAAAACCCCTATGGCGTTGACGGGTACGACGCAACCACATATGGCGATTCCTTTGCCGAGGTGTACGACCAGTGGTACGAAGGCCTCGACGATGCCGACTTTCTCGAATTCATCGTCGGTTCCCTCTCCGATGAACCGGTACGCGTACTTGAGCTCGGCGTTGGCACAGGACGACTTGTGGCCCAATGGCTGTCGTTGCGTCCGACATCTGGCGACACAATTGTTGGCGTTGATTCATCGGCAGCGATGTTGCAGATAGCGCAAGAAAAGAACTTCCCCGCTTCTGTCTCATTCGTACAAGGTGACTTTTCAGAACAACTACCTACAGGCCCATTCGACGTTGTCTTCATCGGCTACAACACGCTCTTCAACCTGCCAGACGAATCATCCCTGCAGAACTGCATCCAAAATGTTTCATCCGTTCTTAGTTCGTCCGGGTCCCTCTACATTGACGCCGTCATTCCGCGCTCTACGGATGACTCAACTCGTGAATTTATGCAGACCATGGCCACGGGCGAAGAAGTCCTCGCCACCAGCCACCATGACCCGCAGTCTCAGCGCATTACTGGCACATTCACGCACCTTGGCCTGGAACACAGCACTCACGTTCGCTCATGGGCTGTTCGTTACTTCACTCCACCCCAACTAGACACAATTGCCGAGCAGTCTGGACTGACTTTGTTCTCTCGTTATGCCGACGGGCGTCAGACTGCGTTTACTTCTGATTCACATCGTCACGTCAGTCGGTATTCACCTACCGTGTGACTTTCGTGGGCTGATAATCCACCGAAATCAGGGCTTTTCGGCCTATCCTGAGTAGGTAATGAGTCAGCTTCGTCTCAATCTTCTCACCGGCCGTTGGGTCACGGTGGTGCCATCTCGAGCTAAACGCACGAGCGACTTTGCTCCGCGTGCTCAAAAAGTTGAAAACGACCCTGATCGTGAATGCCCGTTCTGTCCTGACAGCTCACTTGCACACGATGACGTTCCACTTTTGGAAAACACAGATGCATCTGGCAATTGGCAGTTGCGTGTTATCGCAAACCGCTATCCCGCATTCGAAGGCGACGAGTCATTAGCGGTACGCAACCTCGGCCCTGTGCACGTGATGGCAGAAGCCAGTGGTACTCATGAAGTTTTCGTGTACTCACCAGAGCACGAAGTACGACTTGATCAACTCTCTGATGATCAGATCGCACAACTCATGGCTGCACTCAAAGCTCGTTTTATTGCTCATGCCAACACGCCAAACATTCGCTACACCCAAGCAATTGTGAACCACGGTCGTGAAGCTGGTGCCTCACTTGCTCACCCACACGGACAGTTGCTCGGCCTTCCTTTCGTACCTGGCGAAATTCTTGAAGAAGAGCGTGCATTCGAACGCTTCAAAGGTGGATGCATTGTGTGCACCACTACCGAAGCAGAATCAAACAACGAACGTTTCGTGCTTGAGAACGATCACGCCATGGTTATCTGCCCGTTCTGGTCATCTAGCCCATATGAATTGCTCATCATGCCAAAAGACCATCAGCAACATCTCACTGATTCTTCAGAAGATGCACTCACCGGAGTCGGTCTTGCTGTTCGAGACGCCCTCAAGCACCTTGTTGCCACACTCGGCGACATTGCTTTCAACCTTGTGTTCCATACAGCCCCATCACACCACGAGGGCACGTACCACTGGCATGCACACTTGTTTCCGAAGCTCACCACCACTGCCGGTTTCGAACGCGGCACAGGCGTCATGATCAATATCATCGCTCCTGAATTTGCTGCCGATGCATTGCGTCGTGCCGCAGTTGGCGTTTAATTCATGGGAAGCATTCGCGTAGCAATTGATATCAACGCGAGCACTCAGCGTGTATGGGATGTTGTTGAACCAATTGAGCGTCACGTTGACTGGATGGCAGATGCTGTTGCAATCCGCTTCAAGACAGATCAAACACGTGGCACAGGCACACAGTTCTATTGCGACACAAAAGTTGGGCCCATCAATCTTGTCGACGAGATGACAATCACGTCATGGGTGCCACAAAAGGCCATGGGCGTTACGCATACTGGCGTAGTAACAGGTACTGGTGAATTCACACTTGAACCTCTTAGTCCTACTTCAACGCGATTCGTATGGACCGAAGTCTTGGTATTCCCTTGGTGGCTCGGCGGAAAACTTGGAGCTCTTGTCGGCGGTCAAATTGTGATGAAAGCAATCTGGCGCAAGAACTTACGCATTCTCAAAAAACTCGTTGAACAATAACTAAGCGGGACGTGGCGCAGACCAGCCGCGCCACTTTGAAATCACTCGGATTGAAAACGCCAGGACAATTCCTGCAAAGGCCACCGCTGATTGGTTGAGATTCCATTCATCGCCCATCACAACAACTATCGCAGCAGCTATTGCTGCAGTTGCATAAATCTCTCGGTGCAACACCACAGGAATCTCACGCACCAGTACATCGCGTGCCACCCCGCCTCCAATTGCAGTGAGCATTCCAATTCCAACGGAGGCAGAAGCATTGAGGCCCGCATTCAACGCCTTCTGTGTACCTGCAACAGCAAATAAGCCAAGACCCGCAGCGTCAAGAACTATGAGTGGTTTTTGCAATCGAGAAATAGCGGGGTGAACGTAGAACACAAAAACGCCACACACAACAGGTACGACCAAATATCGAGCATCGGTAAATGTGGCAGGCGGCGCAATCCCTAACAACAGATCACGAATGATTCCTCCACCCAAAGCAGACGTGGCCGCTAGTGCAAGCACACCGAAAATATCGAGATTCTTTTCCACGCCGACCAAACCACCAGATAATGCGAACACGGCAATACCCACAAGGTCGAGGACAAGCAGCAGGGTCGATGTACTCATAGTCTCAGTCTCGCAGAATTACTGATCGGACTAGACGAATACACGAATAAGTGCCGTCGTACCCACCCCAGCAACAATCACCACGACAAACGGCAACTGACGCCACGTAGCTAGCACCGCAACCGCTAAACCGGCAGCTCTCGCATCAATGGCATAACTCTGACCAGTTGTAAACGTATCTTTCGCTATCAGCCCTGCCAGCAATGCAGCCGGGATCAGCAACAAACACCGCTGCATCACCAATGGCATCTCACGTTGGCCAATGATGACAGCGCCAAGAAGCTTCAATCCATATGCACACGCGGAAAGCGCCAAAACAAACGTCCAGGTCATGGTGCACCGTCTGTCATTGCCGGTTGCTCGCTCGACGTCGGCTTCATCCCAAACAACATGCCAAGTGCTGACACAAGTATCGGTAAACCAATCGGCATAAATGGCGCAAGAGCTACTGCAGCCACAGCACCGAACAACGCAGCTTTCCGGCCTGCAGAAGTACGTAAGTGCGGAGCAATCATTGCGGTGAACATCACGGGGAATGCCGCATCAAGTCCGAAATCGCTTGGGTTAATGCTGGTACCTACTAGAGCTCCAAGCAAAGTTCCGATATTCCAACTGGCATAAAGAATCGCGCCAGAAATCCAGAAACCTGTGCGCCGTGTTGTGGGGTCAGTTTCTGCTGAGACAATTGCTGTTGTTTCATCGATAACCCATTGCGCACCAAGTAAACGAGAAGCAAGACTTCCCTGCTTCAACACGGGCGACATAGCTAAGCCGTACACCGCATTACGGCCAGACAACAACACCGCACCGCCGAAAGCACTTGCAACTGTTCCGCCTGATGCCAGAACACTGACTGCGGACATTTGTGATGCACCAGTAAAGACAAGCAAAGACATAGCGCATGATTGCGCAACAGATGCACCTGCAGAAACTGACAAAACTCCGAATGACGCACCAAAGATTACGAATGCAATGCCAATCATTAGCGAGGCAGAAATAAAGCGACGTGCATCAGGTGCGCGAAAATGATGCATGAGTTATGTGCCAGTAAAGGTGGCTTTACCTGGTCCGTGTTCGAGGAAACTGGCAACGCCTACTTGACTATCAGTTGAGTGAAACACTTCTTCAAACAACTGAAGTTCTAGGGCAAGACCCGATGCCAAATCAGTCTCCGTACCTTGATCAACTGCCTGCTTAATAAGCCGTGTAGCAACTGTTGCGCCAGATGCAATTGTGGCTGCTAGTTCAAGTGCGCGAGTCATGAGCGCATCCGGTTCCACCACTTCATTAGCTAAGCCGATAGCAAGAGCTTCTTCTGCCTTTACTTGCCGACCAGTCGCCATGATTTCTTTGGCCCTGCTCGCACCCACCAACCGAGGAAGACGTTGCGTGCCGCCACCGCCAGGAATAATGCCAAGGAGTATTTCAGGTTGGCCGAATACTGCTTTTGTTGATGCAATGCGATAATCGCACGCCATTGATAATTCGCACCCACCACCAAGCGCATAACCACTTACTGCTGCAATGGTGAAGGAAGGAATTGCCGCAACAGCATTCAACGCGGCATGAAAAGCTGCTCCGATTGTTTTAGCTTCCGATGGGCCACCGAACTCTGAAATGTCTGCGCCAGCGGCGAACAAACGGTCACCACCAGTTATGACAACTGCACCTGCAGGATTACTGGTGAGTTCACGTGCCACATCGTGAAGGCGAGCAAGTAATGCAGTAGACAGCGCATTGACCTTTGGGGAGTTCAACGTCACGACAGCGACGCCATCGCTTCGGCGATCAATTAGTACTAGTGATTCATTGGACATGTCAGGCTCCTACTCCACGCAACATTTCATCAGCTGCAGACCATGGATCAAGTTCATGGTTCAGCACTTGAGACTGCAACCCATCCCATTGGTCGCCGCTGAGAATTTCGCGTGCTTTCAATTCAAGGCGACGCGCAACAATTTCACGCAACTCAGCGCGTAACCGAAATTCACGGCGTGATTTCAGAACACCTGACGATTCAATTGTGGCGCGGTGCTCTAACACTGCATCCCACATTTCAGACACACCTTCACCCGTACTGCCGATAGTGGCAACGATTGGTGGGTGCCATGCTTCGTGAGCAAGGTCTGATAGTTCCAACATTTGTTCAATGTCGCGACGAGTTTCTTGCACGCCCTTACGGTCTGCTTTGTTGATAACAAACACATCAGCAATTTCCATGAGGCCGGCTTTGTTTGCCTGCACCGAATCGCCCCAGCCTGGGTTCAACACAACAACAGTGGTGTCTGCCTTGCCAGCAATTTCTACTTCAACCTGACCGACGCCAACGGTCTCGACCAAAATCCATTGACGGCCTATGGCA
>Ga0194060_10001708_pt1 | contig 15715 bp, 13 predicted proteins | sample SepL225m_MetaG_FD_163427 | JGI IMG/M metagenome (GOLD analysis project Ga0194060, IMG submission 163427) | Anoxic zone freshwater microbial communities from boreal shield lake in IISD Experimental Lakes Area, Ontario, Canada - Sep2016-L222-5m | ecosystem: Environmental > Aquatic > Freshwater >...
CAATCATGTCTGCGCCCCTTTTAAACGTTGATTTTCAGGGTCAACAAATACGGGTGACACCACACGTACGCGCACAAACTCGTTGGATAGGGGCGAAGCCGCGATGATTTCTTGGCCGATTCTTTTTGCACCATTGTCTAAAAATGCCAGTGCAATCGGATGACCTAAAAATTCGCTAGGCGTTGACGAGCTCACGAAGCCTTGCTTGGCGACTACGCCTGAGGCGCGCGCGTCGAGTTCTGTTGCAACGAGTTGACTGCCTGAGCGAATTGTTGAAACGCCGTCGGCAGGAACCAAGCCAACCAGACTTGCGCGCTGCGTGTCTGTGAGCCCGGCGCGTTTAGCCAGGGCTGCGCCAATGAAGCCACCATTTTTTCTGACAAGCTTACCGAGCCCAAGGTCGGCAGGGGTTGTCCGGCCGTCTAGTTCGTTGCCCGCAACATGGCCTTTCTCGATGCGTAAGACACCCATGGCTTCAGTGCCATACACGGTGATGCCAAACGGCCGACCCTGCTCAAGAATGCGTGTCCAAAGATCTTCGCCGTAATCGGCACCGATCGCCAGTTCATAGGCGCATTCGCCTGAATAGCTCATGCGATAGATGATGAGCGCCTGGCCTTCAATTTGGGTCTGTATCACGGCCAAATGGGGCAGGGCAGCATCTGATACATCGCAATGCGGCAAGAGCGCAGCCAACACCTTGCGTGAGTGTGGGCCCGCGAGCGCAAACTGCGCAAATTGTTCAGTCACTGAGACGGCGTGGCAACGCAAGTCTGGCCAGGCAACTTGTAAGAGCAATTCAAGATAGCTTTGTACTTTGCCCGCATTCGCGGTTGTCGTTGAGATGAGGTAGTGATTGTTGCCTAAGCGTGCGACGGTACCATCATCCATCACAATGCCATCTTCACGAAGCATCAACCCATACCGCAGTCTGCCGACCGCCAAATTTGAAAAATTATTGCAATAGACCCGTTGAATAAACTCAAGTGCGTCTGGGCCCTGTATGTCAATCTTGCCTAAGGTGCCAACATCGACCAAACCAACAGCTTGGCGTACCGTCAGATTTTCGCGGCGCCAGGCGGCATCGTAGGTTTCGTCGTTTTGCATATAAGTTTTTGGACGCAACCAGTGCCCGACTGTGGTCATGGGCGCGTGATGCGCGACATGCCAGCCGTGCAACGCGGTTCGACGTATCGGCGTGTGGTGCTTGCCCGTGTCGGCTCCGCCAAACAGACCCAGCGCGACCGGCGTGTAGGGCGGCCTGAAGGTGGTGGTGCCCACTGCTGGAATGGATTGTTCTTGTAAGGCCGCCATAATCGCTAGACCATTGACGTTTGAGGTCTTGCCTTGATCGGTTCCCATTCCCAGCGTGGTGTAACGTTTGAGATGTTCAACCGAGCGAAAGTTTTCGCGATGGGCCAGTTCAATATCCTCTACCGTGACATCGTCTTGGATATCAACAAAGCGCTTGCCGGTTGACGCAACCTTTGACATTTGCCATAGAGGCTCAACTGCAAAGGCGCTTTCGGGCTCTGCTTGAGAAGCGTGGTACAGCAAAGCACCTTGCGGACCGCTGTTGGTGTTGATACAGGCTTGTTCGCCTGCCAAGGCACCCTGTGCGAGTGCGCCTCCTAATGAAAATTCTCCGTTGGCTGCACCGACTGGCACGATAGTGGCGTGAAGAGAGTCGGGGACAAAGGCGGTCAATTTTTCATCAAACCGCAGCTTGCCGCCTGCTTGCGAGTAAAGGTGAACGGTAGGGCTCCACCCGCCTGAGCTTCCTAAGACATCACAAGCGATTTTTCGAGCACCCGTGCCATCGCGCCCCAGGATACTGATTGCGCGTACCGAATGTCCATGCACTGCAGTGACGTATGAATAACCAAAATACTCAATGCCAGCGCTTCGCACGCGATTGACCAACTGCGCATCGACTGTGCGGCGGGTGTCAATCAAGGTGACGCTTTGGGCGCCAGCACGTTTGGCGTCTAGGGCACTACGGTAGGCATCGTCATTATTGGTGAAGATCGCGATTTTGCGCCCTGGCAACACTGCATACTGATTGATATAGGTACGAAGGGCCGAAGCCAGCATAACGCCGGGTTTGTCGTTGTCAGCAAACACCAAGGGTCGTTCGATGCTGCCGGTTGCCAGAATGACACGTGCACATCGCAGATGAATCAAACGCTGTCGAGGCGCATGAGCAGGGGCTTTTTCGAGGTGATCTGTGACCCGCTCAACGATCGTGAGTAAGCCGTGATCGTAGGCGCCTGATACGGTACTACGCGGCAACAGACGAACGTTTGAAAACGTGCGCAGGGCCGAAACGGTTTGATCGACCCATTCGGCTGAGGGCAATTGGTCGATTAGTTTGTTTTCCCAGAGGGCCGAGCCACCGAGTTCGGCGCGCTCATCTGCTAATACGACGCGCTGACCGCTGCGCGCAGCGGCCAAGGCGGCTGACAGACCGGCAGGCCCGGCGCCAACGATCAAGACTTCGCAGTGCGCATACTCGTAGGCATAGTGATCAGGGTCTTTTTGTAACGGCGCTTTACCTAAGCCTGCCGCGCGACGAATTTGTTGCTCGTAAAACATCCAGAATTTTTTCGGCCACATGAAGGTTTTGTAATAAAAACCTGCAGGTAAAAAGGCAGAAAATATTTGGTTGACAGCACGCCAGTCAAAACGAAGGCTCGGCCAGCGATTTTGGCTAGCGGCCTCTAGGCCATCAAACAGCTCAGTGACTGTTGCTCGAGTATTAGGCTCGGTATGGGCACCCGTTCGAAGTTGCATCAGCGCGTTTGGCTCTTCAGGCCCCGCGCTATAAATGCCACGCGGGCGGTGATATTTGAAGCTTCGTCCAGCGAGCTTCACGCCATTGGCAAGCAGCGCAGAAGCGAGTGTGTCGCCAGGTAAGCCTGTGTAGGTTTTGCCATCAAACCGAAACTTAAGCGATTGACCGCGTGCGATGCGCCCACCCGTTGCAAGTCTGTTTGGTTGTGTGCGACTCATTTTGTGGCCTCGGTGCTTCGCGCCGCTTTGATGCTGATGACCTCATGGGTCATGGTGTCGCGCACCAGTTCAAGAATTTGTTTGCAGCCATGGTTGTGGTGCCACCACTCGCGATGCGGGCCTCTTGGATTATCACGCTCGTACACATACTGTTGCCAAGTCGGTTGGCTGGCATCCAGCGCAGGAATCTCTGTCGCCTCACGCACGTAGGTGAACTCAGATTGATCGCGTTTTCCGCAGAAGGGGCAGTTAAACAGTTGCATATGTTGGCTCGCCCTAGTGCCATTGCGGGGTCGGGCCCGCGCCTTTGTCGTCGATGACTTTGCCGTTGGCAAAGCGTTCGAGTGTGTGGCCTTGATTAAACGCGTGTGGCGCATCGTTTGCGATGGTGTGGGCAAAGACCCAGCCTGACCCAGGCGTGGCTTTAAACCCACCGTAGCACCAACCCGCGTTCAAATACAAATTATCGATAGGTGTTTTTGAAATGATCGGGCTGCCATCCATCGACATATCCATCACGCCACCCCATTGGCGCAGCATGCGCACGCGGGACAAAATCGGAAACATTTGCAAGCCTGCTGTAACGGCTTCTTCGACAATGGGCAAATTCCCTTTTTGGCCGTAGCTCGGATAAAAGTCGAGGTCGCCTCCCATGACCAGTTCACCCTTGTCGGATTGGCTGACATAGAAATGCCCTGCACCATAGGTGACGACTGTGTCTATGATGGGTTTAAGCGGTTCAGAAACAAAGGCTTGCAGCACATGCGTTTCAATCGGTAGTTTGAGGCCGGCCATGGCTGCGACGCGTCCGCTATTGCCCGCAACGGCGATGCCGACGCGACCCGCGCTTAGGCGACCGGTGGAAGTATCGACTCCGACAACTTTATTGCCTTCTCGTACAAAACCTTGGACTTCACAATTTTGAATAATATCGACACCGAGATTCGAAGCCGCGCGCGCAAAACCCCAGGCCACGGCGTCGTGGCGTGCCGTGCCGCCGCGACGTTGAATCAAGCCTCCGATGATTGGAAACCGTGGCGACTCAGAGCAATCGAGGTGAGGAACGGTTCGCGCGATCTCTTCGCGGCTGAGCCACTCGCAGTCGATTCCGTTCAGGCGCATCCGATTGCCTCGACGAAATAGTGCATCGCGTTGCCCTTCGGTGTGGGCCAGATTTAATACCCCGCGCGGACTAAACATGACGTTGTAGTTCAGTTCTTGAGACAACTGATGCCACAATTTAAGCGACCACTCGTAAAAATGGGCGTTTTCATCTGGCATGTAGTTTGAGCGCACGATGGTGGTGTTGCGACCGGTGTTGCCCCCGCCGATCCAGCCCTTTTCAATAACCGCGACATTTTTGATGCCGTGATTTTTGGCGAGATAAAACGCCGTGGCCAAACCGTGACCACCACCCCCCACGATGATGACGTCGTAGTGTTTTTTAGGCTCGGGGTTACGCCACGCCATAGGCCAATCTTGGTGGCCTTTAAGGGCTTGTTTGGCAAGCGAAAAAATGGAATATTTCATCCCTCTACTTTGCCTTGTTGGGTGGGCGATGTCAATGAAAAAACAAAGGTTTGTTTTAGGGATTGTTGCGCAGTACTGGCGAGATTGATCAACCAGGGGTAGACTCGAGCACATTAAAAAAAGAATTATTACCCAAGGAGGCATCATGAAAAGAAGCATTTGGCTATTTGCGGCGCTATTGGCGTTAGGCGCGACTGCGGTTCAGGCCCAGTGGAATCCCACCCGGCCGATTAAGCTGGTGGTGCCTTACCCGCCAGGTGGGGGCTCCGATGTGGCGGCACGCATGATTAGTGAGAGTGCAGCCAAAAAACTGGGGCAACCCGTGGTCGTTGAAAACCGCACGGGCGCGGGTGGTGTGGTGGGTACCGATGCGGTTTTTCGGGCAGACCCTGACGGCTATACGCTGTTGCTAGGTAGCTCAGATGCGATGACGATTGCACCGCATTTGCAACCTGAACTGATTAAGTACAAGTCAGAAGAGTTTATGGTTGTGGCGCTAGTGAATCAGTTTCCAACGGTAATGGTGGCGCGTTCGGGGCTTGCGGTCAAGAGTCTGGCCGACTTCATCGCTTTGGCGAAAACCGCCAAACTTTCGTACTCGTCCTGGGGTAACGGCAGTTTGGGGCACGTGAGCGGTGAGGCTTTTAAAGCCGCAGCCAAAATCGAACTCTTGAATGTGCCCTATCAAGGTGCCGCGCCCGCCGCGCAAGCGGTTTTAGGGGGGCAAGTCGATGTCATGTTTATGCCTGGCCCGTTGTGGATCTCGTTTAAAGATCGCTTGATCACCTTGGCATCTTCATCGCCCACGCGGTTTGAGAATGTGCCAACCCTGACTGAGCAAGGCGTGCCTGTGGTGGTTGAAGTGTGGCAGGCCATCGTTGCACCGCCCAAAACTCCACAGCCCGTGATCGACCGCTTGTATAAAGCCTTTTCTGAAGTGATGACTGAGCCGGCCGTGAAGACAAAGTTTGAGTCGATGGGTAGTGTGCCCCTTTATTCAAGCCAAGCTGCGTTGGCGAGCTTTATTCAGACCGATTTACCCAAGTGGAAAAAAATGCTGGCAGACTCGGACATCAAGCCCGAAAAGTAGTTCAAACGATTGTTCAAGTGGCAAAGCGGTTTCTAGGGGCTTTACAGACTTTTGCTGTAAAGCCCAGTTAACATGGGCGTGCTTATTTTTTGGAGCACGACAATGCTAATGGCCTTATTAATCGCGGTGCACACTTTGTCAGCAGTCGTCTGGGTGGGTGGCATGTTTTTGATGCATTCATCGCTGCGACCGACTGCTGCGGTGGTGCTTGAGCCTCCCTTGCGCTTGCCTTTACTCTGTGGCGTGATGACTCGGTTTTTTATTTGGGTCAAGGCGTCGATCACCTTGCTTTTTATTACAGGGATATGGCTCATTTCTTTTTACGGCAGCTTCGGTAAAGCCGGCTGGCACGTTCATTTAATGGCCCTGATCGCAGTGATCATGGCGACCCTCTTTGGCATGATTTATGGTGGCCCGTTTAAACAGCTTAAAGCTGCGGTGGCGAGCAAAGACTGGCCGAAAGGCGGTGAGGCCATGGCCAGTATCCGCAAGCTCATCCTGATCAACTTAGCCCTGGGTTTGATTACTGTTGCGGTAGGCGCGGGTGGCCGTTACCTACCACTTTAACTACATCACAGCACCAATTTGCCATGGCACAAACTCACTTTGTCCGTAGCCATGGATTTCGCTTTTGGTGCGCTCGCCCGAGGCGACTTTGATGATCAACTCAAAAATCTGCGCACCTTTTTCTGCGATTGACATGCCGTCATCAACGATCTCGCCGCAGTTAATATCGATGTCTTCGCTTTGACGTTTCCATAAAGCGTTGTTCGTTGAGAGTTTGATCGAAGGGGTGGGTGCACAGCCGTAGGCTGAGCCTCGTCCAGTCGTAAAGCAAATCATGTTGGCCCCACCCGCGACTTGCCCTGTGGCAGAGACAGGGTCATAGCCTGGGGTGTCCATATACACAAAGCCCTTAGCGGTCACCGGCTGTGCATATTCATAAACGGCCTCAAGGCGCATCGTGCCGCCTTTGGCAACGGCGCCGAGCGACTTTTCTAGAATCGTAGTCAAGCCGCCTGCCTTATTGCCAGCTGAAGGGTTGTTATTCATTTCACCTTGATTGCGGGCACAATAATCTTCCCACCAATGAATGCGCTCAATCAGTTTTTCGGCCACAGCCGGATTTGCGGCACGGCGGGTGAGTAAATGTTCGGCGCCATAGATCTCAGGCGTTTCTGACAAAATCGCAGTACCTCCGTTTTGTACGAGCAAGTCAACGGCGACGCCAAGCGCCGGATTTGCAGAGATACCAGAGTAGCCATCTGAACCCCCGCACTGTAGGCCCAGCGTTAAGTGACTGACCGGCACATCAATGCGCACCACTTTATTAGCATGGGGCAACATCTGTTGAATGAGCTCAACCCCCTTGCGAACTGTTTTTTGAGTGCCACCTGTTTCTTGGATGTTAAAGGTTTGAAACAAGGGATTTTCAGATAATTTCTCAGCACTTAACAGATCACTGATTTGATTGGTTTCACAACCTAGGCCCACCATCAATACGCCACAGAAATTTGCATGCCGCGTGTAGCCCGACAAGGTGCGTCGTAAAACGTCAATGCCTTCGCCGGTGCTGCCCATGCCGCAACCACTTCCCATGGTAAGTGCAACGACGCCGTCGACGTTTGGAAACGCCGCTAAGGCTTCCGGATGGGTGTCGCGATCAAAACGACTGGCGATCGCGCGCGCGGCAGTTGCCGAACAGTTCACGCTGGTTAAGATTCCCAAATAGTTACGTGTTGCGACACGACCATCGGCACGCACAATGCCCTTAAAGGTGCGCGGTGTAGCCACATACTGGGTCGGCTTGGCGTCCACGCCAACTGCGTAGTCGCGACTAAAGGCACCACCCTCAGCACCAATGCTTAAGTTATGGATATGCACATGCGAACCCGGTTCGACATCTGCGCTGGCAAAACCAATGATTTGGTTATAGCGGCGTACCGGATCACCTTGTTTGATTTTTTTTGTTGCCACTTTGTGACCAGGCGGCACCAAGCCTCGAATCGTCAGATTTTCAGAGGCAAGCTTGGTGCCTGAGATCAATTGGTGGCGTGCGATGACCACATCATCGTGGGGATGAAGTCGAATAACTGGTTCCATGCTGTTTCCTATTCTTTGACGGATCCGGTCATGCCGGATACGTAGTATTCAACGAAAAACGAGTAAATAAAGGCAACGGGCAGCGAGCCCAAGAGTGCGCCAGCCATGAGCGAGCCCCAATGATACACATCACCCTCAACAAGTTCTGTGATCACACCCACGGGGACTGTTTTGATTTCAGACGAAGACACAAAAGTGAGTGCGTAAATGAATTCATTCCATGAAAGCGTAAAAGCGAAAATCCCAGCAGAAATTAATCCCGGTACCGCTAACGGCAAAATGATTCGCGTCAAGATCTGCCAGCGCGTAGCGCCGTCAATCATCGCGCACTCTTCAAGTTCAAATGGAATCGTTCTGAAGTAGCCCATCAGTAACCAGGTACAAAAGGGCACTAAAAAAGTAGGATAGGTCAGAATCAGTGCCATACGCGTATCGAACAGACCGTACTGATACACGATGCTCGCGAGCGGAATAAAAATAATGGATGGGGGTACAAGATAGGCAAAGAAAATCATCATCCCCACGACCTTTGAGCCCTTAAAGCGCAAGCGTTCAATCGCGTACGCTGCCAGTACCGAGGTAAAAAGCGAGATGAATGTTGCGCAGACCGATACGATCACCGTATTGAGTAGCCACGCCGGATAGGACGTGTGAAACAGGAGTTTTTTAAAATGCGCGAGCGTTGGGTTAATGAGCCAAAATGGATTGCCGGCCTTTGCGAGTAATTCTTCGTTGGGCTTGAATGCTGTCATCCCCATCCAATAGAACGGAAACAGCAAAACGATGAGCATGATGCCTAGGGGAATATAGACCGTCACCCACCGACGCGGCAGCGATACTAAAAAATCCATACCTTCACTATTTTTGTTGGCCACGGCCGGTTCCTAAAATTATTTGTCTGAGCCTTGCTGCCAAGCGCGACGCTGTAAGCCGAAATAACTAAACATGATGGCTGCCAGTAGCAACGGAACCATCATCGATGCAATCGCCGCGCCTTCACCCATCGAACCGCCGGGGATCGCGCGTTGAAAAGCCAGCGTCGCCATCAAGTGCGTGGCGTTAAGTGGGCCGCCACGTGTCAGCACATAAATCAGTTGAAAGTCGGTGAAGGTAAACAGCACTGAAAAAGTCATGACGACCGCGATGATGGGCGTCAACAAGGGCATCGTGATAAATCGAAACTGCTGCCAGGGGGTTGCACCATCAATCGAAGAAGCTTCGTAGTAAGACGGTGAAATGGTTTGCAATCCCGCAAGCAATGAAATGGCAACAAAAGGGATGCCGCGCCAAACGTTCGCGATAATGGTTGACATGCGTGCCAGCCAAGGATCGCCCAAGAAGTCAATATACGTATCGATGAGCCCCATCTTTACCAGCAACCAGCTGACAACAGAAAATTGCGTGTCATAAATCCACCAGAATGCGATGGCGCTTAGCGCTGTTGGCACAATCCAGGGTAATAAAACGATCGCTCTAAAGAAAGATTGAAAGGGTAATTTTTTATTTAAGATGATCGCAAGCCAGAGGCCTAGAAAAAACTTGGCGATACTCGCAACGATTGTGTAGAACAGTGTGTTGAACACCGACAACATAAAGACGCTATCTGTCACCAGATAGGTGAAATTTTCAAAGCCAACCCAAACGCCGGGTCGACCGACCTTGGCATCCGTGAAGCCGAGCCAGGTGCCAAGCACCAACGGATAGGCGAGCAGCCCGATCAGTAATAACGCCGCAGGTACCATAAACGCAATCCCTAACGCATGACGGTTAGATTGAAAGCGTTCAAGTAGCGAGATAGGTTTCATGGGCAATTTTTATAAAACCCCCGGGCGCGAGAGCGACCCGGGGTTAAGTGGTTAACGAACAGATCGATCAGCTCTTGTAGTAACGTTTCGCGCGATCGGCGGCGCGTTGCGCGGCTTCTTTAGGCGTTTTGTTACCACTTGCAGCTTCAGCGACCATGTCCAGCACGATGTAGTCGGCTAAGCAAGCAGCCGAGGCGGCCCCCAGTGGTCCAGAGTAACCGTGGTTGGTCACCATGGCGGGGATTTCACCGTACGGTTTAGTTTTTGGATCTGACGTCCAAATGGGGTTTTGCGCGTAGGCTTTGAGTGTTTGAGCGCCGTAGCCGATCGATTTTTCGAGCCAAGGATTGTATTGCTCTGCCTCCATCAGCCAACGTGCGAGTTCGCGCGAGGCATTTGGAAACTTTGTGTGCGCAAACAGCATCATCTGGGTGATTTGTGCGAGCTCCATTGGACGGCCGACCGGGCCGACCGGGAAGTGTGCATGCTGAATGTCTTTTGCCATTTCTTGCATTTTGGCGTCAGGTGACATCTTGGCGGCATAATAAACAGAGATTCCGTTGGCGGTGAGGCTGATTTGCCCGTCAAGAAACGCTTTGTTGTTGTTCGGATCCTGCCAGGAAAGCGTGCCGGGTACAAATGTTTTATACAGTTGTGCAGCGTACTCAAGAGAGGCGATCGTTTCGGGTGAGTTGATGACCACATTGCCTTTTTCATCGACCATGCGTCCGCCATGTGACCAAAGCAGCCAATGCACCCAGTTATTGCCATCGCCAACTGCCTTGCCTAGGGCAAAACCAGCAGGCGTACCTTTTTCTTTTAGATTTTGGCAAAGCTTTAGAAAGCCCGCTGTGTCTTTTGGAATGCTTTCAAAACCTGCGGCCTGTATTTGACTTTGACGGTAGACCAACGCATTTGAGATCACGGCCCAAGGCACTGCAATCCATTTTTTGTTCAGTTGACCATACTCTTGTGCAACGTTGTACCAGCCGCCATACTTATTGCCCAAGTAGGTGCAGAGTTCAGTCACGTCAAGCAATTTAGTCGGGTACTGAAACGGGTCATCAAACCAGCCCATAATGATGTCAGGGCCGCTGCCAACGTTTGCGGTGACGGCTGCTTTGGGTCGAATGTCTTCAAAGCCTTCGTTGTCTACACGCACTTCAACACCGGTTGCTTTTGTGAAGTTTGCGATATTGATCATAAATTGATCTTCATCGCCTTGTACAAAGCGTTTCCAACGCAGCACGCGTAACTTGGCGTCGGCTTCTGGCTTGTATGACAAGGTGGGGGTTTGAGCCAGCGCAAGCGGGCTAAAACTTCCTAGGGCGCTGGCGCTAGCAACAGCGGCACCTGTCCCGATAAACTCGCGGCGAGAAACATCTTTCATTTTTTATCTCCTAGATAAAAGGGCAGTGGTCTGCTCTGCCATGCATTGTTGTAACCAAACATTGAACGAGAACTGCGGTTGTTGCATACGACGGTGGTGCAAATACTTGTACAGCGAAAAATGACTGATCGAATAAATCCTTTCATGCTTTTTAGAAGTGTTAGCGCATTGACTTCATTACAAGACCGGTTTTGGCATCAAATAAATGACACTGATCAACTGCGGGACGCAGGCGTAAAATCTGACCCGGTTTGATGTCGAGTCGATCGTGAAACACAATTGACATCGGCGTGCCACTTAATTCGCCGGTAATAAATGTTTCTGCACCGGTGGGTTCAACCACATTGGCGGTAACGGATAGTTGACCCGAGTCGTCAATAATGAGGTGCTCAGGTCGAGTGCCAAATAAGGCTTCTTGCCCGTCTTGCCCGACAATATAAGTGCGCACCAAAATACGAATGCCGTCGCGTAATTCAATCGCTGTCTGGCCGTTTTCATGACGCAGTCGTCCGGGTAAAAGGTTCATGGCAGGCGAGCCAATAAAACCGGCGACAAAGGTATTGACTGGGTTTTCATACAAGTCGATTGGCCCGCCAATCTGTTCGACGATGCCGTCTCGCATGACAACAATTTGATCGCCCATGGTCATAGCTTCAATTTGATCGTGCGTGACATAAACCGAGGTGGTCTTCAAGCGCTGATGAAGGGCTTTAATTTCTGTGCGCATCTGAACGCGCAATTTGGCGTCTAGGTTCGAGAGCGGTTCATCAAACAAAAAGACTTGTGGATCACGCACGATTGCTCGACCCATGGCCACACGTTGGCGTTGTCCGCCAGACAGTTGACGGGGATAGCGTTCAAGCAACTCAGTGAGGCCCAGAATTTCCGCGGCGCGTTGTACGCGCGTTTCACGATCCTCTTTGCTGGCTTTGGCGAGCATTAACGAAAATGCCATGTTGTCACGCACAGTCATGTGCGGATAAAGCGCATAGTTTTGAAACACCATGGCGATGTCGCGTTCTTTGGGTTGCATCGTATTGACGCACTTGTCGCCGATATAGATTTCGCCCGTAGTCACTTCTTCAAGTCCCGCCAGCATCCTGAGTAAGGTTGATTTACCGCAGCCCGAGGGGCCGACCAGTACGGTGAAAGAGCCTTCAGCAATTTCAATGTCGACACCATGCAAAATTTCGGTATCTTGAAAAGATTTTTTAACGCCACGTAGGGACACGCTAGCCATTAACGAGCTCCTTTGGTGACGATGTAGTCAGGCCTGCCGCTGTGGGCAAACGTAATGATGTTTTGCGCGGCTTTGCTGCGCAATTCAATTTCAGCTTCTTTTGAAAAGAAGGCTGCGTGAGGGGTCAAGATCGTGCGCGGGTGTTGAACCAAAGGATGGTCACCCGGAGGCTCGTGCGGCAAGACGTCGAGGGCGAGACCAGCGAGTTGCCCTGAATTTAACGCGGCCAGTGCGTCATCAACATTGACGAGGCCACCACGTGCTGTATTGACGATATAGCTTCCTGGTTTCATTAAGTTTAAGACGCTGCTGTTGATAATATTGCGCGTCTCATCATTCAGGGGCGTATGCACCGAAATGATGTCGGCGATAGAGAAGAGTTCTTCCATGCTCACGCGCTGCACGTAAGGTGGCACGTCGTAGGCCATGATGTGCGGGTCGCAGGCAATCACTTTGCCATAGGTTTCGCGCGCAAGGTGCGCAAAGCGACGGCCAATGCGACCCAAGCCCAGCACACCGACGGTCATATTTGATGGGCGCTTGAGTACGCCCGGTGTCAGATAATGCCATTTACCAGCGCGCACATCGCGGTCATAGAAAGAGATGTGGCGGGTTAGATTTAAAGCCATTGCAAAAGCATGGCTGGCGACTTCATGCACGCCATAATCCGGCGAATTGCCGACCCACACACCGCAAGCCTGTGCCTCGTCGGTGTTAATGGTGTCAAACCCTGCACCATAGCGACTGACAATTTTTAAACCAGGTAGGGCTTCAAAGACTTTACGATTAGCCGGTGCATATTGAAGCAAAAAAGCATCAACCCCTTTACCCGCTGCGATTAATTCATCCTCGGTTTTACATTGTGCAGTGGTAACCGTTAATCCAGCCTGGCGAAACATTCCAAGCTCGAGTTCAACATCCGGAAAGTCGAAATCAGTGATTAATACTTTCATAAAACGGTCTGCCCTTGGCTGGATTGGATCTGAGCGACCCACTTGTCGTCATCGTTTGTTTGACTGCGAGGGGAAAGGATATTATGGTTGAACCCTTAGAGCAATTGGTCTGACCAATTTTTCTGCAAAAGACGGGAAAACCCTTAACGATTCGAGGCAAACGACATGTCCAAACCAGCCCAATATGACTTTTCTGGCAAACACGCAGTGATTACGGGCGGGGCTGCCGGCATCGGCGAGGCCTGCGCAGCGCGATTGATCGGCGGTGGCGCAACGGTCACGATCTGGGATCGTGACGCCAAAAATTTGAAAGATGCGCAGGCGCGCTTGGGCGCGTCAGCCAATGGCGTGCAGGTGGATGTCTCTGACGAGCAGTCGGTGGCGCAAGCGGTGAAAGCGACTCTGGCCTTTGGTGCTTCGATCGATATTTTGGTCAATAGTGCCGGGATCACTGGGCCTAATGTGACCGTGATTGATTACCCCGTCGACGAGTGGAACCGCGTATTTGATATCAATGTGCGCGGCACATTTTTGACTTGTCGTGCCATTGCACCGCTGATGAAACTGGCCAACGGTGGCAAGGGCTATGGACGGATTGTCAACATCGCTTCAGTCGCAGGCAAAGAAGGTAACCCCAACGCTTCAGCGTATAGCGCGTCCAAAGCTGCGGTCATGGGGCTGACCAAATCTCTGGGCAAAGAGCTGGCCAGTACCGAGATCAAGGTGAACTGTATTACCCCAGCCGCGGTGAAGACCGGCATGTTTGCGCAGATGACCCAACAGCATATCGACTTTATGTTGTCAAAAATCCCGATGAATCGTTTCGGTGAAGTGCAAGAGATCGCCAATTTGGTTGCATGGTTGTCGTCAGATGAAGTGAGCTTTTCGACGGGTGCAGTGTTTGATATTTCTGGTGGTCGCGCAACGTATTAACAAAAGAGATTTTGATGAATCAAGTCGTTGCAGCCCGTGCTGCTTATTCAAGTGTGGCACTGGTGCAGTGGGCTACGCAGTTGTTAATCAAGGCCGGACTTGATGCGCAGATGTCGCAGGTGGTGGCCCAAACGCTGGTCGAGGGCGACTTGCTGGGCCACGATACCCATGGCCTGGCGCTTTTGCCTGGCTATCTGAAAGATGTTGAGGCGGGTGGCATGACGCGTCAGGGCGATTATCGCGTGGTCAGCGCGAAGCCTGCTGTGCAGTTATGGGATGGCATGCGTTTGCCCGGCCCGTGGTTAATCGAGCGCGGTCTTGACGTGTTGATCCCGCTCGCAAAAGAAATGGGTGTGGCCTCTCTTGCAATTCGACGCAGTCACCACATCGCGTGCTTAGCGGTGTACTTGATGCGTGCCGCACGCGAGGGCATGCTGATGGTGTTGGCCAGTTCTGACCCAAACGTTGCGAGCGTCGCACCGTTTGGCGGGACCCAAGCGGTGTTTACACCCAATCCAATTGCAATGGGGTTTCCTTGTTCGCACGGCGACGTCTTGATTGATATCTCGGCCTCAATCACGACCAACGGTATGAGCAATCGCAAAGCCGCAGCGGGTGAAAAATTTCCTGAAGAGTGGTTGCTCGATGCGCAAGGGTTGCCCACCAATGATCCCGGTGTGTTCAGTCAAACGCCACCCGGAACAATCTTGCCAATCGGAGGGCTTTCGTATGGGCACAAAGGCTTTGGTCTTGGCTTGATGGTTGAGGCGCTGACGGGCGGTCTGTCAGGGTTTGGACGGGCAGATCCTAAAGAAGGCTGGGGCGCCACCATCAACATTACCCTGTACGATCCCGAGGCGTTTGGTGGAAAAAAAGATTTTTTAAGGCAGATGGATCAGCTAGCGGATTCTTGTTTGAGTAATCCGCCGCGTCCTGGGGTGTCAAAGGTACGCTTGCCGGGGCATGCAGGATTGGCTGCACGTGCGCAGCAACTCAGTTCGGGCGTCAAACTTCATCCGGCGATTTTGCCTGGCTTGGCTGCTTTTGCGGGCCGTTTTGGCTTGCCTGCGCCCGAGGCACTGGTCGGTTGAGCAGACGGGTTTGGTTCACGATTAGGTTCTGTGCTTTTCAGCCAGCTGACCGAGAACCGTTTGTAGGCGCGTTCCATGTGATGCCGCATCGCTTGTCGCGCACGTTCCGCGTCTTGCGCTTTGACCGCGCGAAGCACCGCGCGATGCTCTTTGATCGCTTGATCCCAAGTCGCCTTGGTATCAAAGTAATTAGATAGCCTAGAAAAAAGCACGCCCATGCGCGCATCAAACATTTGTTCGACCAAGCTCGCTAAAACCTGATTGCCCGTGGCGCGTGCGAGCACTGCATGAAACTCCCGATCTGCGCTCAGGGGGTTTTGTTGGTTGTCCGCTTGCGAAACCATATCGTTCAGCGACTGTTCAAGCTCACGTAAATGAGTTGCGCTACGGCTGATTGCAGCCTGAGCCGCGATTTCAGACTCAATCAGCGAGCGTGCCTGAATCAATTCAAACGGCGCGAAGTCTTTTACGGGCTTTTGTTCGTGTTTTTTACGCTGATCGGGTTTGCAAACATAGACCCCCGAGCCCATCTTGATCTGTACGAGGCCCATCACCTCAAGTGCAATCA
>Ga0194060_10001709_pt1 | contig 15712 bp, 13 predicted proteins | sample SepL225m_MetaG_FD_163427 | JGI IMG/M metagenome (GOLD analysis project Ga0194060, IMG submission 163427) | Anoxic zone freshwater microbial communities from boreal shield lake in IISD Experimental Lakes Area, Ontario, Canada - Sep2016-L222-5m | ecosystem: Environmental > Aquatic > Freshwater >...
GGGGAGCTGTGGTTGAAATTCCGGGATCGGCACGGGGACAGGCGGCGTGATCTGGTTTTGTGGGTGGCGCGGCAATGCACAGGGCTGACCTTGGAGGAATTAGGGGAAGGAACTGGCGGGATGGATTATGCGGCGGTAACGATGGCGATCCGGCGGTTTCCTGGGGCGTGTGAACGGGACAAGGCTTTGGGCCGTCTGGTGAAGCAGGTTTTGAAAGAATGCGAAAAGTTATATGTTAAGATGTGACCCCACGTTCCGTCTGTTAAGATGTGACCCCACGTTCCGTCAGGTCAGAACTCACCCTGCGGGCTCGTTTAGCCTGCTGACCAACGTTGGCCAAGGAGATATCATGTTGACTCTCTCCTCACTGAAAAGTAGCCTGCTTCGCATGGAGTGCAGGGTTAGATCAATAAAGGTGTGCCAGCGATGACGGTTGGGGATTGCCTTTTTATCATTAATGGGCTGGGAATGGGGAACAGTACCCGTTGCCATGCCATTATCGAGCATCTCCTGGAACGCGGGGTTCGCGTCCATGTGCTCACCTCGGGGAACGGGCTTATCTATTTTTCGGGCGTCAAGGGCATTGCGTCCCTGACTCCCATGGAATCGTTTTTCTATTCCGGAAAAAACGGGGGAGTCAGTGGGTGGAGAACCTTTGCTTCGATGCATGCCTTGTTCGGGCGGGCTACGAACAAAAAACGCCAGTTGGAGGAACTCCTTCAGCGTCTTCATATCGACGTGGCGGTAACTGACTCGGAGTACATTACCGCGCCCCTGCGGCGTCGAAAAATTCCGATTATCGGCTTGAATAATGCTGATGTCGTGGTTTCGGAATATTTGAAATGCCCCAATCCGCCCTGTGATATTCGAAGTCACTTCTGGTTTGTGGAATACACGGATTATCTCTTTCATCGTTTCTTCTGCGATTGGGTGATCAGTCCCTCAGCAGTTCCCGGAGCGGTTCGTCACGCCAGAATACGCCGCGTCGGCCTGATCGTCCGCCGTTCCGTCCTGGAGTCTCTGCCTGATCATCCGCCCGCTCCGCCACTGCCTGCGGAAATGAAGACCATGGTGTTCCTGTTGAGCGGTTCAATCTTTGCCTCGAAGATCGACTTCGGGGACGGGATGTTTCCGTTTCCTGTTGATGTCATCGGGCGTGAGGGCGAGAACGTGGGAATGGTAACGTATCGCGGCCGGTTGATGGATAACATTGCCTACCTTCAGAAGGCGGATGCCCTCGTTGTCAATGGCGGATTTTCAGCCGTCAGTGAAGCCCTGGCTCTGGGGAAACCCACCTTTGTTATTCCCGTGCCCGGCCATGCCGAACAGTATATCAACGCGCGGGTTGTCGCCGATATGGGATACGGCTATGTCGTGCGGGAGGACGAGGTTGTGGCCAAACTCAAGGATCTGTGCCGCGTCAACCGTTGGGAGGGAATGAAATCCCGCACTCCCATCACCGGCGTCCAGGGCGCCCGGGAAGCCTCTGAGATCATTATTGACGTGATGCAGAAGCAGGGTCTACCCCCGGTCTGACGGAGAACTGCCCATGATTGTGTGTGCGGATGATTTTGGACTGACGACTGACATTAACAGCGCCGTGATCCATCTGGCCGGGCAGGGACGGATTTCCGGGGCGTCCTGTATGGTGGCCCTGGCTCATTTTGATCGGATGGCTTTTTCCGGTTTGCTCAAATACCGGGATCGTCTGGATATCGGCCTTCATCTGGCCCTGACGGATAGTCCCCCGACCCACGCCGTGGCCGGTGTCAAATCCCTGCTCCAATCGTCATCCCTGTTCCATTCCATGGGGTCATTGTTGCGAAGAGGAATCGTTGGCGCCCTCAACCCGGATGACGTGGCTCGTGAGATTCGGAGTCAGTATGATCGATTTGTTGAGTATGCGGGATGTCCGCCGGACTATCTGGACAGTCATCTGCATGTCCATCAGTTTCCGGGTGTCAGGGACGGGATGTTACGCTTCCTCGACACGCTAGATCCCGCGACGGGACCCTATATCCGGAATTCAGCGATGACGGTCGGAAAGGCCATCCGGCAGGGCGTCTCGCCTCTTAAGTGCCTGGCGATAGGGATCCCCGGGGCGTATTTTCGTGGAGCGCTTGAACAGCGCGGGTGGAGGACGAATAATGGGTTTGCCGGGATATATGCCTATGACGGACATCATTCGTATCCGATATATCTGAGCCGGTTTGCGGAGTGCATGGAAACCCGCACGGGTATCATCATGACCCACCCCGGTGAGAGTGAGCCGTGGCGTGAGATCGAATACCGCACGTTACTGGATGCCGACTGCCTGACAGGACGGATCAACAGGTTCTGTGACGCTTAAACCCGGGCGTCTTTATTCCGTTTTCGTCTGAAGAAATCCTGCAATAGTGTCCGGCAGGGATCTTCCAGAATTCCCTGGATAATCTCGGGGCGGTGATTGAGTTGAGGGTGATTCAGGATTTTGAATACGGAGACGGCTCCCCCCCGAAGGGGGTCGGCGACGCCGAAGACGACCACGGGTATCCGGGCCAGCACGATGGCGCCTGCACACATGGGGCAGGGTTCTTTGGTCACATACAGGATGGTATCCGTTAACCGCCAACCACCGACGGCGGTCGCGGCCTGGGTTATGGCTATCATTTCCGCGTGGGCGGTGGGATCTTTCAGCAGTTCAGTCTGGTTGTGGGCGCGTCCGATGATGGCGCCCTCTTTGATGATAACGGCCCCCACGGGAACCTCGTCGGCGTCCGCCGAGAGGTTGGCCTCCCGCAACGCCAATTGCATGTAATGGTCGTGGTTAAGTTCTAACATGGCGGGCGGTGGCGCTGTCCATTAGAACGCGGTCATCTCGTCGTAGAATCTGACGATATCGTCGCAGTTGCCGCTTTCCATGAATTGAATCGCTTCACGCGGGTGCCGGTTCAGAATGCCACTGATCATGTAGGGGATGCTGTACCCCCAGAAAAAGTCCTTGCGCAAAGGCTCGATTGTCTCGCGGATGCATTTTAACAGCGGACGAATACGATACTTCGGGTTGTGAAGGAAACCCAGCAGGAGTTCCATCTGGCAGTTTCCGGCGCCGCGGCCCAAACCCGAGAGACTGGCGTCGAGATAGTTGGCTCCGCAGAGAATGCCCTCGATCGTATTGGCGTAGGCCAACTGACAGTTATTATGGGTGTGGATGCCAATCTGTTTGCCGCCCGCCTGCGCGTATTTCTGGAATTTGTTCATCAAGGCCCGGATCTGTTCGCTGTAGAGCGTGCCGAAACTGTCCACCAAGTAGATAATGTCAACCTCGGACTGGGATAGCGCTTCCAAGGCGCCATCGAGTTCGTACTCAGGCACCGTGGAGATGGCCATCAGATTGACGGTCGTCTCATATCCCTTGTCGCGGGCATCCTTGATCATATCGATGGCCATCGGGATCTGGTGGATGTAGGTCGCCACGCGGATCATGTCGATGACGCTTTTCTCGCGGGGCAGAATGTCAGTTTCGTATTCCGTGCGCTCCGCATCGGCCATGACAGAAATCTTGACGTCGCCCTTCTCACCAACTACCTCACGGAGCACCTCTTCATCGCAAAACTTCCACAGGCCGTTTTCAGTTTGCGAAAAACTCTTTTTCGAGGCCTTGTAACCCAACTCCATATAGTCCACGCCCGCATCACAGCAGGTTTGGTACACTTTTTTTACCAAGTCCACGCTGAACTTGTGGTTGTTCATCAATCCGCCGTCGCGGATGGTGACATCCATAACTTTGATTTCTGGTCGGAACGAAACCCAGCCCTTACTTCCAATTGCCTGCTCATGTTTTGACATAACGAAACCCCTTCCGTTCCCCATAGGCCGGTCTGGCCTGTTTAGGGGCGGTATTCAGGCGATTTTCAGTGGGTTTGTCAATCAGAGATTCGGCGGGGAAAGAATTGGTTCCTAATCCAGCGCGAGAGGAAGGCCAGCACTGGACTGCGTTGGCCAATGGATGTGAGAGAGATCGTGCGACTCCTCAGCAAACGGCTGATGCTGGCGGTCGGATTCTCGGGATCGAAGTCGGTTGTGACTGTGATCCCATATGTTCCCACCCAGCGCTCTTCGTCGGATAGGGGCAGGGGATCAGACCCGCCGATAACCGTGAACCCTTTTTTGCCGGCCAATCGCATCAGGCATGGCAAGGGCCAGAGGGTAGGGCGTAATCCTGTGTCGCCAATGAGAAATCGATCCGGCGTGTCGGCCGTGATCAGCGTTCGGATGATTTTACCGCGTAGCCCGAACCACTTGCCCGGCGACCAACTCAATACCGGGATGGCCCCTGCCGCTCGAACCGCATCCAGGGTGTCATCGGCCGTCAGGCCGTCCGGTATCGAAACATCTACTCCGAGCGCCAGGATTTCCAATTTTTCACGCGTGACGATCTGCCGTCCCGCAACGAGATACCCGGCAAGCACGCCCCGAACCCGAATGGCGATGGATTGGGGGTCTGGTCCCGGCGTGAGTTGAACCGCATTGCCGGTGAATGCAGAGGGTGTCGCCAGGACATCCTTGAAAAATCGGCAGGCTCGACTTTCTGCCAGTAGTCCGATGATGAGTGGCTTTCCTGTAATCCCGGCGCCGGGCAAGTTGGCAAGAAGATGGGTCACGGCCTTTTCCCAGTCGTAACCGGGGTAGATATGGACATGCGCGTCAATGAGAAGAGTCTGTCTGGATGCCGGAGCGCTCATTGAACCGATCCTTCCCGACGGATTAGTTCATTTTCAACCCAGGCATATAGTTCCTGTGCGGCTTTCTCAAAAGCGTCCTGTGAATAGGATCGCTCAGCAAGTTCCCGTGAGACTCGCCCCAATGTATTCCGGAGAACCGTATCGGTGGCGAGTCGGAGCATGGCGGCGGCGAAAGCGTTGACTTCCGGCGGGGCAAGCAAGGCAACCGTTGGCGTCAACACCTGGGTGTGTGTGGGCAGGGCAGTGGCCAGAACGGCCTTCCCTGACGCCAGATAGGAATAGATCTTCATGGGGGTATTGTTTCCCCTGATCCGTGGGGACAGGAGTACATCGGCGTGTTCAAAGAGGGCGGCCATTCGTCCAACTGGCTGGGGGCCCAGGAACAGGACGTCACGACTCACACCCAGAGCGGAGGCCTTAGCCCGATATTTCTCAATGTCAGTCATCTTGCCGCCCGCGATGACCAGTCTGGCCCTTCCTCCGTCTTGAACGAACCTGGCAAAACTGTCCAGCATAAGATCAGCGCCCTGATAGGTCTCAAGATTACCAATATACATGAAGCAGGGGCGGGGATCCGGAGGAATCAAGTGGCGTACGGCATCCGTGGCTTCAGAACTGGACGGTTTCAGGAGTGAGATGTCGCGCAATAGCGCCACTTTTTTCGCGCCATCGGCATAGGCAATATCGGCCAGGGCATCACAGACCGGGACGACGGCCAGCGCTCCCCGGATCGCCGCCCGTTCCGCCTGGTTCATGAGCGGGAGTATTCCCTTCAGGAAGGGGAATTTTTCGGCAATTTGTCTGGCGAGCGAGGAATCCATGTCATAGAGATAGGGCGTCCCCCACCGGCGCTTGATAGCCATGGCCATATAGACGGATTCCTCCACGGCATGGACGAGATCGTAATGGCCATCGCGGGCCATGCGCAGAGCCTGTGGATACATCGCCAAGTCGCAGAGAATCTTCTTCAGGGATGGTCCGGGCGGTACACCATTGACGAAAAATGGACGTTTGATGCGGTGGAGGGTTACGCTGGGATGGGCGACATCGTCGCCTTCATGATACGTTAGCATATCCACGCAATGCCCCTGTGCCGACAGGGCATGAAGGAGCAGGTTGACCGCAATAGGTGTTCCGCGTTCTTGATAAAATGGATGTGGCGCCAAAAGAAGAATGTTCATGAAACGGTGACCATATAACCAAAGATCGATTCAATTCACAATAGCGCATATGGCCTTAAAAGGGTGGCCATTAAAAGGGTTGCATAGTACAAGACAAATCATGGATATTGACGACGTTATACGCGGTCTATACTCATGATCAATGAAACCGAAATTGTCTATGGCCGTCAACCGGTCTGTGAGCTGCTCAAGGCGGGACGCCGCGAGGTCAATCGACTTCTCATGGCCAACAATGCCCGCCGTACCGCCGCCTCCATAGTGCAGTTTCTGAAGTTAGCCGAAAAACGATCACTTGAAGTCCATCCGGTCTCTGTCTTTGAGTTGGATCGGATGTGCCGAAGCGGGAACCATCAGGGTGTGGCCGCTGTTGTTGCGGATTATGCTTATGTGGAACTGGCGGAGGTGATGGAAGGTGCCAATGAACGAAAATTGCCGCCTTTGCTGTTGCTGGTTGACCATGTTCAGGATCCCCAGAATCTCGGATCCATGTTGCGATCAGCGGATGCGGCTGCGGTAAATGGCGTGGTGATTCCCAGGCATCGGGCGGCGTCCGTCACGCCAGCCGTGGTGCGCGCTTCGGCCGGCGCGGCGGAACACGTCAAGGTCGCGCTGGTGGGCAATCTCCATCAGGCTATGCTGTCTCTGAAAGATGAGGGAATGCGACTGATCGGACTGGAGGGTAGTTCCGATGCCACGCCGTATGAGGAAGCCGACCTGAGCGGCCCGATCGGTCTGGTCATTGGTAGCGAGGAGGAGGGCTTGGGTAAATTAGTCCATGACACCTGCGATCTGGTTATCCGTCTTCCCATGCGCGGCCGGGTCGGATCCCTGAACGCCGCCGTGGCGGCCGCGATTGCACTCTTCGAAGTACGGCGGCGACAGACGTCGGGCTGACGTTTGACGTGAAGTAGCGTGCGGAACTCAGAGGGTGCCCGTGAGCACCTGCCCGTTGGCAAGTTTCCGGAACAGTCCATCGCGGTTCACGAGATCGTCGAACCGGCCCTGTTGGACGACTTTCCCGCGGTCGAGGACGACGATGTTGCTCGCATTCCGGATGGTGGAAAGACGGTGGGCGATGACGATGGTGGTGCGGCCGCGCATCAGGATGTCGAGCGCGGCCTGAACGAGGCGTTCACTTTCCGGATCCAGGGCGCTGGTGGCTTCATCCAGGATCAGCAGGCGCGGGTTGCGGTACAAGGCTCGGGCGATCGCGAGACGCTGGCGTTGTCCGCCGGAGAGGTTGCCGCCCCGATCCTTCAGCAAATGATACATGCCTCCCGGCAGGTGCTCGATGAATTCCATAGCATTGGCCTGGCGGGCCGCATCGCAGGCACGGTCATAGTCGGGATGCCGGTCGCCCCACGCGATGTTGTCGAGAATGGAATCACGGAATAACACCACGTCCTGCGAGACCACTCCGACTTGCCTCCGGATGACGCGGCGGTCGAGTGTGGTGAGATCAAGGCCGTCGATCAGCACCTTCCCTGAGTCCGGCTGGTAAAAGCCAAGGATCAGGCTGGCAATGGTGCTTTTGCCAGACCCTGAAGCCCCGACGAGGGCCAGTGAGGTGCCTGCAGGAATTCGGAGCGCAACCCCGTTGAGGCTATACTGGGTGGTGCCCGAATAGCGGAAGTGGACATCGATGAGTTCAATCTCGCCGCGAAGGGACGGAAGCGCCGTCTTGTTGTCGTCAGCCTCGCCTTCCTGGGTGTACAGTGCAGACAGTGAGCGGATGGCGTCGCCTGCGGCGGCGAGTGTCGGCATACTGTTCAGGATGTTGCCTATGCAACCGGCCACCAGGCCGTAGTAGGACAACAGGACGGTCAGATCTCCGAGTGAAATGCGCTCGAGTGTAAAGGGAACGCCGAAGACCAGGAACGAACGCGGCTCACTGACCGCCAGCCAGGCGCCCAGCCCGACGACGATCATCTGCAACAATGAGGACACCGCCCAGGAACTGGATCCAAAAAGATTGACCACGAAGTCGAGTTGGATCCCCCTCCGGGCAACCCGGTCCGAGGCCCGGCCGATCCGTTCCTCGCTCCATGATTCGGTCGCGTGGGCGCGGCTGAGACGGATGCCTGACAAGGTTTCGGACAGATGCGAGAGGAACGAGGATTCGGCATGGCGGAAGGCCTCGGTCTTACGCCGCACGGGTTTCCACAGGAGGCGTGCCAGGGTCAGGTTGATCGGCACGGCGGCGGCGATCACCACCAGCAACAGGGGATTTCTCCATGCGATGATGCACAGCATCACGAGGATCGTGGTGCCGTGCATCATGATGTGTTCAGACAAGAACTGCTGCAATCCCTCGAGGCGGCTGGTGTCCAGGATGAACTTGTTCTGGATTTCACCCGCCCGGGCCCGGTCATGAAACGTCAATTCCAGTCGATTAAGCCGGTGGATCAGGGATCGGCGCAGATGCGCCGTCAAGGTTCGGTTGATCCGGGAGAGCATGAGACGGCCAATGGTGGTGGTCATCACGTTCACGATGCACAGACCGAACGTGGCGCCCAGGACGGGAGGGAGGGCTTGGATGGCCCGTTCCGGGTGGGACGGATCGATGAGATCGATCAGATATCCAGTCAATAACGGGAAGATATAGACCGGACAATTGCGCAGGTTCTGGAGCATCCAGATGACCCCCCACTGCCAGCCGGAACCGGGTTGGAGGCGGATATAGGCGCCGATGACGGATGCCTTCCTTCCGTCATGCGCGACGGTTGCGGATCGGATCAGTTCGGGAGACAACGCCGGACTGAACCGGCCCAGGTCGGGATCTTCCGCACCGCGGCGTGGATCTGTTGAATTCATCCCGCGCAGAATATCCAAACTGATGCGGTTGTCCAACCGAAACAGCGCAGACCGCGCGACAGACGGTTGGAAACGTGGTCACTGGTGCTGCCGGCGATAGGCGGAGGGCGAGAGCCCGAAGGTCTTGTTGAACTGGCGGATGAAGTGACTGTGGTCATAGAACCCGGACCGGGTGGCGATATCGGTGATTTTGGTCGAGGTGGATGTCAGGACCTGGCAGGACTTGTTGAGGCGAAGCCGGATCAAGTATTGCAGCGGGGTGAAATCTATGATTCAATTTTATCATTGTTATGGAATTCAGGTTTTCAACTACGCAAGGATGAATCTCAATCATGTCATGGTTTAAGAGCGCGAAGGATGTCACGGTCGGTGTGATCGGGTATGGCGGCGCCTACAATATGGGCAGGTGCCATCTGACTGAAATGAAGAAGGCTGGCATGACGCCTGTTGCCGTGGCGGAACTCGATCCTGCCCGGCTTGTTGTGGCGCGGCAGGATTTCCCCGGGATCGAAACATACCGGACCGCCGACGAGATGCTCAGGAAGTCGGCGGTTAATCTCATTGTGATCATCACGCCCCACAACACCCACGCGCCTCTGGCTTTGAAATGTCTCAAGGCGGGTCGGCATGTGATCGTTGAGAAACCCATGGCGATGACGACGACGGAATGTGACGTCATGATTGCGGCCGCTAAGAAATCGAAGGTTGTCCTCTCCACCTATCATAACCGGCATTGGGACGGACATATGCTTGGCGTCCTGCAGGCCATCCGCAAGGGATCCATCGGCGAGGTGGTTCGCGTGGATGTGGAAATGGGCAACCTGGCGAAACCCAAGGACTGGTGGCGCACCAGCAGGAGTATCTCGGGCGGTATTCTTCTGGATTGGGGGGTGCACCTGTGCGAGTACATCCTGCAGATCGTGGACTCCGATATCACTGAGGTCAGCGGATTCGCAAAAACAGGCGTGTGGGCCAGCCAGACCCAGTGGAAGAAAGACACCAATGAGGATGAGGGACATGTCGTGGTGCGCTTCGCCAATGGCATGTGGGCCTCGATCCTGATCACGTCACTGGATGGCCGCGCCCATCAGCCCTGGTTCAAGATCATTGGAACCAAGGGGACGATGTCGGTGGAATGGGGCGCGCTTGAGATCACCACGCTTGATGGCGAGAACCGTGTGACCACCCGGATCCCGAATCCGCCCAGCGAGGGCTGGCGTTTCTATCAGAACGTTGCCGACCATTTAACCAAGGGGAAGACATTGGTCATTACCCCCGAGTGGGCGCGCCGTCCCATCCACATCCTCGACCTGGCCAGCCAGAGCGCGAAGCGCGGGCATGCTCTGAAGCCGAAGTACAAGTAAACACTGTGTCCAACAACGATGGAGTTCTTTCAATAACAAATCAGGAGATAGGATCATGGCCTCAAAGAAGAAACTGGATGTCGTCAAAGTGGGGATTGTCGGGTGTGGCGGAATTGCCAGGGGCAAGCATCTGCCCAGTCTCAAGAAATTACCCAATGTGGAAATTGTTTCGTTCTACGACATCATTCCGCAACGAGCGGCTGATCTCGCCAAGACCTATGGCGCCAAGGATGCCCTGGTGTGCGGGAGCCTTAAAGAAATGCTCCGGGACAAGTCCATTGACGTGATCCATGTGTGTACGCCCAATAAATCCCATTCCGAAATCACTGTTGCCGCGTTGGAAGCAGGCAAACACGTCATGTGCGAGAAGCCCATGGCCAAGACCGCAGCCGGCGCCCGGAAAATGGTTCAGGCCGCGAAACGCACCGGCAATAAACTCACCATCGGTTACCAGAACCGGTACCGGGCGGATTCCCTGCTCTTGAACAAAGTCTGCCGGGACGGGGAGTTGGGGGATATCTATTATGCCAAGGCCCATGCCATTCGCCGTCGCGCCGTGCCGACCTGGGGGGTCTTTCTGAACGAGGAGGAGCAGGGCGGGGGACCGTTGATCGACATCGGCACCCATGCCCTGGATCTGACTCTGTGGATGATGAACAACTACAGGCCGAAAAGTGTCATGGGTTCTGTTTACCATAAACTCGGGCATCGTAAAAATTCAGCCAATGCCTGGGGTTCTTGGGATCCGAAAAAGTTTACGGTTGAAGATTCCGCCTTCGGGTTTATCACCATGGAAAACGGGGCGACGATTCTTCTTGAGTCCAGTTGGGCCATCAATTATCTAGAGGTTGGCGAGGCCAAGACCACCCTGTGCGGCACCGAGGGGGGCGCCGACATGTGCGATGGGTTGCGTCTGAACGGCGAAAAACACTCCAAACTGTTTGTCAACAAAGTGGAGATGTCAACCGGCGGGGTTGATTTCTACGACGGCACCAAGGACAACGCGGCGGACAAGGAAGCCCGGATGTGGATTGACAGCATTGTCAATGACACGGATCCCCTGGTTAAGCCCGAAGAGGCGCTGGTGGTGACGGAAATTTTGGAAGCCATCTATCTGTCGGCAAAGACAGGTAAACCCGTGTATTTCAAGTAAACAAACAAGGAGACTCAATCATGGCACGTCCGGTGACATTATTTACAGGGCAATGGGCTGATCTGGCGCTTGAGACGTTGTGTCAGAAGGCCAAGGGGTTCGGGTATGAGGGTCTGGAACTGGCCTGCTGGGGCGACCACTTCGAGGTGGATAAGGCCGACGCCGGCTATTGCCGGGCTAAACGGGCGACACTGGAGCGCCATGGCCTTAACGTTCACGCCATCAGCGCCCATCTGGTGGGCCAGGCCGTGTGTGATCTGATTGATGAGCGGCACAAGTCGATCCTGCCGCCCTATATCTGGGGCGATGGCGATCCAGAAGGTGTGCGCCAGCGTGCGGCCAAAGAAATGGTCAAGGTCGCCAAGGCGGCCAAAACCCTCGGCGTCAAGGTCGTGAACGGCTTTACCGGCAGTTCCATCTGGTCATTGATCTACGCCTTCCCGCCTGTGTCTGAGGCGATGGTGGATGCGGGTTACGCCGACTTTGGTAAGCGGTGGAAGCCGATCTTGAATGAGTTCCAGAAGGCCGGCGTGAAGTTTGCCCTGGAAGTACATCCCACGGAAATCGCGTTTGATATCGTCACCGCAGAGCGGGCACTGGCCGCCGTGGATGGGCATCCCGCGTTCGGGTTCAACTACGACCCGAGTCACCTGGGGTATCAGGGCGTTGACTACGTCGCCTTCATTGAACGGTTTCATGACCGGATATTCCATGTCCACATGAAGGATGTCGCTTGGGCCCAGACACCCCGGTTGTCGGGGGTGTTTGGCGGTCATCTGACATTCGGCGATGCCCGGCGGTTCTGGGACTTCCGCTCGCTGGGACGTGGGAATGTGGATTTCGAGCGTATTATCCGTGCCCTGAACCGGATCAACTACCAGGGACCGCTCTCGGTCGAGTGGGAGGACAGCGGAATGGATCGTGAACATGGTGCAAGGGAGGCTTGTGAGTTTGTCAAGCGCCTGGCCTTCCCGCCGTCCAATCTGGCCTTCGATGCGGCCTTTGAGAAGAAATAACGATGGATACCCCTTTTCGTGTCGTCCTGGTAGGGTGCGGAGGCATCAGTGCTTCCTGGCTCAAGCCTGCCGTGACGATGCCGGACATCAGGATTGTCGGACTGGTTGACCGGATCGAGGAGAGCGCCCGCAAACGGGCGCTTGAGTTTCATCTGGAAGCGGCGGAGATTGGCGCCGATCTTCGTGCCGTCCTTAAGAAGACGAAACCGGATATCGTCTTTGATTGCACGGTGCCAGAAGCCCATGTGGAGGTGGCGCTGGAAGCACTCCGCCGTGGATGCCATGTGCTCGGTGAGAAACCCCTCGCCGACAGCATGGCCAACGCCCGCCGTATTGTGAAGGCCGCACAGAAGGCGGGCCGTACCCACGCCGTCATTCAGAACCGTCGCTTCGATGCCAATATCCGGAGTGTGAGAAAATTGGTGGAATCAGGACGTCTTGGAACATTGACCACCCTGAATTCTGACTTTTTCATTGGAGCCCATTTCGGTGGGTTCCGTGACCACATGGAGCATGTGCTTCTGTTGGATATGGCCATCCATACCTTTGACGCCGCCCGTTATCTGGGCGGGGGAGACCCGGTGTCGGTTTACTGCAAGGAATGGAATCCTACGGGATCGTGGTATGACCGCGATGCCTCGGCGGTGGCGATATTCACCATGAGCAACGGGTTGGTCTACACCTACCGGGGAAGTTGGTGCTCCGAGGGCGTGAACACCAAGTGGGAAAGCGCCTGGCATGGCGTTGGCACACAGGGTAGTTTCCGTTGGGATGGCGCCCAGGATATCAAGGCACAGCGTCGTGTCACGGGTGGCGGGACGTTTATTTCAACCCTGGAGGACGTGGTTGCGGAGCCCTGGGACGACGAAACCCGGACAGGCTTCCATGCGGGATTGATCAAGGATTTTGTGAAGTGTTTACGGAACGGCACGACGCCGGAAACCGTGTGCTCTGATAACATCAAGAGTCTGGCCATGGTTTTCGCGGCCATCAAGAGCGCGGAAACCGGCAGGGAAGTGCCAGTTAAGGTATAACCATCGCGAGAGTGAAAAGGAGTGGAGAAACGTATGGATCATCAGAAACATCAGGACATCAGGATCGGAACGCTTGTCAGTGGCGGGAAGAATACAAAGAGTTACATTGAGCAGATTCTGCCGCACGGATTTGAGAGTTTTTCAATCACCTTCTGGCAGACGCTGGGAGAAACGGATATCAAGAAACTGGCCTCTGACGTCAAGGAGGCGATTGGAGGCCGGGATGTGGTGATCAGTTCCCTCGGTATCTATGGCAATCCGCTTGAAAAAGGGGAGAAAGATCTTGAAACCCTGAAGGGCTGGGAAACCCTGATCGACAACGCCCACCTTTTTGGTGCGGACATCGTCGCCGGATTTACAGGGCGACTCCGCGGCCAGGCGCTCGATGCCTCCCTTCCGCGTTTCAAGGAGGTGTTTGGCGAGTTGGCCCGGCGTGCGGAAGCCAGGGGGGTTCGTCTGGCGTTTGAGAATTGCAGCATGGGCGGAACCTGGCAGACCGGCGATTGGAATATTGCGCATCATCCCGATGCATGGGAACTGATGTTCAATGCGCTGCCGAATGCGAATCTTGGTCTTGAGTGGGAGCCCTGCCACCAGATGGTTCAATTGATTGATCCCATGCCGCAACTCCGGAAATGGGTGAGTCGTATCTTCCATTTACATGGCAAGGATGCTTCGATCTCCTGGGACGTCGTGAAGACGAAGGGGGTCATCAATAAGGATATTTTCGCCTACCACAGGACGCCGGGTTTTGGTGACAGCAATTGGACCGACATCATCACCGAGTTGCGCCGTGGTGGATTCAAGGGATCCATTGATATCGAGGGGTGGCATGATCCCGTCTACAGGGGCGACCTGGAGATGACGGGGCAGGTGCATGGCCTCAATTATCTGAAAAACTGTCGGGGTGGCGCTTTCGTGCCCAATCCGGTATAGTCCCGCCCCATGTTGGAACAAGGCAGTACAAGAGTCCGGGTCGATGGCAGCCCCCTGACGGATCGTGATATTCAGCGCGGCTTGCGTCTGAATATCATGGCCGGATGCATGGGCGCGATGTGGGGGTCGATTATCGGAGGCATGCCGCTTACCATGTTCATGAAGAGCATTGGGGCCAGCGGTGTGATGATCGGGCTCACCGCGACAGTCGGTCAGTTTGCCATGGCGCTCCAGATTGTTTCCGCCTTGCTGGCCGAAAGGATTCCCTCCCGGAAGATGTTCTTCGGGTTGGCGATGATCCCGCATCGGATGCTCTGGTTTATTCCCGCCATACTACCCCTGGTGATGGCGCCCCATTCGCCGTGGTTGGCTCCGGCGATCATCTGGATCGTGGCAATCAGCGGGATGCTTGGACAATTGGGAAGCGCCTCTTGGTGGAGTTGGATGGCCGATCTGGTTCCGGAAACACAACGGTCCACATTTTGGGGGAAGCGGCACTCGATCATTTCGCTGGCCAGTCTGGTCAGTCTGATTTCAGCCGGGTACCTGTTGGATCTGTTTCCCGACCCCGGAACTCCTGGCGGGTCGTTTCTTGGGTTTTCCCTTGTGTTCGGGCTTGCGGCCCTGCTGGGGTCGTCTGACATTATTCTACACCTGTGGGTTCCCGAACCGCGACCTGCGGGGTCGTCTATCCGCGTGGGTGTCATTTCGCGGATCCTGCGCCCCTTCTCGAACCGCGATTTTTTGTGGCTGACACTGGCCATTGGTTCGTGGGCGTTTGCCGCCGGAATCATCGGGCAGTTCGGTCTGGTCTATTTAAGCCGGGATCTTCACCTGAACTATTTCAGTTTGTCACTACTGGCCGTCAGCGGAACGGTTGGGGCATCCCTGGCCGGGGTGTTGTGGGGGTATGTCATGGATCGGATTGGCGCGCGCACGTTTGGCGCGATCATGATGATGCTGGCGCCCCTGTTAAGTATCGCCTGGTTTATTCTCCGGGAGGGATCGGTGCAGTTCAGTCTGCCCTGGATTCACTCCTTCCAGGTGAATCAGATCATGCTGGTGCTGGTGGTGTCCAGCGTGTTTGCCGGATTGATCTACTCCGGGATTGGTCTCTCGCAAATCAGCCTTCTGGCGGCGCTTTCTCCTGCGGAGGGGCGTACCATGGCCATGGCTGCCCATTGGAGTATGGTCGGGTTGATCGGAGCGCTTGGACCGGTTCTGGGAGGAAAGTTAATGGATTTGATTTGCGACTGGATGCAACGGGAGTCCATTCATTGGGTATTACCAACGGGACTTCCGGTCAGTTTTTTTCACATCCTGTTGCTGATCAACGCGGCGATTGTCTGGCTGGTTGCCATCAGGTTCATGTTTGCAATCAAACAGAGAAAAGGAGAAATGGGCCTCAGAACCGCCTTGTCCACGTTGCCTTTTTCCAATCCGATCAGGACAGTGTCGGGAATCTTCAACATCTATTCCCTGATGAGCGC
>Ga0194060_10001710_pt1 | contig 15707 bp, 10 predicted proteins | sample SepL225m_MetaG_FD_163427 | JGI IMG/M metagenome (GOLD analysis project Ga0194060, IMG submission 163427) | Anoxic zone freshwater microbial communities from boreal shield lake in IISD Experimental Lakes Area, Ontario, Canada - Sep2016-L222-5m | ecosystem: Environmental > Aquatic > Freshwater >...
CCTTTGTATCTTTAAGTGCATAATAACGCACTCCTCAATATTTATAAAACCCCAATGACATTTAACGATTTAAATTTAATAGCACCCATCCTTCGTGCTGTAAAAGAAGAAGGATATGAAACACCAACACCAATACAACAACAGGCAATTCCATCCTTATTGGAAGGAAAAGATTTGCTTGGATGTGCACAAACAGGAACTGGAAAAACGGCAGCATTTGCAATTCCCATCATTCAATTATTGCACAACAATACTCCACTTGAAAAAGGGCGTAAACCAATTCGATCACTAATCTTAACACCAACCCGCGAACTTGCTATTCAGATAAATGAAAGTTTTGCTGCATATGGAAAATATGCTGGACTAAAACATACGGTAATTTTTGGTGGTGTTTCACAACACGGACAAACTTTAGCGTTAAGACATGGCGTTGATATTTTAGTTGCTACTCCTGGTCGATTGCTTGATCTGATAAATCAAGGATTTGTTCATTTGGAACATATCAGTTTGTTTGTACTTGATGAAGCCGACCGTATGCTCGACATGGGTTTTGTGCATGATGTAAAAAAGATTCTCACAAAACTGCCACGTAAAAAGCAATCATTATTTTTCTCGGCAACAATGCCTCCCGAGATTTCAAAACTTGCATCAACTATTTTACATAATCCTGTAAAAGTAGAGGTAACTCCTGTTGCATCAACAGCTGATACTATTCAGCAAAAAATATTTTTAGTTGATAAGGGAAATAAAAAACACTTGCTGATTGACTTGCTTAAAAACAAAGACATGAAAAGTGTATTGGTTTTTACACGAACCAAACATGGTGCTGATAAAGTTGTAAAAGACTTGATCATTGCAGGATTTAAAGCTGCAGCTATTCACGGAAATAAGTCACAAAATGCCAGACAAAATGCGTTGAATGATTTTAAAAACGGAAAAATCAGAACCTTAGTTGCAACAGATATTGCTGCACGTGGAATAGATATTGACGAACTTTCACATGTAGTAAATTACGAAATGCCTAATGTTCCCGAAACTTATGTTCATCGTATTGGACGTACTGGTCGTGCTGGTTCCGAAGGCGTTGCCTATTCATTTTGTGATGCTGAAGAAAAAGAATTTTTAAAAGACATTCAGAAACTTATTGGTAAAACAATTCCTGTTTTTGATGATCATCAATTTCCGATGAAAGATTTTAACCCTACTCCTGCGCCTAAAAAGCAACAAGGTAGAAGACCTCAAACTGAAAATAGAAGACCACAGGGAAATAGCAGAAAACCACAAAGCGAAAGCAGAAGACCTCAAGGAGATAGCAGAAGGCCAAATACTGGCGAAACAAGAAGACCTCAAACTGAAAACAAACGTCCTCAAGGAGATAACAGAAGGCCTCAAAGCGAAAACAGAAGACCTGAAACTGAAAACAAGCGTCCCCAAGGAGATGGCAGAAAACCAAATACTGGCGAAACAAGAAGACCAATAAGTGAAAACAAAAAACCGCAAGGTGAAAGCAGAAAACCACAAAGAAATTCCAGTCCTAGAAATTATAGATAAAAAAGAAGAGCAACTAAAATTTTTAGTTGCTCTTCTTATAAAATTATTGCCCGATAATTTTCAGGTAACGGGTTAATGAATTCATTTCAACTTCTGCAATAAGTTCAATAAACTCATTTTTATTTTTTTGTGTTTGAGCTTTTTCCAAGGCATCATAATAACTCATCCGGTTTTTGCTGTCACCTTTAATATTGGCAATAACATAACCATGTTTTAGTAAAATTAAATTCATAACCAAACGTGCTGTTCTTCCATTACCATCAATGAAAGGATGAATAGTAACGAGCCTTTCGTGCATTTCGGCAGCGAGCACAATTGGGTGAAATTTTTCTTTGTTTGAGTTGTACCAATGAAAATAATCTTCCATTTGTTTGCCAACCAAAAATGGTTGAGGTGGTGTGTGACTGCTGCCTTTTATCATCACCTGAACTTTGCGATACACTCCGGCATTCGGTTGATCAATTCCTCGCAGAATTAAATTATGAATGGCTAAAACTTCACGCTCATTTATCGAAGTTTTTTTTTCGATGAGATGTTTAACATATTCAATCGCTTCCTTGTGATTGATAGCTTCCAAATGCTCACGCATACTTTTACCGGAAATAGTTAAACCTTCGTTCACCACGAGGTCTGTTTCTTTCAATGTCAAAGTATTTCCTTCAATGCGGTTGCTGTCGAAAGTATATTCCAACTCCAAAGCCTGAGCAATTCGGTAGCTATCGAATTTTCTGAACTTATCCAACTTCTTTTTAAATTTATCAATCTCAGAGAGAAGAGATTTGATAGCTTTTGGAACAGCCAATTTGCTACTTGAAAGTTTGTATTTGATTTCTGCTTCGGCAGCAATCATCGCTTGCAAAGCCAAATCGTTATCATCACCAATCTCGTAAAGGATTTTTTCTTTGAGCCACGAAACCATCAGTTCATTCGCATCCACATCCAATATTTCAGATAGTTTATGAACCTGTGCTTTGGTTGGTTTGCGTGTTCCGCTTTCAAACTTGCTCACCAAAGCAGCATCAACACCAAGCATTTGAGCCACTTCGCGCAGCATCAATCCTTTTTTTTCTCTTGCAGTTTTAATTAAGGTTTTCATAAATGACATAATTTAACATGACAAATTTAGTCATTTACTAATGGTTTGCAAACTATTCTTTAACGTAAAGAGCGCAAAGTGAATTCGCAAAGAGCGCAAGGAAAAAATGAAATCGATTTTATTAAAATATGTTTGGGCTAAAGAAAGCCCTTTGGTCTTGGATTTTGTTTCCCCGCGCTGAAGTGCGGGGCTATTAATTGCCACGACCTTCAGGTCGTGGAGAAGATTAAAATATGTATTTGGCTTTAGCCGAAGTTATTTTTGATAGGAATCATACTATCCCCAACTCCTTTTTCAAAAACCTCGCTGTATGACTTTTAGTTTCTTTGCAAATTTCTTCAGGAGTTCCTTCACACAATATTTCACCACCATATTTTCCTCCTTCAGGTCCGAGGTCAATAACGTGATCTGCAACTTTTATCACATCCATATTGTGTTCAATTACCAAAACAGTATTTCCTTTTTCTACTAACTTTTGCAACACATCTAGCAACACCCTCACATCTTCAAAATGTAAACCTGTTGTTGGTTCATCTAAAATATAAAATGTATTTCCTGTATCACGTTTACTCAATTCGGTTGCGAGTTTCACTCGTTGCGCTTCACCACCACTCAATGTAGTTGATTGTTGTCCAAGAGTGATGTAACCCAGACCTACATCATGCAATGTTTCAATTTTACGAAGAATTTGTGGTGTGTTTTCAAAAAACACAACTGCTTCTTCAATGCTCATATCGAGTACATCGTTTATCGATTTTCCTTTGAAACGAATTTCAAGTGTTTCTCGATTGTAACGCTTTCCATTGCATGTTTCGCAATGAACATACACATCAGGTAAAAAATTCATTTCGATGGTTCGCATTCCGGCACCTTGACAAGTTTCGCACCTACCGCCTTTTACATTAAATGAAAATCTTCCGGGTTTATACCCACGAATTTTTGCTTCAGGTAAATTGGCATATAAATTTCTAATTTCACCAAAAACTTCCACGTATGTTCCGGGATTGCTTCGTGGTGTTCTGCCAATTGGCGATTGATCAATTTCAATCACTTTATCGATATTTTCTAATCCTTTAAACTCTTTATAAGGCAAAGGTTTTTGATGCGAATTATAAAAATATTGTCGAAGAATTGGATACAACGTTTCATTTATAAGTGAAGATTTTCCGCTGCCAGAAACTCCTGTTACTGCAACAAGTTTTCCGAGTGGAATTTCGAAAGAAACATTCTTCAAATTATTTCCTGTAGCACCTTTCAACACTAATTTTTTTCCATTTCCTTTTCTTCTTTTCTTCGGAACTTCAATTTCCTTTTTACCATTTAAATATTGTGCGGTAATCGAATCTGATTTCAGAATATCTTCCAAAGTGCCTTCAGCAGCAATATGCCCACCATGAACTCCGGCACCATAACCTAGGTCGAGAATATGATCGCTTTCTGCCATCATATCCTTATCATGTTCAACAACAATTACACTATTACCAACATCGCGCAATTCCTTCAACGATTCAATCAATCGATGATTATCACGTTGATGTAAACCAATACTCGGCTCATCTAAAATATATAAAACACCAACCAGTTGTGAACCAATTTGTGTTGCTAAACGAATACGTTGTGCTTCGCCACCACTCAAACTTTTTGAAGGCGAATTTAAGGTAAGATAATCTATGCCTACACCGAGTAAAAATTTGATACGACTTCGAATTTCTTTTAAAATTTCAGCAGCAATTATTTTTTGTTTTTCATCGAGATATTTCTCTGCATCTTCAAACCATTTTCCAAGTTGGTTTATTTCCATTGCTGCTAGTTCAGCTATATTTTTTCCGTCAATTTTATAATTTAACGATTCGCGCTTAAGCCTTGCTCCATCGCATTCTGGACAAGGTTGTATTTGCATAAACTCTTCGGCCCAACGATAAATGGCATCGTAACTTTTCTCGTGATAATGACGTGTGATAAGCGGAACAATTCCTTCCCATTTCGAACTCCAGTTTTGTGGCTGGCCTGAATAGGTAGTTTCAATTTTTAGAGGCTCATCATATCCATGCAATATTGCTTGTAATGCATCGGGCGAAATTTTTTCAATCGGATCGGCAAAACTAAATTTGAACATTTTAGAAAGCGCACGCATTTGCACAAATGTCCAATTCTCCCTTGGTTCGCCAAGAGGAACAATTGCTCCTTTATTTATCGAAAGTTTTTTATCTGGTATGATTGCATTTTCATCTATAATACTTTTCACTCCAAGTCCGTCACAAGCTGGGCATGCGCCATATGGAGAATTGAACGAAAAAGAATTTGGTTGTGCTTCATCATAACTGATTCCGCTTATTGCATCCATCAAAAATTTGCTGAAATGGAAAACATTTGTCGAATCATTTTCAATTAACACCAAAGTTCCTTTACCAATTTTTAGTGCACTCTTCACACTTTCAGAAATACGAAACCGGGCATCATTCTTTGGTTCGATGCGATCAATTAAAACTTCAATATCATGAATTTTATATCGGTCGGCTTGCATCTTAGGAACGATGTCTTTGATTTCACCATCAACACGAACCTTAGTAAAACCTTGCTTTCGTACTTGTTCAAACAATTCTCGATAATGTCCTTTTCGTCCTTTAACTATGGGAGCGAGTATAGAAATTTTTTTATTCTCGAAACGCTGAATGATGTTAGAAACAATTTGTTCCTCCGTCATTTTAATCATTTTTTCTCCGCTGGCATAACTATATGCATCAGCAACGCGCGCATATAGCAATCTAAGAAAATCATATATCTCGGTTATTGTTCCAACCGTTGAACGCGGGTTTTTATTAACTGTTTTTTGCTCAATAGAAATTACTGGAGAGAGACCATTTATTTTATCGACATCGGGGCGTTCCATGTTACCGATAAACTGACGTGCATAAGCAGAGAAGCTTTCCATGTAACGTCTTTGTCCTTCGGCAAAAATGGTATCGAAAGCAAGTGATGATTTTCCACTACCACTTAACCCTGTAATCGTAACCAATTTATTACGAGGAATGATAACATCAATATTTTTAAGGTTATGCTCACGCGCACCGAGAACTTCGATAACATCTTCTTCTGAAATTACTATTGTACCATATTCGCTTTCTTCTCTTTTTTTCATGGATGTAAAATAAACTAAGGCTTAAAACTGCTTCAAGCTTTTGTTGGTAAATATTATTTCTTCGTAAATATTATCAGTCGAACGTAACTTTTCCAATCCAAATTTTCTCGTTGTCTTCGTCTTTTCCAAAATAAAAATATGAATTGTCTGATGGAACAAAAACTCCCGGATAATTTCTATTCATAAAATATTTTTTTTGCCCTAAAACTTTGAACTCTCCAATGTTTGACGAACTTAATTCTATTTTAGCAATGCGAGGGAAATAAGTGGCAAAGTTTGTTTTATGACCATCTTCGTCATCCTTATAAGTTTCATATCCTTCAACACCTTTAATTTCATAAATTTCCCAATAAACATTTTTATTATCCTGACTTAAATAAAAATGCATTGGCATTTCCCACAATAAACTTTTCTGATCATCATTCATTTTCTCAACAACATATTGGGCTTTTAAATCTCCAGCTATATCAAAATGAAGACAAATAATATCTTCATATGTTTTAACCACATCTCCATTCGAAAGGGTGGTTTTGTCAATTATTTGTCCGGCAATTAAATAGTCTCCATTGGGAGTAACAAAAAAAGTCTGCACATCAAATTTCTTTCCTTTGTATGGTTCACCTTTGCCACCATTTGAGCTCTTTTTAACTTTAGCTTTAAAATCTTTTATCGGAACTGTTGTAGCAAATTCCATTTGATTTCCTGTAAATTTCAGGAAATGAAAATTATCCATTTTTTGATTTCCCCTTTCTTCCCATTCAAGCATTTGTGCATTTCGTGAACCTTTAAATTTAGGGCTCAAAATTGCTGCATAATCTGTAAACACTTTTTCAAAGGGGTCTTTATCTATGGTTGATGTGGCACAGAAATATATCGAACCGTTTTTTACATCTGCCGAATTGATGTAAAGATTTGATGCCGGGCTGCCGAATTCTTTTTTTGTTTTCAATTTGCCTGTCATATCATAGTGAACAAGGGTATATTTTGAGAAATCAGATTCGGTTTTTTTGGGCGCAAAGACCAAAATGATATCATTGCGGTTAATGCCATTTCCTTCATCTTTTTTGGGTACCTGGTAAGAAAAAACCAACGATTGCGATCCCGAAATATCAAGCGGTATTTCTTTAACTTTTAAATCTTTATCAATTGAAAGAAACAAAAACTTTTTAGGATTGGATTTATCTTTGGTCTCAACATAAGCGAACACTAATTCATTTTCTGTTTCATCAACAAATTGATCTATTCCATAATAATTTTGACCTAAACTGTTTTCTGCTTTTACGCTCTCTTTATTGAGTACCTTTTTGGTTTCAAATTGTTGTTTTTTCGTATTCCACTCCTGCAATTCATTTCTCCTTTCGAGAATGAGTTTCATGTTTTGGTCTACCGTTGCTGAAAAAAATATTTTTTCTCGGTCGGGTTTTGAATCAACTTTGGGTTCACTGATTTGTTTAGTGTCGGATAATTTAAGGTCTTTTCCAATAATATATTGCTCGTAGAAAAGTTCGTTCTTCTTTTTGTCGCCAGCAATTTTATATGTAATTTGAATGTTGCCATCGCTCATCATTCCTGCATCTTGCAAATATCCTTTGTGTGCTTTCTTAGTAAGTGTTATTACATTTTCGGAAACAGATTGTGCTGAAATTTTAACAACTAATTGAAAAATAATTACTGTTAAAAATAAAATTTTTATGGGTCGCTTTTTCATATGTATGTCTGAATTGGTATGCAAAGCAAAGTGATTATTTTGTATTCGTAAAATAATTATCCCAGCCTGTGTTGCATTACTTGTTGAACCTGTGAATATAGCTGCATTGGTGAGAATTTTCTCCAATTCATTCCGTCTAGTTCTCCGCCAAAAATGAGAAAATAATCAATATTTGATTTTCTGAATTCTTCGAGAACATGATCGTGAAAATTTATAGCGGCAATCCATCCGTCATCTATTTCCTGATACCACTCTTCGTAATAACAATCATCACTGCTGTGAAAATTTAGTACATTTTCTCCAATCAAAATAAACTTACTGATTCCGTTTTCCATTAATTGCTCAGCTACATCTCGTTTCAAAAACATAATATCATTTGTAACTGCATCATTCCATTCTCCTATCATTTCGATAATAGCAAACCCTTTTGTGTAATCAGTATAAAGTATTTTTATGTACAAAGTTGGCGAACCAAATTCGTCCCATTGCGGATGAATTGCATAATTATAGATGGTATTGATGTATTCAAACTCACTGTATTCACGTTGAAAAAAGGGTGAAAGCCGATCGTCTTCCGAACGGTACAAATCTCTCCAATTATAGTAGGGTTCTATATCCTGCATATACAAATTTATGTTTGCCTCCATTAAATTGGAAATAAATTTTACATGAAAACATATTTAGTGTAACAGGCTTTGTAACTTCATGTAATTGATTATTTTTGCCGACCATTTATCATTTGTAAATACTTAAAAACAACCATAAAAATATGTCATATTTATTCACATCAGAGTCCGTTTCTGAAGGACACCCGGACAAAGTAGCCGATCAAATTTCAGATGCATTAATTGATAACTTTTTAGCATTCGACCCGAACTCAAAAGTTGCCTGCGAAACACTTGTAACTACAGGTCAGGTAATTCTTGCCGGTGAAGTAAAATCAAAGGCATATTTAGATGTTCAGACCATAGCACGCGATGTGATCAAAAAAATCGGTTACACAAAAAGCGAATATATGTTTGAAGCTGATTCATGTGGTGTACTTTCGGCTATACACGAACAATCTTCTGATATCAATCAGGGAGTTGACAAATTGAAAAAGGAAGAACAAGGTGCTGGTGATCAAGGAATGATGTTTGGTTATGCAACTAACGAAACAGACAATTACATGCCATTGCCATTAGATTTGGCTCATTTGCTTTTGTTAGAGTTAGCTGCTATTCGTAAAGAAGGCAAACAAATGAAATACCTTCGCCCTGATGCAAAATCACAAGTAACAATTGAATATAACGACAAAAATCAGCCAATCAGAATTGACACAATCGTTATTTCGACACAGCATGATGATTTTACAAAAGGTGATCAAAAGAAAATGCAAGTGCAGATTACTAAAGATGTAAAATCGATATTAATTCCTCGTGTTAAGAAACATTTAAAAGTATCATTGCATAAACTTTTCAACGATAAAATTACTTTTCACATCAATCCAACTGGAAACTTTGTAATTGGTGGTCCACATGGAGATACTGGCTTAACAGGCCGTAAAATTATTGTTGACACATACGGAGGAAAAGGTGCACATGGTGGTGGTGCTTTCTCAGGAAAAGATCCAAGTAAAGTGGATAGAAGTGCTGCTTATGCTACACGTCATATCGCAAAAAATTTAGTTGCTGCTGGATTATGTTCAGAAGTATTGGTTCAGGTTTCTTATGCAATTGGGGTTGCAAAGCCAATGGGTATTTATGTGAATACTTATGGTACTGCAAAAGTAAAAATGACTGACGGGCAAATTGCAAAAATAGTTGAAGGAGTATTTGATATGCGCCCTTACTTTATTGAGCAACGTTTAAAGTTACGCAATCCAATGTACAGCGAAACTGCTGCATACGGACACATGGGTCGCAAAAACGAAACTGTTACAAAAACTTTTAGAACTCCTGAAGGAAAAAGTGTTACTAAAAAAGTAGAACTTTTTACTTGGGAGAAATTAGATTTCGTAGATAAAGTGAAAAAAGCTTTCGGAATCAAATAATATTCGCTGAATTATCACAGCAAAAAGTCCCACAGAAATGCGGGACTTTTTTGTTGTTGCTTTATATAGTTACCAATCTGCTAAAAGCCAATAAGGGTTATTCCAGCTGCAAACAAGCGCACATCTGGTGCTTTGCTCACATCGTAATAAGGGGTAAGAGAATAATTAGCAAACAATTTTACGTGTCCGTAACCTGCTCTCACAGTTGCATCAAGTCTGAAAGGATTGATATTAAAATTATCGTGAATTTCGGTGCGTTGAAAATAGCCGTTGGCCGAAGTCTCGGTAACAATGCTTGATGTTGTAATATAATGGCCAATAACTCCTGCAGCCAGATGAAATCCTCCTTTTGCACTTTTCGAAGATCCTGGAGCAAATTTTATCATTAAGGGTGCGGTAATATCAAAAGTAAACAGTTTGTTTAAACTTAAGTTTACACCTGCATTGGTCGACCCTAAAGTATCTGATTTTGGGGTCATAAAACTGTTTCCTTCAAAATGAATATTATTCCACTGCATTCCTAATCCCATAGTAAGCGCTAATTTGTTACGAATAATTGGTGCATCATATTCGGGTAGGTTTAAATCAAAGAACCACGACTCACCCATTTTAGTATTAAGAAATTTATAATTGTTGTTAAAATTAAAATACATGTCGCGGGTTGTCAAGCTGTTTACACCTAATGCAAATCCACCCCAAACCGATTTCATCTTTCTGCTGTCAGATTTTCCCTTTGAGCCCTCAACAATCTCATCATCTCCGTCTTCATCAATGATCATAAATTTTTTCTTACCTAATTTTAGTTTTGTAGTGTCTCCGTTATTTTTATTGATATGTGCTGTTTTATTATTAAACTCTTCATTACCTGATTTGTCTTTTACAATTGCTAAACCTTCGATGGAAATGCTTTTATTAACCGGAGCTCCGGTATACAAAATCTGTGAAATTCCTTCCGCTTTAACAACTAACGACTCTTTAGCTTGAACTTGAGCATTTGATTTTCCTTCGGCAATGATTTTTACTTTTTGAGAAACCAAATCCAGAGCTTTCAATGTTGAAAGACCTTCAAGATTATAATAAGCTGATGTGGCAGTACCTGCCATATTTATTTTCGTGATACCTTCGGCATTAATTTTTATCGAGTCACATTTTACTATCAAATTTGATTTTGCCGTGCCCTCTATTTTCTCGATAAAGTATGAAGTTGAAATTGTGTCGTTGCTAGTAACAGATGCTATACCGGAAATATTTATTTCATTGATTTCTCTGAAGTAAATTGTAACCTTCCAGTTTGCCTGCGAATTAAAATTCGATTTTATATTTAGCGTTCCGTTTTTTACTTCTGCCACAATTTCGTCATCGCTTTTTGTGTTATAAATAATTGAATTTCTGTCTGAATGAAAAAGTTGAACTTCAAAAGATTCATCGACATTAATTTTATTAAAGTCTGGCAAAGGTTTGTTTTGCTGAGCTATTGCCAATTGTGATATAGCAAAAAAGAAACTAAGCAGGAATGTTGTTTTAAAATATTTCGTTTTCATGTTTTTGATTTTGTAGTAAGACGAATGAAAAGTTAAAAAGTTACAGAACAAATTATTTTCCGGTTGAAAACTGGAAATTATTTGCTGCAATTCCGAATCCAATGATGTTTCCTGTTGTATCGTATTTTCTAACAACTTTGGCATCATCACCTGTTGCATTGTTGTAAAGTTTAACAAACAACAATCCCAGGTCGGATACCGAAATATTATTTATAGCTGAGACAGGTTTATTTTTTTCTGTAACAACTCCTTTAGTAGTTTGTTGAATTTGTTCGACAGCTAATTGTTGTATGTTTTTAAAACCTGTTTGGGTGTTATTATCAGCTGTTGTTTTAAGCTGTTGTTGTACAAATGAAACAGCGCTAAGTGTTTCTGTTTTCATTTCCATGCTAATTGAAATCAAACCCATGTCCTTTGATTCAATAACCTGAAGTTGAATTTGTCTGGCTTCAATAAGTTCCTTTTTCGGATTATGCTGTTTATCAAAATATTTTTTTGTTTTAATACTCTGCTTTTTTTTACCTGCTATTTCGGAGTTAATATGTGGAATGCTTTTATTACTACTTTCCTTTTGCATGTTCTCATTTGTAGCAAATTTATTTTGTGTTATTGTTGATTTACTCAAATAAATTCCAAACATCACAAAAGCAAAAAACGCCAACACTGCTGCTACTCTCCATGCATATTGAAAATTAATTTGATAAACAGGAACGGCTTTTTTTAAATCTGTTTTTTTCTCAAAAACGATATTTTTATCTGCTTGTAATTGGGTGTATTTAAATAATTTTTGATCTTGTTTTAATTCGGGATATAAAATGAATGCCTTGTTAAGTTCGGCAGTTTCGTTATGAGATATATTGCCTTCTAATTGTGCAATAATTAAATTCTCAAATTCTTCTTTTACGTTTATATATGCTGGTTTCTTTAAAAAAGATTTTTCAATGTTTTCATTTTCTATCAAACCTGGAGCAGCTTGGTTAAGCATGTCAAACTCCTTTTTCAATTCTGTGTTTTGTTCTAAAAAAAGCAATAGTTCAGAAACGTCAACAACATCCAGTTTACCATCTAGATAATCCATCACAAAAATTTCGTAATTTGATTTATCAATCTTCATATCACGTTATCTAAACTGCCAATGAATTCTTTCAAAATAATGCGAGCACGATAAATATAAACTTTTACCTGCGACTCGTTTAAGCCAGTAATTTCGCCTATTTCTTCATATGAATATCCTTCATAGTCGCGCAATAAAACGACAGATCTTTGAATATCGTTGAGTTTTGCAAGTGCCATATCCAACACTTTTTTTAAATCATTGAAACCCGAATGCGCTACTAATTTGTTTTCATTTACTTCATCAAAATTGGCTTGATATTTTTCCTTTCTTATCAAATCAATCATAGTATGATAAGCCATTGTAAACAAATATGATTTTGCTTTTTGTGAATTAATAGCGGGAGCTTTAATCCATAATTTCTCGAATGTATCTTGAACAATATCCTTGGCCCTTTCTTTATCGCGCACGTTTTTCAGGATGAAGCGGTAAACCGCATCAGCATATTCATCAACACATTTATTGTATTCGGTTACATTCATTTAAAACATCCGATTGTACATAAGACGTATATGATTGAAAAAAGTTACACCTTGACTAAAATATTTTAAAATCCCAGTCTTTTTAGCATTTCAGGTCGCATAAAATATTTCATATAATACAACTGAAACATTACCTCTATGCTGTTAAAAGTATAATCTCTATGTGATGCCTTGTTATAAACATAGAATTTGTCGTCACTCAAATAAAACCTATTGGTAAGACCTTTTTGTAAAATAATGGTATCTCCTTTTGTGGTAACGTTATTCGAACTTTTTACAAACATTGGGTTTGTTGAAGCGAAATAACAAGTAGGAACATTTTTGATGTGGTATCTATTGATTGTGTAATAAACATAATTTTCAAATGAATCTCGTTTTAGAGGGTCGATAAAATCTTCGAGTTTCAAAATTTTTTGGTTATTGATATCAATGGTAATCATGTTGGGTTCGAAGTTTGACCGCTGATTTTTTTCGCATACATTATAGGTACATGCTATAAAACTGTAAACTCCGTTTTTATGAAATTGACATGAGCCGCCAATGGTAAAAATTAATTCTGCTGTTGGTTCGAGTGTTTTATTCTGATAAAGATTTTCGAGATTTACAGACGATTTTTGAGGGTCGTAAAAACCTTTCAACAAATGGTCGAGAACAACGTCATTAAAACGATCGTAGTTAATATTCTTATTAAAAAGTGTCATTACCACATCTGCCGAACATTCATCGTCAAGTTTTGAATGTACGAAATAGGTGGCTAATGTTGAATCGGTTTGAGCAAAAGCAGATTTATAAAAAAAAACTGCTGCAAACAATAAAATACGAATAGTTGTTTTCATTTTTTTGCTAATATAATTTGCTTGAATCTTTTCTCTATTATTTTAAGAAAACATTAAGTCTAATTCGACCATAAAAAAATTATTGCAAAAAACTCATTTGCTTTTTCAAAGATTCTTTTTGTTGCTCCGACCAGTTTTTCGATTTATAATATCCGATAAAAACAGTCTTGTAATTTAATTGTTGTGAAAAATACTGAACAACTTCAGATGCTGCACCAGCAAGTCGTCCGTTCCAGCTAAGCATAGCATCAAAAAGATTTTCGGCAAGCAACTCATCACAATAATTTAATGCTTTTAATGAATTGAAGGCATTGGTTCGAGTACGAAATTCCCATGTGTTATTTGTAAATCTTATCAGTTCCTCTACGTTTTTTTGTTTATCTACTTCATTCAAAATTGCAAGCTCAAGCCATTTTATTTTAACTTTATTATTAATGCCATCCATTCCTTTTGTTGCTTCTAAATATTTTTTAGAATCGGACGGATAAACTTTACATAATTTTTCAAGCGTTGATTGTAACACATCATACGAAGAATCACTTAACGCTTTTTCTAAAACTTCTTTGTAATTATTTTCGTTTCCATTCAAACCTCTGATTACTGCAAGTTTCGGAGAAGAGTGATATTGATTAAAAACCGTTTTAAATGCTGAAATTGTTTTAGTGTTATCATCTAAAATAAGTTGATTAATTACCTCTGATTTCATTTCTCTAAAAGATTCTTTGTTGAATACATCAAGTAACAAATCACGTTTTTTATCGATATCAAATTCTTTCAAAGCAACCAATGCATCATATCTGTCGAGCATAAAATGTGCATTTAAAATTTGCTCTTTCAATTCATCAAACGATTTTTTAAACACAACTGATTTCATCACCATCGAGTTAGGATCGAACAACACAAATGCTATTTCCTTTTTATTTTTGTTAGCCAACTTTACCACTTCAAATTCATCTTTTATCCATTCCATTACACTGTCTTTTGTACCATCTTTGTAATGAACTTCTAACACAATAGGCATTTTGAATAATCCAACTTGTTCATCGCGTGTGTGTGTTTGTTCGATAGCAATTTCAGTAGAGCGCGTTCCATCTTGGTATGATAAATCTTCGTAATGAACAGTGTATTGGGGCTCACCACCACGATAAACCCATTCGTCAAAAAACCATGATAGGTCTTTACCCAATTTATCCTGAATGGCTTGGTTCAAATCATTGGTTTCTACACTTGAATAAGCATGTTTTTCGAGATAATATTTAAACGCTCGTCTCCATTGATCTTCACCCAAAACATAATTCATCATGCTAATCACTCCCGAACCTTTTTGATAAACTCTTGATGTTCCTGCTCCGCTATATCGAATAGCATTGCGGTCTTTTTTTGATGCTTCAATCGAACTGTTTTGCTCATCTCTTCTCGACCAGTTATAATCATTATTACCATAAATTTCACGTATGAATAATTTTGGAAAAAAGGTTGCAAAACTTTCTTGAAGCCAAGTATCTCGGCCATCTCGAGCTGTAATTAAATCACCTGTCCATTGATGTGCAAGCTCATGGCAATTTACTCCTATGTAATTTCTATCTTTAAACGAGCGCGTATCAATATTGAAAAAATCGCCAAAAACTGTTGCCGTAGTATTTTCCATCGCACCGTAAATAAAATCCTGAACCATGATTTGCGAATAACTTTCCCAAGGGAAATTTACACCTGTTTCGCGTTCAAAAATATCAATCATTTTTTCGGAGTAACGATAGGTTGGTTCGGCTCTGTCAACAAATTCTGGATAATAATACAAATGCATCGGAACGCCTCGTTCACTTTTAGTTTGCTTGATTGCATATTTACCAATTCCAAGCATCAAGAGATAACCCGAATGTTGGTGTGTCATACAATAATTCCAAGTGATGGTATTGTCTTTGTTGGTTGTCTTTTTTATAAAACTTCCATTCGATAATACTTCATAATTTTTATCAAACGTTACAACCGTTTCGGTTATATACTTATCATTCATATCATCGTACATCGGTATCCAGTAACGATTGTCGATGCCTTGTCCTTGAGTCCAGATTTGTTTGCGAACAGCCCATGGTGATTGAACTTTGTTTTCGGGAACACTCCATCCAATAAAATAAATTCCCCTGCGTGGGGTGGCTTCATATTCAAAAACAATGATTCCGATTTCATCAACATGAAATGCTTTTGACG
>Ga0194060_10001714_pt1 | contig 15688 bp, 11 predicted proteins | sample SepL225m_MetaG_FD_163427 | JGI IMG/M metagenome (GOLD analysis project Ga0194060, IMG submission 163427) | Anoxic zone freshwater microbial communities from boreal shield lake in IISD Experimental Lakes Area, Ontario, Canada - Sep2016-L222-5m | ecosystem: Environmental > Aquatic > Freshwater >...
GGTTGCTTCCTGAATGCTCATCCTGCCACTGGCCACCGGCCGGGTAGACGTGCGCTTCATGAGTGCATCGGTATTTTTTTCCAGTATCTGGTTGATGGCATTGGCCGAACCTGTGATCAGCATGCCGCCTGCAAAAAGTAAAAGAACTTGTAGTGTATTAAACCGTACACCCGGTGCGAGCAGGTACGCTACTACCGTACTGAATACCACCATAAAGCTCAACGTGAATTTGATCAACTGAAAATAATCCTTCAGTTTGTCAGCCACTGTAAAACTTTTCGAGCTGGCTATGGTATGTTGTTCCTGCATCTATTTTATTTTTCCTGACCCTCACTATCTATTTTGCCCATTAGCAAAATGTTCATGTATTCTTTATCCGTGTGTTGTTTCGTCATCTCCCACCGGTACATTCTGTGGAATAAATTCTTTCCCGTCTTTTGCATAATCATAAGCACCACGATATACTTCCGGAATTTCTCCAGGCCAGTTTCCGTGTCCGGGTTTGATGGGGGTGGTCCACTCCAAGGTATTTGAACCCCATGGATTGGTAGAAGTAACCCTTCTTCCTTTGAATATGCTGTAGAAGAAATTGAATACAAATAACAATTGAGCGGCAAAAACCACCATCGCTACCAGACTGATGAATTGGTTCAGTCCACCAAACATTTTAAACGACTCCCAGTTGGAATAGTCATAATAACGGCGAGGCATACCTGCAAGTCCTTCGTAGTGCATTGGCCAGAAGATCAGGTAAGCGCCTACGATGGAGATCCAGAAATGGATAAAGGCCATGGTATTATTAAGGTGGCGTCCAAACATTTTAGGGAACCAATGATATACCCCGGCAAACATGCCGAAGAAAGAGGCTACACCCATTACGATATGGAAATGCGCAACCACAAAATAAGTATCATGTAAATGAAGATCAAGTGCTGAGTTACCCAGGAAGATACCGGTTAAACCGCCACTGATGAACATGCTTACAAATCCGATCGCGAACAACATGCCCGGCGTGAACCGGATATTGCCGCGCCAAAGGGTGGTGAGCCAGTTGAATACTTTGATGGCCGAGGGGACCGCGATCAATAAAGTGAGCAACACAAAGAATGATCCAAGGAAAGGATTCAGTCCGGTTACAAACATATGATGCGCCCAAACCAAAAAGGCAAGGATGGCAATGGCGAACATTGAACCCACCATGGCCATATAACCGAAGATCGGTTTGCGTGCATTGGTGGCAAGAATTTCAGACGACATACCCATGGCAGGTAACAGAATGATATATACTTCGGGATGCCCAAGGAACCAGAATAAATGCTGGAACAGGATCGGACTTCCGCCTTCATTGGGTAATATTTTACCGGCAATAACGATATCACTGAGGAAGAAACTTGTTCCCAAGTTCCTGTCGAATAATAATAAGATGGCACCAGACAACAGCACGGGGAATGACAATACACCCAGCACAGCAGTAAAGAACAGTGCCCAGATGGTGAGTGGTAAGCGCGTCATGCTCATACCTTTTGTACGCATGTTAAGGATCGTGGTGATATAGTTCAAGCCACCCAATAATGAACTTACAATAAACATCGCCATGCTCACGAGCCAGAGGTCCATACCGATCTTACTTCCGCTGGAAGCATCGCCGAGTGCACTCAATGGAGGATAAACTGTCCAACCACCACTGGCCGGTCCGGTTTGTACAAACAAAGAAGAGAACATGATGATAGAAGCCAAGAAGAAGAACCAGTAGCTCAGCATGTTCAGCATAGGAGAAGCCATATCACGGGCACCTATCTGCAAAGGAATAAGGAAGTTGGCGAATGTGCCACTCAATCCTGCAGTGAGTACAAAGAACACCAAGATGGTTCCGTGCATGGTAACCAGTGCATAATAAAATTCGGGTTGCAGTTTACCACCCTTTGCCCAATGACCCAATAAATCTTCGAGCCATGGAAAAGTAGATTCCGGATAACCGAGTTGTAAGCGGAAGATCACGGAAAAGAAACCACCAATGATGGCCCAGATGATCCCGGTAATCAGAAACTGCCTGGCGATCATTTTATGATCCTGGCTGAAAACGTATTTGGTGATAAACGTTTCGTGATGATGATGCTCATGATGTGCATCATGAACACCTGCACCTTGCAATGTGGCTACGCTACTCATATTTATTTTTTTTCAAACCCTTTTAAAAATGAAAATTATAATGCGGCTACTGCTTTCTTGGGAGCAGTAGTGTCGGCCGTGGCCGGTGCTTTTTCAGGAAACACCGAAAAATATTCAGCTTTCTGTTCTGATAACCATTTTTTATATTCTTCCATCGTTTCTACAATGATCACACCACGCATAGAAAAATGACCTGCGCCACACATCTGGTCGCAACTGATCTCAAAAGTAAAATTCGGATTACCGGTACGGGTCTTCATTTCTGCCGTAGTATATTTAGGTGTAAACCATTGTGTAGTGGGAATACCGGGTACGGCATCCATTTTCATCCTGAAATGAGGAATACCTACACTATGAATAACATCCTGTGAGTTGATCACCATTTTAACCGGAACGCCTACAGGAATATGCATGGTTCCACTTACATGAATATCATCGAGGCTTGCAGGATCATTGAAATCAACACCCAAGCTATTTACACCCTTGGTCAATCTATAATCTTTGCGACCCAATATCTTATCAGGGCCTGTATAACGGAATTCCCATGCAAACTGATGACCGGTTACTTCTACCACGATCGCATTCTTTGGAGGATCGCCGGTGATCTTGAACCAGGCCTTCAAACCAAATACCACCAGTACGGCCAATACGATCGCCGGGATAGTGGTCCATATCAATTCCAGTTTAGTACTATGTGAAAAATAAAATGCTTTGCGGTTATCGCTTTCCTGATATTTATAAGCAAACCAGAACAACAATACCTGGGTAACCACGAAAACCAGTCCGGTTACCGCAATGGTGATCCATAGCATGGTGTCAATCTGCTCACCTTCAACAGAAGCTGATCCCTGTGGGAACAAGGTTTTACCATAGTATAGGTCATTACAATACCAGGCGCCGATCAATCCGAACACCAGCAGGCCCATCAATAAAAATGCGTTGATCTTATTATTTTGCTTACGTGTGTTTTCCTCTCCTTTCATTACACTCACATACTCGCTGGCCTTTGCGATCTGGAAGATGACTGCAAATACCAACACACCTAATGCTATCAGTAAAAACTCCTTCATAGTTCAAAGTATTGTCTGTAAAAATTAAACTTATTATTTATAAATCCTTTGCTTTTGAATAGCAACACCAATCATTATGTATGGTGGATCATACTTTCTTTCAGGAAAGGATGATTTTTTGCCAGTAATGAATGACCGCTGATATACCTGCCTGCGCCCCACATGATCAATCCAATGAATAGACAAGGAACACCGAATTCAAATAATCCCAATTCAGCTTTATCGTGCATAGTGCCCGGCATTACCATTTGGTAAAAATCGAGCCAGTGTCCAAAGATGATGAGCCCGGCCATTACGGTCATTAATGTCCAGTTCCTTTTAGCGCCACGTTTCATTAATATTAACAGTGGGCAAAGGAAGTTGATGATCAGGTTAACAAAGAAGATGGTACTGAAAGGCCCAGCTTTGGTAGCCGTACCGATCCGTTGAATAAAGTATTTTGTTTCCTCTGGCTGATTACTGTACCAGATCAGCATGTACTGAGAGAACCATAGATAGGTCCAGAATACAGAGAAAGCGAACATGAATTTTCCGATATCATGTAAATGTTCATCAGTTACATATTCCAGTTGTCCCTTGTTCTTTAAATAGATGATGAAGAGGGCGATCAGAGAAACGCCGGCAACAAATGTACTGGCAAAAGTATACCAGCTATACATGGTGCTATACCAATGCGGGTCGAGACTCATCAGCCAGATCCAAGGAATGGTGGACGCCACAGTTAATGTAAATACCACGGCAAACAGAGAGGCAAATACGGTATTATTCCAAACCCATTTTTTTCCGGTTTCATAATCCATCGTACCCTGTTCGTCGGTCTTCAAACTCAATGAGCGCATTTTTTTGCCCAGCAGCCACCATAAAAAGATGGTGATGCCCGACCAGATGGTAAAGAATTCAGGACTTAAGAATTTGCGTTTGCCAAAAAGTATATGATCATTGGCAACGGCTGCTTTATCGAGCCAGGGATAAATATCGGTACGACCGCCCCATACTATAGCCATCAGCACTACGAAGGTGATCACACCTAAAATTGGTACCACACTGGAAATCGCCTCGGGTACCCTGCGCAGGGCTACCTGCCAGCCACCCATGGCCATGGTGGTTACACAAATGAAGAACATACTGGCATTAACTACCAGTAGCCAATAAACGCTGTTTTGCAACAACACCGCCCAAAAGCGGGTACTGCTTACCTCATGCCCGGGACTGGCAAACGGGTGAAAGGCTATAAACCCATACAACAATGCTACCACACCGGCTACGATCAGGCCATACGTCCACTTTTTATAACTGCCCGGTAATTCAAATTGATGGTTCATCTAAACTATATTTTTTGTGAATGCTTTTATTTAACTGTTGGTTTTGCTGTACTGTCCTTCGCGGCTGTAGCCACCACCGCAGGGGCAGCTGTAGCTTTGGGTTCCAGTGTTCTGATATATTGTATGATCATCCAGCGTTGTTTACGATCTAACTGCGACGCATAGCTGCCCATATTGTTTTGCCCGTAGGTCATCACAAAGAATATCCTACCATCGGCATACCCGGGAGAAGTGGCGATAATACTTTTCACGCCACCGATCTTGGGAGCCAGCGGACCATTGTTCTCGGCCTTTGGACCATGACATACAGCACAATTGATATTGAATAAGCGGCCAGCTTCCAGGCTGTCGGCATGATTCAACGGAGGCATCGGATTTTTGATCTGAGCACTCAATACGATAAGGCCATTGCTGTCGTTCGGTACGGTAAAGGGAAATAGTTCGCCTCTTTGGATCGTTCCTGTAACCGGCATATTGTTATAGAAGATCTTATCGCCTTTTTTATCCGCATCAGTAGTAAAGATGCTGTCGTTACGCTCGGCATAGGTTTCATACGCACGGCTATAGGCCATATCGGGCATATAGATCTTACCGGGCTGGCGTTTGCTGTCGCAACTACTCACGATGACCATTACGGTTGTAATTAAAATTGCGGTGATATAGGTTGTTCGTTTCATTTATCAATGATCAATTATACAATTATCAATTAATGGCCTTTGGTTCTTTATACAGTTTTTGTTCCCGGTCGTAACGGCCGATCCACCATCCGGTTTCAGCGTGTTGTACATTCACTTCGCTGGCGCCGGCCTGTGTCAGGAATGCCTGTACCTCTGCATCATTGGTTTTATCAGTACACTCAATGGCCATCACAAAAAGATCGTCGGTGGCCCTTGGATGAAAATGATGCTTCTTCACAAACGGAGCCATCTGGCATAAGTAGCAAAAGGTAAGTACCATGCCAATGGCAGAGAACAATACCGTAAGCTCGAACGTGATGGGTATCCATGCAGGCAGCGCAAAATGCGGTTTACCACCGATATTCAGCGGCCAGTCTTTGGTAAATATCCAACTGATGCTGGTGAGTGCTGTGGTGGTTCCGGTGATGGCATAAATAAAGCCCGCAGTATGAATGCTGGTTTCGCGCATACCGATGGCATGATCCAGTCCGTGCACAGGAAATGGTGTGTACACATCATGAATCTTGTATCCTGCCTTGCGAACATTTTTCACTGCAGGAAACAATACCTTTTCATCATCAAAACAACCCACTACAAATTTTTTAATTCCTCCGGCCATATTTTAAACATTTAACTTCTTAATCCTATTAAATTTTCTAAGCTCTTTAGTGTGCGTGTTCTACTTCTTCAATATAAAATTTCTCAGCATCTGCTTTTTCAATATCGGTCATCTTCACTTTATAATTCTCTCCACTGGTTTTCAAAATGGCCTTGATCTCTGCCACAGCAATAACCGGGAAGTATTTTGCAAACAGGAAGAAACAGAAGAAGAATAAACCGAAAGTGCCGAGATAGAATCCGATCTCATAAATACTAGGGCTATAATAAGTACTCCATGATGAGGGCAGGTAATCGCGGTATACCGAAGTAACGATGATCACGAAACGTTCGTACCACATACCAATATTCACGATGATACTCATAAAGAAAGTAACCGTGATATTCCTCCTGAGTTTGCGGCTCCAGAACAACTGTGGCGATACCACGTTACAGAACATCATCAGCCAGTAGCTCCATCCGTATGGACTGAACAAATTGGCCCTGTTCTGACTGAAGGCATACCACTCGTATGGATTTTGTCCGTACCAAGCTATGAACAACTCGGTGAGGTAGGCACAACCTACAATACTACCGGTGAGTACAATGATCTTATTCATGGCCTCAATATGGCCTACGGTGATATAATCCTGAAGGTTCAATACTTTCCGCACCACGATCATCAGTGTTTGCACCATGGCAAATCCGCTGAAGATTGCACCCGCCACAAAGTAAGGAGGGAAGATGGTGGTATGCCAGCCCGGAACAATAGACGTGGCAAAGTCGAATGATACAATGGTATGCACACTCAATACCAGCGGTGTACTTAAACCGGCCAGTACCAGTGATAAAGATTCATGGCGCTGCCAGTGCTTGGTGCTTCCGCTCCATCCAAAAGAAGCCACACCATAAAACATCTTTCTGAATTTTGTTTTGGCGCGGTCACGTACCGTAGCCAGATCAGGCAATAAACCTGAATACCAGAACAACAATGACACGGTGAAATAAGTAGAGATCGCAAATACATCCCACAACAACGGTGAATTAAAGTTTACCCATAATGGTCCGCGTGAATTGGGGTAAGGCATTACAAAGAAGGCCATCCAAACACGACCCATATGCCAGATCGGGAATTGACCCGCACAGATCACCGCAAAGATGGTCATGGCCTCAGCCGCACGGTTCACCCCGGTTCTCCATCCCTGACGGAATAATAATAAGATCGCTGAAATCAAAGTACCCGCATGACCGATACCGATCCACCATACAAAGTTGGTAATGTCCCAACCCCATCCGATGGTCTTGTTCAGGTTCCACTGTCCGATACCATAGGTCACCTCGCGGTACACACTGTATACCCCAAATAATAATAAGCAGATGCTTATCACAAATCCAATGTACCAAAGCCTGCTCGGCTTCATCTCAATGGGGCGAATGATGTCTTCCGTTATCTGGTGATAGTCTTTGTTACCATCTACCAGCGGTTCCCTTAGTTGCGATTCGTATTTCAGTAATGACATATCGTGAATTAAGCGGCCTTGCTGTTACCCCGTTTCATCGGGACCGGTTTGGCCATTTTTATTTTCAAACTTTATTGTTAACGCTCCTACTGTTTACCCTTCATGCTTCTCTTCCACACCAATATGCCTGTCGGTATTCCTTACCTTGGCGAGGTAACTAACGTTGGGCAATACGTGCAGTTGCTCCAGCACATAGAAATTACGGTGCTTTTGCTCTACATTCCTGATCTTATAAACATCACTTTCCTTGTCGTTCACATTACCAAAGCTGATGGCGTTGGTAGGACAAGCCTGCATACAGGCCACTTTCACATTTCTTACCAGTGAAGGATCCTCTGCTTTTTTAGCGATTAGTTTATTCTCTTGTAAACGTTGCACACAGAAAGAACATTTTTCGATCACACCTCTAGACCTTACGGTTACATCAGGATTCAATACCATGCGGGTAAGATCATCATTCATCTGCAATACCACTTCATCCATATCCACCCCAACAATTGGTTTTTGGTTATCCGGGAAGCTATCAGCACCGGTATAATCCAGCCAGTTGAAACGACGTACTTTATACGGACAGTTGTTGGCACAATAACGTGTACCGATACAACGGTTATAGGTCATCTGGTTCAGTCCCTCACTGCTATGGTTAGTGGCAGCAACCGGACAAACATTTTCGCAAGGTGCGTTATCGCAATGCTGACAAAGCATGGGTTGGAAAACCACATCCGGATTTTCCAGATCGCCCGTGAAATAACGGTCGATGCGCAACCAATGCATCTCATGTGCTTTCTGTACCTGCATCTTTCCTACCACGCTCACATTGTTCTCGGCAGTACAAGCCACTACACAGGCGCTACAACCTGTACAGGTATTCAGATCAATGCTCATCCCCCATTTGATTCCAACTTTTTCGTAATCGGGATACATGGTAGCATCTTTTACAAAATCAGTTTTCCCCTCGGCCATATTGTTCTCCCTTTCCTTGGTCACTTCTTCCAACAAGCCTTCCGGATTGGCCAGGAAGCTGCTGAGGTTGGTTTCAAAAATGATGGGCCTGCTTTCGGTAAATCCATGCACCTGCGTTTGTGCCAGTGGGTAAGTATTATTTGTTTTTTCAACTTTTGCTTCGCCAGAATATTGAATGGTAGTACCATCAAAACCGGCAAGCGGATATACGTTCTGGCCGGCACCATTGGCTGCCATGCCGATATATTCTGCAGTATTATCTTTATTAGCGCTTTGTCTTCCGTATCCCACAGCAACTGCTACTACAGCAGGGTGCATACCCGGAATCACGATCACTGGTAGTTCCAATGATTTCCCATTGGCCGTGATCTTTACTACTGGTTTTTCAGGATGCACTTCATAATTGCTCTGATGCCCATGGTCCTGATTCATTACATCTAAACCCAATAATGATTTGGCCATTGCGGGACTCATCATTACATAGTTGTCCCAGGTTACCTTAGTGATCGGATCAGGCAATTCCTGCAACCAGGGGTTATTTGCTTGTGAACCATTGCCTACAGATACTTTCTCATACAACTGGAATTCAACCGGAGCTGATTTTACAGCAGCGATCTTTGAAGCCGCATCACTTAATTTACCGTTGCTGAAGGCAGTGCTACCAACTATTGGAGTAGCAGGCTCTACCACACCATCTTGTAAGGCTTTATTATAAGTATCAATACTGCCCAGTTTCCCGGTCCAGTAATTTTTGAAATAAGTTTCGTAATCGGTTACTGCTGTTCCGCCCGCTGGAGCAGCCGGTTGGCTCCATTTCAACAAGGATGTTTGGAAAGCCCTTGTTTTAAACAGCGGATTGATGGTGGGCTGCAGCATGCTGAAATACCCGGTCTTGGGTTCTGCATCACCCCAGCTTTCAAGCCAGTGGTGTGAAGGAATGATATAATTGCACAGCTCCGTGGTTTCATCCATGGTGCCGTTAAAAGAAACAGAAACTGTATTCTTTAAGCCGGACAACAGTTTTGCTTTATCCGCATAGCTGTAAACCGGATTGGCTCCCTGTACCAGCAAGGCACCGATCTTATTATCATTCAGGTCGGCAACCAGTTGTGTCATCTCTGCGTCTATGCCTTTGCGATAGTTTGAAGTAACTGCCCAGTTGATCGTAGTTCCGTTTGCACCAATGGCTTCATTGATGGCATTCACGATCACTTGTATATTCACATCATTGCTTCCGCAAACCACTAGTGCAGCGCCTTTATTGGCAGCCAGTGCAGCAGCAGCGGTGTCAATGCCTTTCAATAATTTGGCATCGGTGATGCTAACCGGTGATAATCCGAGTCCGAGTTTAGTCAGCAACGCCAAAGCAATGGCTCCGGTTTCAGATGGCTTATGCACATAACGGTCGTCGGCATTGCTACCGGTCATGCTCATCATGCTTTCAAAATGAAAATGCTTGCTGAGCTCCGGTTTTTCGCCGGTTACTTTTCTATTCTTTGAATATTGTTTGCTGAATTCGGTAGGACTAATCCAGCTACCCAGGAAATCGGCGCCGAGGCTCACGATCACTTTGGCATTGTTGAACTGGTAAGAAGGGATGGCCCTTTTGCCATAACAGGCTTCATTGGCCAGTAACATGCCACTATAACTAACCGCATCGTATTGTACGTGGCGGCTGCCGGGATATTTCGCTAAAAATTCGGTGATCAGTTGTAAAGTAGAAGGCGAGTTGATGGTAGAAGTTAATAATACCACCGCTTTCCCACCAAGGGCAGCCAGGGCTTCGGTAACCAGTTTATCGGCACCATCAAAACCCGGGATCTCTTTAAATTCATTGCCTGCTTTTTGCATCGGATAGCGTAAGCGGGTCATATCATACAGGTCGAGCACAGATGCCTGCGACTGAGCGCTGGTAGCACCTTGGGTAATGCTCGATAATTCATTCCCTTCAATCTTAATGGGTCGGCCATCTCTTTGTTTTACCACTACTGAAACCACATCTCCTCCATTCACATAGGTAGAAGCATAATAATCGGCTACGCCGGGAATTACGTTATCGGGCCTTTGTAAATAAGGAACCACTTTCCTCACAGGCATTTCGCAACTGGCCGCTACAGCAGCAGCGGCAGTACTGAAACCAAGGTATTTAAGAAAGTCCCTGCGCGGCGTGGTCGCTTGCAGTAAACCCTTATCATCAAGGTCGGCCAGGGGCAACGATTCATTAAACTCGTCTTTGGATGATTGCTGAAAACTTTCCGTTTGATTCAGTTCTCCAAAACTTTGCCAGTACTTTTTCTTCATAATAATAATATGCTAAGGTGCTGATGTACAAATGAGCGGCTCGCCTGGGCAAAACCGCTTACTTGCTTAATGTTTTAATAATGACATTTCTGACATTCGGTTCCACCGATCTTCTCTACGGTTACACTGTCTAATTTATGGTTCTTAATATCCGCATGGAACTTCTCGTAAATGCTATAGAATTTATTTCCGGTGCTGTCGGCTTTATTGAAAAAGTCAACCTTACTTTCTCTGTGACAGTTGATGCACCATCCCATGCTCAGCTCGGAGAACTGGTACACTTCAGGCATTTCCTGAATAGGACCATGGCAGGTTTGACATTGTTGCTTACCTACTTTGATATGCTGACTATGATTGAAGTATACATGGTCGGGCAGGTTATGGATCTTGATCCACTGGATGGGTTTAGCGCCGTCGGGAATGCCATCACCATTATTATCTGCCTTGTATCCACCCTTACCAGCATTGGCTGTAGGATCCCAGCCTGCATAATCATACAGTTTCTGGATCTCTGCAGTACCATTAACAGGTGTTCCGTCTTCACGTTTCAGTTCATCTGGTCCTGCATATTTATTAATGGCTTTATGACAATTCATACACACATTCACAGAAGGAACACCAGCCATTTTACTGTCTTGTGCACTGCCATGGCAATACAAACAACTGATCTGGTTGGTACCCGCATGCACCTGGTGAGAATAATAAATGGGTTGTTCGGGCTGATAGTTTTTCTGCCTTCCTAATCCGATGGCTCCATTGATGGTATAATATCCGCCTGCGGCAAATAATACCAGGATGACAATCATCAGATAAGTTTTATTGCGATAGAATGGAATAGGCTCGGAGCGGATGATGCCTAATTTTTCGTCGGATAATTTGCGGAGATTGCTGTTAACCTGTAATAAGATGAAAGCTACCAACGCCAGTACCATCGTGAGTATCCCGAAGATCAGGGAGCTGTCGCCTGAAGCGCCGCCTGTATTATCCACTGGTTTTTCAGGAACTTTATATGCATCGGCCCAATCAAGGATCGCTTTGATCTCTTCCTGTTTCAAATTGAACTGGGTCATACGTATCCCGCCAAATTTAGCCGCAAGGTCCTTGGCATACGGATCCGAATCGATCATCGAGTTCACATTATTCACCCACTTATAAGCCCAGTCTTTCGTTGGCTCACGATCACGGGCACCTTTCAGGGCCGGACCTGTAAAATTTTCCAATGGCTTGTGACAGCTGGCACAGTTAGCCTTGAATAATGCTTCGCCGTCCTGGCCAAAAGATTTTTCGCTAGAAGAGAGAAAAATAATGAATAGGAAACAAAGAAAGCTTCTGTTAAAGATTATTCTATAACGACTCATACAGTTAATAACGGGGCTAATGTGGAAAAATATCCTAGTTTGGTTGCAAAAATAAGGTAGGATGCTGACAATATATCAACATTGTTAAAATTTTTTTTTCCTTGACTGGCGCGGGTTTCAGAGGATTATGTAAAATTATATTAGCATAATGTCATCTATATGTAAAACAAAACAATCTGACACTATTTTTCCCCTTTGCCATATTTCACAATTTTTTATTCCACTTTTGCCAAATGTTTAAACGGCTTGAGCAACACTGGCGTGTCAATTCAGTCAACCTGGCGTTGATTATAACCACTTTTGCCCTGGGTGGTTCTGCCTGTGGATTCAGCGCCCGAAAATTGCTGATCTGGCTGCAATTGGAAAAAGGAGTTGTCTGGTGGTTGCTTTATCTCCTCCTGGTTTTTTTACTCTGGCCGATATGCGTTACGCTCATCAGCATCCCGCTGGGGCAATTCGGTTTTTTCAAACGGTATATCAACAGAATTTGGAATAGGGTCAGTGGTAAAAAGAAGACGCGGGTAGCCATTTTTGCCTCCGGTGCCGGATCCAATGCTCAAGAGATTATTAATTATTTCTATTTATCTGGAACCGTGAATATTTCCCTGATCGTTTGCAATAAACCCGGTGCGGGAGTGATCTCTATAGCCAATAAAGAGAAAATCCCCTGCCTGATGATCAAAAAAGAGGATTTTCTCAACCCCCAGCAATTCATCAAACAACTTTCCGAACATAAGATCGACTTCCTGGTACTGGCCGGTTTTTTATGGAAGATACCGGAAGCGCTCATTAAAATTTACCCAGGGAAAATCGTCAATATCCATCCCGCCCTCTTGCCCAAGTATGGAGGCCCCGGAATGTATGGCCATTTTGTACATGAAGCCGTGATCGCCAACCACGAAAAAGAAAGCGGCATCAGCATCCATTTTGTGGATGAACAGTACGACCATGGAAAATTGATATTTCAGGCTATTTGCCCGGTAAATTCGGCTGAAACGCCGCAAACACTGGCACAAAAAATACATGAGCTTGAACACAAACACTATCCGGAGGAGCTTGAAAAAATAATTACCAGCGGTAAATAAGCTGGCGGTTTTCTTATTAACTTTCCATCCTAAATCACCTGACATGAAACGAATTTCCCTACTCGGAATTTGCTGCATCCTGGCATTCACTATTGCCCGGGCACAAACCGATACCCTGCCTTCATTTGTAAAAGATAGCCTTGATAATTATATTAACCGGGCCATGCAAGATTGGGAAATTCCGGGCCTTTCACTGGCCATTGTAAAGAACGGAAAGCTGGTGATGGCCAAGGGCTATGGGGTAAAAGAAATGGGAGGCACTGATAAAGTGGACGAGAACACCCTTTTCATGATCGGCAGCAATAGCAAGGCCTTTACAGCCACCGCCCTGGCTACCCTCGATGCAGAAAATAAATTATCGCTCGAGGATAAGGTAACCAAATGGATCCCCTCGTTCAAACTGGAAAATAAAGCCGCAGGCGAACAAGCCATTGTTCGTGATCTGCTTTGTCACCGTATCGGGTTCATGACCTTTCAGGGCGATTTTACTTATTGGACGAGTAACCTTACCCGCAAGGAAGTGATCGAGAAGATGAGTCATATCAAAGCAGTATATCCTTTCCGTACCAAATGGGGTTATACCAATGCCGCATTTTTAACCGCAGGAGAGATCATACCCGCTGTGACCGGCAAATCCTGGGAAGATTATATCAAAGAAAAAATATTTACACCATTGGGTATGAACAATAGTCTGGCCCTGAGCAAAGACTTTCCAAATGCCCCCAATAAATCCGTACCCTATACCTTAGTGGATGGAAAAATTGCGCGTATTCCTTACTGTTATATTGACAATCTGGCTCCTGCAGGCAGCATCGGATCATCGGCCAGCGATATGAGTAAATGGGTGATGATGCAACTGGGCAATGGAAAATATGAAGGCAAAGAAGTGATCCCACAAAAAGCCATTCAAAGCATTCGCTATCCCAATTCCATCATGGGCAATGGCAGTACATTATTTAATAAAAGTAATTTCACTTTGTATGGATTGGGATTAGAATTGCAAGACTATGAAGGAAAAAAGATCGTATCGCATACCGGTGGAGTAAATGGATATGTAAGCAGTGTTACGATGGTGCCTTCCGATAAACTGGGTATTGTGATCCTCACCAACACCGATCAGAACGCTTTGTACGAAGCCCTCAAATGGGAGATCCTGGATGCTTACCTGGGATTACCTTATCGCAATTACAGCAAGAATTACCTGGATTATAGCAAGGGTCAACGCAATAAAGATATTGCTACAGAGAAAAAATTAATAGACTCTATTGGCCTAAAACTACCCACCGGTTTGCCGCTTACCGCGTACACCGGTGACTACAGCAACGAGGTATATGGCAAAATGAAAGTAGTGTTGGAAAATAATGAACTGAGGATGCGTTTTGAACACCATCCAGCGATGTACGCCAAACTGAGTGCATTGGAAGGCAATCGTTTTTATGCAGCCTTCTCCGATCCTGAATTTGGAACCGCTGTTTTTCCCTTTCATGTAGAAAACGGAAAAGTAAAAGGGGTAACCGTGAAAGTTGCCGATTTTGTAGAGTATACGCCTTACGAATTCAGCAGGAAATAGGCTGTAAAAGCGAAATCATAGTTAAAACAATGGTTTAGCCGTGTACTAAGGATCCATTGCTGTAATATTACGCCTTCAAATTTTATATACTGTTGCGCTTACCTTTAAAAATAATTTTACTGATCTCGATTTGCTTGGGAGCTTATACTCCCTTGTCGGCACAATTTATATTAAGTGGTACAGTATTCGATTCTTCCAAAATAAATTATGTAGAAGGTGTACGGGTGGTGAGCACGGGTGGTTTGTTTACGGTAACCGATTCGATGGGCGTTTATCATTTGAAGGTTACAGAGAAAGATTCGGTCTCTTTTAATTTCCGCAATAAGCCCACCCAGAAATTTCCGATAAAAACGATTCCCGACCCCAGTCATTTTGATATTTCGTTACGCATCACCGTTAGGGGCAAGTACAGCACCCTGAAAGAAGTAGTGGTATATGCCAAATCATTCCGGCAAGATTCTATCGAGAACCGGCAAACCTATGCCAACATATTCAATTACCGCAAACCCGGATTACAAACCAGTACCAACCCCGATGGGGTGGTGGGTGCCGATGTAGATGAACTGATCAACCTGTTTCGATTTAAAAGGAATAAACGCCTGCATGCTTTCCAGAAAAGACTGGAGCAACAGGAGGAGGACCACTATGTGAATTATCGTTTCAATAAAACACAGGTAAGAAGGATCACCCAATTACAAGGCGATCAGCTCGATAGTTTTATGGTACGGTATCGCCCCAGTTATGAATTTACCAGCAACGCCAGTGAAATGCAGTTCGACCAGTACATATTGAACTGCCTGTACAAATACAAGATTTACCTGCTGCAACAAGATGCAAAAAAGCAGGATCCCTGATCGGCTGTAAAATTTCTCAACCAATTGGTGGGTACTGTCTTTTTTATTCTGCGAAAAACTATTGAGGAAGGATAAGCTACCCAGTAGCAATATCAATATCATGCGCATAGGGGCATGTTTCATTTGCATGAACTGTTTCATAATTATAGGATTAATACAAAATTCGATATTACATCACCCCCGCAAATTCATCTGCACTTGG
>Ga0194060_10001715_pt1 | contig 15679 bp, 19 predicted proteins | sample SepL225m_MetaG_FD_163427 | JGI IMG/M metagenome (GOLD analysis project Ga0194060, IMG submission 163427) | Anoxic zone freshwater microbial communities from boreal shield lake in IISD Experimental Lakes Area, Ontario, Canada - Sep2016-L222-5m | ecosystem: Environmental > Aquatic > Freshwater >...
GTGACGGCGGCCGCCGAGACGGTTGAGGATGACGCCGGCAATGCGGATGTTGCGGTCGAAGGCCTGGTAGCCGAGGATCAGCGGCGCGATGCCGCGCGTCATGCCGCGCGCGTCGAGCACCAGGATCACCGGCAGATCGAGCAGGCGGGCGAGGGCGGCGTTGCTGTTGGAGCCCTCCAGGTCGAGGCCGTCGTAGAGGCCCTTGTTGCCCTCGACCAGGCAGACTTCGGCATCATGGCCGTAGCGGGCGAACTGAGCCTGCAGTTCGGCGTCGGGCGAAAGGAAAAAATCCAGGTTGTAGCAGGGCTGGCCGGCGGCGACCGATAGCCACAGCGGGTCGATGTAGTCGGGACCTTTCTTGAAAGGCTGCACCGTCAGTTTCCGCTCACCCGAACTCAGCGCCGTCGCCAGGCCGATGCTGATAGTGGTCTTGCCCGACGACTTGTGTGCAGCGGAGATCAGGAACCTGTGCATCTCTTACTCCAGAAAAGGCTTTTCACCACGGCGACACGACGAAATTCACAGGAAGATAGCTCTCAGCCTCGACAACCGATGCTTTCTTCCCACCGTGTCGCCGTGGTAAATCGCTTCTCAGTCGGTGATGCTGCCGGCGGCTTCGAGTTTGGCGAGGTCGTCGTGGGGCGGCAGGAAATTCAGCACGCGTGCGCCGATCAGCGTGAGTGTGAAAGCGATCCCCGGGCCACCCAATGACAACAGGATCTCCGGCAGACTGGCCGTGTAGTGGTCGACGGCGCCATCAAAGAAGCTGCTCTTGACCTCATAACCGGGGAAGATGTCCAGCGGGAATGATTGGCCGCCGACGATGAACACATAGAGCTGAAAATAGGCGCCGACGATAACGAGGAGGGCGGCGATATTCACCCAGAGCACTCGTGTGCCGGTCGCTGGATTGAACAGCAGGGCCAGCGGCAGCAGACTGCCGATCAGGACCTGGCCGATCCAGAACATTCCGGAAAACTCGCTATCGAACAGGATGAAATGCTCGAAGGCGATGTTCTTCGCGAAATAGGCGTTGGCCAGATGCAGCACGGCGGTCAAATACAGCACGGCGGCAACAAAGGTGGCCAGCAGGTTCTTCATGCGCCGGTGTACCAGCGGTGGCAGCGTCATCCCCCTTGACGCGTACATTCCCGCCTGCACCGGGATGAAGACGGCCAGTCCCCAGGCGAAGGACATGACGATGAACATCGGCGCCAGCAGCGCGGTGCCGTAGGCCTGGCGCGCGACAAGAAAGGCGAAGATCGATCCGGTGCCGGAAGTGAGCACGACGCGCCAGACAAAGGTGGCCAGGCCAGCCGCCTTGGACCAGCGGTTCATGCGCCGCTCCATCAGGGTCCATAGATAGACAGCGACGAGGCCATAGAACACTGGATAGAGAATCATGTTCCAGCCGAACACCGAGCTCAGGTTGACATGCGTTGCCGCGACAATCCCGCGGTCAGCGCGGCCCAGGTCGAGCATGATGACCGCCAGGCCACCTGTCATCATGGCAATCCCGAGCAGGCCTGACAGCGGTGCGCGCGACTTGTAAAGCGCCCGTCCGAAGACCGAGCCCATCGAGGCGACATTGAGCACACCCGAAGCGGTGATGATCAGGAAAATCGCCACGACATGAGGCAGGCCCCAGACGATCTGGTTATTCATTCCGGTCACTACATGGCCCGAATGCTCCATGTAGAGCGCGGCGGCGACGCCGATGGCCGAGACCAGTGCGCCGGCGGCGGCAAGCAGATAGAAGCTGCGTTCTTGCTGGCAGGAATTGGATACAAGCATGGTCAGATTCCCTGGTAGCGCACGCCCTGATCGAGGCGCAGGTCGGCGCGCACCTGTGTCGTTGGCACGCTGGCGATGCGTTGCGCGATGGCACTGGCCGGATCGTTGAGGTCGCCAAACAACATGGCGCCCTCTGGGCAGGATTCGACACAGGCCGGTTGCATGCCCTTATCCACACGATGCACGCAGAGCGTGCAGGCTTCTACGCAGCCCTGGCCGCGGGGGACTTCGGGGTTCTGGTCATGCAGCGGTGCATGGACGAAGGAGCGTGCCTTGTAGGGGCAAGCCATCATGCAGTAGCGGCAGCCGATGCAGGTGTGGCGGTCGACCAGCACGATGCCGTCGGCGCGCTTCATGGATGCACCGGTGGGGCAGACATCGACGCAGGGCGGCTTGGCGCAGTGCTGGCACATCATCGGCAGTTGCGTGACGCGGCCCGCGGTTTTTCCGGCCCGGCGATCGACCAGTTCAATCTTGCGTATCCATTGCGAGTTTTGCCGTGGATCTGGGAGTTTCTCGTTGACGCCGTTTTCCCTGTGGCAGGCGTCGATGCATTTGGTGCAGTTGGGCGCGCATTTGCCGGCGTCGATCAGCAGTCCCCAGCGCACGGTGGGCGATGCGGCGGTGCCGGCCTTGCGTGCCTCGGCGGCATTCGAGTTGCTGGCCACGCCCATCAGGTGCAGACCCGGTGCAATGACCGTGAAGCCGAGACCGGCAACACCTGTGCCGGCAGCGGCAAGGAAGGCGCGACGCGGGTTGATGGGGTGCTTGCTCATGGCTTGACTCCCGCCGCCTTGAACCCGGCCTTGGGCTGGTGGCACTCGAAGCAGTCGAGTTTCACTGCGGCGTAGGCGTGGCAGCCCTGGCAAAAGTTGTCGTTGCTGCCTAACACCGAGCCGGTCTTCTTGCTGGCATGGCACTCGATGCAGGCATTGAGCGACGCCGCTTCGCCGCGGATTCCCTGGCGCAGGCTGCGGTCGCGCTGGTGCCTGAGCATGTCCATGTGGTTGCGTCGCATTTCGTCGGCAGGCGCCACGCACTTGCCCGGATTGGCAATCTCGATGGTGGGTTCGGCCGTGCGGCTACCTCCGCCAGCAAAAGTCGGCGCTGCCGAGACGGCGGCCAGCGCCGCAAGCGTGATGACCAGAATGCGCAGTAGCTTCATGGGTAACTTGGTTAGGTACCTTATTTGGGTACCTTACTCGCCCAGGCCCATCTGGATATAGCCGGTCGGACATACGTCTGCGCAGATGTGGCAGCCGATGCACTTGTCGTAGTTGGTGGCGACGTAGCGGCCGGTCATGGCCTCGGTTTTCTTGACCTTGAACACGGCGGTCTGCGGGCAATACATGACGCAGTTGTCGCACTCGAAACACAAGCCGCAACTCATGCAGCGCTTGGCTTCGGCAATGACCTGAGCTTCCGTCAGGGGGTCGATGCGCTCGACGAAGTTGCCCAGCGCCGAATCCTTGTTCAGGTGCGTGATGTGGCGTTTGCTGCGGGGCGTGTATTGGAAGTGACCGAGGAACAACTGATCATGCGGGATCACGTAGCGGTCGGAGCGGTTGTTGTAGTTGTGCACCACTGCCTTGTTTTCGTCGGTGCCACGTATGGCGTCCTTGGCCACCTCGCCCAGTTGGACGCCCTTCTCGACATACTTGCGCATCAGGTCGAAGGAATGCACGTCGATCTTGGGCCGCCGCGTGGGCTCCTGGTTACGCAGAAAGTCGTCAATGCCGTCAGCGGCGATGGCACCGTGGCCGACCGCGGTGGTCAGCAGGTGTGGCCGCAGCACGTCGCCGCCGGCGAACACGCCCGGCTTGCCTGCGATCTGGTAGTTCTTGTCGGCGGTGACGGTACCCTTGCCCGAATTGAATTCCTCGATGCCGGTGAAGTCCACTGCCTGGCCGATGGCCGAGACGATCAGGTCGGCCGGCAAATCCTTTTCTGTACCTTCGATCTTCTTGATGTCGAGGCGGCCGGAAATCATCTTGGCTTCGCACTGCATCACGCGCAGCGCGGTGGCACGACCATCCGGGCCCTTGACCACGCCGATCGGCATCCAGCCGCCCATGATGACGATACCTTCGGCCTCGGCGTGCTCGATTTCCTGCTTGCTGGCTGTCATATAGACTGATGTCAGCGTTACCTCGGCACCCTGCCTTAGCGAGACATCAGCGACGTCCTGTGCCATGCGGCCGGCGATGGCTGCTTCGAAATCGGTCGGATTGACTTTGTCGATGTGCCCGAGGCGGCGCGCCACGGTAGCAACGTCCATCGATGTATCGCCGCCGCCGACGACGACTACGCGCTTGCCTACGGTCTTCAGGCGGCCGTCATTGAAGGCCCTGAGGAACGCGGTGGCGGTGACGACATTGGGCGCAGCGTTGGCGGCAGGGTCGCCTTCGATCGGTAGGGCGCGACCGGACTGGGCGCCAAGGCCGAGGAACATTGCGTCGTAGCTGGCGCGCAATTGCTCCAGCGTGACATCGGTGCCGATGCGCGTATTCAGGCGCGCTTCAACGCCGAGATCGAGGATGCGCTGGATTTCGGCGTCGAGCGTTTCGCGCGGGGTGCGGTAGCCGGGGATGCCGTAGCGCATCATGCCGCCAAGGAATTCGTGTTCGTCGAAAATGGTGCAGCTGTGGCCCTTCAGTGCCAGCTGGTAGGCCACCGAGAGTCCTGCTGGCCCGCCGCCGATGATGGCGACCTTCTTGCCTGTCTTTGTTTCCGGCGCCTTGAACTTCAGATTGTTCTTGATCGCCCAGTCGCCAAGGTAATGCTCGACCGAGTTGATGCCGACATGGTCTTCGACTTCGTTGCGATTGCAGCCGGTCTCGCAGGGTGCGGGGCAGACGCGGCCCATCACCGAGGGCAGAGGATTGGCTTCGGTCAGGCGCCGCCAGGCGTATTCCTGCCAGGTCATGGTCGGCTTGCCGTCTGCGCCCACAGGCGGCTTTTCGATGCCGCGCACAATGTTGAGATAGCCGCGAATGTCTTCGCCGGATGGGCAGGAACCCTGGCACGGCGGGGTCGACTGCACATAGGTGGGGCACTTGTAGGAATAGCCGGCCTGAAAGATCTGCTGTTGCCAGCGTTTGAAATTGGTTTCGCCCGGCTTGTAGCGGCGGAAGTTGAGTTTTTCGGGCTGGATTTCAGTCGTGGCGGACATGGGGAGTCTCCATTGAAGTCTTGTTCGTCATTGCTCGTTGTTGAGCACGATCGCGGTGCTGACCAGCTGGTGCACGCCACCGGCCATGCCCATCTTGTAGCCGTAGTAGGGCAGTATCTTGGTGAATTGGGCCTTGCAGATGGCACAGATCATGGCCACGAAATTTACATTGTCATGATCGGCGACCTGCTTGATCGCTTCCATGCGCGGCAGGGCACCCTTGAGGCGCAGGTCGATCAGTTCGTCGGTGAGGACGCCGCCACCGCCGCCGCAGCAGAAGGTCTTCTCGCGGATAGTCTCCGGCGCCATTTCGACGTAGTGATTGGCGACGGCACGGATGATATTGCGCGGAATGTCGAACTGACCGCCGACCATGTCGCCCATGCGCGAGGCGCGGGCGACGTTGCAGGAGTCGTGAAAGGTGATGATGCGGTGATCGTTGGCCGACTTGTCGAACTTGAGCCGACCCTGCTGGATCAGGTCCCATGTCACTTCGCAGATATGCGACGGCTGCCGGTAGTTCGGGTCGAGCTGCTTCTGCAACTGGATGGCAAATGGATCATTGGCACCTGCGCCGATGCCGACCAGGGTGTTCCAGAAGGAATAGGCGACGCGCCAGGCGTGGCCGCATTCGCCGACCACGATGCGCTTGACACCGAGCTCTAGGGCAGCTTCGCGCACGCGCAGCGCGATCTTGCGCAGTTGCTCGTAGTTGCCGATGAACATGCCGAAGTTGCCCGCCTCGGAGGCCTTCGAGGACAGTGTCCAGGAAATGCCGGCGGCGTGGAAGACCTTGCCGTAGCCGATCAGGCTTTCGATGTGCGGTTCGGCGAAGAAGTCGGCCGACGGGGTGACCAGCAGCACTTCAGCACCGTGCACGTCGAGCGGATACTTGATGTCGACGCCGGTGTCTTCCTTGACGTCTTCTTCGAGTCCTTCCAGCGTATTGATCAGCGCCGGACCGGGCAGCCCCAGGTTGTTGCCGATCTTGTGCACCTTGCCGACGATCTCGTTGGAATATTTCTGTCCGTAACCGACGGCGTCGAGAATCGAGTGGGCGGCCATGGTTACTTCGGCGGTGTCGATGCCGTAGGGGCAGAACACCGAGCAGCGCCGGCACTGCGAGCATTGCCAGAAGTAGGTGTACCAGTCGTCGAGAACTTCCTTGGTCAGATCTTTGGCGCCGACCAGGCCGGGGAATAGCTTGCCGGGCAAGGTGAAGTAGCGCCGGTAAACGCTGCGCATCAACTCCTGGCGCGCCACAGGCATGTTCTTTGGGTCTGCGGTGCCGAGGAAGTAATGGCACTTGTCGGTGCAGGCGCCGCAATGCACGCAGGAGTCCATGAACACCTTGAGTCCGCGACTCTTGCCGAGCAAGTCGCCCATTTTGGCGATGGCCAGATCATGGGTTGTCTGCCATTCATCGTCGAGCTTGCTGTGGAAGCCCAGGGCTTCCTGAATCTTTTCGCTGGCGACGTAGGGCCTGCTGGCTTGCATCGATCCCGCTTGCAATGCCGGAATGCAGGGCATTTCACGGTAGGCGGGGGCTTCGATCTTGGCTTTCTCGGCAGGCTTGGCGGCAGCGGTCGGCGCTGGCGGTACCGCGGTCGGAGTCGTCACGTCAGTCATTTCAGTTCTGCACGTCAAGGGGCGCCGCCCAGGGCGCCAGATGGCGCGTCTCGCGCGGGTTGTCGATCTGGTTGCGGGTTGGCGAGAAGAACACGCCGGGGGCATGCAGCAGCTTGCTGACCGGAAAGATGATCATCAGCAGTGCGACCATCAGCAGGTGCAGGTAGAGGCCGGGATGCGCCGGCAGCGGATGGATTTCGAATGCCATCAGGCCGAGGAAGAAAGTCTTCACCGCCACGATATCGGTGTGCATGACGAACTTCATCAGCAGGCCGGTGACGGCGATGCCGAGCAGCAGGGCCAGCATCAGGTGATCCGAGGGGGTCGAGATATAGCGGATGCGTTCGACCAAGAAGCGGCGTCCCCAGAGCCCGGCCAGTCCCGCGGCCATGGCGAAGCCGGCATACATGCCAAACGGCTGGATGAAGGCGATCAGGGCGTTCACCGGTTCGGTGAAGTAGCGCACATGGCGCAGCAGCACCAGTGCCAGGCTGACATGGAACAGCCAGCCCAGCGCCCAGATCCACAAATTGGACTTGAACAGGCTTTCAAAAAACACTACTTCGCGGAACATCCGAAACGCCACGCCGCTTGACGTGGTTGGCGCCGGCGTGGTGGGTATCTTCAGTGGCGCCGGGGTGCGTGCGTAGTCATAGATCTTGTACGCGACACCGCCTACCAGAATCAGCGTGGCGACATAGAACAGCAGCGCGAAAAATAGAGACATGTCAGATGCCAGTGCTTTTCTGTCGTCTGTTCTCTATCATCTGATCGATCAGACGCAACCTGTCGGCTTCGGCAGGCCTGCGATCTTGCAGGCCTGCTTGGCCGGGCCGTAGGGAAACAGCTCATACAGATACTGACTGGTACCCTTGTCGGCGCCGAGCTTCTTGCCGATAGCCTTGGTCAACACGCGTACGGCCGGGGCGATCTGGAACTCGTTGTAGTAGTCACGAAGAAAATTGATCACTTCCCAGTGGGCTTCGGTCATTTCGACGCTTTCGGTTTGCGCAAGATACTTGCCGACATCCTCGGTCCACTCGCCGAGGCTGACCAGGTAGCCTTCTTCGTCTGTTTCGTAGGACTTACCGCTGACTTCGATGCTAGCCATGTGTTTCTCCTTGGTGATAAATCAGGTATGAAATGTTTGTGTTAGAGCGATTGCGTCACAGCCATGACTGGCAGGTCTTGTGTTCCGCGACGAGGTCGACGAAGCCGCCGTAGTCGACGCCGGTGACGCCTTCCATGAGGCGGTCGCCCATGCCGCGTGCATCGAGGTCTGGCGTCAGTGCATAGACCTTGAAGCGTGATAGTGCTTCACGCAGCGTGGTTTCCGCCGCATTACCGCGGGTAGCGGCATACACGGCATCTTCGATCAGCAGGATGGCGCCGCCTTGCGCGACGCGCAGGCAGGACTCCAGTGCATTGCGTTCAGCTGGCGACTTATTGACGATGTTCAGCATGTTCATTTTTCCTTTAGAAGCTGAGGACAACGTCCATCTCTTCCATGAGCGTGCCCAGTTCGGTGCGGGACATGACCGTGACGTCCACCAGCAGGTCTTCTTCGGTCAGGCCGCGGGCGGCCAGCGCTTCCTCTTCGACGTACAGCTTTTCGATATCGTAGCCATCGAGGGCGCGGTAGGTCGGCGAGAAGTTCTTGTTCTCGATGCCCTTGGTCTGCTGCGCCTTCTTCAACTGGAACACGCCGTCGTCCATGAAGACGAGGCTGACGTCCTGGTCGAAAGCCGCCGTGATCAGCACCACTTCCAGCGACTCGAGCGCATAGACGGTGCCGTAGGGGGCCTTGCGATTGACGAACATGAACTTTTTGACGGTGCCTTCTGCCATGTCAGTCTCCAAACGTCACAAGGCGATCCGCCTCGATACCGGCTTCAACCAGTTGGCCGAGGCCCGAAATGCGAAAGCCGGCGGCCAGATTTTCGTCGCGGATGCCGCGGCGCAGGGCGGCAGCGACGCAGACCACGAGGTCGAGCTTGTACTCTGCGGCAAGCTTGGACCAGCGGGTGACGATGTTGCGGTCATCCAGCGGTGGCTCCGTCAACGACGACGCATTGTTCACGCCATCGTTATAGAAGAACACGCGACGAATCTCGTGGCCTTTCTCCAGTGCGGCCTTGCAGAACAGGTAAGCCGAATCGCTCGCCTGATGCTGGTAAGGCCCTTCATTGATGGTGACTGCGAATTTCATGAACCGGTGTCCTAAAAGCGAATATGTGTCGAAGCGTTGAGGTTGGCACGCGAACCACGCCAGTCATCGATCAGGTACTTGGTAAAGGGCAGGCCGGTCTTTTCGAAAAAGCGCGGCCAGCCGATGCGGTCGATCCAGTCAGACAGGCGTTCCCAGGGGCGTGCGTCGGCCTTGTAAGTGCGCAGGATGTTACCCACCACGGCGTTGACTTCGGGCCAGCGTGGCGCATTGTTGGGCAGGCCGGAAGCGACCATCTTCATGAAGGTGGGCTTGCCGCGTGCGTTGGAGTTCTTGCCGCCGACCCAGATCGCCAGCTTGGAATACTCCGGATCGTTGATCTGCATCGGTGGGCAGGGGGGATAGCAGGCGCCGCAGCAGATGCACTTCTTTTCGTCGACTTCGAGCGAGGGTTTGCCGTTCACCAGCGCTGGGCGGATCGCGGCCACCGGGCAGCGCGCCACCACGGTCGGGCGTTCGCAGACATTGGCGACCATGTCATGATTGATCTTGGGCGGCTTGGTGTGCTGGATGATCACCGCGATGTCGGCCTGGCCGCCGCAATTGATCTCGCAGCAAGAGGTGGACATATGCACGCGGTTGGGCATTTCTTCGGTCTTGAACTCGTTGTAGAGCTCGTCCATCATCGACTTGACCACGCCCGAGGCGTCGGTGCCCGGGATGTCACAGTGCAGCCAGCCCTGGGTGTGGGACACCATTGAGACAGAATTGCCGGTGCCACCGACGGGGAAGCCGTTCTTTTCAAGCTCGGCGATCAGCGGGGCAACCTTGTTTTCCTCGGAGACCATGAACTCGAGGTTCGAGCGGATGGTGAAGTGTACGAAGCCTTCGGCGAACTTGTCGGCGATGTCGCACAACTTGCGGATAGTGTAGTGGTCCATCTGGCGCTGGGTGCCGGCGCGTACGGTCCACACCTGGTCACCCGTGTGGGAGACGTGATGCAGGACACCGGGACGCGGACGGTCGTGATACTTCCAGTTGCCGTAGTTGGCTTTGAACTTCGGATGCAGGAATTTCTCGTTGTCGAGGAAACCTTCGACCGGCTTGCGCGGTGCGGCGGCGGCAGTTGCGGGTGCGTTCATGTTCAATCTCCTCAGGCAGCGGCTTTTTTGGCGTTGATCTTGGCTACTTCTTCGTCCCAGCCAATGGTATTCACGTAGGGATTCATACGCGGGCTGTTGACCATGCTGGCGTCGATCTCGAGACCGATGCCTTCGAGGAAGTTGACCAGGCCGATGCGCTCGATCATCTCGCCGGTACGCTCGTGTTCCAGCGCGTTTTCGGCAAAGAAGTCAATGATGGTCTGGCCGAGTTCGACCAGCTTTTCGTAGTCCTCGTCGTCCTTCAACTTGAAGAAGGGCACAACGACAGTGCCCATCAGGTCGCCGATCTTCAGCGTGCGCTTGCCACCGACCAGAATCGTCGCGCCCTTGTCGACGCCGGTCGCCAGGGCGCCGGTCATGACGTTGATGCAGTGCATGCAGCGTACGCAGTCCTTGTTGTCGATTTCCAGCGCCTGGGTTGCGTTAAGCGCCACGCTGCTGATGTTGTCAGTCTTGCGGACGTCCTTGATCTCCTTGATCTGGATGGCCTTGGTCGGGCAGCGGGTGACAACGTCGTTAACCAGTTCGTTCATGCCGTGCTTGGCGAACCACTTCTTCGCCAGCTCTGCGTCGGTGCGGATGTTGTCGCGCCACGTGCCGATGATCGCCATGTCGGAGCGCTGGATCGAATTCATGCAGTCGTTGGGGCAGCCGGAGAACTTGAACTTGAACTTGTAGGGCAGGGCCGGCCGATGGATGTCGTCGAGGAAGCGATTAATGACCATGGTGTGCGCCTTGGCCTCGTTGTAGCACGACTGTTCGCAACGTGCGGCGCCGATGCAGGACATGCCGGTACGTACCGACGGGCCGGCACCGCCCATGTCGAAGCCCATCTTGTTGAATTCGTCCCAGGCGGGTTGAACGTTCTCGGTGGTGCAACCCTGGAACATGATGTCGCCGGTCTGGCCGTGCATCGCGATCAGGCCCGACCCGTATTTTTCCCAGACATCACACATCTGGCGCAGCGTGGCGGTGTCGTAGTGCATGCCGGGAGGCGGCATGATGCGGATGGTATGGAACTCGGCCGCATCCTTGAATACCGGCTGGCCGTTTTCGTCCTTGATTTCGGTGAAGCGCGGGATGACGCCGCCACCATAACCGCGCACGCCGACCGTGCCGCCCTTCCAGTAGCCCTTGCGGGTCTGGTAGGAGTGTTCAAGATGGCCAAGCACGTCGACCACGTAATCCTTGTCCTTGGCCAGCCGCTTGAGGCCGGTAACAAAGCTGGGCCAGGGTCCGCTTTCCAGTTGATCCAGGTTCGGTGTTGGGTGCATGGGCTTGGCCATGGTCTGTCTCCTCGTGGTCGGGGTGGTAACTTGATGGAACGATGGTATGAGTCTGTGCGGTGCACAAACCATACTCCCGAGAGGTAATTACACCTACCCCAAAGGGGTATAGGCTTGCACCCCCATCCGGTGATGGCTGTTTACCCGTCGCTGGTGCCATAGTCCGCATCCACATAGGGGAATAGTTTTGGATACCGTTACCTCGCTCGACAAATTTCGTGTGCCCATCGGCAACCAGGAGATCGAACTGCAGGAGTTCATCTTCGAGTCGGGTGGCATGCCGCTGTTGCGCACGCGCATTCGCGAGGCTAGCCGCTTCACCATTTTTGATATTGATCCGATCACCGCTGCGCGTTGGGGCAAGGTGCTCTGCGCCTGGTCCGCGGCGCAGCCGGGAATGGAAAATATTGAAGGAGATGCCATTTGAATTACACGCCGGATGAGGCGTCAAAGCTGATGGCCGACGTTGTGTTCGCGCTTGAAGGTGAAGCGCTGCGCGACGACCATGCCTGTGCTTTGTCGTTGGCGGTGCGGCGCGCCTTGCCGTGGTTCGATGACGAACCGGAGGCCGGCATTCTGCCCCTGTCAGGTCTGGCGCGCGGTGACGGCGTGCGCCTGGTCGGCCGTCGCAGTCGTCTGGCCTTGCGCCTGCCGATGCACCGTAGCACCAGCGCCGACTCTTTGCGGGGCGTGCAGCTTGATCTGGACGGCGTCATGCTGACAGTCGGTGCGTCCAGCGTGCGCCCCCTGTTCCCTGCGCGCGGGGTGGTGTACTCGCATTTTGTAACCGTCGGCGCGGATGGTGAAATAGAGTTTCTTGCACGCTGCGAGTCTTTGTTGGCAGAGCGCGGTCTGAAGCCGCAACTGATCACCGGCAAAGCCCGCGAGCTGCGTATTGCCGAAGGGCTGGTGCGCGGTTTCAGCCTGATGCTGCATGGTTTGGGTGCAGGGCAATCGCTGGCTGTTCAGGAGGCTGGCCTGGGCGCGCATCGTGCGCTCGGCTGCGGCATTTTTGTCCCCCATAAATCGGTCGCCGCCGTCGGCGAATAATCTTAACCCAACGAGGAGAATCCTCATGTCCGAAGTTGCCACCGTGACACTTGATGTATCTGGTATGCCGTGTCCGGCGCCCCTGCTGGGCGCCAAGAAGCTTATCGACGATCTGCAACCCGGTCAGACGTTACGTTTGATTTCGGACTGTCCGGGCACCGCGGACGACCTCTTTTCCTGGGCAAAAGTCACCGGGAATGTCGTGCTTGGCAGCGAGAAGCTGGTGTCCGGCAAGAGCGCCTACCTGATCCAGCGCGCCGGCGGCGCCAACGCCACGCCGATCGCGCATGTGACGCTGGACATGCGCGGCGTATCCTGCCCCGGCCCCATCGTGCAGGCCAAGAAACTGCTGGACGGCATGAAGGCGGGCGAAGTACTGCAATTGGTCAGCGATTGCCCCGGGTCGGCCGACGACATTACGTCCTGGGCCCGGGCTGGTGCTGCCGAACTGCTGTTTTCACATGAGTCCGGACGCGGCGTGCACGAGTTTTACCTGCGGCGTACTTGAGGTCCGCCGCAGGCGAAACTTGCAGGAAACCACCTATTCCCCAACCCCTTCCCAGGGGGAGGGGGTGATTACTTAGAGAGGAAATCACCATGAGCTACACCATTGACGGAGTTGAAAAGGAAGTGGACGACTACGGCTACCTGCTGGAACCGGACTACAGTGAGGAGGCAGTGCAGGTCATCGCTGCGGCCGAAAACCTGGTGCTTACCGACCAGCATTTGGCGGTGATTAATTACCTGCGCGACAAGTTTCGCGAAGACGGACATACGCCGAATCTGCGCAACCTGATCAAGGGATTGGTCGATGATGATGTTTTGCCGGAAGCAGACAACAAGCTGATGTTTGAGTTGTTTCCGGATGGAGGTGCCGCCAAGCAGGGCTGCAAGGTCGGAGGTCTGCCTCAACCGAAGGGTAAGGGCGGGTACTAGACGTCAGTGGCGATCCGCATCCGCTCCGAATTTCACTCCGGCCGTGCGAGGTCGATGACGGAACTCGCCGGCGTCATCGCCCTGCTGGCATGGAAGCTGGCGATCGACTCGATCAAGCGCATGCGCGAGGCCGAATACGACATCGATCTGGGTAGCGCCTACTTCGATTTCGTTTGCGAGTTCATGGTATTTCTTGCCCACGCGGCGGATCGATTAGCCTACCGCGATCTGACGCCGGAACAGCGCAACGAGTTCACCACTGCCCTGGCGCAGCGCATGTCAGCAGCGATCGAGGACAATCGCGACATGCTGCTGGTGGATGTGATTCCAGGCAAGTGCCAGCGGCATTTTCTCGATTTGTTCAACCGGCGCGGCGCGGAATACGCGGATCACGGCTATGCCGAGGACGGGCCCAGCTTTGGTTTTCGCCGATGCTTCGCCGCCTGCCTGCAGGAGATTCTGCCGGAAAAGGATCGCCTTTGGGCCGTCGATCAGGTAATGGAAATCGAATCTCCGGAGGCCATCCGGGCCTTGGAAAAGACCGCGGCAGGCCTGTTTCACCCGGAGGCCACCAGTCGGCGTTCGCGCGCTTCGCGGACAGGTAACGGCACAACAGGCGAATAGGGATCGTGGTGTCTGGACCGTTCGACCTCAACGACCTTGTCAGCTATCACCAATGGCGCGAGCGCAAACTTGATAGTGCGCCGCGCCGCATCGAGGACATTCTGCTCGCGATCGATGATCCGCGAGCCTTGATCGCTACCGAACTTGATGCCCTGCTGCAGCGTTGTGCCACCGCCAATATGGCGATCTACACCAGCAACACCGTCGGCGAGGCGGACAAGGAAATCCCGCGCCGGCTGGGTGCGCAACTCGGCCTGCATCGGCTCGACAGCCACTGGCTGACCGACAGCGACGCGATTTCGCCGATTTCGGTGCAGGGTGCGCTAGAGCGCAGCGAGCGCAAGGAATTCATTCCCTATACCGACAAGCCGATCAAATGGCACACGGATGGCTACTACAACGACCCAGTCCGTACTGTGCGCGGACTGATCCTCCACTGCGTGCAGAGTGCCGCGTCGGGCGGCGAGAGCCAGTTGCTCGACCATGAGATCGCCTACATTCTGCTGCGCGACGAGAACCCCGATTTCATACGCGCGTTGGCGCAGGCTGATGCCATGACTATTCCACCGCGCAGCGATGAGAATGGTGTTGCACGTGCCGCCCAGCCTGGGCCCGTTTTCTCGGTCGATGCTGACGGCTTCTTGCACATGCGCTACACGGCGCGCACCATCAGCATCGAATGGCGCGGCGATGCCGCGACTCAGGCGGCAGTTGCGGCATTGGCCCGGATCCTGGCCGCACCGACCCCGTGGACCTTGCACGGGCGTCTGGAGCCGGGCATGGGGCTGGTTTGCAACAATGTGCTGCATGATCGCTCAGGTTTTGTGGATACACTACAGCGCCATCGGCTTTTGTATCGGGCACGTTACCACGACAGAATTGCCACCTCGCGGGGCTCCTCGGAAAGAAAACGGGCACCCTTCGGTGCCCGGTTCGGCTAAGACTTCTTTACTCGCTGCAATACGGCAAATTACGGCGCGCAAAACACCTGTGTTGATCAGGCGAAATTCTTCGCTGCTGCGTCCCAGTTTGCCAGCGAATTGAGAAATGTCTCGACAAATTTTGGCCGGGCATTTCGGTAGTCGATGTAATACGCGTGTTCCCACACGTCGATGGTCAGCATCGGCTTGTTGTCGGTAGTCAGTGGCGTGCCGGCAGCAGTTGTATTAACGATATCAAGCGAGCCGTCAGGCTTCTTCACCAACCATGTCCAGCCGGATCCGAAATTGCCGACGGCGGATGCCTGGAAGGTCTTTTTGAACTCGTCGAAGCTGCCCCATTTCTTGCTGATCGCATCAGCCAACGCACCCGTCGGCGTACCGCCACCGCCGACTTTCATGCTGTTCCAGAAGAACGTGTGGTTCCAAACCTGGGCCGAGTTGTTGAAAATCCCGCCGGTCGGCGCTTTCTTTATGATGGCTTCAAGGTCGAGATTTTCGTACTCGGTACCCTTGATCAGATTGTTGAGATTGGTCACATAGGCCTGATGATGCTTGCCGTAGTGGTATTCGAAGGTTTCCTTTGAAATGTGCGGAGCGAGTGCATCCATCGCATAGGGCAAGGGGGGGAGGGTATGTTCCATTTTGGTTCTTCTGTTGTTAGGCTGTTAAGTTGAGTATTGCAGTCGGGAATAGTTCGGATGGCAATTGGTCTCTATCCGGACGCAATCGTGAGAATGCTGGCCGGCTTGTTTCACAGCGAGTTGAAACGAGCCCCGAGTTAACGCGGCGATGTTCAGGCGACTCGTTTGAAGTGCAGGACGAACTGGTTTGATGCACCAAGCACCAGCAAGGCGATTTCCTCGACAGTGGCATGGGTGAGGATTTCGGCCGGAATGCGGTACTCGGCGCTACCGAAG
>Ga0194060_10001717_pt1 | contig 15678 bp, 12 predicted proteins | sample SepL225m_MetaG_FD_163427 | JGI IMG/M metagenome (GOLD analysis project Ga0194060, IMG submission 163427) | Anoxic zone freshwater microbial communities from boreal shield lake in IISD Experimental Lakes Area, Ontario, Canada - Sep2016-L222-5m | ecosystem: Environmental > Aquatic > Freshwater >...
GAAGCTGGCGAGGGGGGGCGCGACCGATCGACAGCTCGAAGACGCGTTCCGCGCGGGTCTGCCGGTGGACGGCAAGGTCGAGCGGGCGGTGAAGGGCGGATACGAGGTGCGCATCGCCCGACAGCGCGCCTTCTGCCCGTTCTCCCAGATGGATATCAACCGGAACACCGCACCGGCGGATCACGAAGGACATGTCTACACCTTTCGGATCATCGAGTACAAGGAAGGCGGCAAGAACCTGATCGTCTCGCGGCGTGCCCTGCTCGAGGAGGAGCAGCGGGTGAATGCGGTTGAGGTCCGGCGATCGATTGTGGTTGGCGCGGTCCTGGCGGGGCGGGTCGCCTCGGTGCGCGACTTCGGCGCGTTTATTGATCTGGGTGCTGGCGTGCAGGGCCTGCTCCATGTGTCTGAGATGGGCTGGTCCCGCGTGTCCGACACCTCCCAGATTGTCACACCCGGCGAGGAGATCACGGTCAAGGTGCTGCGTGTTGACGAAGACGGACAGAAGATTGCTCTCGGGTTGAAGCAACTCAGCGCCGATCCGTGGTCAACGGTGCAGGCCCGCTACGAGGTGGGGCAGGTGTGCGCGGGCCGTATCACGCGGCACGCCGAGTTCGGTGCGTTTGTCGAACTGGAACCGGGGATCGAGGGATTGGCGCACGTCTCGACGTTCGCGCCGACGGGGCGCGCAGGCGGATGGTCCCGTTCGGCTCCCGTCGGGACGACCGCCGCATTCGAGATCGTGACGATCGATCTCGACAAGAAGCGAATGGGCGTCGCGCTGGTTCCGGAAGGTTCAGCCCGGGCCGATGCAGCGGTGCGGTCGCAGGCCGAGATCGTGCCGGGCGCGCGCCTGATTGGCAAGGTCGAGCGCCGCGAGAAGTTCGGGGTGCTGGTCTTCCTCGCCCCGGGACGCACTGGCTTGATCCCCCTGAGCGAAACCGGCGTCGCGCAGGAAGCGGACCTGGCGAAAGCCTTTCCCGTTGGCGCAGAGGTCGCGGTGGCCGTCCTCGAGGTCGATCCGGCTGGGCGCCGGATTCGTCTCAGTTGCAAGGCCCTGCTCGATGCACAAGAGGGCGATCACCTGCGCGAGTACGCCGAGCGCCAGAGCGTGGCCGCGGCGGAGGGGTTCGGCTCGCTGGCCGACAAGTTCCGCGGCGTCCTCAGGTCGCGTGAGACGTGAGGACGGCGGGCGCACGGTGCCGCGCCCGATCAGAATCCGAACAGGCGGGCCAGCCACGACTTGGCGTGCGGGCACTGGCACCGGTCGGCCACCGGCACGTCACGCAGCACCTCGTCGACGTGGCGGCCACAGCCCACCCACGTGGCCTTTCCACATTTGCTGCACACGCTTCTCAGGCACATCAGTCGCACTCCCATCCGGGATTCCCCACGCGGAGCGCCCCATGTCACGAGGTGAGAGCGACGCTCTCACCTCGATACTCTATACGCTGAGTTCGCCGGCGTCCGATATTTCGCCAGCCGGGTAGAGACCCGACGCGCCGATTGCCTGAGGCCCTCGAGCAGGGCTGGACTAATGGTCCGCCGGATCTGAATCTGAATCCGCCAGCGCGCCGGCAGGCGCCCCCGCGGCACCGCCGTCTCCGGCCACCAGCGCGTCCTTCATGGCGCGGCTCCATTTCTTGATCTGCGCCTCGCGTTTCTGCGCGGCAGACCGCGACTCGTGCGGCTCCGAATAGACCACCACGACGGGCCTGCGGCTGGCGGTGTACTTCGCGCCCCGTCCGTCGTTGTGCGCCTTCTCGCGGGCGGCGAGATTGGTGGTCGATCCGGTGTAGAGGCTGCCGTCGGCGCAACGGAGCAGGTAGACGAAATAGGGCACCATGTCAGCCATTGGGCGCCGTCAGGTCTGTGTCGGTGTCGTGCGGGTTGCCCGCGCTAGCAAGGGTCAACCGCCCCTCCAGGGCCGGGGCCGTCGCCTGACGCGCCGCGGCCGCGCCGACCGTGGGGTATGCCACCGCGAGCATGGCGACACGCCGGCGTGTGCAGATCGATCCCCACAGCAGGCGCTGGGCGTTGAAGGCAGGCCGTGTCGGCACCATCGAACTCCTCGATCAGACGGATCGACGCTATCAGACTCCTGCTGCGGCGCTTCGTCAAGCCCGGTGTTGAACAGCCCGGTGTTGAACTGAACGGGCGATCAGCGGAACAACAGCGGCGCCGCGTCGCGCAGGTTCATGCGCCAGATCGGCCACGTGTGGTCGTCGCGCCGGCCCGGCCACAGCGGCTCGTAGTCGGTGCGCCGGTATTCGTGCGTGATCGCGCTGGCCGTGAGGAATGCGTCGAACGCGTCGCTGGCGTCGATCAGGTGATCCTTGGTCCCGCAGAAGATCATGATCCGTTTCATCTGCAGATTGGTCTTCGCCGGATCGGCGATCAGATTCGCGAACACGGTCTTGTAGGCGTCGGCGGGATACCGGATCGCGGGAGACAGGCCGATCACCGTCGCGAACAGGCCGGTGTTCTGCAATCCGAAGCGCAGCGTCTGCCCGCCGCCCATCGAGAGTCCCATGATGGCCCGGTTGCCGCGGTCGGTCAGCGTGCGGTACTGCGCATCCACGTAGGGCACGATCTCGGTGTAGAGCACGCGCTGCAGCACGTCGTTGTTCTTCTCGCGGTCGATCTGGGCATCCGCCAGGACGTGCCCGCGCGGCATCACGACAATCATCGGCTTGGCCGTCCCCGCCGCGATCAGGTTGTCGAGGATGAAGTTGGCCTGGCCTTCCTCCACCCATCCGCCTTCCAGGTCGCCCGAGCCGTGCAGCAGGTACAGCACCGGATACTTCTGGTCGCTGGTCGCGTACCCGGGCGGCGTGTAGATCCAGATCTTCCGTGTTTCCTTCAACAGCGCCGACGGGTAGAAGTTGATCTCCACCTTGCCGTGCGGCACGCTTCGATCGGCGTAGAACTCGGGGAAGCCCGGCATGAGGAAGCGGTTGTTGTTGCCGCGCGGCCCCACCTTGGCGCCGGTGTTCTTCTGGTCCATGGTCGGCGCGCCGTCCACCATGTAGAGGTACGTGTACCCGTCGGGTCGCAGGCCGCTGAGGCTCGCGCTCCACACGCCCTTGTCGTCCTTGGTCATCGGAAGCGACACCTTCCCGGCGACCGTGATCGCCTCGCCCCGCACCTCGACGTGCTTGGCCTGCGGCGCGTACATGTGGAACGTGATGACGCCGTCCTTGAACTCCACGGGGTTGAACTCCGGGATGTCCTCGGTCGGACCAACGCGCGCACCGGGTCGGGGGGGCTGGCCAAACGATACGGCTGCGACCAGAACGAGTGTCAGCGTCAGAAACCACGGCGTCTTCATAAGTGCCTCCAACCCGGATGGGCTTCGCCGAGCGGGCCTTCCCGCCCGGCGAAGTCCTCAGAACGTGCCTGTCACTTCGCTGCCGGCCCCGAACGCGGCCCGTCTACTTGAAGAGCAACTGCGCGTAGTCGCCCAGGAAATCGCGCCAGAGGAACCAGTAGTGCCTGCCGGGAATCTCCTTGTAGGACGACTTGATCCCGGCTGCCTTGACGGCCGCTTCGAGTTCGATCGTGCGCTCGCGTGCCTGGTCGGTTGTGCCGGCGCCGGTCCAGTAGAAATGGACCCCGCCAGCCTTGATCGCGGCCAGTTGTTTCTTCATTGTGTCGTCCACGCCACCGCGCGGGCCCGAACTGAACACGGCGATCCAGCCGAACACCTCGGGGTTGTTGTTGGTGGCCGCGATCACGTGGCCCCCGCCCATCGACAATCCGGCGATCGCGCGGCTGTCCTTGTTGGCGATGACGCGGTAGTACTTCTCCACGAACGGAATCACGTCCTTCACGAGGCTGTGCGGGTAGGACCCCTCGTACGGCTGCGTCGGCTGGGGCGGCCGTGCCGCCTGACCGCCGGCCTGCTGGGCCGCCTGTATCGGCGGGGGCGCGGGAGCCACGACCTGCTGCGGAGCCGGCGTCGGTCCGTAGCCGTAGCCCTGCGACACGGTCTGCGTGCCGTTGCCGTTGGGCATCACCACGATCATCGGCTTCATCTTGCCGGCCGCGATCAGGTTGTCCAGGATGATCGTGGCGCGGCCCATGGTGCTCCACGCGTCTTCGTCGCCGCCGCCACCGTGCAGCAGATACAGCACGGGATACTTCGACGCGGTGTCCTTGTAGTCAGGCGGCAGGTACACGTACATGCGCCGGCGCGCCTGCTTGAGGATGGGCGACGCAAACCACACCTGCTCCACGGTCCCGTGCGCGACGTCCTTGAAGTCCCACAACGCGGACTCCGGACCCGAGACCATCAGCAGGTTGTCGTACCGGTTGCCGTCGCGCTGCGTCTCGCCGTTGTTCGGATCGAGCGCCTTCACGCCGTCGGCGAAAAACCAGTAGCCCCACAACTGCGGGGCCATCGGCCCGATCGTCGCCGACCAGACGCCAGCGGCGTCCTTCGTCATCTTGATGTCGGTGCCGCCGTCCCAGCTGCCGTTGAGCGTGACCTCCTGGGACTTCGGCGCCCAGAAGCGGAACGTGACGGTCCTGTCGGGATGGATTTCCGGCGAGAGTAGTTTGGGAGCGGGGGGCCGGTTCGCGGCTCCCGGGTCGGGCTGGGCAAATGCAGCCGATGCGCAACAGAGCGCGATGACGACCGCGCCAATTCCAATCGAGCGACTTAACTTCATGAATCCTCCTCAATGTACCGGGGGTCTGTGGTCACTGACACCGACACTGACACCGACACCGACTCGACGGTCACCACCGACACCTACCGGAAGAGCATCGGCGCCATATCAACGAGCGAATGACGCCAGACCTTCCACTCGTGCTCGCCCGGGTAGCGCTTGAACGTGACGGCGATCTTGCGGGCGCGCAAGTCCGTTTCGACCTTGGTGAGAGCCTCGATGCGGGTATCTTCCGTCCCGCAAGAGAAGAACAGCAACCGGATCTTCTTGTTGGTCGCCTCGGGATCGGCAAAGAACCCCGGGGACATCTGTTCCAGCAGAATCGCTCCGGGGACCACGCCATTGACGGCCCGACCGAACGTCCCCGAGCTCATAATCCCGATGGCCGCGAAGATGTCGAGCCGTTTCAATCCGACGTTCATCGCAATGCCGGATCCCATCGACAGCCCAGCCAGGGCGCGATTCTCCCGGCCCGACCGCGTGCGATAGTGCGCCTCGACAAACGGAATGATGTCGCCGACGATGGCCTTTTCGTGGGGCTCGAATTCCTGGGAGCTCCCGCCCACGCCGGGAGGCGGAGCGGTGCGCGGGCCTGCCGCGTCCAGCGACGCCAGCTCATTCCAGTAGGCGTTCGGCATCACCACGATCATGGGCGTGGCTTTGCCCTGCGCGATCAGGTTGTCCATGATCACGTTGGCGATGCCCATCGCCGGCCAGGCCTCTTCGTCTCCGCCGCTGCCGTGCAGCAGGTACAGCACCGGGTATCGGCCCGTTCCCTGCTCGTACCCGGGCGGGGTGTAGATCATCATGCGGCGCGCCGCATGCGGGGCCGTGGCCTGAAACCACGTCGTGGACACGGTTCCGTGCGGCACCGCCTGTGCCAGAAACACCGCCGCCGCGTCGCCTGGCGCCAGCAGCGTGTTCATGAACCCGACGCCGTCGCGCACGACGTTGTAGTTGCGCGGATCGAGCGTCCGGACGCCGTTCACCGAAAACGAGTAGGCCCACAGTTCGGGCTGAAGCGCGGGCGTGGTCACCGTCCAGAGCCCAGACGCGTCTTTGGTCATTGGCAGGTCTCGGCCCCCTGGCCAGTTTCCCTGCACCAGCACCTCTGTCGCTTTCGGAGCGAGGAGCCGGAACGTGATCCGACCGTCGGCGAGCACCTCCGGAGACCGAACCGCCGCCTGGGCCCGGCCACCCGCGGTGCCCACCGACGTGGCCGCCGGTTCTTGCGCGAGCAAGGGGACGGCGAGCGCGACGATTGAGCCTATCGTGAGAATCAGCCTCTTCATGTCTTTCCTCTCGACTGCGTAACCCACCACGATCCCGGCATGCGTCGCCGGCAGTGCCAGCCTGGCGAATCTGCCGACCAGTCACGCGTCTAAGCTGACCGCCAATCGCCTGCGTGGGCGCGAAACGCGAGCCCCGGGCGCCCGTCCGCAACGCCGCTATTTCGACGCCGCCTGGAACAGCCTCGGCAACACATCTTTGAGTGATACCCGCCAGACCGGCCACTCGTGGATGTAACCCGGGAACTCCATCAGCGTGTAGGTGATCCCCTTCTCCTTCAACACCTGCTTCACCACGGCGTGGGTGGCCTGCAGCGTGTCGGCGGTGCCGATCGAAATATAGAGGAGCCGCAACCGCTGGTTCGCGGCGGACGTGAGTTGCGGCATCAGGGCGGCGAACTTCACCGGGTCGAGAGACTTGGTGAGATCGGGGCCCTTCAGGCTCGCCGCATTCGGAGGAGGCGGAACGTCGATGGCGGCACCCGGCATGACGGGATAACCACCGCTGAAGGCCGCAACCCACGCGAACAGGTCGAGGTGGTTGAAGGCCGTGTACAGCGTCTGCGCCCCTCCCACCGACAGTCCTGCGATGGCGCGATCGTCCCGGCCTGTCCGGGTCCGGTACGTCGTGTCGATAAACGGAATCAGGTCGTTGACCAGGCTCTCCGGAAAACGCCGGAACCGGCCCGGATCCTGGTTCGCTGGCAGCGCAGGCTGGGCGGGCACCACATCGGGGGCCGCGACGCGTGTCGTGTTGCCGTTGGGCATGACGACGATCATCGGTCTGGCTGTGCCTTGCGCGATCAGATTGTCGAGAATCTGGCTGGCCCGGCCGCAGGACGACCAGGCATCCTCGTCGCCGCTTCCGCCGTGGAGCAGGTACAGCACCGGATAGCGCTCGCGGCTGGTCTCGTATCCGGCCGGCGTATACACGTAGGCGCGGCGCGCCGCCTGGACGGCCGGAGAGGGATACCACTGGATCGACACGGTTCCGTGCGGGACGGCATTGACCGCGTAGTCGGCCGATTCCGGCCCCGGCACGATCAGCGTATTTTCAATCCGGGCCGTATTGCGCCTGGTGTTGACGTTGCGCGGGTCCAGCGTGGTCACGCCGTTCACGCTGAAGGTATAGACCCAGAATTCCGGCTTCAGCGGGCCGATGGTGGCCGACCACACGCCTTGGTCGTCTTTCGCCATCGGCGTGGTGGTGCTGTCGATGCCGCCCGGCCAGTCTCCGGTGACCGAGACGCTGCTCGCTTCAGGCGCGAACAATCGGAATGTCACGCGTCCATCCGGCAGGACGTCCGGCGACGTGATCGCCGGGGCCCCTTGTCGAGGCACCTGCGCCATCACGACCCCTGAGACAAGAAGGAATCCAGCCAGCGCGGCAGCGAGCGTCTTCACGAAGTGCTCCTGAGAAATCCGGATGGCCATCGTGGCGGGGGCCTGAAGAGGCGCTGGGTCGCGGCCATGTATCGCGATTACCCAGCGTTGCTCGGACAGGAGACGGACGCCCCCAGAGCACATCGGAGAGGAGGAGTCTCCGGCGTGCCCTGGGATCTGAGCAACCGCCTCAGAACTGGAAGCGGGCCAAGATCTGAATCTCGCGTGATGGCCGTGCCGACGATACCGTTCCAAACCCCGACGGATTCACCAGCTTGCCGCTGGCGTCGTAGGCGAGGTTGGTGGGTGTGGGATCGGTCAGGCTCTTCACCGAGAGCGTCGAGTTCACCGTCAGGAACTGCACGGTGTTGAGCGCGTTGAAGGCGTCAAGCCGGATTTCGACCCGTCGGCCTCCGCCCAGGTTGACGAACTTGCTGATCGACAGATCCAGGTTGTTCATCGGCGGCCCGACCAGGTAATTTTTGCCGGACTCGAGGCCCAGACTGTTCGCCGTGGGTGTGGTGAACGCGCTCACGTTGAACTGCTTGTAGGGGTCGCTGCTGTTGCCGCTGCCGGGGTCGCCGACGATGACCAACCGCGCACTTTCGAGCCCCTGTGTGCCCGTCAGCGTGTAGGCGGAAATGCCAGGAATGCTGTAGGTCGGCGTGTAGGGCTGGCCCGAGACCCAGCGGTAGACGCCCGCCAGTTGCCAGTCGTTGACGATGGCGCCGAGGATGCCGCCCGTGCCGATTTTCGGCAACTGCCACACAAACTGCGTGAGGAAATTGTGCCGGCGGTCGTAGTCGAGCGGGGCGTAGTTGGCCTGCGCCTGATAGCTGTCGTTGCGGGGGAAGCCGACCACGTTCGGGTTCGGGTTGTTGTTGCCCGCTGGCAAATCGATGCTCGACGTGCCCATCGCCTTGCCAAAGGTGTAGTTGGCCGAGAACAGCAGCCCGCCCTGGAACCGGCGATTGAACGACATCTGCAGCGAGTTGTAATTGGCGTAGGCGCTGGTATCGACCATGAAGATATTGCCGTAGCCCTGGTAGGGCCGCAGGAAATCGACCGGCAGCGCCGTGGCGCCCGGGATCGCGCTGGCCGACAGCGTCGTATCCTGATTCTGCGGCAGGTAGGCCGCGCCGTACGCGGGCGCGTTGATGTTCTTCTGCGTGTGCTGGTTGCGGCTCTTGGTCCCGACGTAGGAGACGTCGAGCACCGACTTCCACGGCAACTGGATCTGAACACCAAGGTTGAACGCGTAGACACGCGGGAAGGTGCCGTCCTGAGCGAACCCGAACAAGGTCGGCGGCGCAACCAGCGCGCTGCCGGCGTTGATGTCCTGAAGGCGGCCATTGAACAGCGTGGGCTGGATGACGGTCGGCGGCTGCTCAATCATGCCGTAGACCGTGTCGCCCATCGGCCGGTTGTAGAACACTCCGGCGCCGCCGCGCACGACCAGCGTCTGCTTGCCGGTCGGATCGTAGGTGAATCCGAAACGTGGCGCGGTCTGAATCCCGGCGTTCTTGTAGAGATACTCTTCGATGCCCGGCTGCCCAGCCTGGAACAGCCCGTTCTGCAACGAGCCCGAGTTCGGAACGATGCGGCCGATCGCCGCCGCGGGCGCGGTCAGGCCTGTCGCGCGGTCAATCGCGACTCGCGCGCCGTTGACGATCGCCGGGTAGTAGAGGCGTGGCGCCGCGCTGGCGACGTACTTGTCGGGCAGGAAATTGGACGTCTGGTTGAGCGTGTCGTGCGTGGGCTGCATCCAGTAGAAGCGGACCCCGTAGTCGAGCGTGAGATGATCCCCGGCCTTCCAGTTGTCCTGTAGATACCACTCGACGTTGTTGTAGACGTAATTGCCTTCGACCCACTTCGCGGCCTGGCTGTACGTCTGGTAGACGCCAAGTGCGGCGTTGGCGTACGGGAACCCGGTGTCGTACGGATTCGCCGCGTCGTTGGCGAAGCTGATGTTTCCGTTGGCGGCCGCCCGGCTGCTCTGCGGTTTCAGGCTGTGCGTGAAGTAGACGCCGGCCTTCGCGGTGTGCCGGCCGAAGTTCTTCGTCAGGTTGCCCGACAGGTCCTGGGTCGGGTTTGCGTTGAAGAACGGCGCGTACTCGGTCTGGTTGGTCGGCGAGTACGTGGTGCCCATGCGGCCGTTCCAGTTGAAGCGCGGCACCATGTCGAGTTGCACCGCCCCGGGATAGAGCATCGGCAACGCCGAGAGGCCGAGCACCGTCTTGTTGTACTGGTCGGGGTACCGCGGCATGTTCGTAAACGCGTTCCGCGCGCGCCCGTAGGTCGCCTCGAAGAACATCGTGTTGCTGAGCATCACGTTGGTGGTCACCGAGAATCCGCGGTTGTTCCGCTGCGAGTCCTGGAGGCCGAAGTCGGGGATGTTGGTCCCGTAGCCGGTGGTCCCGCCGCCGTAGGGCTGGATGTTCTGGCCCATGGTCTGGAGCAGTTTTCCGTAGACGCGCCATGAGGCGTTCGGATTCCAGTCGAGGCGCACCATGTCCTGGCGCCGCGGTGTCTGTTGCCCCTCTTGCGAGACGTAGTTGTATCCCTGCGCGATCGTGGACGGGCTGTTGGCGGCCGGATACATTTTCAGAATGTTCAAACCCACCTGATAGACCTTGTCGGCCGGGATACGCCCGAGCACACCGCCGTCCTGGAAGCAGCCCCGGGTGTCGGCGGCGCTGCACGGCAGGCCGGTCGAGGTGTCACGAATGTACGGGTAGAGCTGGCCGGCGTTGTCGAGGGTCTGCGAGAAGTCTCCGCGCCGTTCCAAATCGGTCGGGACCCTGACGCGCTGCGGCACGGTCTGCGCGATCAGCCGGTGCTGGAATTCCTGGTTGACGAAGAAGAACAACTTCGACCGGCTCTGGTTGAATCCCGGCAACATGACCGGACCGCCAATCGAGTAGCCGAGGTCACGCTGCTCGAGCGGCGGCGTTGGCTGAACAGGGTTCGAGTGCTTGTTGAACCAGGTGTTGGCATTGAGGTCGCTGTTGCGGCGCACGAAGTAGGCCGAGCCTTTGAAATCCTTCCCGCCGCTTTTGGTGATGGCGGTGATCTGCGCGCCGGCGGAACGTCCGTACTCCGCCTGGTAGTTCGACGTCAGGACCTTGATCTCCTGCACCGCGTCGACCGACAACGACACGGACGGCCCCTGATTGCTGCCGGTGTCCATGCTCGTGATGCCGTCGATTTGCACGTTGTTCTGGTTCGCCCGCATGCCGTTGGCGTTCATGCTGTTCGACTGGGCCCCGAGGGCGCCGACCGTGCTCGACGTATTCACAATGCCGGCCGCGTTGAATGCCAGGGCGAAGAAGCTTCGGCCATTCACCGCGATGCTCTGCACCGCTTCGCCTTCCACGCTGAACGAGCGCTCGGCGGTTCTGGCCTGCACCTCGGTCGCGTGGGCGGCGACGGTGACCGTCTCGCTGAGCGACCCGACTTCGATCGTCAGGGTGCCGAGGCTCTTCTTGTCGCCGGCATTCACCTGCAGACTCGACACCTCAAGCGTCCGGAAGCCCTCCATGGTTACTTTGACCTTGTAGGTGTCGGCGTTGACGGTCGGGAAAACGAAATACCCTTCGGCGCTCGAGACCGTCTCCATCGTCGTGCCGCGCGAGATGCTCGTCAGCATGACGGTCGCCCCGGGAATCACACCCGACTGAGAGTCGCGGACCGTTCCGCTGACCGACGCGCTGGTGATCTGCGCGTACACGGTGTGCCAGCCCGCGTCCACCAGGACCAGGGCCGCAAGCACCATCGCTAGCCGTATCATTGAATAACGTCGCATCAAACGACTCCTTTGTGTAATGAACGATGATTCCTACCGACGCTGTCCTTCGTGGCGCGCATCGACTCCCGCCGCGCACCGTCCGGGTTGTCCTGGCCGCCAATCAATCCGTCTCCGTCTCGGCCTCCGTCTCCGTCTTCACCCCGGCCGCTTGCTTGAGTGACATGTTCTTAAGAGGCCCGCATGTCGTCCGCCCGCCCTACGTCGTCGGTATCGTCGAGCGCTCCGCCCGATCCGGATCGTTGTTCACCGCGCACGTGGTGTCGAACACCATCACTTCGCCGGCATCGGGACTGAAGGCGGGCCACTTCGGCAGGCCCGCGTGGTTGGGATTGCCGCTGCGCGCGAAGGCGATCCAGGCGTCGCTGATCCGCCCGGCCAGCGCCCTGGCCTCCGCCGATCCGCCCGTCATGGCCGCGCACCGATCGGTGTTGTCGAACACGAACGGCAGTTCGGCGCAGTGAAACGCCCGAGGTCGGCCGTCGAGGATCGGGGTCTGCCAGGCGAACCAGTACAGGAACGCCGGGGCGGACCCGAGTGCCCGTTTGCGCGTCGCCTGCATGATGGCGCTGTGGCGCTGCGAGGCGGCCGAGATGCGCGAGAAGATGTCCGACGGCTTCGCGCCCGGCATCGCCAGGCGATAGGCCTCGACCACGCGCGCGGCGTGCTCGCCGTAGGCGGCCGACGTGCGCGCGGTCAGCTCCTGCTCGGTGACGGCCTCCACGCCAGGCGTCTGAATCTCGTTGGCGAACTCGTTCAGATTGGTTCCGATCAGCATCGGGATCTGAGCCGAGACGGCGGGCGCCGACGGATCGAACGGGTGCGACGGCACGTGCTTGCCGTCCACCACCGCCGCAAGCCCGGCACGGTCGGTGACCACGAGCCGGCCCAGCCCCCCCGGCCGGCCGGCCGATCCCATCTTGCGCTGCGCCGCCTGTGCCGCCTCCAGCAGTCGCGCGTGCGGCATCGCGTGCAGTTGGGCCACCTGGGACGCTGAGAGACCCAGCTCGGCCAGCGTGAGCGCGCCGAGCTTGGCGGCGCTGCCGGCCGGCACCATCCGCAGCCCAGAACCGCTGTGCACCGCCGCGCGGTGGAACAAGTCTTTGGCCGCCGGCATCGCCATCAACGTGCTGACCTTGGCGCCGCCGCCGGATTGCCCGAAGATCGTGACGTTGCCGGGATCGCCGCCAAAGCTGGCGATGTGCTCACGCACCCACTCAAGCGCGGCCACGATGTCCAACATGCCGACGTTGGCAGAATCGGCGTATCGCGAGCCGCAGGCGCTCAAATCGAGGTACCCGAGCACGTTCAACCGGTGGTTGAGCGAGACGACGACGGCATCGCCGCGCCGGCTCAGCCGCTCGCCGTGATAGGCCTTCAGTTCCTGGCCCGATCCGGCGAGGAACTGGCCCCCGTGAATCCACACGAGCACCGGACGCTTCTTGTGGTCGTTGAGCCCCGGCGTCCAGACATTGACGCGCAGGCAGTCTTCGCCGGGTTGTCCATCGTCCCACTCGAACACGAACGCCTCTTCGTCGTGTGTCCAGCCAGAGCGCGCCGCCTGCGGGCACGTGGGCCCGTAGGACATCGCGCTTCGGATACCGGACCACGGCGTTGGCTTGGACGGCGCAGCGAAGCGGGCCTGCCCCTCGGTGGACGCGCCATACGGAATGCCCTTGAAGGTGTAGATGCCTCCACTGACAAACCCGCGCACCTTGCCGGACGCGGACTCGACGACCGCCTTCCGATCGGAGGCGACGATGAGCGGACTGGCTGCCGCGACCGCCGGCTGGGCCAACGCGGCCGACGGGGTCGCCGCATGCAGAGCGGCCGCGCCGGCGAGCGTCGCGGCGCCGGCGAGCACATCGCGGCGGCTGGGCAGCGCCCGCCCGGTTGCGTGGTCGTGATCTCGATCTCGGGACATCTCCGCTCCTTGCTGAGCGCGACGCGACATTCGAATCAGGCGTTCGTCTGGTCGAGCGGCAGCCGCGTTTCCTGCGAACCGGGCTTGAATAAGGGCCGCAACCTGCCGCGCACGATCGCTCGCCGAACCTGCCGGGGCTGCGCCTGTGATCCGGTGCGGCTGGTGCCGCTGAGGTTGGTCAACATCACCACGGTCTGGAGTCGCTCGAAGAGGTAAAACGTCCGGCAGCCAGGGACACACCGAATCAGGCTCCGAACTTGTTTACACTTATCCACGGGCATTCGTAACTGCTTTGTTACAAGCTGGACCCTGCTGTCACCAGCCGGTCGCCGGTTGGCGGGCAGTCGCGGTAGTCTTGCTGAGCGTCGGCAACACGGCGGCGCCAGGCCGGTTGTCGGCCTGATTGGGAGCGATTCGATGCGGCGACCGAAGCCCCCACGCGCGCGCGAGCCGGCGGTCACGACTAGCAGGGCAACGATGCAACCCTCGACCATCAACGCGCGTCAGGGCCGGAGCGCGGCGGCCGATTCATCTGTGGGGCACACCGAGGGCGCCCCCCCGCGCCGAATGCCGCGCTGGCTGCTGGCGGCCGGGTTCTGGACGCTGATCGTTCTGATCTACTCGACCCGGACGCTGCGGACCGGCCCATCTGTGTGGATACCCATCTCGTGGGGCGAATCCCTGCGGATCGCGGCGGCCCAGTGGTACTCGTGGGGCCTGCTGTCGGTGGGCATCTACTGGATCAACCGGCGGCTGCCGTTCGAGAAGAACGCCATTGTCCGGCGCCTGCTGTGCCATGTGCCGCTCAGTCTTGCCTTCACCGTCCTCTACACGTACTTGAATTACGGCGCCACGCTTGCGCTCGGCGCGCCACGAGAAGTGCCCTGGCTCGGCACCTCGCTGATCGAGACGATCGCGCGCGCCAGTTACCGGCTCGGTACGTTTGTGTACTGGGCGATCGCCGCCATCTTCATGGCGCTCGACTACCAGAGCGATCTCAAGGACCGGGAGGTCCGGGCCGCCGAACTCGAGCGATTGCTGGTTGAGGCCCAACTCGCGAGGCTTCGCACCCAGCTGGACCCGCACTTCCTGTTCAACGCGCTGAACTCGATCTCCGCCTACGTCGAGAGTGCGCCGAGACAGGCGCGACTGATGCTCGAACAGCTCGGTGATCTGCTGCGGCTTTCGCTCGAACACGCCGACGAGCAGGAGGTTCCGCTCGAACACGAACTCATGTTCGTCGACCGCTACATTCAGCTTCAGCTCGCGCGGTTCTCCGATCGGCTCGATGTGCGCGTGCACGTCGACGACGACGTGCTCACCGCGTCGGTGCCGACCTTTATGCTGCAACCGCTGGTCGAGAACGCGATCCGTCACGGCGTCTCGAAACTCGCGACCGCGGGCACCATCGAATTGTCCGCCTGGCGCACCGACCAGACTCTCCGCGTGCGGGTGCGGGACAACGGACCGGGCCTGCCCCCCGGATGGACGCTCGAAGAGCACCTTGGCATCGGCTTGGGCAACACCCGGGCGCGACTGGAACAGTTGTACGGCAAGGGCGGGTACACCCTCGCGGTGACGTCGGCCTCGGCGACGGGCACGTGTTCGGACGTGACGATTCCCTATCGCGTTGGCTAGTGCGACCTCAGGTAAAGACCATGGGCAAGATCCGGACAATCGTGGTGGACGATGAAAAACCTGCGCGGGTGCGTCTGCTTGAGTTGCTCGATCGGGAGACGGACGTCGACGTCGTCGGGACCGCCGCCGACGGTCGCGAGGCGGTTGCCCTGATTAGAGAAGTCGGTCCCGATTTGGTCTTTCTCGACGTCCAGATGCCGACGCTCGACGGCTTCGGGGTGCTGCAGGAACTTGCGTCGGACCGGCTTCCGGTCGTCATTTTCGTGACAGCGTACGACAAGTACGCCATCCAGGCCTTCGACGCCCATGCGACCGACTACCTGCTGAAGCCGTTCAGCGACCAGCGGTTCGAGAGCGCCATCAATCGCGCCCGCAAGTACCTCGGGACGTCGGAAGCGCGCGAGCAGGCCGAGCAGTTGGCGGCTGCGGCGCACGAACGCCGGAGCGTGGACGCGGGTTCCGGCTATCTGGAGCGCCTGGTGGTGAAGGCTGGCGGCAACGTGACGTTTCTCGACGTTGACGACCTGGACTGGATCGAGGCGGCGGGCGTGTACGTCTACTTACACGCCGGGCCCAAGGTCCATCTGTACCGATCCAGCGTCTCTCAACTGCTGCAGCGCCTCGATCCGCGCCGGTTCGTCAGGGTCCACCGATCGGCCGCGGTCAGCACCGCGCGAATCAAGGAACTCCGCACGCGATCGCACGGCGACTACACCGTGGTCTTGCAGAACGGTGCGGAGGTCGCCATGAGCCGCGGCTACCGCTCGGCCCTGGAATCCTGGCTGCAACAACCGCTGTGAGGGACGGTCACCACGCGGGCGCGGGACGGCCACCCGCTCGGCTACAGAGGCTGTCGGTCGGCTTCGCGATCGGCGCCGTCAAGAAAAGCCCCCAGCAGACGTACGCGATCCTCGGCCAGCGCGCGGGCGGTGGCGAGGCTCAGTCGATCGGGGAGCGTCTCGAGAT
>Ga0194060_10001719_pt1 | contig 15675 bp, 13 predicted proteins | sample SepL225m_MetaG_FD_163427 | JGI IMG/M metagenome (GOLD analysis project Ga0194060, IMG submission 163427) | Anoxic zone freshwater microbial communities from boreal shield lake in IISD Experimental Lakes Area, Ontario, Canada - Sep2016-L222-5m | ecosystem: Environmental > Aquatic > Freshwater >...
GGGCTGCGCGATGTTCGGCGGCAGCATGCGGCCGATGAACTTCACCCCGTTGTCCAATCCGACCAGGAAGCGCGCCCAGGTGATCTCCAGGCGCGACGCGGCGTAAACGATGTAGGCGGCGAGGGCGATCCAGCCGGCGCGTGTCCACACGCTGCGATTGAACGGGCTCGCTTGCGCTGCCTTGCTCATTCGCAGATCCTGTGCGTCATGCTGCGTTCCAGATTGCGCTCATTGCCGGCGATCAGCACCAGGTAACCGCCGTGGAGGTCGTTCGCGACGAGCACGCTATAGTCGTCCAGCGGCGGGTTGTCTGCGGCCAGCCTGCTGACTGCGTTCCAGACTTCTTCCAGCCCGGCTACGCTTGTCGTCCTTCCGGACAGATTGCGGCGGGCGTCGGCACGCAGGCGCACCAGATGCACATGCAGCTGGTCCTGCGCACGCTGGCGCGCGGAATTCACCACCAGTGCAATCGCCGCGGGATCGTCGATCTTCTTGCGTGCGGCCGCCCAGGCGAACGGCCAGATGCCCTGAGGAAGCGGCCGCGCTTCGACGCCGCTCACCGCGGCGCGCGGAATGACCAGGCCGTGCACGAAGCCGGCGGGGCAGGCGCACATCTTGATATCGCGCATCGCGACGAACTCATCATTCGTATCCCACAATTCGGAAGTATCCTCGCAGCGCTGCTTCCCGGCGCACGCGCTGCCCGCCCGCGGCGAAATGCAGCGCTGGCAGTAGTCCGCATCCTCCGGACCCAGGCAGGCGCTGACGATCTTCCAAAGGACGTTCCTGTCCCGGGGTCGCGCGGCATCCGCAGCGCTTGCCGTGGAAACCAGCAGAGCGATCGCCGTGAGAAAGAACAGGCGCAAGAATCTGTTCATCGCGCCAGATCGAAGGCGCTGGTCAGGTCGCCGACGTTCGCCCGCACCCCGGGCAGGGGCTCGAGGCCGAAGCGCCGCGTGATGAATTTGAGTATGGACGTCGTGTCGTAGGCGGTGTGATCGACATGGCCGCGGCGCGCGTAGGGCGAAACGATGATTGCAGGTATGCGCGTGCCCGGGCCCCAGCGATCGCTCCAGCCGGGCCCTGCGGGCGGCGCGACATGGTCCCAGAAGCCGCCGTTTTCGTCGTAGGTTACGATCACCGCCGTCTTCGGCCACAGCGGGCTTCGCTGCAGACGCTCGAGCAGGTCGGCGATGTGCGCGTCGCCGCTTTTCAGATCGGTATAGCTCGGGTGCTGGTTGACCCGCCCCGCGGGCTTGTAGAACGCAACCTGCGGCAGCGCGCCTGCGGCGATCGCCTCGAAAAACTCGTCGCCGTCCTTGAGATGCTGCGCGCGATCCGGGCTGCCTGGCGCAAAGCGTGCGTAGTAGTTCAACGGCTGGTGGTGCGGCTGGAACATCGGGCTTTCAGCCTCGCGGTTGTAGATGACGGAGCGCTTTTCCTTCGCGTCGCGCCGGCCATCGGCCAGCGCACGGTTCCACGCGCCGCCGTACCAGGCCCAGGAAACGCCTTTGGCCGACAGCGTATCGCCGATGGTCTTCTGCGTCTGCGGCGGCACCGGATACTTGGCCGGATCGGCAAGCTCGGGGCTGCCGCCAGCGGCCGGCGGTGCGCCGCTGGGCTGGTATGGCGGCTGCGAGGTGTTGACGGCGTATCCGTCTGGCGTGACCTGGCCGTCGAACACCTGCACCGGCCCGTCCAGAACCGATGCGGGCGAGCCCGGACGCTTCTTCAGCCTGCCTTGTTCGTCCAGTTGCGCGCGCATCGAAGCGGGCGCGTCGGCAAACGTCGGCGTGCACGCGCACACCAGCCATTGGTGATTGAGAAAGGAACCGCCCAGCGCGGCCTGGAAGAAGTTGTCGGCCAGGGTGTAATCGCGCGCCCACTGCCACATTTTCATGGCCGAGCCGTCGTAGTAGGCCATCGCCCAGGCACCAACCGTGGTCATGGCGACGAACATATTGTTGGCGCCGCCGTTGATCTGCTCCCGGTTCTGCCAGAAATTGTGGATCGGGCTCGGCAGCACCTGGTCGATGCGCGCGCCAACCGGCGGCGCGTCGATGCGAAACGGCCCGTTCGGCAGCTTCTGCGGAAAGCGCGCGTCCGCTTTGCCCTGCGCCGTGTACACCGGCGGCAGATGCGGCAGGGGCTTGCCGTCGTGGTCGAGCTGCGTCTTCTGCTCCGCGGTTGCATCGGCGATGCCGTTTGCGCCGGGGAACAGGCCGTAGAGATGGTCGAAGCTGCGGTTCTCCGCATAGATCACGACGATGTGCTCGATTCTCTCCAACCCGTCCGCACCGGGTGGCAGACCGGCGCAGGCGGACAACAGGCAGGAAACAAGGGCGATGAGTGCGGTACGGAATTTCATGATCGAAATCCTTCGTTAGTCTTCAATGCAGCCAGTCCTGTCCGCCGTAGATCGTTTTAAGCTGTTCATCCGACAAGCCCTCCGGGGGGCCGTCGTAGACCACCGTTCCCTGCGACATGCCGAGGACGCGGTCGGCAAAGCGCCGCGCCAGTTCCACGTCGTGCATGTTGATCATGACCGGAATCGCGTGTTGCCGGCACAGGTCTCGGATCAGGCTCATGATTTCGACCGAGGTCTTCGGATCGAGCGAAGACGTCGGCTCGTCCGCGAGCAGCAGCTTCGGTTCCTGCATGAGAGCGCGCGCGATGCCCACGCGCTGGCGCTGCCCGCCGGAGAGGCTGTCGGCGCGCTGGTTGACGAAATCGGCCAGGCCCACCACGTCCAGCAATTCGAACGCCCGCGCGATGTCCTGCGGCGGATATTTGCGCAGCCAGGCCTTGAGCGGCGCCACATAGCCCAGGCGCCCGCACAGCAGGTTTTCCATCACGGTCAGCCGTTCCACCAGGTTGTACTCCTGGAACACCATGCCTATGTGGCGCCGCGCCAGGCGCAGCCCGCGGCGGTCGAGTTTCACCATGTCCGCGCCTTCGAACATGATCTCGCCCGAAGTCGGCTCGACCAGCCGGTTGATGCAGCGGATCAGGGTCGACTTGCCCGTGCCCGAGGGGCCGATGATGGCGGTGATGCCCTGATCCGAGACGTCCAGGCTGATATCGCGCAGAACCGGCTTGCCGCGGACGTATTCCTTGGACAGGTTGCGGATGGAGAGGGCGGCGCCTTGGTTCATCGATTGAATTCTCTATGCTGTGCGGACCGGTGCCCGCGCTGAAATTTCTTGCTCATTTTCTGGTCGTTGCTTCGGCGCGCGCTTTTTCGCGCTCGAACGCGGTGCGCGTAAATGCCTGGCCGCTGTCCTGCGCTACGCGGCGGATCAGTTCCCAGTCCTGCTTGTAGTCTATCGGCAGCCAGCGGTCGGCGCCCTGGAAACCGCGCACCATCTCCGGCGAGTAGCGATAGCTGTAGGTGCAGTCGCGGATCTTCTTTTGCAGAGCGGGTGCGAGATCGTGCGCCATCGACAGCCCGCCCGGCGGGAAATTTCGGCTCTTCCAGATGATGCGGAAATCATCCATTCTCACCAGGCCGCGGTCCGCCATGCGCAGCAGGATGTCGTGCGCGATCGGCGCGGCATCGAAATCGCCGCTCCACACGCCCGAAATCGAGTTCTCGTGCTTGCCCGAGAACATCACCTTGTAATCCTTGTCCGGGGTCAGGCCCTCCGGCGGAAACAGAGCGCGCGGCGCGAGATTGCCCGAGTTCGAAGAGGGCGTGGTGTGTGCGATGCGCTTGCCCTTCAGGTCGGAGAGTTTCTGGTACGGGCTGTCCTTTTTCACGATCATCCACAGCTGATATCCCTGCGGTCCGTTGGCGTCGCCGCGGATGCCGATCGGGACCGCGCCGGCGACGTTGACTGCGAACGCGGTGTCGCCCGAGGACATGGTGCCCAGGTGCATGCGACCCGAGCGCATCGCCTCGATCGCCGCAGCGCTCGAATACACGTCGTAGAAGCGCACCTTGCGCCCGCTGCATTTCGCCAGGTGCTCGACGAAAGGCCGCATCAGTTCCTTGAACACCGCGGGGTCGTCCAGCGGCGAATTGGTGAAGAACAGCGTGTCCGGGTCCTTCAGCCGTGCCGCGTCTTTCGGCGTGTCGGCGAGAAAGTCGCCGTCCTCGTCGCAGTATGGCGTGTCGAGATCGCCGCGCTGCCGGCACGCATCCTCGGCTGCCGCAGGAACAGCGAGCGCCGCCGCGCACAGCCCCAGCAGGAATATCGATCGCTTCAGGTGCGACAAATTCCCTACGAACACGCGCATGCTGTGGCCGCTCCCTGCTATTTCTTTGCCTTCTCCTCGGCCGCCTTCTTCCGCGCTTCCTCTTCGCGCCTGGTTTCCTTTTCGTACGCGGTGCGGTTGAACGCTTCGCCCGAGCCTTCCGCCACCCTGCGCACCACCGCCCAATCCTTCAGGTAGGTGATGGGGAAGAAGCGATCGGCGCCGTCGAAGGCCTTCTTCATCTCCTCGGTGAAGCGGTACTCGTAGAAACACTTCAGCATCTTGTCGCGGAATGCGGGCTCCAGGTCGTGCGCGTAGGAGAAGGACGACGTCGGGAATTTTTCGCTGCGGTAGATCACGCGGAAGTTTTCCTCCTTGATCTGCCCGCGCACGCCCATGCGGTGGAACACGTCGGAAGCGACCGCCGCCGCGTCGTAGTCGCCGGAATTCACGCCAAGCACGGACTGGTCGTGCTTGCCTGAGAACAGGATCTTGTAGTCCTTGTCCGGGGTGAGGCCTTCCGGCGGGAACAGCGCCAGCGGCGCCATGTGGCCGGAATTGGACGAGGGGGAGGTATGCGCCAGTTTCTTGCCCTTGAGATCGGACAGCTTCTGGTAGGGGCTGTCTTTTTTCACGATCACGATCAGGTTGTAGCCCTGGAACTCCTTCTCGTAGCCTTTGACCGCGAACGGAACAGCGCCGGCGATGTTGACGGCAAAGGCCGTCGGTCCGGTGGAGAAGCCGCCCACGTGCAGGCGGCCGGAGCGCATGGCCTCGATTTCGGCGGCGTTGGATTGCACCTGGTAGAACACGACTTTCTTGCCTGTGCACTGTGCCAGGTGGTCGGTGAAAGGTTTGAACGCCTTTTCATACACAGCCGGGTCTTCCACCGGGGTGTAGGTGAACACCAGCGTGCCCGGCGTCTTCAGCTTTTTCGCGTCCTTGGGCGTATCGGCGACCAGGTCCTTGTTCTCGTCACAGTAGTTGAGGTCGAGGTCGCCGCGGCTCTTGCACGCGTCCTGCGCGAGGGCCGGAGCGCAGGCGAGCGCGAACAGTACGCTGGACAGAAAACATTTCAAACAATGCATGGGGCCTCCCTGGAGATAAGCATTTTTTCTCGATTGGACGATACCGCTCGCCTGGCGCCGGTTGTGTGGGGCACATGAAGCACCGGCTGGCAAGTCGAAAGCGAGTCGTAATATAACCCGCAAGACATCGGCTAACAAGGCGAACGACAAGCGCGACAAGCGCACGCAGACCCGGGAACGTCGAGCTGCGGGCGGGGGAAGTGCGCGAAACTGCGTGGTATCATTTCGTACTCCGCAAGAAATCGAAAACCATGAATGTCGTCATCCTCGCCGCCGGGTTGGGCAAGCGCATGCATTCGGACCTGCCCAAGGTGCTGCACCCGCTGGCGGGCAGGCCGTTGCTGGCGCATGTCATCGCCACCGCGCAGCGGCTCAAACCCGGCGTCATCTGCGTCGTCTACGGCCACGGCGGCGAGCGCGTGCGCGAAGCGTTTCCCCAGCCCGGCCTCGCCTGGGCGAAGCAGGAGCCGCAACTGGGCACCGGCCACGCGCTGCTGCAGGCCCTGCCGCACCTGAATCCGAAGGTACCGACGCTGGTGCTGTACGGCGACGTGCCCCTCACCCGTGCCGAAACGCTAGCATCCCTGTGCCGCGCAGCGGGCAAGGGCGCGGCCCTGCTCACGGTAGAGCTGGACGATCCTTACGGCTACGGCCGCATCATCCGCAGCCGCGGCGCGATCAAGCGCATCGTCGAGGAAAAGGACGCGACCAAGGCTGAGCGCGCGGTGCATGAGATCAACACCGGCATCATGGTGCTGCCGACCGCGCGGCTCAAGTCCTGGCTTTCCGGCCTGAGCAACCGCAATGCGCAGAAGGAGTATTACCTCACCGACGTGGTCGCGGCGGCGGTGGCGGACAAGGTGAGCATCCACGCGGTCCAGCCCGGTGCCGCGTGGGAGACCCTGGGCGTCAACAGCAAGGCGCAGCTGGCGGAACTGGAGCGCAGGTTCCAGGCGGGCGTCGCCGTGGAATTGATGCGCGACGGCGCCACGCTGGCGGACCCGGCGCGCATCGACGTGCGCGGCAGCCTCGTCTGTGGCCGCGACGTGTCCATCGACGTCAATTGCGTGTTCGAGGGCGAGGTTGCCCTGGGCGCGGGCGTCAGCGTCGGCGCGAACTGCGTACTGAAGAACGTAAGGGTGGCGGCCGGCACGCGCATCGAGCCTTTCTGCCACCTGGAAGACGCGGACATCGGCGCGCGCTGCCGCATCGGCCCGTATGCGCGCCTGCGTCCCGGAACCACGCTGGCGGAGGAAGTGCACATCGGCAATTTCGTCGAGGTGAAGGCGAGCCAGATCGCGGCGCGCTCCAAGGCCAATCACCTCGCCTATGTCGGCGACACCACGGTCGGGCGCGACGTCAACATCGGTGCCGGTACCATCACCTGCAACTACGATGGCGCGAACAAGCACCGCACAGTGATCGAGGACGAAGCCTTCATCGGCTCCGATACCCAGCTGGTGGCGCCGGTGCGCGTGGGCAGGGGGGCGACCCTGGGCGCGGGCACCACGCTCACCAAGGACGCCCCCGCCGGCGGGCTCACCGTTTCGCGGGCGAAGCAGGTCACCATCCCCGGCTGGAAGCGGCCGGTGAAAATCAAAAAGTAGAAGGGACGAAACGAGATGTGCGGCATTGTCGGAGCGGTTGCCGGGAGGGATATCGTTCCCGTGTTGATAGAAGGGCTGCGCCGGCTTGAATACCGCGGCTACGATTCCTGCGGCGTCGCGGTCCATGAAGCCGCGGGCGGAGGCCAACTGCGGCGCGCGCGCACGGTGTCGCGGGTCGCCGACCTCGACGCGCAGGTGCGCGAGTCCGGCCTCACCGGCGCCACCGGCATCTGCCACACGCGCTGGGCCACCCATGGCGCGCCGGTCACGGTCAACGCCCACCCGATTTTCAGCCGCGACGAAATCGCGGTGGTGCACAACGGCATCATCGAAAATTACGAGGACCTGCGCACGGATCTGAAAGCCCGCGGCTACGCGTTCGAATCCCAGACCGACACCGAGGTCATCGCGCACCTGATCCAGAGCCATTATTCGGGCGACCTGTTCGCGGCCGTGCAGGCCGCAGTGGCGGAACTGCGCGGCGCCTATGCCATCGCGGTGTTTTGCAAAGCCGAGCCGCGGCGCGTGGTCGGCGCCCGCCAGGGGAGCCCTCTGGTGCTGGGCGTCGGCATCGGCGCGACCGCGGGCGAACACTTTCTCGCTTCGGATGCGATGGCCTTGGCCGGGACCACCGATCAGATCATCTATCTCGAAGAGGGCGACGTCGCCGACATCGGCCTTGACCGCTACGCCGTCGTCGATCGCGGCGGCAAGCCGGTCGCGCGCGAAGTGCGCACGGTCCTCGCCTACGCCGGCGCGGTCGAACTCGGGCCTTACCGGCATTACATGCAGAAGGAAATCTTCGAGCAGCCGCAGGCCATCGCCGACACGCTCGAAGGCGTGGCCGGCATCGGGCCTGACATTTTCGGCGATGCCGCGAAAGACGTCTTTGCTGCGGTGGACGCGGTGCAGATCTATGCTTGCGGCACGAGCTACTATTCCGGCCTCGCGGCGAAATTCTGGCTCGAAGAATTGGCCGGCCTGCCGACACAGGTGGAAGTCGCGAGCGAATATCGCTATCGCGTCAGCGTCCCCAATCCGCGCGCGCTGGTGGTGGTGATCTCGCAGTCCGGCGAAACCGCCGATACGCTGGCCGCGCTGAAGCACGCGCAGTCGCTCGGCCACGTTCACACCCTGGCGATCTGCAATGTCGCCACCAGCGCCATGGTGCGCCAGACCGCGCTCAAATACCTGACCCGCGCCGGCGTCGAAATCGGCGTCGCCTCGACCAAGGCTTTCACCACCCAACTCGCCGCGCTGTTCCTGCTCGCGCTCGCGCTGGCCAAGTCGCGCGGGCGGCTCGCCGCCGGGGACGAAGCGAACCATCTGAAAAACCTGCGTCACCTGCCGGCCGCGCTCGCCAGCGTGCTCGCCCTTGAGCCGCAGATCATCGCCTGGGCGGAGCGGTTCGCGCAGCGCGAACACGCTCTGTTCCTGGGGCGGGGCCTGCACTACCCGATCGCGCTCGAAGGTGCGCTCAAGCTGAAGGAAATCTCCTATATCCACGCCGAGGCCTACCCGGCGGGCGAGTTGAAGCACGGGCCGCTGGCGTTGGTGACGAAGGAAATGCCGGTGGTCACCGTCGCGCCCAACGACGCGCTGCTGGAAAAGCTCAAGTCCAACATGCAGGAAGTGCGCGCTCGCGGCGGGGAACTCTACGTGTTTGCCGATGCCGACAGCCATATCGCCTCTTCCGAGGGCGTGCACGTGGTACGGCTGCCGGAGCATTATGGAGCGCTGTCGCCCATCCTGCACGTGGTGCCGCTGCAACTGCTGGCGTACCACACGGCGCTCGCGCGCGGCACGGACGTCGACAAGCCGCGCAATCTCGCCAAGTCCGTTACGGTCGAATAGGCAGGCTGCAGCGAGCGCTGCTTCACGAAAATGAAACCTATCGTCCTGCTGACCAATCCCATCGACGAGTCCGGCATGGCGCTGTTGCGGCCGCACGCCGAGCTGCGCCTCGCCTCCGCCGTCGATCACGACACGCTGCGCCGCGAAGCCGCGCCCGCCGACGCGATGATCGTGCGCGCCTTCCTGCCGGCGGACATCTTCGAGCACACGCCGCGCCTGCGCGCCTGCGTGCGCCACGGCGCCGGGGTCGACATGATTCCGGTGGAGGCCGCTACGGCACACGGCCTGATCGTCGCCAACGTTCCCGGCGTCAACGCGCAGACGGTGGCCGAATATTGCGCCGCGCAATTTCTGCTGCTGGGGAAGCGCATAGCGCGCATGGACCGCATGCTGCGCCACGAAGGATGGGCCAAGGCGCGCGCGCTGGCGGACGACGTTTCCGAACTGCACGGCAAGACCGTTGGCATCGTCGGCGTCGGTCACATCGGCGCGCGGGTCGCCGCGATCTGCCATCACGGCCTGGGCATGCGCGTGCTCGGACACCAGCGCCGCCTGGACCGGCTGCCCGAGTTCGTCGAGGGCGCTGCGCTCGACCGCATTTTCAGCGACAGCGATTTCATCGCGCTGTGTTGCCCGATGACGCCGGAGACGCGGCACCTCGCCGACGCGAGGCGCATCGGCTTGATGAAGCCGACCGCGGTGCTGGTCAACGTCTCGCGCGGTCCGGTGGTCGATCAGGTGGCGCTGGTCGCGGCGCTGCGCGAACGGCGCATCGGCGGCGCCGGGCTTGACGTGTTCGAGCAGCAGCCCCTGGCGCCCGGCGATCCCCTGTTCGAGTTCGACAATGTGGTGCTGACACCGCACCTGGCCGGGCTGTCGCTCGAAAGCATGCAGCGCATGAGCGTGATCGCAGCCGAGGACGTTTTGCGCATACTCGCCGGCGACAAGCCGGTCAATTTCTTCAACCCCGAAGTCTGGCCCGCAGCCCTGCGGCGCCGGGCCTCGTTGGAGTCAGGACAATGAAAATCAAGAGCGTCAAAGCAATCTGGTTGAGTGTTCCCATACCCGAAGCGCAGCAGCACGTGAGCGACCTCGGGCGCACTACTTCGTTCGACTCGGTGCTGGTCCGCGTCGAAACCGAGTGCGGCCTCATCGGCCACGGCGAAGCGAAAGAGGAAGTCGGCAGCGTCGCCAACTGCAATGCCGTCGCGGCCGCGGTGAACAAGAAGTTCGGCCCGGCGCTGATCGGCGAGGACCCGCGCGACACCGCGCGGCTGTGGGAGCGCATGTACAACGGCTCGCGCGACCACTATGCGCTCGACCGCGGCCGGGTGTTTCCCATCCTCGGGCGTCGCGGCCTGAGCGTCGCCGCCATCGGCGGCATCGACACCGCGCTGTGGGACATCCTCGGCCAGTCGCTGAATGCGCCTGTCTGGCGCCTCCTGGGCGGGCGCAAGGCGAAGCACATGCCCGCTTATGCCTCCGGCGGCTGGGCCGGCGCCGACAAGATCGGCGAGCAACTGATGAGTTACGTCGAACGCGGCGGATTCAAGGCGGTGAAAATGCGCGTCGGCGTGATGGACGGTTCAGTGCTCAAATCGGTTGAGCGCGTGCGCGCCGCGCGCAAAGCGCTGGGCGACGGCATCGGCCTGATGTGCGACGCCCACGGCACGTTCAGCGTGCCCGAGGCGAAGCGATTTTGCCGCATGGTCGAGGACTGCGACCTTACCTGGTTCGAGGAACCGGTCACGGCCGATGACAAGCGCGGTTACGCCGAGGTTCGCGCCGCCACGGCGATCCCGATCGCCGCCGGCGAGAGCGAATTTACGCGGCACGATTTCCGCGACCTGATCGACGCGCGCGCGGTCGATGTGCTGCAGCCGGACCTCGCGATCTGCGGTGGCATTACGGAAGCCATGCGCATCGCCGCGTTGGCGAGCGCCTACAACCTGAAACTGGCGCCGCACCTGTGGACCGGTGCGCCGGCTTTCGCCGCCGGCATGCACGTGGCGGCCGCGGCGCCGGCCGGATTCATTCTCGAGTATTCTCTCGGCGCCAACCCGCTGCTGCAGGAACTGGTGCAGGAGAAATTCACGGTCAAGGACGGCATGGTGGAGATTCCGGACCGACCTGGACTCGGGCTCACCATCAACGAAGACTTCGTCAAACGCTACGCCGTGCCGCTCGCCTGAGCGCGCGCGACGCCATTTTCAGGGGGCTTCACCAATGGCACTTTCGTTCTTGACCCGCGCGCTCGCTGCGGCGATTGGCTGCGCCGCTTGTGCGGCCGCCAGCGCGCAGGGTGCGCAAAACTATCCGAACAAACCGATCCGGATCGTCGTGCCCTACGCGGCCGGCGCCTCGACCTCGCTGGTCACACGCTTGGTCGGGCAGAAGCTGACCGAGGCCTGGGGCCAGCCGGTGGTGGTCGACAACCGTGGCGGCGCCGGTGGCGCCATCGGCACCGAGATCGTGGCCAAGTCGCCGCCCGACGGCTATACGCTGCTCCTGGGCACGGTCGGCACTTTCGGCATCAACTCCGCGGTCTACAGCAAGCTGAGCTACGACCCGGTCAAGGATTTCGCGCCGGTCGGCATGCTGGCGACGGTGGCCAATATCCTCGCGGTGCAGCCGTCGTTGCCGGTGACCTCGGTGAAGGAACTGATCGCGCTGGCGAAAGAAAAGCCGGGCAAGCTCAACTACGGCTCCTCCGGCAACGGCAGCACCTCGCACCTGTCGGGCGAGCTGCTGAAGAGCATGGCCGGCATCAGCATGACCCACGTGCCCTACAAGGGCGGCGCGCCGATGATGGCCGACGTTCTCGGCGGCCAGCTCGAAGTCATGTTCGATCAGGTGCCGGCGGTGCTGCCCCATGCCAAAGCCGGTCGGGTCAGGGCATTGGCGGTCACCACCGCGCGGCGCTCGGCCGCGGCGCCGGACGTGCCCACCATGGCCGAAGCCGGCGTCTCCGGCTATGAAATGACGGTCTGGTACAGCCTCATGGCGCCGGCGGGGACTCCGCGCGACATCATCGTCAAGCTCAACGCCGAACTGGTGAAGATCCTGAACCAGCCCGAGTTCAAGCAGCAGATGCTGGCGCAGGGGGCGGAACTCACGTCGTCGACGCCGGAGCAACTGGCGGAGATCATCCGCGCCGATCTGGCCAAGTACGCCAGGATCGCCAAAGAAGCCGGCGCCACTCTCGATTGACGGACAAAGTTGACGTACAAAGCGACAAAGGACACGACCATGAACTCTCTACGCCGATCACTTGCGCTGAGCGCCGTTGCATTGCCGCTGGCGTTCGCCTCCGTGTTTACCGCCGCGCCGGCGCAGGCGCAGGACGGGTTTCCCAGCAAACAGATCCGCATCATCGTGCCGTTCGCGCCGGGCGGCGCCACCGACATGCTGGCGCGCTTGGTGGGACAGAAGATGGGTGAAACCTTCAACCAGACGGTGATCGTCGAAAACCGGCCGGGTGCGGGTGGCAACATCGGCGCCGAGGCCGGTGCCAAGGCGGCGCCCGACGGTCACACCCTGACGCTCGCCGCGGCGGGCTTCATGGCGGTCAATCCTTCCGTCTACGCGAAGATGGGCTACGACTCGGTCAAGGACTTCCAGCCGATCTCGCTCCTCGTCAACGCGCCGCTCTTGTTCGTCGTCAACCCCAAGGTGCAGGCGCAGAGCGTGAAGGACTTCATCAACCTCGCCAAGGCGAGCCCCGGCAAGTTGACCGTAGGCAACGGCGGCACCGGCACGGCGCAGCACCTGGGCGGGGAATATTTCACCAGTACGGCCGACATTCAGGTCACCCACGTGCCCTACAAGGGCAGCGCACCCGCCACCACCGACCTGCTGGGCGGCGTGTTCGACGCCCAGTTCGACAACATGGTCACGCTGATACCTCACGTCAAGGCGGGCAAGCTGCGCGCGCTCGCGGTCTCCTCGGCGAAGCGCGTGCCGCTCTTGCCGGATGTCCCGACCATCGCCGAATCGGCGCTGCCCGGATTCGAAACCGGCACCTGGTATGGGATCGTCGCGCCCGCCGGCACGCCGCAGCCGGCCGTTGCGCGCCTGAACCGCGAGATCAACCGCATCCTGGCCCTGCCCGATGTCCAGGAAAAGCTGCTGGCCCAAGGGCTGGAGCCGGCCGGCAATACACCGGCCGAGTTCGCCACCATGATCCGCTCCGAAATCGCCAAGTACGCCAAGATCGTCAAGGCCGCCGGCATCAAGGCGGAGTAGGGGCTATCGACGCTTCTGCGCGCGCACGCTCGGTACTGAAGGAGGTCTTCGGCTACGCCGCATTCCGCGGGCCGCAGGCTGAAATCGTCGAACACGTCGCCGCGGGCGGCGACTGCCTGGTGCTGATGCCGACCGGGGGCGGCAAATCGCTGTGTTATCAGATACCGGCGTTGTTGCGCCCCGGCACCGGCATCATCGTCTCGCCCCTGATCGCGCTGATGCAGGACCAGGTGTCGGCGCTACGCGAGGCCGGGGTCAGGGCGGCGTTCCTGAATTCGTCGCTGCCGGCAGCGGAAGCGAACGCGGTCGAGCGCGGCCTCGCCGCCGGCGATTACGATTTGCTCTACGTCGCGCCGGAGCGGCTGCTGATGCCGCGGTTTCTGCAGCAACTGGAGCGGCTGCAGGCTTCTGCGCAACTGGCGCTGTTCGCCATCGACGAGGCGCACTGCGTGTCGCAGTGGGGCCATGATTTCCGTCCCGAGTATATGCAGCTGTCATTGCTGCACGAGCGCTTTCCCGGCGTGCCGCGCATCGCGCTTACCGCCACGGCAGACGCTGTCACGCGCGAAGAGATCGTGCAGCGCCTGGGCCTCGACGGCGCGCGCCTGTTCGTCTCCAGCTTCGATCGGCCCAACATCCGTTATCGCATCGTTGAAAAGGCGAACGCGCGGGCGCAACTGCTTTCATTTCTGCGCGCCGAGCACATGGGGGACGCGGGCATCGTCTACTGCATGTCGCGGCGCAAGGTGGAGGAGACCGCGGCCTGGCTCGTCGAGCAGGGCGTGAACGCGCTGCCTTATCACGCCGGCATGGACGCGAAGACCCGCAACCTGCACCAGGCGCGGTTTCAGCGCGAAGAGGGCATCGTCATGGTGGCGACCATTGCCTTCGGCATGGGCATAGACAAACCGGACGTGCGCTTCGTTGCGCATATGGACCTGCCGAAGAGCATCGAAGGCTATTACCAGGAAACCGGTCGCGCGGGCCGCGACGGACTTCCTGCCGACGCCTGGATGGCCTACGGCCTGGGCGACGTGGTCAACCAGCGGCGCATGATAGACGCTTCGACCGCCGAGTTGCAGTTCAAGCGCATCGCCTCGACCAAGCTCGACGCATTGCTCGGCCTATGCGAGGCCAGCAGCTGCCGCCGTGTGCGCTTGCTGGCCTATTTCGACGAGGTCTCCGCGCCCTGCGGCAACTGCGACGTCTGCCTTGAGCCGCCGCAGGTTTGGGACGGTACAGTGGCGGCACAGAAGGCGCTGTCTTGCGTCTATCGCACCGGGCAGCGCTTTGGCGCCGCGCACCTCATCGACGTGCTGTTGGGCAAGGAGACCGAGCGCGTGCAGCAATGGGGGCATCGCGAACTCAGCACCTTCGGCGTTGGGACCGAACTGGAGGAGAAGGTCTGGCGCGCAGTGTTCCGGCAGTTGATCGCCCAGGGCCTGCTGGAGGTCGATCACTCGAGCTACGGCTCGCTCAAGCTCGCCGAGTCGAGCCGTGCGGTGCTGACGGGCGGGCAGGCGGTGCAGATGCGCCAGGTGCAGGTCGGCAAAGCCAAGGCGGCGGCGAAGCGCCCGACGACCCAGGGGGCACGGCAGGCTGCCGGGCTCGACGCCGATGCGGCGCGGTTGTGGGAGCGGCTGCGCGCCTGGCGCGCCGCGATCGCGAAGGAGCACGGCGTACCCGCCTATGTCGTGTTCCATGACGCCACGCTGGCCGAACTTGCGCGCCTGCGACCGAACGACGAGGCCGGGCTGGCGCAGATTTCCGGCGTGGGTCAGCGCAAGCTGGAGCGCTATGGCGCGGCGCTGCTCGAATTGCTGCGGGACTGAGACCGGCGCGGCTGCGGCAATAATAATCCCTTAAGCTTGGCCGCTTAGAGTGCGACCCATCAGTCATCACCGAATGGGGGCACTATGCATACACTCAAGTCTATCGTTGGACTTCTGCTCGCGGGTTCGCTCGCCTTGACCGGGCTCGACGTCGCGGCAGCGACGCCGGCGGAAATCCAGAAGACCTTCGATGCGGCGGCCCGCGCGAGCGCGCCGGGCTTCAGCGGCTTTTCCGCCGAGCGCGGCAAGCAGTTCTTCCACGCCACGCATGGCAACGACTGGAGCTGCGCCTCCTGCCATACGCCCAACCCCGCGTCCCTGGGCAAACACGCGAAGACCGGCAAGGAAATCGCGCCGCTCGCGCCGGCGGCGAATCCGCAACGCTTCGCCGATGCGGCGAAAGTCGAAAAGTGGTTCGACCGCAACTGCAAGGACGTGCTGGGCCGCGTCTGCGCCGCCCGGGAAAAAGGCGATGTGCTGGCCTATCTCATGGCCATCGGGAAATAGGGGCGGCGCATGAACAACGCAAACAAGCGGAAGGTTTTCGATTTCACCGTATGGTCGATGTCGCTGTTATTCGCATTCGGCCTGCTGACCGACAGCGCGCTGGCGGATTCCAAGGTGCCTGCGGCTACCAACAAGACCTATCAGGCCGAGTGCGGCAGCTGCCACATCGCCTATCCGGCCGGCCTGCTGCCCGCCCCCGCCTGGCGCCGCGTGATGGCCGGTCTGACCAAGCACTTTGGCACCGACGCCGGCGTCGATGCCCGCGCTGCCGCCGAAATCGGCTCGTTTCTGGAATCCAATGCGGCCGAAGGCAGGAAGCGCGGCAGCGACAGCGGGGTACCGCGC
>Ga0194060_10001721_pt1 | contig 15667 bp, 13 predicted proteins | sample SepL225m_MetaG_FD_163427 | JGI IMG/M metagenome (GOLD analysis project Ga0194060, IMG submission 163427) | Anoxic zone freshwater microbial communities from boreal shield lake in IISD Experimental Lakes Area, Ontario, Canada - Sep2016-L222-5m | ecosystem: Environmental > Aquatic > Freshwater >...
GACGCGCGCTTCGAACGCGACGGCCACACCAGCGACCAGACCGAGACGATCACGGTCACCCATCACGCCCAGCAGGCGGTGAACTTCCGGCGACACGCCAAGTTGAGCCGCGAACGTCTCCGCCAACGCGCGCTTCTTGGCTGCGGGCACGGCGGGTGACGCAAACACTTTGGCCAACTCGGGAGACTGTGCGACGAGGGCGGCGAACGATTGCAGGCCGGTGTAGGCCGAATCAATGGCGCCACTCTTCTTTGTCACATCAAACAAGGCACCGGCGTAACGCCGGGCGACGGACTGCAGGGTCATGCGCGCACCCCCGAGGCATAGCGATCAATCAATCGCGCCTGATCAGCCGGCGTGATGTCTTTTTCAATACGGACACGCGCGATGCTCATCGACAGTTCGACGCTGTGCTGGACCAGTTCGCGACGCGCAAGCCGTGACTGCAACTCGATTTCGCGGCGCATCTGATCGACGAGGCGCTGGCGCTCATGCGCGGTGGCCTCAGCGAGGCGGATTTTTTCGGCGGCAAGTTCCTCTTCACCGCGACGCTTCATTTCAGCAAGCTCACCCGGCAATACGGAGAGACGTTGTCTGACGCCGGCAAGTTGCTGTTCGGCGTTCGCGCGCAGCGCTTTGGAGTCAACCAGATCCTTGCGGATGGTTGTCGACCGCGTGCGAAGGTATTCACCAATCGGCCCGCGGCCGTAGTAGACGATGATCGCGGCCAGAATCGCGAAGTTGATGATCTTGGCGATCGTGGGCGCCCAGCCAGGATCGGCTGCGCCTTCTTCAGCAAAGGCGGCCAACGGGGTCACCGCGAGCAGCATCAGCGCGAGGGCGCAGAGGAGGCGGGTTCGGTGCGTCATGACAGTAGTCACAGTGTGTTGTAGGGAGGCCGCGTTACGACACGCGACGTCCGAGAATTTGCGACGCGGCATCAGCCGCCAGCGCTTCGGCATCCGCGCTGAGCCGCGCGCGAGCGTCGGCAACGTCGCTCGCCAGATCGGCGCGAGCTTTGGCCAGCGTGGCTTCCGCTTCTTTGCGAGTTGCCTCGACTAGAGCGGCGCGATCATCAAGTGCGGCGCGGCGCACCTCGTCCATCTGACGATAGACCTCAGCACGCGCCGCCGCTGTCTGCCGATCAAACTCTTCCGTGGCACGGCGAGCTTCCGCCGCAGCCTGATCGGCGAGAGCCTTGGCAGAACCGACTGCGTCCTCGCGCTGCTTGATAATGGCCAGCAGCGGCCGGAAGAACAGGCGGTCAAGGATCAGCGTCAGCAGCAGAACAAAGAAAACGACCCAAAAGACCGAGAGATCCGGTAGCAAGAGAACGCGCCTCCGCGCAACGAGAGAAACATTAATTTATACCATGCGGCGCACTCGAAAATCAGCTCCCGGTGAGCTGTTCGTAGATCCGCTGGAGCTCGTCCTCGTTTATGAAATCTACTTCAATGCGGCCCCCCTTGCCCTTGCGGACAATTCGAACCCTTGTTCCTAGAGTCAGCCGGAGCTTCTCTTCGGCCGCGCGGGTGTTGGCGTCTGGGCGTATTGGCTCGACCGCCACTACGGGCTCGTTCTCCCGTCGCACAAAGGCCTCGGTCTCTCGAACCGACAGGCCACGCGAGACCGTTTCTCGGGCGACGCGACGCTGCGCAGCCTCGTCGGAAAGCCCCAGAAGAGCACGGGCGTGGCCCATGGCCAGGCTTCCGGCCGCCACGTCGTTTCGAACCTCTACTGGTAACTTCAACAAACGCATGTAGTTAGAGATTGTGGCCCGATCTTTTCCGACCGCGATTGCCAGCTGGTCCTGTGACAAACGATGGTCGTCGACGAGTCTCCGGTAGGCCTGCGCCTCTTCGATCGGGTTGAGGTTCTCTCGCTGAATGTTCTCGATGAGGGCGACCTCGAGCAGCTTGTCGTCCGGCACATCTCGGACAACAACGGGTACCTTGAGGAGCCCGGCGCGCTGAGCCGCTCGCCAGCGGCGCTCGCCCGCGATGATTTCGTATTGGTCAGCGCCAGATGATGTGACAGCCGTCTGCGACTTGCGAACAACCACTGGCTGGATGACCCCGTTCGCTCGGATGGACTGAGCCAATTCATCAAGCTTGAGTTCATCGATGACCGTACGTGGCTGCCGGGGATTAGGGATGAGCCGGTCGATGTCGAGTTCGACGGGGGGACGATCCCGCTCAACAGCGGCACGGGCCGGCGCGGGAGCACTTTCTGGAATCAGGGCGCTCAGGCCTCGGCCAAGCGCTGGACGTTTGTCGGCCATACGTCTCTCCTACCCTCGCGCCGCTTGGTCGCGGGCAAGGAATTCTTTTGCGAGTGAAATGTAGGCCTCGGCTCCGCGGGAGCGCGCGTCATAGAGGATGACGGGCACGCCATGACTTGGCGCTTCGCCCAGGCGGATGTTGCGGGGAATTACGGTCTGATAGACCTTCTCGCCAAAGAACTCGCGGATGTTGCCGCTCACCTGCTGGCCCAGGTTGGTGCGGTCGTCGTACATCGTGAGCAGCACGCCTTCGAGCGCAAGTTCCGGATTGAACGCCATCTTGACTCGTTCCATGGTCGCCATCAGTTCTGCGATGCCTTCGAGGGCGAAGTACTCGCAGTTGAGGGGCACCAGCACGGAGTCTGCGGCGACGAGGGAATTCAGCGTCAGGAGCCCGAGCGACGGTGGCGTGTCGATAAAGACGTAGTCGAATCGGTTGCGCAGGACATTCGTGATGGTGCGCAGACAGCGCTCCCGATCCGACATCGAGACGAGTTCGATCTCGGCACCGGTGAGGTTTCGATCTGCTGGAATGAGCGAGAGATAGTCGATGGCTGTCGGCAAGACGAACGCATCAGCATTCGGACTGTTAGCAGTAAGTGCGTCGTAGATCGTTCCGCCAGGAGCAGATTGGCCCTTTAGTCCGACGCCACTAGTGAGATTAGCCTGCGGATCCATATCGATCAGCAGCACCCGTTGTTTGGCGAGCGCGAGTGAAGCAGCCAGATTGATGGCGGTGGTGGTCTTTGCGACGCCACCCTTTTGGTTGGCGATGCTGATGACTCTTGACATTGTTTGGTTATAAGACCAATACAATATTGGCCATTTCCGATCGGCTCATTCTCCCCCTAACAGGAGAACCGCGTCAAGGAAGAGAGCATTTGTTCCACGTGGAACAAACAGCCAATCGCGACGAGATTCAAACTCGAGCTGGCTATCAATCAATAAACGAGAGGATCTGAAGTTCACTGTCCGACAATGGAATCAAAGCATGGGACGAGTCGATCCGCAGACTAGTGGGCATCGCCGTGTCGTTCTTGTTGGCAAACCTGAAGACGCGGCCACCAGGCACCAACAACCAACAAATCAACCCAACCAGCTCATCGTCAAGCCGAACAGCTCGCAGCGTGATCAGGTCGGCGGACGATTTTAGATGGACTTGGCTCTTGAGGAGCTCGAAACGGCTCTCTTCAACCGAAGTGCTATTCAGACCAATGTGGCGGATCGCTTCGCGAAGGAAGGCGCACTTCCGAGACCTGGATTCGATCATCCGCAGGCTGGATGACGACTGCTGGATCTTGAACGGGATAGCTGGCGATCCTCCACCTGTCCCCAGGTCGATAATGGAAATGCCATGTTCGTCCAAGAGAGCGGACGCAAGCACAGGCTCGACGATCAAACGATCGATGGCTAATGCCGTCAAGGGCTCAACATCCAGAGAAGTGAGGTTGATCTTGCGGTTCCACTTGACCAAGAGGTCGACATATCCAGACAGAGCCACCACATCGAACTCGCCATCAAATCCTGCGGACGCCAACCTTTCGGTGATCATTTGTTGTGTCAAATTATTGACCATTTAACAATCCCGCCTAGAATTAGCCACACGGGAGGCCAGAATCGCCAGGGCCGCAGGTGTTACTCCCGAAATTCTTCCAGCCTGGCCAATCGTCGCAGGGCGAACAGCCTCGAGTCGCTCAACAACCTCACGAGAAAAGCCGGGAATACTCGAATACACAAAGCCACTCGGAATCTCTCGATCCAACTGACTTTGCACACGGGCATGTTGAGCGTAGTGGCGCTTGAGATAGCCCCCATAGCGAAACTCCGCTTCGACGGTCGCCAGATCAATAACAGAGAACTCCGGATCAACCTCCAGCACCGCGCCTGCGGCCAGAACGCCCGACAACAGAACGTCAGGACGCCCGATCCCCTGCCCAATCGTCATCGATGAACCCGCCACAACAACCTTCTCTTCATTAGCCGCGCGACGATTCCGGCTCAACCGCGCCATTCTTTCGGAGAACACCGCCCACCGAGCGTCATCGACCAACCCCACCTCACGTCCACGTGGAGTCAACCGAACATCGGCGTTGTCGATGCGAAGCACAAGACGATGCTCGGCGCGCGATGTGAACATGCGATACGGCTCAACGCAGCCCTGCGTCACGAGATCGTCGATCAGGATCCCGACATAGCCCTCATCGCGACGGATGACGACGGGCGCCTGTCCGCGAACACGCTGCACCGCATTAATGCCGGCCATCAACCCCTGCGCGGCAGCCTCTTCATAGCCTGATGTGCCGTTGATCTGGCCTGCGAGAAAGAGCCCCGGCATACGCTTGGCCTCGAGGCCAGTGGTGAGTTCGGTCGGCTGAACGAAGTCGTATTCAACGGCGTACGCATGACGCAATACGACGGCGGACTCGAGGCCAGGCAGCGCTCGAACAATCTCATCCTGTATCGCGCGGGGAAGACTCATAGAGAGCCCGTTGACGTAGATTTCATCCACGTCCACCCCCTCGGGCTCCAGAAAAATCTGGTGCCGAGACTTATCAGGAAACCGCATGACCTTGTCTTCAAACGACGGGCAGTAGCGCGGTCCAACGCCCTCGATCTGGCCGTTGTAGAGCGGCGATCGATCGATGTGTTGCCGCACCAACTCATGTGTTGCGTTGGTGCTGTAGAGCACATGGCAACTGACTTGTTCCTTCTGCGCCAACACCGACTGCCGTGTGGTGAACGAAAAAGGGACAATCGGGTCGTCACCGCGTTCCTCGGCAAACCGCGAGAAATCAATGCTCCGGCCGGAGAGACGTGGCGGTGTGCCTGTCTTCAGCCGACCCATTTCGAACCCCAACCGCTGGAGGGAATTCGCGAGTGCTTGGGTTGGCGGCTCGCCACTTCGGCCCGCCGGGTGCCGCTCATCGCCTACATGCAGAACTCCGTTAAGAAATGTGCCTGTGGTCACCACCAGTGAACGGCATGTCACTGACCCGCCGTCCTCAAACTCCAGACCGGCGACCTCGCCACGGTCGACGCAGACGGCTCCCGCGCGCTGAATCAGCCATGTGATGTTGCGCTCAGCTGAGAGCCTGTCTCGAATCCACGCGCCATAGCGTCGCTTGTCAGCTTGCGCGCGAGGCGACCACACTGCGGGACCGCGGCTGCGATTCAGCAACTTGAACTGAATCCCGGTGGCGTCAATGGCCAACCCCATTAGGCCACCCAAGGCGTCAATCTCGCGAACGATGTGACCCTTCGCGGTACCGCCGATCGCCGGATTACAGGGCATCAACGCCACGGTGTCCATCGACAGTGTGCACAGCCCCACACGCGCGCCCATCCGCGCCGCGGCCCACGCCGCTTCGCATCCGGCATGCCCGGCACCAATCACCACGACATCGAAATCCTGCGGGGTCATCTACTTCCCTATGCAGAATGTCGCGAAGATGTGTTTGAGCACATCGTCAACGCCGCGATGTCCCGTGACTTCTTCCAGGTGTGCGCGCGCTTCATGGAGATCCACCAGCAACAACTCTTCGGTCGCGCCCTCAGCCAACGCGCGACCGGCACGCACAACCGCATCACGAGCTGACTCCACAAGTCCGATGTGCCGAAGATTCGACAGGGTTGGCGTGTCACGACACTCCTCGCGTTCCGAGATCTCGCGAACAAGTGTCGAGCGCAACGTGTCGATGCCATACCCCGTCACGACGGATGTCACGATCGCTTCCGACGCCCACGCTTCAACAGCAATAGACCAGCCGGCTGGACAATCGCCCTTGTTGACCACAATGACTCTCGGCACTCCACGTGTTTCGTCGAGCAACTGCCGATCAATATCCATCAACGGCTGTGCGCCGTCGAGCACTAACAACACAATCTCAGCTGTGAGTCGAGCCGCCCGCGCGCGACTCACGCCTTCTTGCTCAATCGGATCAGACGAGGCGCGAATGCCTGCGGTGTCGATCAACGTCACGGGAACACCCAGCAGATCAACCCGTTCCGTTAGCAAATCGCGCGTGGTGCCGGGGACATCAGTGACGATGGCCCGGCCGCAACCGAGCAAGGCATTGAACAGGCTCGACTTTCCGGTGTTTGGTCGTCCGGAAATCGCGACGACACGGCCCTCGCGAATCAGCCGGCCCCGAGACGCGGTGCCGAGCAACGCGTCCAGTGCGGCACGGACCGCCTCGAGCGAAGACCCGACTTCACTCGGCTCGACAAAATGAAAACCCTCCTCGGGAAAATCGAGACATGCTTCGCACTTCGCGATCAACGAGAACAACAGGGCATCAACCCGGCTGATCTGAGCCGTTACCGTTCCGTCCAACTGGTCCATCGCCACGCGGGCCTGCGCCGGCGTCACCGCGTCGATCAGATCGCCAACCGCCTCGGCTTGTATCAGATCCAATCGCCCGTTCAAGTACGCGCGCAGTGTAAATTCACCGGGCTCAGCTAGACGCGCGCCACCGCCAATTGCCAGCGACACGATGTGCTCAAGCAGCACGGGGCTGCCATGGCCGCTGATTTCAACGACATGCTCGCCAGTATAGGAATGTGGACCCTCAAACCATGTCACCACCACCTCATCCACGGTGCGTAACACGGCGTCACCGATCGGTTCGATGACATGCGCAACCGTGGCGCGTCGGGATTCAAATGGCTGATTCTTGCGGGTCAGGAGGCGGGCGATCTCTGGAGCGCGTGGTCCGGACAACCGCACAACACCAATGCCGCCGCGCCCCCGTGGGGTCGCGATCGCGACAATGGTGTCGTCTATAGAAAACATGCCGCCGCTGGGTTCTGCGCCGGCGCGGCCGACACAATGCGGCGCGCCGCGGACCCTGTTACCGTTTCACCGAAATAACGACGATCTTCATAAAATCTTCGCCGATGCTCTCAGTGCTGACGGCGGGATTCTCGGACACCGCGAGGTGCACGATCCGGCGGGCGTACGGGTTAAACGGGCCGAGTTCTTCGGACTCGCCGCTCGCCTGTACCTTCTCAGCCAGCGTGCGTGCCTTCTTGCGCAGCGCTTCATCCTGGTCCTTACGGAAACCCACGGCGTCGACGACGTAGTGCCGATCGCCTCGCTCATCGCGGCGGAACGCCGTGTTGACGATGACCTGCAGCGCGTCGAGTGGCTCACCATTGCGGCGCAGAAACACATCAGCGTCGTCGCCGGTGAGGTTCAGCCGAACGTGATCTGGTGTCTCTTCCGTCGCCACATCAAGGCTCAGCCCCATGGCGCCAGTCACGTCCTGTAGAAAGGTGATGACGCGTTCGTCGAGTTCGCTCATCGCTTAGCTCCAATCATTTGGTTGGTCACGTACTGCTGGCCGATGGCCATCAGGTTGCTGGACAGCCAGTACAACACGAGTCCGGCCGGTGCCCATAGAAAGCTGAAGGTGAAGATGATCGGCATGAAGAGAAACATCTTCTGCTGTACTGGATCGGCTGTCGAGGGCATCATGCGCTGCTGCCAGAACATCGTCGCGCCCATCAACAATGGCGTGATGTAGAACTTGTCTGGAGTCGAAAGATCCTGAATGTAGCCGATGAAGGGCGCGTGGCGGAGTTCGATGGACATGGCCAACAGCGAGTAGAACGCGAACAAGATGGGCAACGTCAGGAGCATCGGCACACAGCCACTAGCTGGATTGACGCCATTGTCCTTGTAGAGCGCCATCATCTCCTGATTCATCTTCTGTCGTTCCGGATCCGTGACCTTGTACTTGGCATAGCGGTCCTGGATCGCCTTGGTCTTCGGCTGGAGCGACTGCATCTTCTTCATCGACACCATGCTCTTGTGGCGCAAGGGGAAGAGCACAACGTTGATCAGGATCGTGAGGACGATGATCGACCACCCGAAATTGCCGACGAAACTGTTGACCCACTTCAGCGCCTGCAGTAGCGGCACCACCAGGAACGCGAACATGCCGAAGTCGATCGTGCGCACTAGTTCGACGTCGACGGCTTTCAGTGTGTCGAACGCCTTGGGGCCGAAGAAGAACGGCACAGACAGCGCGCTTGGAGACGACACGCTATAGCCGATGAACAAACGCTTGCGGTTCAGCGGATCGGTCCACGGCACCGGAAGTTCGGTCGGGGCATAGGTGACCTTGACGCCCTTGTCGCCCGGCAGAGCAGCGTTCAGGAAGTAGTGATCGCCGACGCCGGCAAACCGAAATGGGCCGTCATACGAGGGCGTGGTGGGCAGATCCGTCGTCTTGGGCCGTTCCACTTTTCCCGCGCGTGAGAACACGGCCTGATTGGGATAGCCGTAGCGGGAGCCCTGTTCGTTGTAGCCGAGACCCACTGAAGGGCCCAGGTCGATCGTCACTGGCCGCGCCGCGCCGGCGACATCAATCGCCGCCTCAACGTTGATCAGATAAGCCTGACCCTTCGGCTGAAACTGAAAGCTTTTGTGGACGTTCAGACCACTTGCTGCGTCGCGATAGTCGAAGCTCAACACGCCGGCTCGATCGCCTAGCGACAGGTTCCCGGCGCTCGCCTGATACACAGCGGTGGCCATGGTTGTCGTCAACGCAGGGTCATTCGTCGTGAGCGAGAACGGTCGAGGAGCGGCTGCCGGAAGGTCGACCGGCACGAGATCCAAGGGCTGGCCGTAGCTATCAGCGTAAAGCTTCAGCCTCCAACTCTTGAGCACGGCGCCCTGGGTTGAGAACACTGCGCGCACGGTGCTGGTCTCCACAACGATGTCGCGAGCCTGCGGGTCGACCGCGGGAACTGCCATCGTTGGAACCGGAGCCGAAACGGCGCCAGGTGTGGATGGTGCACCGCCCGGCGGCGGCTGCACGGCAGCAGTGGCGGTCGTCGACGACGCCGCAGGCGCAGGAGCGGGAGCGGCTGGCGGCGGAGGGGCCACGAAGGTCTGATAGAGCGTCAGCACCAGCAACGACAAGGCGATCGCAAGAAAAACGCGCTTTTCCATAGTCAGGTTAGGCTCGAGCTCAATCGACCGGCGGCACAGGGTCCACGCCGGACGAACCAAAAGGGTGGCAGCGCGCCACGCGGGTGATGGCCATACGGCCCCCGCGCCACACACCATGCCGCGTCAGTGCCTCGATGGCATACGCGGAACACGACGGAGAGAACCGGCACGCACCGCCGGCAAAAGGTGCCAACAACAACTGATACGCATGTACGCACACCAGTGCCGCACGGACGCCCAAAGATAGTTGGACCTGGCGCAGATCAGCGTGTGCGAAGTTTGCGGAGCGCGGCATCAAATTCCGACTGGAGGTCAGAGAACACAAGAGATGCGACTTCTCGCCGAGGAATCACCACGATATCAAACGATGTGGTGCTCTTTGGACGATCCGGTTCGCCCACGCGAAACATCTCGCGAACACGCCGCTTGGCGCGATTCCGCGTCACGGCGCCACCAAGGCGTCGTGATGCCACAACGCCAAGGCGATCGACGCCGTGGGTGTTCGGCAGGGCTAACAAGGTCATGTGGCGGCTGGCAACACGGCGCCCGCGTTCCTGAACGGCGACGAACTCTGCGCGTGAGCGCAGTCGCACGTGCCGGCCGAAGGACTGGGACATGGACACCGCGCGCGATGCGCGCTACGAGGAAACCGTTAGACGCTTGCGACCTTTTGCGCGACGGCGCGCGAGGACAATCCGGCCATTCTTCGTGCTCATTCGCACGCGAAAGCCATGAGTCTTGCTACGCCGACGACGATTGGGCTGGTAGGTGCGCTTCATAGGAAACAACCGAGCATAGCGAAGTACATGAAAACCTGTCAACGCCCGTCTGAGATCGGTGGGTCGGTTGAAACTGTGGTAGATTCGCCTGCCTTCCGTTCGGCCGGCACAACCCCGGAAGTTTTCCACACCTGTGGAAAAAACTGTGGAAACCGTAAGTGTCTTTATTTTCAACTATTTGGGACGATGTTCTTCGCCGGGTCGAGACAAAGGTCAACGCCCACACCTACCATTCCTGGTTCAAGAGCACCTCACTCTTGGGCGACGAAGGGGTTGCTGGACTACGTGTCCAGGTTCCAAGCCAAACGGTTGTCGAATGGCTCACACGACACTATGCGGGGGTAATTGCTGAAGCCCTGGCGGAAGTGGGTCGTCCTGGCGCGCAGGTCATGTTTGTGCCGGCAGACGGCGCCACACCACAGACGCTGGCGCCGATCGAGTTCATGGAAGCGGCGGCTGAACCACGCGAAGAGCACGCCGAAAGCGCATCTTTGCCTGCCGATGCTGTGGGGCTGAGCCCGCGGTACTCATTCGACACGTTTATTGTTGGTGCCTCCAATCAATTCGCGCACGCGGCCTGCCGCGCAGTCGCCGAGGCCCCTTCTCGCTCTTACAATCCGCTCTACATCTATGGCGGGGTGGGTCTCGGCAAGACGCATCTTATGCACGCCATTGGGGACTACGTGCTGAAGCACAATCCCCAGTCGAAGCTCACGTATGTTTCGGGTGAGCGTTTCATGAACGAGGTCGTCAATGCCCTTCGTTATGACCGCATTCTGGAATTCCGCGAGCGCTATCGATCTGTAGACGTTCTGCTTGTCGATGACGTGCAGTTCATTGCGGGCAAGGAACGCACGCAGACTGAGTTCTTTCACACGTTCAATGCGCTGCATGATGCCCAGAAGCAAATTGTCCTGAGCAGCGATGTCCCGCCACACCAGATTGCTGAGCTTGAAGAGCGGATGCGGAGCCGGTTTGAGTGGGGCTTGATCGCGGACATCCAGTCTCCGGATCTCGAGACAAAAGTCGCGATTCTCAAGAGAAAAGCTGATTCGGAAGGGGTGCCGCTGGCCGACAACGTCGCGTTGTTTATTGCCGGCCGGATCAAGTCGAACGTGCGTGAGCTTGAAGGGGCACTTATTCGGCTCTTGGCGTACGCGTCTCTGACTGGCAAGGACCTGACCTTGGCGCTGGCTCAAGAGGTCCTCCGGGATGTTCTCAGCCACGACGAGCGCGCGGTCACGATCGACATGATCCAGAAATTTGTGGCGGACTACTACCAGTTGAAGCTGGTGGAATTGAAGTCACGGAATAACTCGAAGTCAATTGCGATGCCCAGGCAGGTCGCGATGTATGTGTGCAAGCAACTCACCAACGCGTCGCTGCCCGAGATTGGTCGAAGTTTTGGGGGCAAGCACCATTCGACGGTGATTCACTCAATTCGGAAGGTCGAGGACCTCCGAAAGAACGACTCCGCCTTCAACACGCTTATCAACACCCTGCTCGAGTCGTTTCGATAGGGGAACTTCCGGTTTTCCACAGGGACTAGCGTCGTACCACTGTGCATGATCTGTTGAAGACTTCCGCCCCCGAGTTTTACACTGTTTGGACACAGATATCCCGCGACGATACCCACAGGCGCGTGCACAGCCTAAGTCGCTGAAAATAAACAAGAAAACTCCACTGATTCCGTTACTAACAGCCCCTTACTTTTGTTATAATTCTTAAGTTCTCTGATCTTCTAGATATTCGATTAATCAACATGGCTCGAGAGTGAGGTCGCCCTGCCCATGGAGCTTGTCGTCCGCAAGAACGATCTGCTGAAAGAGTTGTCCCTGTTGCAGGGGATTGTCGAGCGCAAGAACACGATTCCGATCCTCGCGAATGTGTTGATCCATGCCGAGAAGAGCGGCGTGTCCTTGTTAGCCACGGATCTTGACGTCGGCCTGCGCAGTAAATGCGAAGCGACCGTCACGAAACCAGGCACGCTCACGCTGCCCGCGAAAAAGTTGTTTGAAATCGTCAGCGCGCTGCCCGACACCGACATCCGGATCGAAGAGGACAAGGGCGGTAAAAGCGTCACGGTCGCCGCAGACCGGTTCGAATCGAAAATGCAGACGCTACCCGCGTCTGAGTTTCCGACGCCTCCACAGGACGGTGGGCCGTCTGAGGCCTCTTTGCCTGGCGCGGCCTTGAAGCGGCTGATTTCCCACACTCGCTTTGCGATCACCAGCGAAGACACCCGCTACTTTCTGAACGGCGCCCAACTGGTGTTGCGCCCTGAAGAGATGAGCATGATCGCGACCGACGGACATCGTCTGGCGTTGATCACCGTCAAGGAGTCCGCCGGCAAGTCGGCGAAGTCTGAAGTGCTGCTGCCGCGCAAGACCCTCAATGAGGTCAGCCGACTTATTGACGACGCCAGTGTTGTGGAGTTTTCGCAAGGAGAGAACCATCTCTTCTTCCGGACCGATGGTCGCTTGTTGATCTCGCGAAAGATCGATGCGAACTTCCCGGCCTACGAGCGCGTGATTCCAAAGTCGAATGACAAGTCGATTGAGTTCGATCGTGATCGCCTGGCCGCCGCGGTGAAGCGCGTTCGTTTGTTGTCAAACGAACGGTCAAAGGCTGTGCGGTTCGTGATGGGAAAAGATCAGGTGGAGATCACGTCGAGCACACCTGAGGTCGGCGAAGCGCACGAAGTGATACCGGTGGATTATTCCGGGACGGCCATGCAGATCTGCTTCAACGCCGACTACGTCGATAATTTCCTTGGTGTCGTTGAGACCGAGAGCGTCCTGCTCGAGTTCAAGGACGAAATGAGCCAGGCGGTTATGAAGCCGATCGGCGCCGATGGCTACGACTACACGTACGTGATTATGCCGATGCGCATCTGACGCAGGACCTGACTCGTTAATGTCAAATACGGAACAAGAGCCGAACGGCGTTACACCAGGTACGGCGGCTGACGACTACCGCGCGGACAAAATCAAAGTCCTGGAAGGTCTCGAAGCTGTTCAGAAGCGGCCCGCGATGTATATCGGGTCGACTGGACCGCAGGGCCTTCACCATCTCGTCTACGAAATCGTCGACAACTCAATCGACGAGGCGTTGGCCGGCTACTGCAAGAACGTCAATGTGACGATTCATATCGACGGGTCCGTCACCGTGATTGACGACGGCCGCGGTATTCCCGTCGACATGCATGAAAGCGGCAAGTCTGCCGCGGAAGTTGTTCTCACGGTGCTTCACGCCGGCGGCAAGTTTGAAAACTCCGCCTACAAAGTCTCCGGCGGCCTGCATGGGGTCGGCGTCTCGGTCGTGAACGCGTTGTCGGAAGTGCTTGAACTGGAAATCTGGCGCAACGGTCACGTGCATCAACAGCGCTACCACCGCGGCATTCCAGCCGGTGATCTCTACATCACCGGTAAGACCGAGAAGCGCGGAACCAAGATTACGTTTAAGCCCGACACCAAGATTTTCGAGACAACCGACTTCAGCTTCGAAACGCTTTCGCAGCGGCTGCGCGAACTCGCCTTCCTCAATGCCGGCGTGACGATCTCGATCGACGACGAGCGTGACGGGAAGGCGCACAAATTCCTGTATGAAGGCGGTATTCGCGAATTCGTGGAGTACCTGAACAAGAACAAGGCTGTCGTCAATGACAAGCCGATCTACATGTACGGCGAGCGTGATCTCATCAACGTGGAAATCGCGCTTCAGTGGAACGACAGTTACAGCGAAACCACCTACACGTTCGCCAACAACATCAACACGACCGAGGGTGGCACCCACCTCTCTGGCTTTCGCGCCGCGCTGACGCGTACGGTCAACAACTACGCCAGCAAGAACAACCTCACTGAGAAGCTGGCCGAGAGTGTCAGTGGCGACGACATTCGCGAGGGTATGACCGCGATTATTTCGGTCAAGATCCCGCAGCCGCAGTTTGAAGGCCAGACCAAGACGAAACTGGGCAATACGGAAGTCAAAGGCATCGTTGAAACCATCGTCAACGACAAGCTCGGCGCCTTCCTTGAAGAGAATCCACAGGTTGCGAAGAAGGTTGTCTTAAAAGCGGTCGACGCGGCGCTGGCCCGCGAGGCGGCTCGCAAGGCTCGCGACCTGGTTCGCCGCAAGGGCGCTCTCGATAACTCGGCCCTGCCGGGGAAGCTCGCGGATTGCCAGGAACGCGATCCGGCCAAGAGCGAGCTCTACATTGTTGAAGGTGAGTCGGCAGGCGGGTCCGCAAAGCAGGGCCGCGATAGAAAGTTCCAGGCCGTCCTGCCGATCAAGGGCAAAATCCTCAACGTCGAAAAAGCACGCTTCGACAAGATGTTGAGCAGTGAGGAAATCCGCACACTGATTGCCGCACTTGGTTGCGGTATCGGGCAAGACGAGTTTGACGCGTCGAAGCTGCGGTATCACCGCGTGATCATCATGACGGACGCCGACGTCGACGGATCACACATCCGCACGCTGCTGTTGACGTTCTTCTACCGGCAGATGCGCGCACTCGTTGATCACGGGCACATCTTTATCGCGCAACCACCGCTCTTCCGCGCGAAGCGCAGCCGTCAGGAAACGTTCATCAAGGACGAGCGCGAGCTCGAGACGTTCCTGATTCGCCGCGCGGCGGAATCACGCGTGCTGGTGCTCGAGAGCAAGAAAGAGATCTTCGGTGAAGAGCTTGAACGCCGCCTCGAAAAACTGATCGCATTCCGCAAGTATCTGAATGTCGTCGAGCGTCGCGGCCCGTCACGTCGCGCCGTGCTTGCGCTTCTTGAAGGTGGCGCGCGCGACAAGACCTTCTGGACAGATCGCGACCGTGTCGAGGCTCTCGGCGGATACCTCGCCGTGGGCCCACACATCACGACCAAGATCGTCGACGATGCGGAACATCAGGCGTTGGCTGTGATGCTGGTCGACCGCTCTGCGGGTTACGCCAAACAGCATCGACTTGATCTTGATTTCGTGAACACGGGTGAGTTCCGAACCTTGACCGCGGCCTATCAGGATGTTCGCGAGTTGATGATGGGGCCGGTCATCATCCGGACCACGGCGTCCGCCTCGTCCAGCGTTGACGCCGACGAACCTGAACTGACCGAAGACGGCGAAGTGGTACCCAAACCGGTCGCGAAACCTGTCAAGGACGGCGACACTCGCGTCGATTCCATCGACGATCTTGTTGAGTATTTTGTCGCTGCCGGCCGCCGCGGTCTGGCCGTCAATCGGTACAAGGGCCTCGGGGAAATGAATCCAAACACATTGTGGGAAACCACAATGGATCCCTCGAAACGCACACTGCTTCAGGTGCGCGCCGAAGATCACACAGAAGCGGACCTCATGTTCACCACGCTCATGGGTGATCAGGTGGAGCCGCGGCGCAAGTTCATCGAAGACCACGCGCTTGATGTAAAGAATCTGGATATTTGAGCAAGGTCATCTGATGGATCAGCTGTCGTCCCGCATTCCGGTCAACATCGAAGACGAAATGAAGCGTTCGTACATGGATTACGCCATGAGCGTAATCATTGGACGCGCGCTGCCTGATGTCCGTGATGGATTGAAGCCGGCCAACCGCCGCGTGTTGTACGCGATGCGGCAGATGGGCCTCGTTTCGAACCGCGCACACCGTAAGTGCGCGAAGAT
>Ga0194060_10001722_pt1 | contig 15665 bp, 17 predicted proteins | sample SepL225m_MetaG_FD_163427 | JGI IMG/M metagenome (GOLD analysis project Ga0194060, IMG submission 163427) | Anoxic zone freshwater microbial communities from boreal shield lake in IISD Experimental Lakes Area, Ontario, Canada - Sep2016-L222-5m | ecosystem: Environmental > Aquatic > Freshwater >...
GTTGTGCTGCGGCTCGAAGCCGGGCAGAACTGACGTTTCGATCTCGCGCTTGAGCAGGCGTTCGATGTCGCGCAGCTGAATGCGCTCGTCGCTGCTCACCAGCGACAGTGCTTCGCCGCTGGCACCGGCGCGACCGGTACGGCCGATGCGATGAATATAGTCTTCGGGCACATTCGGTAGCTCGAAATTGACCACGCGGGGCAAGGAATCGATGTCGAGGCCACGCGCCGCGATGTCGGTGGCGACCAGGGCGGCAAGCTTGCCGGCCTTGAAGTCCGCCAGCGCCCGGGTGCGGGCGTTCTGCGACTTGTTGCCATGCAGCGCCGCCGAGCGCACACCGGACTGGTCGAGGCGCTTGGCCAACGCGTCTGCACCGTGCTTGGTGCGGCAAAACACCAGCACCTGATGCCAGCCGTGAGCTTCGAACAAGTGCAGCAGCAGATCACGCTTCTGTTCCTTGTCCACCTTGATAACCGCATGGGATACCAGTTCCGCCGGCGCATTGCGCCGCGCGACTTCGACCAGCGCAGGGTTCTTCAGCACGGCGTGAGCGAGTTCTCGCACTTCCGCGGCAAAGGTGGCGGAGAACATCAGGTTCTGCCGTTCTTTGGGCATGCGCTCGATGATGCGGCGAATGTCGCGGATGAAGCCCATGTCGAACATGCGGTCGGCCTCGTCGAGCACCAGAGTCTGCACTTTCGACAGGTCGACGGTGCGCTGGCCGAGGTGGTCGAGAAGGCGGCCCGGCGTCGCCACCAGGATGTCGATGCCGCGGCGCAGAGTCTGTATCTGCGGATTGATGCCGACGCCACCGAACACAGCGAGGCTGCGCAAGCCGGTGTGGGCGCCATAGACGCGCACGCTTTCCAGCACCTGCGCGGCGAGTTCGCGCGTCGGCACCAGCACCAGCACGCGCGGCGCAGTGTGGATGACCTTTTGCAGCGGGCTAGCGAGCGGGTGGGTCAGGCGCTGCAACAGCGGCAGCACGAAGGCGGCGGTTTTCCCGGTGCCGGTCTGGGCCAGGGCCTCGAGATCGCGGCCGGCGAGAATATGGGGAATGGCCTGTTGCTGGACAGGGGTGGGCGTGGTGTAACCCTGCTCGCCAATGGCGCGCAGGAGCTCGGCCGAAAGGCCGAGATCGGTGAACTGCATGTTGATTACCTCTGAAGCCGACCCCCGCAAACGTGCAGGCCAATCTGGGCGGAAACTTCTATGGGGTGTAACCTTTGATGCGACTATGTGTCGCCATTTAAGGCACGACCGGCAGACTGGGGCGCGGTCGCTGAGGGAAGTGAAGCGGGCGCACTGTAACACAGCCCGCCGCCTATGCCCCGGATTTCTTTTTGGACTGAAATGCGGATTTTCAAAAAGATTCCCGCAGGGACGCACCGCGCTGGCGCATGTCTTGCCAGGATAGCTGCGGCCATTCGAGAGCGTCGAGCATGTTCTTGACACGCAGACCCAATTCGGTATCGCCCTCGACCGTAAGCGTGCGATTGAAGAACAGCGTGTCCGGGTCTTCCTGCCGACTCACCATTTGCAGGAAAGCCGACAGGCGGGCGGTGAAGTGCAAGTCGGGTTTGTCGAGCGGGATAAAGACGGGCCGGAAAGTCCCGTGGTTGTAGGCGAAATCTGCCACCATGCCGGTATCCAGCACCGTCACGCGAAAGTACCGCCCTTCGAGCTGCTGCAACGTGTCTTCAGGCAGTATGCCCAGCTTGCGCGCGGCGTTCAGTGCCAACACCAGGTTTATTGAGTGCGGCCATTGCGGCAGGCGCGCTCCCAACCGGGCGATGATCGACGGCAAGACAAAGGCAGGAATAGTGGGAACACTCAAGGGATTGGACATCGCAAACCTTTTTAGGCGGCCTCCCACGCAGTGCCTGCGCGGCCGAACCAGAAACCATTGACCAGACCGGCCGGCGCCCAGCAAGCATCATCTACCGTGGGTTCATAGTTGCGCGCACGATCGAAGGCTTCAACAACCTCGAAGGTGTGTTCCGGCTGCGGGCTGATGCGCACCGCGTCGATGCCCTGCGCCAATAATTCCCTCATCTGGCTTAGCAAACTGTATGTTTGCGCCGATAGGATCTGGATGCCGTTCAGGGTGAGAAAGGGCTGCCCTTCGCGGGTATTCACCCGCATGCCTTCCGGGTGCTCGAGGCACTTGAACTGGCAATCGTCCTTGTTCAGCCCGAAGTGGCGCGCGGTAAAGCAGCGCGCTGAAAGCGCCAGCGGCAGCTTGCCGAAGGCGAATACCTCGGTTTCCATGCCGGTGGGGCGGGTGCTGTGCAGCGCCTCGATTACGCTACCGGAAACTTCCAGCGGCGGCAGCCAGCGCTTCGCGCCCTGCTCAGCGAAGAAGGACAGTGTCTGTTCGTTGTAGATATTCAGATGTGGTCCAGCGACGAATCCCAGACCCTCATCGCAGGCGATCTTGACTGCGCCCAGATCGTTGGCCTCGACCATGCCGCCGGCGTCGGCGATGAGTCGGCGCAGGGCTTTGAGATCGCTCTCCGATTCGAGCAAGGCCTGTGCCGTGAGCACGACATCCTTGCCGGCGTCGCGCAGGTCGCGGGCCAGACCGATCCAGTCGGCTGCGCGTAATTGCTGACGACGGGAACAGACGGCTTCACCCAGATAGATACGATCGATGGCCGGATGCTGCGCCGCCTGGGCGTAGAACTCCATGACCTCGGCCTTTGTCCAGAAATACAGCAGCGGGCCCAGCGTGATCTGCATGGTCGTCAGACTTTGTTAAGAAATCGGATCGAGCGCCGCCCAATCTCCGATCCGGCGCGCGCAGTAGGTTTATTCATGAACTCTATCGCCATGGCCGGTTATAGGCTCCAAGCGTAATCTGCGAACCTTCTGCGACCTTGCTCAGTTCCGCCTGCCAGGCCGGGTTGACGCTATACCTGTCTGGCGCTGCAATCACGGCATCAAGCGCCTGGCGCAGGTTGCGGGTGACTTGCGCGACATAGGTCGGGCCACGTTGTCGACCCTCGACCTTGATCGCTGCGACGCCAATCCTGACGATCTCCGGTAGCATTTCCAGCACGTTCAGGCTGGTCGGTTCTTCCATCGTATAGTAGGTTTCGCCGGCAACTTCAAAGCGACCCTTGCAGATGGTCGGATAACCGGCGCTTTCGTCATTGCCGTAGCGATCGATCAATATCCCGTTGAGTCGCACGTCCATTTCGTCCGGCTTCTTTTCCCACTGCACGAATCTGGCGGGCGAACAGGCGCCGATGGTGTTGGGCGATTCGCCCGTAGCGTAGGAGGACAGCCAGCAGCGGCCCTCGTTCATCACGCAGAGACTGCCAAAGCCGAAGACTTCGATCTCCACCTCGGTATTGCGGATCACGTTCTCGACCTGTGCCAGCGTCAGCACACGCGGCAGTACGGCACGCTGGATGCCGAATTTCTCGCGACAGAAATTGATGGCTTCGTAGCTGGTCGCCGAGGCTTGCACCGACAGGTGACGGCGCATCGCGGGATGTTTTTGCGCGGCATAGTCGAGCACGCCGGGGTCGGCGATGATGACTGCATCGACGCCAAGTTCGGCCGCCTTGTCCACCGCTTGCGTCCAGTCGGCGAAACGCCCGGCCTGGGCGAAGGTATTGATCGCCGCCAGCACTTTGCTGCCACGTTGATGGGCATATCGAATGCCTTCGGCCAAGCTCTTTTCATCGAAATTGAGCCCGGCAAAGTTGCGCGCATTGGTGTCGTTGCGAAAGCCGAGATAGACATCGTCAGCGCCGTTGTCGACGGCCGCCTTGAGCGCTGCCAAACTGCCCGCAGGGCACACCAGTTGAGGTATTACCGCCATGTACCGCCCTTCAAAACGCAGTTTCAGTGAAGGCTAACGTTGGCTTTTTCGACGTTAAGCGCAGCGGCCGTAACTAAAAACAGGCGGGCAGTGTAGTTGAGTCGGCAGAAAAATAAAATGATCCGCGTCAACTAGAGCCGAATGATTTCTTGCTGTGTGAAACCAAAGTAACAGGCCAAGACAGCCGATTTTATCTACGGGCATACTCAAAGAAAAACTATCCTGGCCGGTATCTTGTATCAGTTGTCAGACTCTTGTGTTGCCCCTTCTGCCTTAGGTTTTTTCTTCACTGTTTTCGGGTCGACCGTAAGCGGACAATAAATTTCGACTCGGTCACCGTCCGTGAGTTTGGCGTCGAGGGGAGTAACTTTGTTAAATATGCCGACCTTCTGCTTTTCCAGATCGATCTCGGGAACCTGCTTGAGGATACCCGAACTCAGGATAGCGTCCTTGACTGTCGCCCCCTCGGGTTGTTCGACACTCAGCAACACCTGGCGGCGCAATGTGGCGTAGGCGACTTTAATTTTCATCGCTTCTTCTCCTAGACGCTGTGGGCGCCGGCCATCTGGATGCCCTTGCCAGCGCTAACATCGATCATGCGCTTGACGACCACCAGCAGGCCCGTGACGAGAAAACCACCGGGGGGCAGAATCATCACCAGCACACCCGTATCCTGCGGCAATATGCGCATTTCCATAAACTTGAAGGCAGGGCCGAGCAGCAGCGCAGCATCAGCGAACAACGTGCCTTGACCAATGATCTCTCTTACCGCTCCAATTGCAGTGAGGGCGATGGTGAAACCAATGCCCATGAAAAGGCCATCCAGGAGCGAATTCATCACCGGTTCTTTTGAGGCAAAGGACTCAAGGCGGGCCAAGGGCAAACAGTTGGAAACGATCAGCGCAATGAACAAGCCCAGCACTTTGTAGAGTTCGTGCATCCAGGCATTCATGGTTAGATCCACCAGCGTCACCATCGAGGCGACGATCAGGATATAAACCGGGATTCGGACCTCCTGTGTGATCCGGTTGCGGAATATCGCCACCAGGAGATTCGAGGCGGCCATCACCGCGGCTGTGGCCAGTCCCATTCCCAGTCCATTGGTGGCACTGGTAGTCATGGCCATGGTCGGGCACATGCCCAATAGCATGCAGAGGACGCCGTTGTTGTCCCACAGGCCATCCTTGACGATTCTGCTGTATTCCGTCGCCATTACTTTACCTCCATCATTTGCGTCTTGTTGGCCGCGTAGAATTCCATTCCGCCGCGGATCGCACCAACCACGCCACGGGGTGTGATGGTAGCGCCGGCGAACTGGTCGAACTGACCACCGTCCTTCTTCACCTTCCACTTTTCGATCGGCGGATTGCCAAGAGACAAGCCCGTGAAGCGCAGGATCCAGTCGCCCTTCTTCTCATCGATCTTGTCGCCCAGCCCGGGGGTTTCCTTGTGGGCAGTGACGCGTGCACCAAGAATCCGGCCCTCGATATCCAGACCCATCATCACTTTGATCGGACCACCATAACCTGAACCTTGAACTTCGTATGCGACGCCGGTGACTTTACCTTCTTTCAAGGCGCGATACACAGTGATTTCCTTGCCTTCGGCGTTCTTCATAGTGAGGGCGTCCTTGACCGGATTGTTGTCGTGCAAGTTTGCCGGAATCACCTGGGACAGCGAGTTCAATCGGTCCTCCATGGCGCGGTCGACGATGGCTGAGGCCGTTACGAGATCAGTGAGGGCGAGCAATATGCCAAACCCCAGGCAGAACACGCCCAGGATTATCGCGTGCTTTAAAGATCCGTCTTTCATGATTTCACCTTGAGCGGCAGCGGCTCGCCTTTACTGGTACGGCCAAATCCTCGCGGCCGGGTATATTGATCAATAATGGGAGTGAGTGAATTCATCAGCAGCACCGCAAATGCCATGCCCTCGGGGTAACCCGCAAAGGTGCGAATAATCCAGGTGAATACGCCACAACCGATGCCGAATACCAACTGCCCCTTCTTGGATACCGGCGAGGTGACGTAATCAGTGGCGATAAAGAAAGCCCCGAGGAAAGTCGCGCCGGACATCACCTGAATGGTGCCATCGGTGAACCGGGCCGGGTTGACGAGATTGAACACGGTACCCATGAGGAACAGCGAACCGATCACGCTAACCGGAATGTGCCAGGTAATGATGCCTCGAGCCATCAGGAACAGGCCGCCAGCGAGAATCAGCAAGGCCGATGTTTCGCCCATGCTGCCGGCGCGGTATCCCATCGCCATGTCCATCAAGTTGGGAACCTGGGTGATCGACTGCGACACCGGGATGCCGCGCGATAGCTCAGTCTTGACGAAGCCCAAGACCGATGCCGAACTCATGGCGTCAAGCGGCTTGCTGCCGAAGGTAATGGCAAAGGCGTCTGCCAGGCTGGGGGCGTTCGCCGAAAACAGCGGATGCGGCACGATCCAGGTTGTCATGACTACAGGAAAAGAAACCAACAGGGCAACGCGGGCGACCATAGCCGGGTTGAAGGCATTCTGGCCCAACCCACCATAGGCGTGTTTGGCCAGGTAAATGGCGAATATCGCACCCAGCACACCGATCCACCACGGCGCCCACGGAGGCAGGCTCATGGCCAGCAACCAGCCGGTCAGCACCGCCGAGCCATCGCCCAGGGTTGAAGTTGCCGGACGCCCAGAAAGCGCAATGCAACTCGCCTCGGCAGCGGCGCATGCCCCGACGGTGACTGCAAACAACAGAATGGCGGGCCAGCCGAACAGGTACAGATTAAAAACAGTGGCCGGTGCCAGTGCCCACAGCACCGTGGTCATGGTCTTCTGAACGCTGTTGGCCGAGTAGGCGAACGGCGCCGTCTTGCTTGGATAAACGGTACTCATGCATTTGCCTTGTCGTCTGCGGCGCTAGCGCCCTGGTTTTGAGCGGCCAAGGCGGCTTGCTTGGCAGCCATCTCGGCTTGCTTAGCGGCCATGGCGGCTTTCTTGGCTTCCTCTGCCTTTTCGATGCGTATGGCGTGTGCCTCGGCCAGATCCTTGGTGCGATCGATCTTTTTCTGTTCGCGGTCCTGCTCGGCGAGCATACCTTTGGCATAGTTGAAATAGTGCACCAGTGGAATGTGCGAGGGACAAACCCAAGAGCAACTACCGCAGGAGAAGCAATCCATCACGCCAAGCTTGGCGGCGACATCCAGATGATCCTTGCGGATGTGGGGCGCCATCTCCACCGGAGATAAACCGCAAGGGCAAACGGTGATACAAACGCCACAACGGATGCAGGGACTGGTCGGTCGCTCTTTGACCTCCTCGGCAGTAAGCGCCAGAATGCCCGAAGTGCCCTTCACGACCGGCACGTCCAGGCTGACCAGCGGTGCGCCCATCATCGGTCCGCCGTTGACCAGGCGCGCCGGCTCGCTGGTAAATCCACCGCAGAACTCAACGACTTTCGCCACCGGGGTGCCGATCGGCACATCAACGTTCTTCGGCTCGCGTATTGCACCGCCACTCACCGTCACCACGCGGGATACCAGCGGCCGTCCGTAGCGGACCGCCTGCTGGACTGCGCGCGCAGTGGCGACATTGTGCACCACCACTCCGAGATCGGCGGTGAGTTTCCGCGATGGCGTTTCGAGGCCGGTAATAGCCTGGGTCAGTTGGCGCTCCGCGCCCATTGGATACTGCACCGGCACCCCGACGACCTCAACGTTGGGCTGGCTCGCCGCCGCCTTGGTCATGATCTCAATCGCCTGTGGCTTGTTTTCTTCGATGGCGATGATGACCTTGGGCGCACCCAACGCATGGGCCATGATGCGGGCGCCGTCGATCACTTCGTCGGCGCGCTCACGCATTACGCGGTCATCGCACGTCAGGTAAGGCTCGCATTCGGCACCATTGATCAGCAGCAAATCGATCTTTAGCTGGATACCCAGGTTCAGCTTCACAGCCGAAGGGAATGCAGCGCCGCCCATGCCGACGATGCCCGACTGGGCAACGCGATCCTTGATCGCCTGAGGCTTGGCCGTGAATGGATCAGCAATCGGCGCCGGCAGATCTGCCCATTCATCTTTGCCATCGGGCTCGATAACGATGGTAAGTTGCGTCAGGCCCGAAGGGTGGATGGCAAGGACCTGGGTGACCGCCTTGATCCGGCCTGAAGTAGGTGCGTGATGGGGGGCTGATACCGCACCCTGACCACGCGCGACCATCTGTCCCTTCTTGACCAGATCGCCTTCACGGACCAGCGCTTCGGCGGGCGCACCAATATGCTGCTGCAGGGGAATGTAGAGCAGTTCGGGCATCGGCAAGGCAACGATGGCTTTCTCGCTGCACAGTTCCTTGCGATACTCGGGATGGACTCCGCCGCGGATGGGGAAAAGTTTCATGTCTCGGTGCCGCTCCTCTTAATGCATTTGCCCGACATCGGGCTTGGGCCAATGCCAACTGCTCAGGGTGACCGGTACCTGGCACATCTTGATTGCATCGGTCGGACAGACCTTGAAGCACTTGGCGCAACCGTGGCAGGAATCGGTGATGATCGTATGCATCTGCTTGCTCGCGCCGAGAATGGCATCGACTGAGCACTCCTTGATGCAGCGGGTGCAACCGATGCACAGATCCTCTTCGATGATCGCGTATTCCGGTCCCTTTTCCTCGTGATCCGAAAGATCGGCCGTGACACCCAACTTTTTCGCCAGCGCTTCGGCTACGGACTTGCCGCCAGGCGGGCACAAGGTTACAGGAGCTTCGCCTTTGGCGAGCGCCTGTGCGGCCATGGCGCAACCGACGAATCCACATTGGCCGCAATTCGACCCAGGCAACATGGCCTTCAGTTCTTCCTCAACCGGGTTCTCTTCAACGGCGAGGAGTCGCGCGGCAATGCCGAGAAGACCGCCTAAAGTGACGCCCATTGCAGTAAGACTTCCGACAGCGATCAACATAGCGATCTCCTAATTAGCCTGCACCCATGCCCGAAAAACCCATAAACGCCAGCGCCAACAGACTGGCCGTAATAAAGCCGATCGGCGGTCCAGCGAACAGGCGCGGCACTTCGGCCACCGCCAGGCGCTCTCGTAATCCGGCGAAAAGCACCATCACCAGGCTATAGCCGATAGAAGAGGCGAAGGCGAATACCGCGCTTTGAATAAAGTTCATCTTGCCTTCGACGAGTAGCAGACAGACGCCGAGAACAGCGCAGTTGGTGGTAATCAACGGCAGGTAAATGCCCAGCATCTGGAACAGCGGGGGAGACACCTTTTTGACCACCGCCTCGGTAAACTGTACGGATGCCGCGACCACCAAGATGAATGTCACCGTGCGCAAGTAACCCAGGCCGTAGGGCTCCAGCAGATACGCCTCAACCGCCCAGTCGATCAGCGCAGAAACCGTGATGCAGAAAGTGGTCGCCATGCCCATGCCGACCGCGGTATCGACCCGTGTAGTGACGCCCATGAACGAACACAGGCCCAGGAAGCGCATCAGGACGACGTTATTCACCAGGGCTGCACTGACCACCAGAAGCACATATTCTTGCATCGTCCTACCTCTCTCTATTCAATATGACAGGTCTCGCCGATGCCGGCTCGACGTATGAATTGCGGTGCCATCTGCCCAAGCGCAGACAAGCGGCGAGCACGCAGGCGAGCAATGGCGAAACCCAGGCCCAGCCCGGCAAAGGTGGCCGCCATGGTCACGCCGTCGGAGCCGAAACCCCATTGCGCCAGAAAACCTGCCGCAAACATGGTGGCGAGCGGCAACGCATAGATCGTCATCGAGGCCTTGACCAGGGCATCTTCACGAACGCCCACCACGACCCTGTCGCCTACCCTCAGCCCGGGATGATTGGTGAGCGGGAACCGCCTCACTTCGAGGCGGTTCGCTACGGTGCCTATGCCCTTGGCGCCGCAGGCTCCAGACGAGGCACAGCTTCCGCAAGTACCCGTCTGCTCTGGTTCCAGCCATGCCACTGATCCGTCCAGTACAACCACGTTTGCAATACCCTCCATCATGTCGGGCGCCATGAAGTCGATCGCGTTGTTGGAGGGCATACCCATAATCAGGATTCCTCAACAGGAGAAATGAAACAGCGGCGTGACAGGGCAACAAACATGCAGTGCGGCCTCGAAAAATTGGGTTGCAATGTGGCGTGGCAGGGCAATCTCGGCGGCATTCTAAGCGGAAATACTGCTGGACGCATCCAAATAATTGATAAATCTTTGCCTGAAGAACTGGCGTCGTCTTTAACTCTTACGCCGGTCATTGCTTGGGCTACCATTAAAAACTTGGTGCGGGGAACACGCCCGAGCCCCTCTGGCCGATAGATAACATCCCTTCCCCACCCGGGGGGACTGTCACCCGAACTACCACCAGATATCGCCGCGTCGCTCGCCGTCTCGCCAGCGCCGACTTTTCAAGACTTCAGTAGCGCTGCCACTTCCAATGCAAAGTAGGTCAGGATGCCGTCGCAACCGGCGCGCTTGAAGCAAAGCAGCGCTTCCATCATCACCGCATCGTGGGCCAGCCAGCCGTTGGCGGCGGCGGCCTTCAGCATTGCGTATTCGCCGCTGACCTGATAGGCATAGGTCGGCACGCCGAATTCGTCCTTCACCCGGCGCACGATGTCTAGATAGGGCATGCCAGGCTTGACCATCACCATATCGGCACCTTCATCGAGATCCAGCGCTACTTCGCGCAACGCTTCATCGCTGTTGCCCGGATCCATCTGGTAGGTGTATTTGTTGCCCTTGCCGAGGTTTCCGGCCGAGCCAACCGCATCGCGGAAAGGGCCGTAGAACGCCGAAGCGTACTTCGCCGAATAGGCCAGGATGCGCGTATGGATTAGTTTCTCGGCATCCAGCGTGGCGCGAATACGTCCAATGCGGCCGTCCATCATGTCTGACGGGGCGACCACGTCGGCACCGGCGCGAGCGTGGCACAGCGCCTGTTTTGCCAAGGCTTCCAGCGTCTCGTCGTTCATCACATATGCACGCGGATCAGCCGGGTCAATCAGACCGTCCTGACCATGGCTGGTGTAGGGATCGAGTGCAACATCGGTGATCACGCCGAGTTCCGGGAGCTCCTGCTTCAGACGTGCCACAACAGTGGGCACCAGGCCTGCCGGATTCCAGGCTTCTTCGGCCCCCAGGGTTTTCCTGCTGACATCGACGACCGGGAACAGGGCCAGTGCCGGCACGCCCAGACGCAATGCTTTTTCTGCCACAGGCAAAAGTCGATCCAGCGACATGCGCTCAACGCCGGGCATTGAGGCAACGGCTTCAGTACGGCCCGCGCCTTCAAGAACGAAAACAGGATAGATCAGGTCACCACTCGTTAGTGTGTGCTCACACATCAGGCGCCGCGAAAAATCGTCACGGCGCATGCGGCGCATTCTCAAGCCGGGGAAGATACCTCTTGAAGTCATTGCTTTAGCCTTGAGTAAATTCTTAACATTGCTTGAACTTTAACGCATAGCGCCTATCTTAAAAAGCAGATGGCAGTGAAGTTTATTCGCGCTGTCTCCCGCTTCACCTCCCTGAGCGGGTGCCTTGAAGATTTCAAGGTGTCTTTTTGCCCTCGACCTCATCCCCTTTGGTCGGGGGCTTTTGTTTTTTGGGCGGCAACAGACTGTTGGGGCTAGCGGCGCCCAACCAGGTTTCTACTACCTTTTCCGTCTCTTCCATCCCGGTCTTCTTCAGGCTGGAAAACATCTGCACGCTGATCTGTTCGCCAAACTTTGCCAGTGCTGCGCGCGTTTCGCGCAAGGTCTTGGTCTGTTCCTGACGCGTAAGCTTGTCTGACTTCGTGAGCAGGCAGTGGATCGGTCTACCCGTGGAACCAAACCAGCCGATCATCTTCCAGTCGAGTTCGGTCAGCGGGCGTCGCGAATCCATGATCAGTATCAGGCCGACAAGATTCGAACGGCAGGTCAGGTAATGCTCCAGCAAGCCTTGCCATTGCAGACGGACAGCCAACGGCACTTGTGCATATCCATAGCCGGGCAAGTCGACCAAAGCCGCGCCATTCTTCATGCGAAAAAGATTGATGAGCTGGGTCCGGCCCGGCGTCTTGGAGACAAACGCAAGCCGGGTATGCCCTACCAAGGTATTGATAGCGCTTGATTTTCCTGAATTTGAGCGGCCGGCAAAGGCTATCTCTACGCCCTCCGGAGCAGGTAGGCCGCTGGGCTGTGCTACAGAAATTTCGAAGGTGGCGTGGCGAAATAAAGACATTAGGCGATCTATTGGAGGCACGGCCACCATGGCTGGCTGGCAGTAGAAATCGGGTGAGCTAGGATAGAATATCAGGTTTACAATTTCCGAATCCTGCTGTTTCCGAGGAGTTTTCGTCCATGAAGCATTCTCTGCTTACCCCGCTGCTCACACTATTGTGTGCGATGACTGCATTTGGCGCTCAGGCGACCGATGCCCCCAAGGCAGTTCCCAAAGGCGATGCGGCGCGCGGCCAAGCGATTGTTTCCACCGTCTGCATTGCCTGCCATGGACCGGACGGCAACAGCCCGATCCCGGCCAACCCCAAGCTGGCCGGGCAACATCCGGAATATCTGCTTAAGCAGATGAAAAACTTCAAGGCCGCCGAAGGCAAACAGCCTGAGCGCACGAACCCGATCATGAACGGCATGATTGCGGCCTATGACGAAGGCCAGATGCGTGATTTGGCGGCTTATTTTTCAGCGCAAATGCGGAAGAGTGAAACAGCGAAAAATCGCGAAACCATCGAACTAGGTCAAAAGCTGTATCGCGGTGGCGATCAGGCCAAAGGCTTGCCGGCCTGCGCGGCATGCCACGGCCCGGCCGGCGCCGGTATTCCTGCGCAATATCCGCGCATCGGTGGTCAGTTTGCCGAATACACGGAAGTGCAGTTGAAGAATTTCCGTGAAGGTACCCGTGCCAACGACATCAACAAGATGATGCGGATGGTCGCGATCAAGATGACCGACGCCGAAATCAAGGCGGTATCCGACTACGTCGCCGGCCTGCGCTAAGAAGCTGCAACAAAAAGGGTAGCCCGAACGACGGGGTTGCCTGCAGAAGGCTGCGCCCGTTACTTGGCAGCAAGTGCCGGCAGTTTATCTTTGAGATAGGCCGCGTATTCCCGGTCTCTGCTCAGGACATGGCGAACGAACCAGTCCTCGAAGAAACCCACCAGTTTCTCGCCCGATGCAGTCTTCTGTAACCCATCTTCCAGTTCCGTCATCTGGCCCATGAGTTTTGAGTGCGAGTCGCAATGCTCCGCGAGAGATGGATACTCGATGATTTCCAGCAGCGCCTCCTCGACAGCCAGGTGAAATTTCAGGTATTCCGCCAGTTGAGTGAGGAAGAAATGCAGGATATGCCAAGGATCCCGTTTGGCTACCGAGTTTTCGATGGCAAGCAGATACTCGAAAATCTTCTTGTGCTGATTGTCGATCGTTTCAATACCGATCGCAAAACTACTATCCCATTTCATCGTGCTTTCCTTCTTGCGAACAGGCAAGTGGCTCTTCCACAATGTTTTGCCATCAAAATAAATTGTAGCGGCAATAGTCGGCGATCGGACAAGGCGTGAACGGGTTTCCGGATTTTATTTACCGCAGCCTGCCGCCGCTGACGCGCACAATGCCAGCCAAATCGCGGTGTTGTTCGATGTCGACCAAACCCGCCGCCACAAGCAGTTCGCGTACTGCTGCGGCTTGATCATAGCCGTGTTCCAGCCAAAGCTGCCCACCCGCAGCCAAATGTGCGGGTGTAGCAGCGATGATGCGGCGCACGGCGTCCAGACCATCCTCACCGCTGGACAGAGCCGCTAGCGGCTCGCAACGCAGATCGCCGGCGGCAAGGTGCGGATCGGCCGCTGCAATGTAGGGCGGATTGGCGACAATCAGATCAAAACATTCGCCATCCAACGCGGAATACCAGTCGCTTTGCAGCAAGCGTACTTTCGCGCCATACCGTTCTGCATTGCGCTGCGCCGCCACGAGCGCCGCTGCAGAAGCATCTGTTGCGGTTACCAGGGCTTGCGGGATTTCCAGCGCCAGCGTGATGGCAATGCAACCGCTGCCCGTTCCCAGATCAAGAATCCTTGCCGTGTCGCCAGCGCCGACTTTTGCCAGCGCCAGTTCGATGAGCAGTTCGGTCTCGGGACGCGGGATCAGCACGGTGGGCGTGACGGCAAAGTCGCGGCCGAAAAATTCGCGGTATCCAACCAGGTAGGCCACCGGTTCGCCGCCGGCGCGGCGCGCCACCAGCGAGGCAAATCCAAGCAGCACCGTTTTATCGAGCACGGCGTCATCGTGGGCGATCAGCCAGGCCGTCGGTCGGCCCAGCACGTGTCCCAGCAACAGGCGCGCTTCGCTCGCCGGCAGCTTCGCCCGCGCCGTTTCGAGCGCCGCGGCCACCGTGGTCATTCTCCCAGCGCCGCCAGCAGTTCGGCCTGATGCTCCGCCGTCAAAGCGCCGACGAGTTCGTCCAGATCGCCTTCCATGATGGCGTCGATCTTGTATAGCGTGAGGTTGATGCGGTGGTCGGTAACACGGCCCTGCGGAAAGTTATAGGTGCGGATGCGCTCCGAGCGGTCACCGGAGCCAATCAGGCTCTTGCGCTGCGAGGCGATCTGCCGATGCTGTTCGCGCTGCTTGGCATCGTTGATCCGCGCGGCCAGCACCGACAGGGCCTGCGCCTTGTTGCGATGCTGCGAGCGGTCATCCTGACATTCGACGACGATGCCGGTCGGAAGGTGGGTGATGCGCACCGCCGAATCGGTCTTGTTGATGTGCTGGCCGCCGGCGCCCGAGGCGCGAAAGGTATCGATCCGCAGGTCCACCGGATTGATCTCGATGTCGACCAGTTCGTCGGCTTCGGGCATCACCGCGACGGTGCACGCCGAGGTGTGGATACGGCCCTGGGTTTCGGTCACCGGCACGCGCTGCACGCGATGGCCGCCTGATTCGAACTTGAGTTTGGAATAGGCGCCATTGCCCTCGATGCGGGCAATGATTTCGCGGAAGCCGCCGAGGTCGGATTCGCTGCGCGAGACGATCTCGACCTTCCAGCGCTGACGTTCGGCGTAGCGGCTGTACATGCGGAACAATTCGGCGGCAAACAACGCGGATTCGTCGCCGCCCGTCCCGGCACGAATTTCCAGAAACAGGTTTTTATCGTCGTTGGGATCGCGTGGCAGCAGGGCGCGCTGCAATTCGATTTCGAGCCGGGCCATTGCGGCGGTAGCCGACACCTGCTCGGCAATGGCGAGTTCTTTCATTTCCGGATCGCCGAGCATTTCCGCCGCACTTGAAAAGTCGGCGCTGGCGCTACGGTAGGCGTGGAACAGGTCCACCACCGGCGTGATGTCGGCGCGCTCGCGGGTGAGCTTGCGATAGCCGTCCATGTCGCGGGCCACATGTTCGCCGCCGAGCAGGCCGTCAATTTCGGCCAGGCGTTCGCTCAGGCGTTCAAGTTTTTCGAGGATGCTCTTTTTCATGGAATGAACTGACGAGGGGTGAGTCCGCGGCCCTGCGTCATGGACTGGCGGCAGGGGCCGCATGGGCAATGCGCTTGATGCTGTTGCTGACTTCCGCCGCAAGCAGCAGTTCGGTCTGTGCCGCGGCCAAGGTTATCCGTTCATCGAACCGCAGCAGGCCGGTCTCATCGGCCTGCAGAATTCCGGCATCGATAAAGTTGCGAATGACATTGGCGAACAAGAGCTTTTCCGAGAATTCTGCCGAGTTGAATTCGTAAAGCATGGCCAGCCGCTGCGCCAGCAGATGGGCGGCCTCTTCCAGCGCGGCGCGGGTCAATTGTCCGCTGCCATGATGCTGCATCAGGGCCCGGGTGAGAAAC
>Ga0194060_10001723_pt1 | contig 15664 bp, 14 predicted proteins | sample SepL225m_MetaG_FD_163427 | JGI IMG/M metagenome (GOLD analysis project Ga0194060, IMG submission 163427) | Anoxic zone freshwater microbial communities from boreal shield lake in IISD Experimental Lakes Area, Ontario, Canada - Sep2016-L222-5m | ecosystem: Environmental > Aquatic > Freshwater >...
GTGCACTGCGCTCGGCGATCGTTGTCAGGTGTTTCATGGTCGAATCCTCGCGGGGAAGGCAGCAGGATTATCGCGCGGCGTCCAGGGCGTGACATGGGGCGCCCGAAAAATAAAATGACCCGGACGATGCCCGGATCAGGTGGCGACGACGATCGTGATTCGTCTGCCCTCGATGTCCACGATCATCGTTCCCCTCCATTCCGGATCGATGACCAGCTTGATTTTCGGGCCGGAGCAGACGACCACCGACGATTCGGACGGCGGCGGTTCTGCGGGAGGCGGTCCTACCCCCGTCTGAAGTCGGACGAGCTCCGTGATGAATGCCTCCTGTTCTTTTGGCATGACAAGCCTCGCAAGCCTGGCATAGCGCTCGTCCTCGTTCGCCAGAAGCCGGGGTTTCCCCGAGCGAGCGTTTGCGGTCGGCGGCGCGCCACCGCTTTTGATGCGCCGAACGTACTCCCTTCGAAGGCCGGTTTCCAACTGAATGCGAACGTCCGAGATCGCGCAAGCCGTCAAGATTTTAGCGATGTCCAGAAAAACTCCCGGTGCCGGTCGATCGTTCCATAATTTCGAATCGGTGTCAATCGACGAACCAAAAAGCCGCCCGGTTTTCCGAGCGGCTTCTCTTTGTTTTCTTACACGATCAGCGCCGCGATCAGGAGCGCGACGATGTTCAGGATCTTGATCATCGGGTTGATGGCCGGGCCGGCGGTGTCCTTGTACGGGTCGCCGACGGTGTCGCCGGTGACCGCCGCCTTGTGGGCGTCGGATCCCTTGCCGCCGTAGTTGCCGGCCTCGATGAACTTCTTGGCGTTATCCCACGCGCCGCCTCCGGTCGTCATCGAGATGGCGACGAAGAGTCCGGTGATGATGGAGCCGATGAGCAGTCCGCCGAGCGCGTCCACTCCGAGGCCAAAGCCCACGACGATCGGGGCGAAGACGGCGAGGAGGCTTGGGGCGATCATCTTGCGGATGGCTTCCTTGGTGACGATGTCGACCGCGCGGCCGTAGTCCGGCTTGCCGGTGCCGTCCATGATGCCCGGGATCTCGCGGAACTGGCGGCGCACTTCTTCGACCACGCATCCGGCCGCCTGGCCCACGGCCTGCATGGCCATGGCGCCGAAGAGGTAGGTGACGAGGCCTCCGAGGAAGAGTCCGGCGATCACGTTCGGGTTCGAGAGGCTGAAGTCCATCTTGCCTCCGGCCGCGGTGACCGTGTGCACGAAGTCCCCGAAGAGGACGAGCGTGGCAAGGCCGGCCGAGCCGATGGCGTACGCCTTGGTCACGGCCTTCGTGGTGTTGCCGACCGCGTCGAGCGGGTCGGTGACGGCGCGGACGGACTCCGGAAGGCCGGACATCTCGGCGATGCCGCCGGCGTTGTCGGTGATCGGGCCGTAGGCGTCAATCGCCACGATGATTCCGGTGAGCGAGAGCATGGACATGGCCGCGATGGCGATGCCGTACAGCCCGCCGAGTCCCTGTGCCGCCAGGATGCCGACCACGATGGTAAGCACCGGGAGCGCGGTGGACTTCATGGAGAGCGCGATGCCCGCGATGATGTTGGTTCCGTGTCCGGTAACGGACGCCTCGGCCAGTTTCTTGACCGGGCTGAACTGCGTGCCGGTGTAGTACTCCGTGATCACGATCAGGAGACCGGTGATGACGAGGCCGAGCAGCGAGCAGAGGAAGATGCTGGTGACGTTCAGACCGCTCATGTTCGTCAGCATCTTGGTGGTGACGAAGTAGAAGCCGACGGCCGCGAACGCGCCGGCGGCGGCAAGGCCCTTGTAAAGCGCGCCCATGATGTTGCCGGACTTTCCAAGCTTGAAGAACATGCTGCCGAGAATCGACGCCACGATGGCGACGGATCCGAGGGCGAGCGGATAGAGGAGGACGCTCATGTTGCCCGGGAACAGCAGGTTGCCGAGGATCATGGCCGCGACTGTGGTCACGGCGTACGTCTCGAACAGGTCGGCTGCCATGCCTGCGCAGTCGCCCACGTTGTCGCCCACGTTGTCGGCGATCACGGCCGGGTTGCGCGGGTCATCCTCCGGGATGTTCGCTTCCATCTTTCCCACGAGGTCGGCGCCCACGTCGGCCGCCTTCGTGAAGATGCCGCCGCCAAGGCGGGCGAACACCGAGATGAGCGATCCTCCGAATCCAAGGCCGATGAGGCCGTGGACGGATCCGGTGACCGCGTAGAACGCCGCCACGGAAAGGAGGCCGAGGCCGACCACGAAGAGGCCGGTCACGGAGCCGCCCTTCACGGCCACGTCGAGCGCCTTCTCAAGGCCGCTCTTTGCCGCCTCCGCCGTGCGCACGTTGGCGCGGACGGAAACCGACATGCCGATGAACCCGGCAAGGCCGGAGCAAATCGCTCCCACCGCGAACCCCGCGGCAATCTCCCAGTCGAGCACGACGCCGAGAAGGAGGAAGATAATCCCGCCGATCATCGCCACCATCTTGTTCTGCCGCGCCATGTAGGCGTTGGCCCCCTCCTGGATGGCGAGCGAGATGCCGATCATCTTTCCGTCGCCGGCCGGCTGCTTCAAAATCCACTTCGTAAGATACGTCCCGTATGCAAGAGCGAGCACCGCCGCCCCGATCGCGTAAGAAAGGATTGGATTCATAGTGCCGGTATGCTAGCAAAAATGGGGTCGGCGGTCAATTGGATGGCATTTGCGTGTTCGTTTGGCAAAAACGGTTTCATCGCGTAGAATACTTGTATTAGGGCTTCGGCCTCCGAGACTCCGCCAATGTGGCGGAGTCGATTTGTTATCAGACACAGCGGACCGGCGTGAGAAAAAGTTTGACGAGAACTCGATTTTCAGGTATGATGCGTTTACGTTCGGGATTTTCCCGCGACCCCGTTCTCCGCAAGGAGGTCGGGGGTTATTGTTTTGCATATACGTTGAGAAAACCTGCGCGGATCCGGCGATTCTCCTCGTCGTCGATTGAGCCGAGCTTTGATTGGAGCCTTCGATAGTCCATCGTTCTGATTTGATTGAGACAGACGGTCATTGAAACGCCATTCTGTTTGATCGGCACGTACCATGTTCCCGTTCGGACGGTCGTGCTCGTCGGCGCGACGAGATAAAAGTCATAGGTAAGTTTTTTCAGAATGACTGCGGGCCGCGCGAAGGTGGAATTTTTCCCATAGATCTCCGCCCCGACGTTCCGCCCGATGCTCATCCACCAGATGTCCCCGACCGAAACGTACGGCGGCTTGTGCGTCTTGCCGTCGATTCGTTGTTTCTCCTCGTTCCATTCGTCAAAGACCACATGGTCCATATCGTCTGTGAAAATAATAAAAAGTCCCCGTCGAGTGAATCGAGTGTGGGGACTTCTTGTGTCTATTACATCAAAAAATTGGCGTTTTGTCAACGGGTTTAGTGTGGATAAACGAGGATCCGTTGTATAATCTCCCCGTATGAAAGAATCCCGCGGACCAATCGTCGAATTTCTCTCGTCCCAGAAGAAGAAGCTGCTCGCGCTTGCGGCGGGAGTCGCGGTCGCGGGCGGGGTCGTCGATCATGAGGCGAAGCCGGTCGCGGCGCAGACCGTCGAGGTCGCGAAGAAGCCGTTGACGGCGCACGAGGCGATGATGGACGCGCTGAAACGAAGCGACACGGGGCGGACGATCGAGACGAAGGCGCAAATTGACGCGCGGTTCGCGACGATCGATCCGCTGATTAACCTGGCGTACTATAAGGACAATTCGAAGACGATGGTCATTCAGGTCGACCGGTATCTCTCCGTTCTTCACTTTGCGCCGCTGACGGATGAGGACGAAGCGTATAAAAAGATGACGCTCGCGGAGGTCGGTGACCGTTTGCGCGAGACGATCGAGCATGGGAAGACGCAGAAGATTCGCGACGAGGCGCGGAGAATCTTGAAGGGAAGCCTGCACGAGGAGCTGATCGAGGCGATCCGGCACATGTCACCCGAGGAGGTCGTCGCGCGCCGGGCCTTTCTGGGAGAGACCGTGCACGGGGAGAAAACGGAGCCGTTTTCGAACATCGTCGGGGCGTGGGGGGACAAGATGACGCGCGCTTCGACGACGTCGGAACGGGTGAGACAGAACGCGCCGGTTGTGCGCGATCAGCTGAGGGGGCGGGAAGGAAGCCTGACGCTTTCGTCCTGGATCGAGAAGCAGGAGGCGGCGATCGACACGTTCGCGGCGCACGCGGAGGAGCTCGGATACTCTCCCGCGCTGATCCGGCTGATTACTCCCGAGGTCATGCTCGGTGTCGCGCACGCGGAAATTTTTCCGGACCTCGACGCGGAGACGTTCGTTCGGACGTCCCCCGTTCTCTTCGAGACGTTCAATATCGCGTTCGCTCCGGCCACGGGCGACAAGCGGTTCAGCGGGGGCATGGCGCAGATGACCGCGGAGACGTTCGAAGCGATTATCAAAAAGCATCGCGCCGACCTGGAGCGCATCCGGGACACGGACACGGGCGCGGCGTTTTCCGTCCCGGCGGCAGGAAGCCGCAAGGAGTTCTCCACGGCGATGCTCACCGACGAGGACTCGCAGTTCTTCTACAACGTGTTCGTCCTCGCCGAGAATACGCGCCTCGCCATGCGCACGATAAACACGGACAAGCGGTTCGTCGCGGCATGGAAGAAGGCGTCGGACGCGGAGCGGGCCTATTACACGGCCGCGCTCATCTCGATGGCGAACAACCTCCCATCCGCCGCGAAGAACGCCGCCGAGGCGGCGCTCGACGAGCATCCGCACTCGATCCTTGAGATGGCGAGGCGCCTGTCGGAGTACACCACGGTCAAGACCGCGGCGCGCAACGGGAGGGTCGGCGGCGAGACGATGGAGTTTTTGGTCGCAATGGGGGAGAAGAAGGACTCGTGGAATTGATCGCGTTGTGCGGACCATCGTAAATCCCCGACCGTGGCTTAGCCAAGGTCGGGGATTTTGTCTTCGCGACGAGATAAAAAACCGAGGCAGTGTGCCTCGGAAAAGTCAGCGTCGTCGCTCGGCGGCTTCCATCGCCTCCAAGCTGTCCATCTCGGGACTGTTTTGCCGGTGGATGTACGGCTTGTCCGGATTGTCGCACTCCAGGACTCCGTAGTCGCCGTGGCTGTACGGGCCGGAGCGTTCCGGGGGCGGTTCGTCCGTGTGGTCGTCCTTCGGCTCGGCGGGCGGACGGCGCGCGCGTTCGGCAAGCTTGGCAAGCGCCTTCTCCTCGGTGATCCTGAACGGGTCGGTCCTCCGTGCTTTGCGTTCTGCCTCAGCGGCGCGGAGTTCTGCTCTGGTGACACTGAACGGGTTGGGCGTGTCGTTTCCTTTTTGTCAGCGGTTGTGGCGGCGATATTCGCGGCCGGTGGGATCGTCGCAGTTGCGGGACGGTTCGCCGGTCAGGCGGCCGAAGTAGCCGTCCGATACCGTCTCCGTTCCGCGCAGAAAGCGCTTGCGGGTCGGTTCGTGGCCGTCGTTCTCGGCGGACGCTGGGCAGGCCGAATCCACCGCGGAATCGTCGGCCTTCTCGGCTCGTGCCTTTTCGAGCTGCGCCTTGATGACGGCTAGCTCCTCGTCGAGGTCTGCATATATTGGCATTTGTTTCTCCGATCGTTCCTGCAGAATAGCGACGATTCGACGAATCGTCAACGGACGAACGACCAAGCGGGACTAAAGTCCCTGGGAATTCCTAGTCACTTTAGTGACGTCTCGCTTCTCAGGGACTTTAGTCCCGTTCGCGTGCCGTTCGGGTGTATACTCAACGATATGGTCCCGAACCCAACATTTCAGTACGAGCGAGAGCTCCTGTCGCAGGGATTCCGCATGATCGTCGGCGTCGACGAGGCGGGATCGGGATCGTTGGCTGGTCCTCTCGTCGCCGGCGCGGCGGTGATCGCGACGGATTCGCGGATGGCTGGGCTCAGGGACTCGAAGCTGATGACGCCGGCGATGCGCGAAGAGATGTATGCGGAGATCGTCGAGGGCGCGACGGCTTGGGCGTTTGGATCCGTGTCCGTCGAGGAGATCGCAGCGTTGGGGCTTCGACCAGCGAACTTGCTCGCGATGCGTCGGGCCGTCGAAGGGATCGCCGGGGCCGACTATGCGCTCGTGGACGCGTGGACCATTCCGGGGTTGGCGATTCCGCAGCGCGGGATCGTGCATGGCGACCGGCTCGTGAAGTCGATCGCGGCGGCGTCGATCGTCGCGAAGGTGACGAGGGACCGGATGATGGTGGAATTGTCGAAGCGATTCCCGGAGTACGGGTTCGAGGTCCATAAAGGATATGCAACGAAAGACCACCTGGCATCGATAGACATACACGGGCCCTGCGAGATTCATCGGATGGGGTATAAGACATTTCGCGTATGATCACAGACGATAACGTTCGCCCCTGGGGCCGGTACGACATTCTCGATGAGGGTCCGACCTTCAAGGCGAAGCGGATTACCGTGAATCCTTCCGGCCGACTTTCCTACCAGCGTCACAAGCGACGAGCCGAGCACTGGATCATCGTCGAGGGCGAGGCGACGGTGACGCTCGACGACGAGATTCTTGTTCGCGTGGCCGGCGAGACGATCGAGATTCCCGTCCTGGCCAAGCACCGCGTCGAAAACCGCGGATCCGTCCCGCTTGTCTTCGTCGAAGTGCAGGTCGGAGACTACTTTGGGGAGGATGACATCGAGCGGTTCTCGGATGACTATGGAAGGGTGTAAAACGGCTATCAAAATTTAGCTTACATTAGCCCATAATCAACCAAAATTGGTTGACAAAATACGGGTTTTGTGGCATACTGCGCGGGTCGTTAACTCTCGAAGTCGTGCGCCCATATCGCATTCGGGATCAAACAACTTTTCGTAAAGATTCTGCTTTCCGCCCTGCGCGGTCTGATTCTGGTAAAGCGCCATGCGGGCAAGGTCGTCCGCCCGTTCGCGAAGCCGGCTCTGGCCACGGGGCGGTTTTTGGTACGCGCCGTCGGGATCCCGGCGTACCGCCTCGGGTTCTACGTCCATCGCCAGGTTTCCAAGCTGATCGCCCCGGCCAAGCACCGGATGCTCTACCTCGTTTCCAATAAGTACGCCGTGCACGCCGCGGTCGTCGCCATCGCGGCCATCGCTTCTTCCGCGAACCTTTCGCAGACCTCCGTGCGCGCCGAGACGTTCGGATCGCACTCGATGCTGTATTCCCTCGTCGCCGGGAACGAGACGTCCGCCGTCGAGGTCGTTTCCGCCGCCTCGGCCAACGCCATCGACGTGAAGCCGTCCTCCTACATGGACGACCCGGCCATCGACGCGAATGCGCACATCGACGTCATGGACGAGAACTGGGACTATGCCACCACGAGCGTCGGCAGCGCCGTCGCCTCGCCGACCATCTCGAGTGGGTCCGCTTCGGTCGCGGCCCGTGAGAAGACGGAGAATTACGTCGTCGTTGAAGGCGACACGCTTGGTGGAATCTCCGACAAGTTCGGCCTGAGCCTGAGCACCGTGCTCTGGGCCAACGGCCTGACCTTCCGCAGTACGCTCCATCTGGGCCAGTCGCTCGTGATTCCTCCGGTCGACGGCGTGATGTACACCGTGAAGAAGGGCGACACGCTCAACAAGATCGCGAACACCTACGGGTCCGATACCGACAAGATGATCGCCTTCAACAAGCTTGCGAGTGCCGACGACCTGCACGTGGGCGACGAGCTCGTCATTCCGGGGGGTGAGCCGCCGGCACCGGTCGTAAAGAAGAACACGGCCCCGCTCGCCTCGTTGTTCTCCAGTCCGAGGGCAACGCCGCCGAAGGATGGCGCGGATCCGAGCGCCGGAGGCGGAAGCAAGTGGACCCCGTTCGTCGCGCCGAAGGGCGACGGAGAGACGGAGGGAACGTGGGTCTGGCCGACGGATTGGCACGTGATCACGCAGAAGTTCGGTTGGAAGCACACGGGGGTCGACCTCGACGGCGATTACAACACGCACAGTTATGCGGCCGCCGACGGCGTGGTCATCTATTCCGGATGGCGCACGGGATATGGCAATACGGTTGAGATCAGCCACGGCAACGGCGTCGTGACACGCTACGGCCACCACTCCAAGCTCTACGTGAAGGAGGGCGACGTGGTAAAGGCCGGACAGCTCATTGCCCAGACGGGCTCGACGGGACACTCCACCGGAACGCACCTGCACTTCGAGGTGATCGTGAACGGGAAGTTCCAGAACCCGCTGAACTACGTGCGGTAGACAGTGGATACGAACCTACGAACTGACTACGAAACTACGAATCAATAAAGCCGGTCCGATGTTCATCGGACCGGTTTTTTTTGGTATACTGGTCGCGTTATGGAAACCACCTGCACAAACTGCAAGAAAGAAGTCGACGCGCTCAAGGCGAAGTGCGCGGCGTGCGGGCTGACGCTGACGCTCGAGCCCGACGAGGCGAGGCGCGCGCGGTCGCTTCGGATGCCGTCGCTCGGCGCGCTGCTGTTCACGCAGGGATGGACGCTTGGCGCGAGGACGTACCTCCTGTTCCTTCTCTCACTCATTCCCGTCGTCGGCCTTGGCGTCCTGGTCGTCGCCGTTCTATTTGGACGCCGCCTCTCCTGGAAGCACGGCGAGTGGGCAAGCTGGGAGGAGTTCGAGGAGCGGATGCACTGGCTCGACCTGCTGTCGTTCGCCTGGGTTGGCATATTGGCCATCGGCTGGCTCTTTTTGCGGAAATAGGGATGGTTTGGTAGAGTCTGACGATTATGATCAACCATCTTGCCATCATTCCGGACGGAAACCGACGCTGGGCCAAGGACCGCGGATTGCCGACGCTCGAGGGGCATCGGCGCGGGTACGACAAGATCAAGGACATCGGGGGCTGGTGCGTCGATCGTGGAATTCGGAACCTGACCGTCTGGGGGTTCTCGACCGAGAATTGGAAACGGACGGAGGAAGAGGTGGGTTACCTGATGAACCTCATCTTTCTCGCGCTGACGAAGGAGCTCGACTATTACAACGGGAAAGGGATTCGCATTCGCGTGATCGGCCTGCGCGACCGTCTTCCGGAGAACGTTGTGCGTGCCATCGACGAGGCCGAGGCCGCGACCGCGACGAACGACAAGGGGCAGATCAACATCTGCGTGAATTATGGAGGCCACGCGGAAATCATCGCGGCGACGAAGAAGCTGATCGCCGAGGGGCGCACGGCCGACGAGATTACCGAGGAATCGTTCGCGTCCGCGACCTGGTTCGCGGGAGTCCCGGACGTGGACCTGATCGTCCGCACGAGCGGCGAGCAGCGGTTGTCCGGCTTCCTTCCGTGGAACGGCGCGTACGCGGAACTCAAGTTTCTCGACAAACACTTTCCAGACTTCGACGAGAAGGATCTCGACGCGCTGATCGAGGAGTTCGACGGACGCGAACGGCGGTTTGGGAAATAAAAAGGCCGTCCCTCAGTTCGGGACGGCTGGGACGGGGACGCTGGTCTCCGTCTTTTCGTTTGTCGGCGTGGCGACGACCGCGGGGATGGCCACCGTCGTTGCGATCATCGTCGGCACGATCGGCGGAAAGACGTTCGTGAGCGGCTCGCCCGGACGGACGGTTCCCATGCGGATCGTCTTCGTCGTCCGTATCACCCCGTCACGCCCTCCGACAACCGGTACTGCAACGCCTCCGCAATGTGCACATCCCGTACCATCTCCTCCCCCGCCAAGTCCGCGATCGTCCGCGCGACCTTCAACACTCTCCCGTACCCTCGTGGCGATAACGCCTGCGCGTTCAATGCTTGCTCAAGTAACTTCTTTCCTCCCTCGTCCGCACGACACCAGTCCTTGATCCGAGACGTCGGGATCTCCGAGTTCGTGAAAAACGACGATCCTGCGAATCGTTCCGACTGCAGCCGTCGCGCGGTCTCGACGCGGGCGCGGATTTCTGACGACGCTTCGGCGGGGATGTCCGAGACGAGTGTCGCGGTATCGAGGTTCGGGACCTCGATGACGAGGTCGAAGCGGTCGAGGAGCGGGCCGCTGATGCGCTTGCGGTAAATCGAAATCGACCGCGCCGAGCAGACGCACGGGCGGCGGGGATCGGTCGCGAAGCCGCACGGGCACGGGTTCATCGCGGCAAGCAACAAGAAGCGCGATGGGAATCGCAGCGTCGCGGCGGCGCGGGAGACGGTGACTTCCCCGTCCTCGAGCGGCTGGCGCAGGTGCTCGAGGACGTTGCGGGGGAACTCGGGGAGCTCGTCGAGGAACAGGACGCCACGGTGTGCGAGGCTTACCTCGCCCGGGCGCGGCCATGCCCCGCCGCCCACGAGCGAGACGGCCGAGCAGGAATGGTGCGGCGAGCGGAACGGGCGGACGTTCACGAGTCCCTGACCGCGCGACAGGATGCCGGCGACCGACGCGATGGAAGTGACCTCGAGCGACTCGTCGCGGGTAAGCGGCGGGAGAATCGACGGGATGGCGCGTGCGAGAAGGGTCTTTCCCGTGCCTGGTGGACCTTTTAGGAGGACGTTGTGCGCGCCGGACGCGGCAATCTCGAGTCCGCGTTTCGCGTGCATCTGTCCCTTGATGTCGCAAAAGTCGATCGAAAACCTCTGCGTGCCGGTCGACTCCTTCGCGACGGTCATCGGAATGTCCTTGATCCCGTCGAGATGGTCGACGATCTGTCGAAGCGACGACGCGCCAAGGACGACTAGGTTCGGGACGACCGATGCCTCCTGCGCGTTGTCGGCGGGAACGAGGATTGCCTTGTATCCGCGCTTGGCGGCCATGAGCGCTGCGGTAAGAACGCCGTTCACCGGTCGCAGGGACCCGTCGAGGGCGAGCTCTCCGATCATCACGGTCGTCGTCAGCAGGTCCGCGCGGACGAACCCCCTCGCGGCGAGCAGAGAGACCGCGATCGGTACGTCGAACATCGGCCCCTGCTTCTTTATGTCCGCCGGCGCGAGGTTTACGATGACGCGGTGGCGCGGAAACTCGAAGTTCGAGTTGCGAATCGCGGATTTGATCCGTTCTCGCGCTTCCTTTACCCCGGTATCCGGCAGTCCTACGACGTTGAAGCACCCCATCCCCTGGGAAACGTCGGTCTCGACGGTAATCGGTTCGGCGGAAATTCCAATGATCGCGGCGGAAATGACATGCGGCATAAACAAAAGTCCCCTCACGTGAATAAAACGTGTGGGGACTTCTCTTGGATCCAATCTATCACGCCGAGGCCTTTTTGTCAATCGTATCCTCTTCTTCCGTCTCGTCCTCGAACGCCCCGTGCCCGTGCTGATGCAATCCGCGAACCCTGCTCGCATACAGGAGCGTCACGACTCCCGCGACGATCACGACGTCGGAAATGTTGATGGCGGAACGACCGAACAGGATGAGATAGTCGACCGTGAATCCGTAGGCGACGCGGTCGTACATGTTGCCGATCGCTCCGAGGACGATCATGACGGCGGAAAAGGCAACCGTTGGCTTCTGGCGGAAATTCTTGTAGGCAACCCAGAGCAACGCGATGCCGATGATGGCGGAAACGATCACGATCAGGTGCATCTTGAACGGGATGTCGAACGCGATCCCCCAGTTCTTATGAATGGCCAGGGCGAAGGAACCCGGGTCGACTAGCGAGTGTTCGTCGGGAAAGTGGCCCAGCGCAAAGAACTTGATGGCTTCGTCGGCGCACACGAGCGCCGCGACGAGCGGGAGAAACCAGAGGATGGATGCGCGGACGTTCTTCACATTTCCTGGGTGAGCGTTTTCTTACATTGGATGCAGGACGAGGAAGTCGGGCGGGCCGCAAGCCGGCGCTCGTCAATGGGAAGCTTGCAGTACTTGCATGTGCCGTACGTTCCGTCCTCGATCATCTTTAGTGCGCCGTCGATGTCCTTCAGGGACTTCTCAAGCTCCTCTTCCATCGATAGGTTGTCGCTGTACTGGGCGGCCTCGGCGGCATTGTCGCCCTCCTCAGTGCCGACATCCTTGATTTCGACGGAGAATTCCGGCTCTCCCGGGTTGGTATTTCGGTGCGAAAATTGGGCAAGTTCTTGCTCGACGCGGGCACGGTCGGAAACCAGCTGCTCCTTGATCGTTTGGATGTCCATTTTGTCCATAAGCATTTCGCTAAGAATACAGGGATGATAGCAGTGATTGGGCGATCGCGCAATGAATTTTCAAAAGAAAAAGAGGCCGTCACCTGATTTTAATAATCTAAGGTGCGGCCCCTTTCGGGGCCAGCGCCAGCCTTTGCAGGCATCGGGTTCTGCGGCCTTCTGCGAAGGACGGAAAACTCGATGCCCGGAATGACATGTTGCATTGGACCCGTAGGCGTACTTCTCTACCACTCTTTGGTTTTGTTCGCGGTCGATCCCGCAGGATCGAATAATTGCGAACTCGCCGTAGATAGGTTTGCTTTTGTTTTGATCTTTCAATCAGAACAGTAGAGAAGCGGGATATTTTCCGAAAGTCATATGACTGATTGCGTGGGGCACAATCAACCGGCTTTCGGAAAACCTCCCTGTGAGGTGTTTGGAAGGAACGAACTGTTGGGTACTTCTATATAATACACCCTTGAACACAAAAAGTCAACGAACGATAAACAACGCAACTAAGCAAAAATATCGCAATATGCGATATTTTTGTGTTCAAGTATGTTTAACTGTGGATAACAGTTATCCACAGTTACGATGAGTTTTCACCAAGTTATCCACACTTCTACTTCGCTCAGTGTCTCCGGCATTGCCGTCAGTAGCAGAGATGAATCGTCGTGCGCGCAACCCCCTCTTCGATCCCGATTGTCCCATAGGTGTTTGCCAAGATACTCAGCAAAGCCGCGGTTCTCGCATGGACGGATCCCTTCGACAGTTCGAGCACTGATCGTATGTCCATGAACGACGCGTTTGACGAGCATGGAAGCTTCGCGCCCGTCTTCTTTGCGCTCAGACTGAAATCCAACAGATTCTGTGAATTCGTGATAGATACCGTTTCGCTTTGTTCCGCGGCGAACAGATATCCCCCATCTCGGCTCGAGGCTCGCGAGACGATCGTTCCTGCGACCGTCGTCTCCTCGATCGTCGTCAGCGAGGGGTCGACGATCATCTCCTTGGCGATCGTATTATCCGGGAGGGTCAGCGCCTGTATCCTAGGTATTTGTAGGGCTGCCGCGGTCTGGATGAATTTCTGTTGGTCGGAATTCGCAAAGTCTTTGGCAGTCGTTACGAACAAGTAGTCAAATTTGCCAGCGTTCTTTGTGAGAACAATCGCTCCCTGGTTCGAAAGGATATGACTGGCGACGATCGTCGCCGTTGAGGCCGCATAGGACGACAAGATTGTGTCGATGGCGCTTGTTACGCCGTTTACGTCAGTATTTGGCAATGCTGGCGTAGACAAAGCGGCAATCGTACCATCCGGAACGACTTTCCAAGAGATCGTGGATAGACGCTGCTTAGCCAAACGGACGTCCATCCCAGCCTTTGACGCGTAGATGGAACCGGAGAGTGCCGCATCATCCGGGACATAAAGGCTTCCAATATGGGCATTCCAAGGAAAATGGATGGATCCAAACCAGACATGCTTCGGTTTCCATGCCATCCTCGCCATCGGGCGGTCGGAAAGGAGGACAATGCCAGGCGCTGAATCCTGGACGATGATCCCAAGCGCGTCGAGCGTCTTCGTCGGAAGTTCCCCCTTTGTCGCGCGAATTGCCACCGAACGCGACCCATCCGACGCGATAAAGATCGAGAACTCGCCATGCGCGTACGGCTCGATGTCGTCGGCGGTCAGCGGGCGGTTGGAAATAAGGGGAATATGGGCCAGAACGCGCTTTGTCGCGTCCCATGTCAGTCGATTCGGCGCGAAATGAAGGACGACCGCCGTATCCTGCGGGGCCGACGATGACGTCGTGTCGCGACCGTACCAGACCGTCGCGGCGGCCATGAGGACAAGAAGCCCGACGGTCGTCGCGACGGCAAAGAGCGAAACAACCCGCCGTGAAAGGCGGGTTGTTTGCTGATATCGGTGGAGTGGGATGTTCAACCTCTGCACAGGGGATTTAAGGGGTTTTCGGGCGCTCCGGGAACACGTTTCCCGTGGCCTGCTTCATCGAGAGGTTAATGCGGCCCAGGTTGTCGATCTCCGTGACCTTCACGAACACCTCCTGGCCTACCTTGACGATATCACCCGGCTCGGCAACGCGCCAGGGAGCCATTTCGCTCACGTGCACGAGCCCTTCCTGCTTCGGCAGGAACTCGACGAACGCGCCGAATCCCATCAGGCGGGTGACCTTTCCCTTGAACTGCTCCCCGATGGCGGCCTTCCGCGTGAGGTTGCGGATCCAGTCGTACGCCTGCTGGGCGGCCTCGGCGTTCACCGACGTGATCATGACCAGCCCGTCGTCCTCGATGTCGATGGACCCGACGCCCGTGGTGGCGATGATCTCGTTGATCATCTTTCCTCCCGGGCCGATGACGGCGCCGATCGATTCCGGGTCGATGCGTAGCGTGATGATGCGCGGGGCGAACGGCGACAGCTCGTTGCGCGGCGCGGCGATGGCGCCGTCCATGACGTCCAGGATCTCGAGGCGGGCGGCGAGCGCCTGCGTCAGCGTCTGGGCAACCACGTCCGGGCCGATTCCCTTCGTCTTCGTGTCCATCTGGATGGCGGTGATTCCGTTGCGGGTCCCGGCGATCTTGAAGTCCATTCCGCCGGCGCCGTCCTCGAGGTCCTGCAGGTCGGTGATGACCTTCCAGTTTCCCTTGTCATCGGTCGCGAGTCCCATCGCGATCCCGGCCACGGCGGCCTTGATCGGAACTCCGGCGTCCATGAGGGCGAGCGACGAGCCGCAGGTCGATCCCATCGACGACGAGCCGTTCGACGAGAGCACCTCGGAAACGACGCGGATCGTGTATGGGAAGGCTTCCTTCTCCGGCAGCATCGGCAGGATCGCTTTCTCGGCGAGCGCGCCGTGGCCGATCTCGCGGCGTCCCGGACCGCGCATCGGCTTGCATTCGCCGACCGAGTACGGGGGGAAGTTGTAGTGGTGGAAGTAGTTCTTGGTGCCCTGGTATTCCATCGAGTCGAGCGTCTGCTTGTCGCCCGGCGAGCCGAGCGTGACGGTCGAGAGCACCTGCGTCTCGCCGCGCATGAAGTGGCCCGATCCGTGCAGGCGCTTGAAAAGTCCGACTTCGGAGAGGAGCGGGCGAATCTGCATGATGTCACGGCCGTCGACGCGCTTCTGCTGCTCGAGGATCATGCGCGAGACCTCGTGCTCGAGCACCTCCTCGACGATCGACGTGCCGTACTTGACGTCGGCGGCCTCGATTCCCTTTTCGAGCAGGAACGCCTCGGTGCGCTTCTTGACCTCGGTCTTCTGCTGCCCGCGCTCAACCTTGGTTGCGCGTGGCGTGCCGAAGAACAGTTCCATGACCTGCGCCGTGATGAACGGGCGGGCGATGGCCTGCACCTCGTCGCGGCGGGCGAACTTGGCGGCCTCGGCGTCGTTCTTCGGGGAGACCATGTCTCGCTTGGCCTTTCCGACCGCGGCGCGGGCCTCCTCGATGAGCTTGATCGGCACCGCGAGGTGCTTGGATCCGAAGGCGAATGCGTCGACGACGGTCGACTCGACCACCTCGCTCGCTCCCGCCTCCACCATGATCACCTTCTCCGGCGTTCCGGCGAACGACAGGTCGAGGCCGCTCTTGGCGCGGGCCTCGTACGTCGGGTTGATCGTCCACTCT
>Ga0194060_10001724_pt1 | contig 15663 bp, 10 predicted proteins | sample SepL225m_MetaG_FD_163427 | JGI IMG/M metagenome (GOLD analysis project Ga0194060, IMG submission 163427) | Anoxic zone freshwater microbial communities from boreal shield lake in IISD Experimental Lakes Area, Ontario, Canada - Sep2016-L222-5m | ecosystem: Environmental > Aquatic > Freshwater >...
ACGCGGTGTTCGATGCGCTGGGCGCGCGCGTGCGCGACCTGCCGATTACGCCCGAACGCATCGCCGCCGCGGAATGATTTTTTCGTAAGAGGACAACAATGAAGCTGAACATACTGAGCGGCGGCGCGGCGCAAAGCGTGGTCAACGCGCTGGCCGGCGAATTCCGCGCCGCGACCGGCTTCGAGCTCGCCGGCACCTTCGGCGCGGTAGGCGCAATGCGAGAGAAACTGCTCGCAGGCGCCCCCGCGGATCTCGTCATCCTGACCAAAACGCTGGTCGCCGAACTCGCGGCGGGCGGGCAGGTGCAAAACGGCAGCAGCGCCGACCTGGGCCGCGTGCGCACCGGCGTTGCCGTGCGCGCGGGCGACCCCCTGCCCGACATCGCCAGCGAGGGCGCGCTGCGCAGCGCCTTGCTGGCCGCAGAGGGAATTTTCTTCCCCGATCCGCAAAAGGCGACGGCGGGCATTCATTTCGCGCGCGTGCTCGACGCCCTGGGCATCCACGACGAAGTCGCACCGCGTCTGAAAACCTATCCAAACGGCGCCACGGCGATGCGCGAACTGGCGCAGGCGCAAGGCGCGCGGCTGGTCGGGTGCACCCAGGTGACCGAGATCAAAAATACCCCGGGCGTGACGCTGGTCGGCGTACTGCCGCGCGAGCTCGAACTGGCGACGGTGTATTGCGTCGGCGTGTGCACTGCCGCGGCCCATCCCGACGCAGCGCGCCGCTTCGCCGCGCTGCTCACGGGGGAGCACTCGCGCGCGCTGCGGACGCAGGCCGGATTCGAACTCGGAGCAGCGTGAAGGTTGAACGAAGGCTGCGACAAAGCCCGGCGTGGCGACCCCGGTATTACCTGATTACCGGGGGGCTAACGCTGATTTGCCTTGCGCTCAAAGCGTGAAATAGAACGTTGCGCCCTCGTGCAGCCTGCCTTCCGCACCGACGCCGCCGTTGTGCCGGTGGACGATGCGCTTTACCGTTGCCAGACCGATGCCGGTGCCCGGAAACTCCCCGGGCGAATGCAGCCGCTGAAACGCGCCGAACAGCTTGTCCGCGTAAGCCATGTCGAAACCCTCTCCATTGTCGCGCACAAAGTAGGCCGGGCCACCGTTTCGGTGGCAAATGCCGAATTCGATCCGCGCAATTTCTCGCTTCGAACTGTATTTCCACGCGTTGCCGATCAGATTCTGCAGCGCAATCCGCAGCAGGCCGGAATCGCCTTCCGTGCTGATATCCGGTGCGATCGCCCACTCGACCCGGCGTTCCGGCTCCGCGGCCTGCAGCTCCTCAGCCGCTTCCCGCGCCAGCGCCGACAGGCTGACCGGCCCGCGATGCAACTCCTGCCTCGATATTCTCGACAAATTGAGCATGTCGTCGATCAGGCGCGCCATCCGGGTGGCGCCGCCGCGCACGCGCTTGAAGTAATCCCTGCCGCGCTCGTCCAGCTGCGCGGCGTATTCCTTTTCGAGCAGGCTGCTGAAGCCTTCGATGGCACGCAGCGGCGCGCGCAAATCGTGCGAGACGCTGTACGAAAACGACTCGAGCTCGCGGTTGGCGACCAGCAATTCGTGGGTGCGCTGTTCGACCCGCCGCTCCAGTTCGGCGTTGATCCGGTGAATTTCCGCCTCGGACCGTCTGCGCTCGGTGATGTCGGAAATCGAGGCGACCACGCCGTCGATCGCGCCCGACGCATCAAACAGGGGGGCGGCATTGACCGACAGCAGCACGCGGCGGCCGTCTGGCCATTCGATGCCATGTTCTACCTCAAATACCGGTTCGCCGGTCGCAAGCACGCGCGCCACCGGCAGCTGATCGACCGGGAAAGGATTCCCCGCTGCGTCAGTGTGCTTCCACGCCGGCGCGTCGTAGTTGCGCCGCGTGATCTCGTCCATGCTGCGCCCGAGTATCGCTTCGGCCGCCTGGTTGGCCAGCGTAATCCGTCCGCTGCGATGCGCGACTACTATGCCGACCGGACTGCTGACGGTGATCTGGCGCAACAGCGCGCGCTCGCTTCGAAGGGAATCTTCGGCGCGCCGGCGGTCGATCAGATCCTGCACCATGGAGGCGATCATCTTCACCGCCTCGACGTCCTGCTGCGCATAATCGGTCGCCTTGTTCCCCACGCCCAGGATTTCGGTCACCCTGCCGTCCCGAACGACAGGCACCACGAGCTCGCGCGTTACCGGCGCGTGGCCCTCGGGCAGGTCTTTCTTGTGTGCAAGACTGGCGTAGTCGTTGTGGATCACCGGCTCCCGCGTGTGGAAGGCGTCCACCCACACCCCGGCTGCGCTGATCGCGTAGTGCTGCCCCTTGCCCTCGGCGGTGCACATGTGCTTCACCGTATTGGTGGACCAGGCCTGCAGACTGAGGTTCTCCTGGTCCGCATCGACGAAATGAAAAAAACCGATGCGGCTGCCGGTGACTTCCTCGGCGCCGTCCAGTGCCGCTTGCAGCAGTTCATCCAGGGACCCCGTTTGCGATAGTTCGGCGAGCTGCAACCGGGTGCGCAGGAAGGCCTCCGCGCGCTTGCGTTCGGTGATGTCCGCACCCACCCCGCGGTAGCCCTTGAACTCGCCGGAGGCTTCGAATACCGGTTTGCCGCTGATTGAGACATGATGCACGCTGTCGTTGGCCCTGGGCCGGGCAATCTCGAAATCGCGGAACGGCAAATGCGCATCCAGCGTGGCGCGATAGGCATGCCAGCCTGATTCGTCCGGCGCAATGGAGGCCACTTCCCAGCGGCGCTTGCCCAGCGGCGATTGGTCGCGGAACACCCCTTCCGCGGCCTCCCTCTTGCTCTCTGTGCGCATGGTGAGCCGGTGTTCGGCATCGGACTCCCAATAAAAGTCGGAGGACATCTCGGTCAGGTCGCGGAAACGCGCTTCGCTGGCGCGCAGATCCTTATCCGTTTGCTCGCGCCTGGCCTCGTCGGCAGCCGCAGCGCGGTCGTAGGCCAGCTGCCGCTTCCGATGGAACAACAAGCCCAGCGTCGACATCAGGACAATCAGCGCGAAAACCCCGCCCTGCATGTAGGCCTCCCGGCGCCAATCCGAAAAAATTGCTTCCTTGTCACGGCTCACGGCCAGCACGAACGGCGCATCCAAGTGCAAACCATCAGTCTGGACCGTGCGCTGGGCCATCATGCGCTGATCACCGGTTGCGAACGCCATGCCGGTGAACAAACTGGCCCGCTGACCTGACTCGCGATGACGGGTGAAAAACGTGCCGGGTTGGGCCAGATTCATGCCTTCCACCCCAGGCAGCGGCGGCGCATTCACGAAGACCGTACCATCGCCATGCACGATGGACGCGCGCATATCGGTTGCATAGCGTATCGAGTTCAGCAAGGTGCTGAAATACTCGGGGTCCAGGGTTGCCACGATCACGCCGCCGAGTTTTCCCCGCGAATCGCGGATCACCTTGGCCAGGTTCATGGCAAAGACCCCGAGGACTGTCTTGTAAGGCGGCGAAACATGGATCGCGGCCGGATCACGGCTGCCAATGGCAGCCTGAAAATACTCCCGCTCACGGAAGTTCTTCCCGATGAGTTCCTCCCGGTTGCTGGAGAGCACCGTGCCCTCGGCATCGAGCATGACCAGGGTACGCACGCCCAGCATGATCTGGCTCATGAAACGCAGGCGGTGATTGACCAGATCCCGGCCTTCCTTCCGCGCCATGAGATCGGGCAGCTCGCCGCGTATCGATTCCAGCGCGAGATTCGTGGCGAACAGTTGGCGTCCGAGATTCTCGTCGACGACTCTGGCATGTGCCTCCAACTGCTCCCGCTCCCGCGCGTCCGCGGCGACGTATTCAGAGTACAGATCCCAGGCCATGGCGGTGCCGAGCATCAGCAGGGCCGCGGCGAGGATGATCCATTGAGCGCGAGACGATTTCATATGCAGCGGCTATCGTATGCTCAAGGCCCTCGAATGCGGAAATTGCGCGACTTCGACCATGTCCCGGACGGGGTCTTGCTCATGCCTTGACATGCTAATGGTCAAAGGTGGCGACACAGTTGCGTCCGTTGTGTTTGGCGACGTACACGCCCCGGTCTGCAGCTTTCATCAGGTCTTCCAGCCCTATCATCGAAGCCGTCCGGGCCGCGACGCCGACGCTGATGCTTCCGCGCCACACACCAGACCCCGCAGGAATACGAAGCGCTGCGACTTTCTGCCGGATCGTCTCGGCCAGTCTCATCGCGCCGTCCAGCGGTGTGCCGGCGCAGATGACAAGGAACTCGTCTCCGCCCAGCCTGCAGACGATATCGTCCGTGCGCACCGCATCCTTTAACTGCGTTGACAACGCGCGCAGCACGGCGTCCCCGGCGTCGTGGCCATGGGTATCGTTGATTTGCTTGAACCCGTCGGCGTCGACCATCATGCAGGCGAGCGACCTACCCTCGCGCGCGGCGGTATCCCATTCCATGGCAAATCTGTAGAGGGCGTAGCGGCGGTTCGGCAGCCCCGTCAGCGTATCGGTGTTGGCGAGATCCTCCAGTCGCTGGTTGGCATCGGTCAGAGCCTGGGTGCGCTCTGCCACCCGCGCTTCCAGGGTCTTGTTCAATTGCACCAGTTCTCGATTGCGCTCCGAGACCTGATGAAACAGGCCGTTCAGCGCTGTCAGCAATGTAGCAGTGGCGGCGTCCTTGTTGGGGAGGTCCCCCGAGTATGCATCCTTCGGCGGACAACCGGACTCAATCGAGGCGATCTGCCGGGCCATGAACTGGTCCGACCCTAAAATGTGGTACGCCAGCCACTGCGTAAGGAACTGCAACAGGGACTTCGCTGCGTCCCGGTTATTGACGGATATCCCCCCATGCAGCTGCGTCACGTCGGCTAGGAAGCTGCGATGGCTCTGTCGGTGGTCCTCGATATAATCCGGGTCAAGGCGCTTTGCCGTCATCATGGTTTCTTCCTCGGCAAAGTGGTACCTGGCGTAGTCCGCAAGTTCGGCAAATACGACCTCCAGTTCCTCAATCGAGGTCCCCTCCTGCCGCATGACCAGATTGCCGAAGCGGTTGATGACATCGACCAGCCGACGGTGCTGCTCGTCTACATCGGGCAGGCCGGTGACAAAGCAATGGTTCCACTGAAACGCTTCCATGATTTTGCCTCGCAAGTCGTTGGCCGCATGAGGATCACCCGCAAGGGACAGGGCCACCACCGCCTACCGTAGCACGCTAACAAAACCGGGAAACGCGCGTCCCCGGAGCAAAGGCGGAAATGCAGTTCAATTCCCGGAATTGACGACAGCGATCTCGCCGTCATGGCATGACGGCACAATGAAGTGGAAGCCGACCCCCGGTCGAACGCACCCGTTTTTCGAAGCAGCTGCAGGTTGCCCACAACCGGCTTGCGCAAAGCTTGAAACCTGGCTCGCGGCGTGAACGCGGGGGAAGTATCAGGGCCGCGACGGCGCCGGTTTGGGCTGAGCCGGCAGCAGGTGGCGCGAGCCGTCGCGAATCGCTTCGTCGCGGCTGCGCTCGTACAGCAGCCATTCCTTCAGGCCTTCCGGCGTCTCGCAATCGACGCCGCGGTTCAGCCGGCAGCGCTCCTTGGCACGTTTGGCCTGCTGCTCTTTGGCCGCCGCCTTCGTGTCGGGAGCACTTGGCGCCTGCGCGGAGACGGACGCGGAGGCGAGAACGGCCAGTGCAATCGCGAGCGTACGCAAATCGATGGACATGCCGGAATCTTACTCCTATCCCGTGGCCTAGGCACACCGGGGCACACCGTGGACACACCGAGCTGTGTCGCGGGCTGTGTCGCGGGCTGGAGACGGAACGGCGGGTTTGGTCTATGCTTGCAGCATGGGAAGTCCCTGACGAATCCATCATTCCGGCAAAGAGCCTGTTTCATGTCGATTGCAGTCCAGACCGTAGCCAACACAAGCGCCGTCAACACGCTCGCGGCCCTGGGTTCGATCGCCCAGGCGGCGCAGAAGTCGAATTCCCTGTTTTTTTCCCCCGACGTGATTTCCATCCTGTCGGGCTCAGCGTCGGCGACACCCGTCACATACAATGCCGCCGGATTGATCGAGTCCGTACTGCAGGTGGCCGATGCCTCCGGCTCCTCCGGCGGCGCATCCGGATCGGCCACCGCCCAGGCCCTCGCGGCCCTGCTGGCGCGGAATTTCAATCCATCCGCCCCGAACGGCGCAGACGCACTCACCGCCAACCAGGATTTGGCCCGACTACTGGCCGCCGCCCCGAATTCCGCGACCACGAGTACGGACGCAAACGCCGCCGCGGCGAGCGTGTACGACGCCGCAGGCATGCTGTTGGGGCTGCCATCGGACGGAACGGCAACGGCACAAAGCAATCTTCTGTTCTACGAACTCGGGCGCGCCGCGGCGGCCGGCACTGCCGCGACGGCCGCATCCGGCACCGACGCCTTGCTGGCCCTGAAAAGCCTGCTGCTTGCCAACGTAGATCTCACCGCTGCCGCAAAAGCGGCGGTCACCAGCAGCAGCGCCAGCGCCGGCACCAGCGCCGGCACCAGCGGTGTCGTCAGCACAATTGCTTCAACGCCAGCGGCAACGCCGGCCGTTACCACCGCGGCGGACGCCATCGCTGCAACGACAGCCGCTGCCGTTTCCAGCACGACCGCGGATACTGCGAACACCGCAACCGCTTTTACCGCAACGGGAAACGCGGGCGACACAACGGGCGCATCCGGCGCCTTGACCAACAATTTCGTTCAGGATACCGCCGCCCAGGCACTCGCCAACATCGAAGCCAATCCCGCCTATGCCAACGCCGTTTCCGGTCTTTACATGAGCGTGGCAATCTTTCGTGCACAGCAGGCGCTGGCCGCCGGACTCAATGCCGCTGGCAGCATCCAGCCGATAAGCGCGGTGCCTAATGTTATTGACGCCGCCTGGGAATCGAACGTTTAAACCCCGCGCCACTACGATCCGGGGGCGTCCGACAGCGAGGCACAATGGCTGGAACGCGGCGTCAGGAATGGTTCTTCGCCCTGTTGTTATCCTGTTCTATGCATCGTAGCCTGACCTCGACCGGCCGCGGCGGCTCCGGGACCGAGGCTGGCACAATAAACAATGGAGGTTGCGCCATGCTCAAGCTTTTTCGCCTGCTAGTGATCGGCGGAGCGTTCGCGCTCCTTGCGCATCCGGCCCTGGGCCAGCAAGCCTATCCGGCCAGGCCGGTCAAAATCCTGGTCGGCTTTCCGCCCGGCGGAGGCCTCGACTTCACCACGCGGCTGATCGCCCCTTATCTGTCTGAAGGACTGGGCCAGCCGGTGATCGTGGAGAACAAACCCGGCGCGGCCGGTGTGCTTGCGCTCGCCGAGGTCGCCCGCTCGGCGCCAGACGGCTACACGCTGATAGTCGGCAACATCGGGCCGCTTGCGCTCGCGCCCAACATGATGGCCAGGCCGCCCTACGACCCGGTGAAGGATTTCACCGCCATCGGCCAGGTCGTCGCAACTTACTTCGTTGCGGTGGCGCCAGCGGGCCTCCCGGTGGGCAACCTGCGCGAGTTTTTCGAGTGGGCAAAAAAGAACGACGGCAAGGTCAATTGCGCCTCGGGCGGCAACGGCTCCATCACTCACATGAACTGCGTACTGCTGAATCAGGTCGGCGGAATCAATGCCGAGCACGTGCCCTACAAGGGCACTGCGCCCGCCGTCGCCGACCTGATCGCCGGCCAGACCCAGGTGCTGATCGATATCCTTTCGGTACTAGGGCCGCAGGTAAAGGGCGGCAAGCTCAAAGCGCTGGCCGTGGCCACGCCGGCGCGCGACCCCGAGTTCCCCGACGTTCCGACCATGCGCGAGGCGGGTTACGCGCAGCTCGAAACACTGGGCTGGCAGGGCCTCATCGGACCGGCGGGCATGCCGCGCGAAATCGTGGCGCGCCTGGCGGCGGAACTGAAAAAGACCCTTGCCCGGCCCGAGGTGCGCGAGCGATTCGCCAGGGCAGGCACGCCGGTGTTCGAACGCGGACCGGAAGAGTTCGCCGCCTTCATTAAAGCGGAGAACGAACGCTGGCTGCCGGTCATCCGCACTAGCGGGGCGAAGATCGAATAGCGAAAGCCAGGCTTAGGCGCGCGCTGACCGCGGGCATTGTCCCCGCCTACTGCCGGATATTCTTCTCCAGTATCTTCAAATGTTTGAGCAAAGCGTCGCGCAGGCCATGGAGTTCACCCAGTGATTCGAGCGCGTCCGCCTTCCTGCCGCGCATATGCAGTTCGCACATCTGCGCCACTGACATATGCACCTGCCGGTGCAACGGCTCTATTGCCTTGAAGGCCGGCTGCGCACCGTAGCGGGCCTGGCCTTCGCCATCGAGCCAGAGGCCGAGATGACACTGATGGTGATTCAGCGGCGGCGGAATCTTGCGCTCGCCGCTGAGGTGCTCGCCGATCGCCCGCACCCAGGCTCGATGCTCGACGCTGGCAAAGAGCAGCGGCAAATCTTCGCGCGTTGCCGAAGAAAGATTGAACCAGTCCGGATAGGTGCGCCAGGCGGCAGCCCAGCCGGGCAAGTCGCCCGCCGGCATGGGCCGCGCGATGCCGTAGCCCTGAGCCTGTTCGCAGCCCAGGTGCAGCAGCAAGGTGCCGTGTTCCATGGTCTCCACGCCCTCGGCAATGACCTCGCGGCGGAAGGCCCCCGCCAGGCCGAGCACCCCCTGCAGGATCGCGAGATCATCCGGATCGTCGAGCATGTCGCGCACGAAGCTCTGGTCGATCTTGAGCAGTGTGACCGGCAGCCGTTTGAGATAGGTCAGCGAAGAATAGCCGGTGCCAAAGTCGTCCAGGGCAAAACTGACTCCGATCTCCTGGCATGCCTGGATCACCTCGGATACCCGGGCCACGTCTTCCAGCGCGCTCGTTTCCAGCACTTCCATCTCGAGGTCGCTCGGCCGGACATTCGGGTGCGCGGCCAGATTCCGGCGCAGCCTGTCAACAAAGTCCACCTGCTGCAACTGGCGCGCCCCGACATTGACGCTCACCGGCAGGTGCAGCCCGGCCGCGCGCCAGAGTTCTATCTGCTTCAGGGCGGCGTCGATGACCCATTCTCCGACTTCGACCGCCAGCGGATGATCCTCGATTACCGGCAGGAATACCGCCGGCGGCAACAGGCCTCTTTCCGGATGCTGCCAGCGGATCAGCGCTTCGGCGCCGACGACCGTCCCGGTGCGCATATTCACCTTGGGCTGGTAGTGCAGCACGAATTCGCGCTCGCTCAGGGCAAGGCGGATGCGTTCCAGACTTTCATGCCGCCCGCGGACGCTGCGGTCCTGGTCTGCGTCGAAAACGTGGTAGCGGTTCTTTCCGGCGAGCTTGGCCTGGTACATGGCCTGGTCGGCCTGGCGCAGCAATTGATCCGCATCCACATCATCGGCCTGCGGGTAGAAAGTCACCCCCAGGCTGACCGACACGTGCAGTATGAGGTCGCCGGCAAATACCGGCTCGGAAGCGGCGCCAAGCAGGCGCTTCAGTATCGGCTCGCTCGCCCGGATGTCGGCCAGATCGAGCATCACGGCGACGAACTCGTCGCCGCCAAGCCGGGCGAGCGTGTCGCCTTCGCGCAGGACATGCTTCATGCGCCCGGCTATGGCGATGAGCAGCTGGTCGCCGGCGTCATGCCCGTGGTTGTCGTTGATGGCTTTGAAGCCGTCGAGGTCCAGATAGGCCACCACCAGGGGTTTTTCCCGTCGTTGAACCTGGGCCATGGCTTGGTGCAGGCGGTCGGCCAACAGCACGCGGTTCGGCAGGGTTGTCAGGGCGTCGTAGTGCGCGATGTGCTCGAGTTGCTGCTCATGCTCCTTGATCGACGTGATGTCGGAGAACAGCGCCACGTAATGCCGGGTTTTTCCCTGGCCGTCGCGTACCGCGCTGATGGTGAGCATCTCGGCGTACACCTCTCCGGACTTGCGCCGGTTCCAGATTTCGCCTAGCCAATGCCCTTTCTCGACCAGATCGCGCCACATGGCGGCGTAGAACTCTTTTCCCTGCCGGCCGGACTGGAGCAGGCGCGGATTTTTCCCGACGATCTCCTCCCGGCCATAGCCGGTGATGCGGCTGAAAGCATCGTTGACCTCGATGAAATTGCCAGCGGCGTCGGTGATTGCGATGGCTTCGCGGGCATGGGTGAAGACGCTGGCCGCGAGCTGGATCTTTTCTTCTGCCCGCTTGCGCTCGGTGATGTCGATGTAGATCGAAACAAAGCCGCCATTCGGCAGGGGCGTGCCGTGAATCTCCAACGCTTTTCCGTCGGGACGCGCGCGCACCATCCTGTGCGGCTCGAATTTGCGCGCGCGGGCGACGATGCCGGCGATCTGCTCCTCCGAATAGTCCGGGCCGTATTCGCCGCGCCCCGCGTTGTAGCGAATCAGGTCTTCGAAATTTAGGTTCGGCTTTTGCATCAACGAATCGGGAAAATCCAGCAACCGCTTAAACTGCTCGTTGTATTCAACCAGGCGCAGATCGGCGTCGAACAGGGAAATGCCGCCGGGAAAATTTGCGATGATGGCGGAGAGCGTGCTGTTTTGCCGCAGCAGCCTCTGCTCGCTGAGCTTGCGCTCGGTGATGTCGCGTATGGCAAGATGCACGGCGGGTGCGCCCTGGTAGACGATCGATGTGCCCTTGGTTTCCGCCTCGATGATCGTTCCGTCCAGCCGCAGCAGCTTGCGCTCCAGCATAGGCAGGTTGGCGCCATGAGCAACGACGATTTTCAGCCGCTCCAGCCAGCTTTGGCGGAAGTCCGGGTGAACCAGGTCGAGCATGGGTTTGTCGATCAGGTCTTGCGCAGAACCTGCGCCAAACATCGTGATTGCAGCCGGATTGACGTAGACGATTTTTCCATCGCGGTGAACGACGATCGGTTCCGGCGACCACTCGACCATGGTACGGTAGCGCTCCTCGCTCTCCTGCACCACCGCCTGCGCCTGCCGCAGATCCGCTATTTGTATCGATGCTGGGCGCAGCAGAAAGCGGTAAAGGACGGGAAAGATCAGGATCAGCAGCAGGATCGAATCGAGCAGATTCTCGTAAAGAGCGGGCAGCTGCGGCAGCGATTCGAGCAGCAGCATGACCAGCATCTCGCCGAGAAAAACGGTAACGACCAGAATCCAGAACAGCCGACTGGTCGAATTTACGGCACCGGATGGCTGTGCGTCATTCAAGGTGTCACCTGCGTGCCTCGCATATCTGCCCACATTGTCCTACGCTACCAGCGCAATGCAGTTCCTAATGTCCTGAACAAAAGCAGGAATGCGGTTCAATTCCGGAAAATGCTCGGGAGCGCTCTGGCGCCCCCGGCGGCAGGGCGCGCGGCTGCAGACCCGTGGCGCGCGAGGCGCTTTCGGCCGGCTACCGACGCGCCTGAGGGCGTCAGCCGGTAATGCCGATCTGCCAGGGCACGAACTCGTGGTCACCCAGGCCGAAAAGTTCGCTTTTGGTCTTCTCCCCCGAGGCGGTGCGCAAGATAAGCCGGAAAATCTGTTCGCCCATTTCCTCCATGCTCGCGCTGCCATCGAGGATCTGGCCGCAATTAATGTCCATGTCCTCTTCCAGCCTGCGGTACATCGGCGTGTTGGTGGCAAGTTTGATCGACGGCGAAGGCTTGCAGCCGAACGCCGAGCCGCGCCCGGTGGTGAAACACACGACGTTGGCGCCGCCGGCGATCTGCCCGGTGGCGGATACCGGGTCGTAGCCCGGCGTATCCATGAACACAAAACCCTTTTGCCGGACCGGTTCGGCGTACTTGTACACTTCCATCAGCGGGCCGGTACCGCCTTTCATCGCCGAGCCCAGCGACTTTTCGAGAATATTCGCGAGTCCCCCGGCCTGGTTGCCGGGGCTCACCACGCCGTTGATCTGCACGTCGCGGCCGAGCGCGTACTGGTCCTTCCACCAGCGGATGCGCGCAATGAGCTTTTCGCCGACCTCGCGCGAAACCGCGCGCCGCGTGAGCGTGTGCTCAACGCCGTAAATTTCGGGTGTCTCCGACAGGATCGCGGTACCGCCGTGGCGCACCAGAATATCCATCGCCGCGCCCAGCGCCGGATTGGCGGTGATCGAGGAAAAGCTGTCCGACCCGCCGCACTGCAGCCCGACGGTGATATGGCTAGCCGGGACTGGCACGCGGGTGACGCGGTTCGCCTCCGGCAGCAGTTCCTTCACCGCGGCCACGCCGGCCGCTATGGTCTGGCGCGTGCCGCCCGTGTCCTGCATGACGAAGGTGCGAAGCTTGGTGCCGCTCGCGAGTTTCTCGCTCTGGAACAGGGTGTTGATCTGGTTGCGCTCGCAGCCCAGCCCCACCACCAGCACCGCCGCCAGATTCGCATGGCGAATGTAACCCGCGAGGGTGCGCCGCAGCAGGTCCATCGGTTCTCCCGACAGTTCCATGCCGCAGCCGCTCGAATGCGTGAATGCGGCGACGCCGTCGATATTGGGAAACTCGGCCAACCGCTCCGGAGTGAACCACTCGGCGATGCGGTGCGACACCGTGGCCGAGCAATTCACCGTCGACACGATGCCGATGTAGTTCCGCGTCGCCGCGCGCCCGTCCTCCCGAACTATGCCCATGAAGCTGGCGCGTTCCGGCTCAGGCACCATGTCCACCGGCTTGTAGTCTCGGGCATGGGCGTAGTCGCGGTCGAACTCGCGGAATTCCATGTTGTGCCCGTGCATCAGCGTTCCGGGCTGTATGTCCGCCGCCGCAAAGCCGATGATGGTGTTGTACTTGAGCACCGGCTCGCCTTTGCGCAGCGCGCGCGCAGCCACCTTGTGCCCTGCCGGAATGCGGTTGAGGCAGGTGATGTTTTCCTCAGGCAGGACGCTGCCCTGCGCGAGGTCTGCGCGCGCGACCAGCACGCTGTCGTTCGGGTGCAGGCGGATCGCCGCCGCGGCAAGATTCTTCATGGCAGGGTCGTTCTTCATGCGTTTCGTTCCTCAATGCCGGTTATTGACCTGAATCGAATCCTAGCAAACTCTGGCGCGTTCGGCCGCCGTGAATTTAACTCAATTTCATGCAAAAGCGGCGCCGACGGCCGTCCGGCCCGGGCTCTTTTGGGCATTCACACCGCTTGCAGTAGCAACCTGAGGCTCGATGGATTAGACTGTCCCACTATTGATCCAGGCTCATCATGGCCCGGGGCAATATTCGACGACTTTCTAATCAGGAGATTTTTGTGGCTACTGGCACAGTGAAATGGTTCAACGCAAGCAAGGGTTTCGGATTTATCCAGGCAGATGACGGCTCGAAGGACGTGTTCGTGCATATCTCGGCAGTGGAGAAAGCCGGCCTGTCCACTTTGAACGAAAATCAAAAAATTCAGTATGAGTTGCAGAAAGGCCAGGACGGCAAGACCTCCGCCGGCGACCTGAAGGCGATCTAACCTTCCTTCGGGGATCTGCAATCCCCGAAGCATCCAAACCAGCAAAGTTCACTGCCGCTTGCGCGGCACCCTGCCTCAGGCGATCGATGCGGCTGGTTCCCGTTTGGCCTGGAATCCGAGTTCCGCTGACAATTCCACCGCGGCGTCGCGCACGTATTTGGACTTCTCCTGCAGGGCCTGCAGCGAAAGCCGCCACATCGGGCCGGACATGCCGATGGCACCGGTAACCCGTCCGGTGAAGTCGCGCACCGGAACCGCCACGCATCGCGCCTCGGAGTCGAATTCGCCGTCGTCGAAAGCCAGGCCTTTGCGCCGCACTTCATCGAGTTCGCGCAGCAATGCGTCGCGCTCGGTGATGGTCTTGGCCGTGAACGGGTGCAACTCGCAGGTTTCCAGATAGCGCTCCAACTGGGACGGGGCAAGCGCGGCCAGCAGAACCTTGCCCAGCGCCGTGGCGTGCGCCGGGCGAACCGCTCCGGTGCGATCGACCATCTGGAATATCCCGGTGCCGGCGGTCTTGGCCACCACCACGACCTGCTCTCCGGAGCGGATCGCAAAATGGCTGTACTCACCGGTATCGCGCGTCAGTTTCTCGAGCACGGGCGTGGCCACGCTGACGAGTTCAATCTCGTCCATCGCGCCTGCCGCGAGGGTGAACATGCGCCGTCCGATGCGGTACTTGCGTGTGTCCGCGAGCTGGCTCACGTAACCGAGCTGAACCATGGTCTTTACCAGGTGAAACGTGGTGCTGTTGTGCAAGTTCACGCGCTTGCTCAGTTCCGCCAGTCCGATGCCTTCGCGATTGCGCGCGATTTCCTCGGCGATCGCGAACGCGCGCGCGATCGACTGCACGCCGCCGCGCTCCTTGCCGGGGTCGCGGGCTTTCTCCTCCGGCGGCGGTGACTTGGTGCGCGCGGTTTTCTTTTTCATTGGCTCACTCCGGTTACAGGTTGAACAGGACCAGCCGCTCGTCGTTCATGTCGCGCATGGCGCGCCGCACCTCTTTCGGCGGCAACCGCGGGCTTCGCGCCATAGTCTGACAGGGTGGCCTCGACGGCTCTTGGTTGATCTGCAACAACGCGCACCACGCATTTGCGCCCCCGCATCTACACTGCTACCTTGACCGCGGTTTGGCGAAATTATACCCCAACACCTCACTGATACCGGCAATATGAGGTGCCATTTGTCATGGTGAAATTTTAGCCCAACCCGATTAAAATAGCTCCGGCGACGCCCGATCCAGGACTTTTCACTAGGCATTTTCCATGACTCCTTCCCAATGACGGCCACAAAACCCGACGTACTGGTCATCGGGGGCGGCAACGCCGCGCTGTGCGCAGCCCTGACTGCGCGCGAAGCAGGCGCCAGCGTACTGCTGCTCGAATCGGCGCCGCACGAATGGCGCGGCGGCAATTCGCAGCACACGCGCAACCTGCGCTGCATGCACGATGCGCCGCAGGACGTGCTCACGGAAGCCTATCCGGAAGAGGAGTATTGGCAGGACCTTAAGAAAGTGACCGGCGGCGTCACCGACGAAGCGCTGGCACGGCTGGTGATCCGCGATTCGTCCCACTGCCGCGACTGGATGCGCCGGCACGGCGTTCATTTCCAGCCTTCGCTCACCGGCACCTTGCACCTGTCGCGGACCAACGCCTTCTTCATGGGCGGCGGCAAAGCCCTGGTCAACGCCTACTACCGCAGCGCCGAACAGCTCGGCGTGCAGATCCGCTACCAGGCCCCGGTGGACCGGCTGGAACTGCAGGACGGCCATTTCGTCGCCGCGCGCATCGGCGACGAGCGCATCGAGGCCAAGGCCTGCGTCGTGGCCAGCGGCGGGTTCGAGTCGAACATCGCCTGGATGCGCGAGGCCTGGGGCCAGATCAACGGCGAATGGGTGGTCGACAATTTTCTCATCCGCGGCACGCGCTACAACATGGGAGTGCTGCTGAAATTCCTGATAGCAAACGGCGCCGACGCCATCGGCGATCCGACCCAATCGCACTGCGTCGCCATCGACGCACGTGCGCCGCTGTACGACGGCGGCATCTGCACCCGCGTGGACTCCGTCTCCCTCGGCGTCGTGGTGAACAGGCAGGCGCTGCGCTTCTACGACGAAGGCGAGGACTTCTGGCCCAAGCGCTACGCGATCTGGGGCCGGCTGATCACTTACCAACCGGGGCAGATCGCCTATTCGGTGATCGACGCCAAGGCGATCGGGCGCTTCATGCCGCCGGTGTTCCCGCCCCATGAAGCGCAATCGCTGCCGGAACTCGCGCGCCAGCTGGGACTCGATGCATCGAC
>Ga0194060_10001725_pt1 | contig 15636 bp, 15 predicted proteins | sample SepL225m_MetaG_FD_163427 | JGI IMG/M metagenome (GOLD analysis project Ga0194060, IMG submission 163427) | Anoxic zone freshwater microbial communities from boreal shield lake in IISD Experimental Lakes Area, Ontario, Canada - Sep2016-L222-5m | ecosystem: Environmental > Aquatic > Freshwater >...
ACTCTCCCTTGAAGACGTCAGAGCACTACTTTTAGCCGATTTTCCGGGGGGAGGCAAGCTTTTTCGATGTAACTGATTGAGATGTAGAAGGATTTAGGAAATTATGAGCTGAAGTTTTGACATTACGCAATTATTACAAAGGAGACTACACATGGCAGAAGCAAAAAAAGGCGACACCGTTTTGGTACATTACACCGGTAAACTGCCGGACGGAACCGTATTCGATACATCAACAGAACGCCATCCACTGAAGTTCACGATTGGTAACGGGCAGGTGATTGAAGGGTTCGAACAGGCGATCATCGGAATGAGCCCCGGAGATTCAAAAACCACCCACATCCCCCCGGATTTGGCCTATGGCGAACACCGGAAAGACCTCATTATCACCTTCAGCCGAAGCCAACTGCCTGAGGGTATGGACCCCAAGGTGGGACAGCGCCTTGAACTCACGCAAGAGAACAATCAAACCGCGCTCGTTACCATCGTCGGCATCACCGATTCCGACCTGATGCTAGATGCCAATCATCCCCTTGCCGGAAAAGTGCTGACTTTTGACCTGCAGCTTGGTGTGATTGAAGAATCCTAAAAGCATTTGCCGCAGATAAAAAGATAAAACTAAAACACCGCCCCGAAGATGATCGGAGCGGTGTAGAATATGTATGATGAGAACACGGAAGGTGCTGCGCTAGGTGGCGATCAGCTTTCTGACATAGAGTTGCTGCACGATCGAAAGCACATTGCTCAGGGTTATATAGAGCAGCAGTCCGGCAGGCAGCCAGGCGAACATAAAGATAAAGGCGATATTCATGAACGTCATTATCTTCTGCTGTTGAGGATCGACAGTGGTTGAGGTCATCTTCATGGTAAAGATCATGCTGACACCCATCAGCACCGGCAAAATATAGAACGGGTCAAAGACCGAAAGATCCTTGATCCAAAACGAAATGAACGGCGACTGGCGCAACTCGATGGACACGGACAACACGTTGTACAGGGCAACAAAGAATGGCAATTGCAGCAGCATGGGTAAACAGCCGCCAAGCGGGTTCACTTTGTGGTCCTTGTACAGTTTCATTATCTCCTGATTCATGCGCGACGGATCTTTTTTGAACTTCTCCCGGAGTTCGGTCATCTGAGGTTGAAGCTTCTTCATTTCCTCCATGGATGTGGCGCTCTTGAGCGAGGGATAAAACAGGAGTAGCCGCACCACGATGGTGAGTAAAATAATCGCAATGCCGTAATTCCTCGATATCACATAGAACTGCTGCATGAGCCAGAACATGGGCTTCGCCAGAATGCCGAACCAGCCATAATCGATCATCCGCTCCAGGCCATGGCCCTGTGCCTGCAGAAGCGAAGAACTCTTGGGGCCGGCATAGAGTGTGTACTTCCGTTCGTCAATCTTGTCTTTGACCGTAAGCCGTGTATCGAGCAGGTCGCCCGTTTCCTTCGGCTCCGTCTTCCTCGTGGAGGTGATCACCCCTGGGCTGTTGATAAGCAGCGCTGCGGTAAAATACTTGTCTTCCTGCCCGAACCACTCGATGACTCCTGCGTGTTGCACTTCACCCTTGATCGAGTCGAGCTTTTCCGTGACCAATCCGCCATCAAGCATTGCCACAACACCGACCCGGCCGCTCGCGTCATCGCTTGTTTTGTCGGCGAGCCCGAAGTCCGTACCAAGAGCAAGCGTGTAACCGTCGATGCCCAGCGTGCGAATCTCCATATCAACCTTATATTCATTATAGTAAAAGGTCAAACGCTTCTCGATCGAGATGCCTCCGGGCCCGGTGTAGGTAAGCACCACGACCCGAGACGGAGTGTTTTTGTCGAGCACGATCCTTTCCACACTGGAACGGTAGGCTACCTGCGCAACGCCGGCGAGCGCCTTGTCAAGGGGCACCAGGGTTAAGGGCGCGGAGAACTCGCCTGAAGCGATATTCTCATGGGCGGATATGAGTTGAACCCGGCCCAGTTCTTTCCGTGGCTTTTTTTCCACCTTGGCAGTGCCCGTCAACTTTTTATACAAGACGCCAAGGCCCATCTGTGTCTTATCGCCCTCCTGATATTGTTTCAGCTCCCAGCTTTTTATCACACCGCCGGCAGTATTCAGGACAACCGTTACAAAATCGGTTTCGATAACAATATCTTTGCCCACTGACGCCGGAATAATAGCTCCGGCAGGGACACCGGACCGGGGGCGAGAGGATGTCTGTTTTGAAGGCTCCGCCTGTTGCGTTGCCGTGGCCAGGGAGGTTATCGGGCCAACAGGTTTCTCCGGAGGCTGCGGCGCAAAAAACCGCGCATAGGCCAGAAAGACAAGGAGCGATAATGATAGGGCGATAATGAATCTTCGTGTTTCCATGGATCCTCCAAAAATTATCGTACCGGGTCGTATCCGCCAGGATGAAAAGGATGGCATTTCGCAATACGAACAATCGTCAGCCACAGTGCCGTCATGGTACTCTTGGTTCGAAAAGCTTCGAGCGCGTACTCGGAACAGGTCGGGACAAACCTGCAGGTTGGTGGAAGGGCGGGCGATATATAGCGCCGGTAAACGCGAATATTGAAAAGAACAAATCGTTTCATCTATCCACACCCCCCGTGTTTGTCTTTCGAAGGGCTGTTTTTTGAAGCAGCGACCCCACGGTTTTTAGTATGTGCTCATGATCCGCCATGATGAGCGCTTGCCTGGCCACGAACACGAAATCGTATCCGATGGCCTGTCCCTGGAGCGCCCGTGAAATGCAATCCCTTATCTGCCGCCTCAGCCTATTTCTTTTTACCGCATTCAGCAGTTTCTTGCTGACCGCGATCCCCACCCTGAAGTTTCCTGTTTCATTCGGTACGTAAAACAGAGAAAGACCGTCAACCGACAGTCTTTTTCCCTTCATGGTAGCAACAAACTCTGCGTTTTTTCGCAACCGCTCGCTCTTACGATATGCGTACGGCATCGGACACATCCTGCCGGAATCGTGTTAGACTGCTAGACGCTTGCGTCCCTTTGCCCTGCGGCGGTTGATCACGTTCCTGCCCGTGGCGGTGCTCATGCGCTTCCTGAAACCCTGTGACCGCTTCTGTTTGAGATTGCTTTTTTGTGCTGTTGTTTCAGACATCGTCCGGCTCCTTCTGTTTGTGATGAATAGGCGCGTATTATAAGCGAAACCGGAAAGATGTCAAGCAAAAAACTTTCCCCGGCCGGCCTCTCAGCGTATCAATGTTTACCGCCTCGAATCCACCAGTCACTCTTGTCACTAAACCACCACAGTGATGAGTCGGTATCAAGAATGGCCTTCGCAAGCTCCCGTGCTGAATCTGTTTGAAGCCGCTTGAGCGAGAATTCCAGCCATTCGTCTGCGTATTTATTCCCCAGATCTTTGTACTCTTTAAGCGCCAGTATCATTTCAAGTTGGTCCGCATCCCTTGCAAGTTTTGCCTCTTTCGTTGTTCCCTCTATAAACTCCACAATGAGTTCCTGTATTTCTTGGCCAAAGGGCAGCGTACGGGTAAGGTCTTCTACAGCCTGTTTTTCATTTGCCAGCACATATTTTTTATTCACATAGTTGAGGTCGCCTGTTCGCGCCTCCGGCAAATCATGGAACAGGCACATCTTTATCATCCGATCTACGTTCACATCCCTGGCGATTCTGCCGAGAGCATATCCTATACAGGTGGTTCTAAAAATATGTTCCGCCACCGACTCTGCACCTGTTCCAAGAAACTGAAATCCGCTTCGCGGCGTCCTTTTCAGCATTCCTGCTTCGAATAGAAAATTAGCAATGTTCTTCATGAATTTCTTTTAAACCTCGAACGAGCAACCCGATAAACAACGGCGCCTGCGTGGTGCTCCTTTCACGGTCTGAATGCGTGGGCCATCATAATACTGTTATTGCGCAGCCATTAAATTCAACTGTCTGACCTGCGCGAATTTTGCACCGTCTTCTCAATTCAACTTTGGTATCAACCGTGACCAGACCTTCTGAAATCACTGTTTTTACTCTTCCGCCACTATCACACAACCCCATGACCTTGAGCAAGTTGTTCAATTCTATAAATTCTTTACCGGCCAGCATAAACTCGTTCGGCATTCTTCCCCTCATTGCTAACCAAAGTTATTTAATCAACAGAAACAGTACAGAAGAACTATTAAGAATCTATATATAATAAAATAGTAGTAGTAGTAGTAGGTGGTGTGGAAAGGTGCGTACATCTACAAAGATATTGAAAAAGAAAAAGAAAAAAAGCGAAACAACACAACGCTTACTCTGTGGATGCAATGTGTTTCAAGTGTTGAAAACGGACACGATTTGGTTTTACACAGGTTGCATCGGCGTTATGCACAAGGAAAGGTTAATATCTTATCCGGGTGGCCAGGAGAAGCGGCGGCCAGAAAGAATATGGAGATGAAGATGCAATACCGTCTGACCGGCACCAATGCCATTGTTAATCACCGCACGATATCCATTTGCCGCAAGGTCCTTGTCTGCGGCGATTTTTTTTGCAACAAGATAAAGATGCCCCACAAGTTCACGGTCTCCTTCCGTCATGTTCTGTATATCAGAAATATGTTTATTGGGAACAATCAGGATGTGAACCGGGGCCTGCGGATTGGCATCTTCAAAGGCGGTTACAAACTGGTCTTCATACACGACGTTAGAGGGTATTTTTTTTGAGACAATTTTGCAAAAAATGCAGTCAACGCTCATCTCTCACCGTCTTTCTCAGAGAAGCTCCTAAAGAAGCAACTTTGCTCTCCGGTGTGGCACGCAGGGCCGGTTTGTTCAACGGAGACAAGAAGTGTGTCTTTATCACAGTCGTAGAAGATGTCCTTGACCCGCTGGGTGTGGCCTGACGTTTCGCCCTTTTGCCAGAATGTCCTGCGCGATCTGCTCCAAAACCAGGTGAACCTCGTTTCAACGGTCTTGATCAAAGACTCGGCATTCATGTACGCAACCATAAGGACCTGATGGGTCTGCCAGTCTTGGACAACGGCAGGGATAAGTCCTTTTTCATCATATTTCAAGCCTGAAGGTATCTGCATAGTGCTTGTTTGTAGCATATAATAAAAAAAAAGTCCAGAGCGCGGAGAATGGAACGGGAGGAAAAGATAAATAAAAACCGGCGCCACAGTGAGCGCCGGTTCGTCGATTCTTTGCGAGGTGTGAACGCCGCTAAATGAAAAGGTTAACCTGGGAATCAGCAGCAATGTCCATCCACGTGGCTGCACCCCCGAACTCAACCCCGTCAATGATATCGGACTGCTTCACGCCCATTACATCCATGGTCATCTGACATGCGATGAGTTTAACCCCAGATTCTTTGGCGAGTTCGAGCAATTGGCCAATGGAAGCGACACCATGTTTTTTAAACATTTGCTTCATCATGACGGTTGCCATGGCCTCCATGCCCGGCAGGACCGCAACGAGGGACGGGATTGGTACGGGCATCGGCATGGCGGGATTCCCCAGGGGGGAAATCTTCAGCGCGTCTGCATTGCCTTTTTTGATCAATTCAAGGCCGTAGAATGTAAAAAAAATCGTTACGTCCATATCCATGGCTGCGCCCGTAGTAGCGAGGATCAGCGGTGGATACGCCATGTCTAATGAACCCTTTGAAGCAATGATGGTCATTTTTTTGTTTGCCATGCGAACTTTCTCCTTAAGCGGTTTTCTTAATATAGAACACGAAGGTTCCCGAACCTTCTTCAATATTCAGAATCTCATTGCCGGTTCTTTTGGCCCACGAACCCATATCGTTTTTTGACCCTGCGTCTGTCGTTTCTACCTTTAAAACCTGGCCTTTTGCGAGAGCTTCCACTGCCTTTTTTGTTTTGAGAATGGGCAGGGGGCAACTCATTCCCTTGCAATCCAGAGTCTGGTCCGCTTTAAAGTTTTCAGCCATTTTTATCCTCCTGTGCGTTTTTTTTATCCCGAATTTTGTCTGATAGACAATCAATCCTGTCTAAGCATCGGTTTTACAATACCGCAGTGATAGTTGCTTAGTCAAGCAATTTTTAATGTATCAACCTGAAAAAAGCATTAAGACCCGAAAGAAGCGGATAAAATCTACGGCATTTATTTTTCTTTTAGTGAACCACGCATGAGCCAATAATCCTTAATACGCCCTGTCCGTAAAAAGGTGCGGGTTCTTTAACTATTGATGCAACGAGTTGCGTGCGCTCCTAGTTTTGTGTCGAAAAATACCTTGCCAGAACAGGTGGCATCTGCTATAGTCGGCCATCGCGTGAAACTTGTCAACGATCGTATAAAAAACGCAAACTGTGCGCTTTCATCTGCTTCCCCGGGATGCAATAACTCCAGCAAAACGAGCAAACAAAAAGCGGACGATATACCTCCTAACACAGTCGCAACGTCAAGATAAAATAAAGGAAAACAGGCTATCAACACATGTGGATAAGCATGTTTGTAACCGGGGCTGTTTTTTGGGGTTTTTATGGATCAAAGCAGAGTTTGGGAAGAGATACAGTTGCTGATAGAAAACCGAATGACTAAGCAGGGTTACGACACCTGGTTCAGTCAGTCCAAGCTTGTTTCTCTGGATGGCAACAGAATGCAGATAGAGATGCCGAGCAAATTTCATCGCGATTGGATTAAGGAGCATCACTGGACCACGCTCACGGATGTGATCAGAGAGGTAACCAAGCGGGAAGACATGGAGATCGACTTCTATGTTCAGCCCCAGCAGCCGCAGAAGAAGAAACCGGCCCGACTGCCTAAGGAAGAAAAAGGAGAACCACGTGAAGAGCGGATAGGCCACTTCGAAAAAAAATATATTTTCAACACTTTTGTTGTCGGGCCCAGTAACCAATTTGCGCATGCCGCATCCAAGGCGGTGTCGGATGCACCAGGTCGGTCTTATAACCCGCTTTTTATCTACAGTGGTGTCGGATTAGGCAAGACCCACCTCGTAAATGCCATCGGCCATCACATTCAGAGCAAGTCTCCGCGTACTCGTGTGGCCTACCTGTCGTCAGAACAATTCACGAATGAACTGATCAACCGCATCACCCACCAGCGGATGGAGGAGTTTCGCCAGAAGTACCGGAACATCGATGTGCTCTTGATAGACGACATCCAGTTCATTGCCAACAAGGAACGGACCCAGGAAGAGTTTTTTCACACGTTTAATGCACTCTATGAAGCGCAGAAACAAATTGTGCTGACGAGCGACCGTCAACCAAAGGAAATTCCTGACATCGAGGAGCGCCTTCGCTCACGATTCGAGTGCGGCCTGATCGCTGACATTCAGGCGCCGGACCTCGAAACGCGGATTGCCATTGTCAAGAAAAAGGCGGAGATCTGGGCTATTCGCCTTCCTGATGATGTTGCTCTCTTCCTTGCTTCGACCATGAAGACCAACATTCGGGAGTTGGAGGGCGGGCTGGTCAAGCTTGGCGCTGTTTCGTCCCTGACTAATCGGGAGATAACCCAGGAGCTTGCTCGCGAAGAACTTCGGTATCTCATTGAAGCGCGTGAAAAAATAGTTACAAACGAGCTTGTTCAGAAAATTGTGGCCGAGTCCTTTGGAGTCAAAATTTCAGACCTGAAATCAAAAAGGCGCACAAAAGCAGTCGTGCTGCCGCGACAGGTCGGCATGTACCTTTGTCGAACATTGGTAGGCACGTCGCTGCCCGAGACCGGAAATGTTTTCGGCGGAAAGGACCACAGTACGGTTATTCATGCCATAAAAGTTATCGAAGGAAAAAAGGAAAAAGACCCGGAACTGAAGGCCCGAATCGAGGCGCTCATTAAGCAGTTAAAATCTTGAAATATGAAGATAAAACAGGAAAATATTGTATTGCTATTTAAGCGGTTTTCTGATAATATTTGCACACATTGTGGGAGGCTCCTTTAAATGAAACTGACCATAAAAAAAGAAGCATTACTGAAGGGGTTGCAAAGGATTCAGGGCGTCGTAGAAAGAAAAAATACCATGCCAATCCTGTCGAACATGTTGCTTACGGCGGAAAATGGCGGTGTGGAGATTGTGGCTACAGACCTTGAAATCGGATTGCGCGGCCGTTATGCGGCAGAGGTTGAAATCCCCGGGGGCGTTACCGTATCGGCTAAAAAGGTTTACGAAATCGTGCGGGAGCTTCCGGCCGAAGATATACAGATCAGTGTTGACGAGGGCAGCTGGGTAAAGATCGTATCGGGGCACTCGCAGTTCAAGCTTGTCGGGCTTCCGAAAGACGAGTTTCCGGCGTTGCCTGACGTAGCGGAAGAAGGCATGATCGCCATCGACGGCGAGACCCTGCGGGACATGATCAAAAAAACGCTCTACTCGGTGGGCGAAAACGACGCACGGTATGTGCTCAATGGTTTGTTTGTGCACATGACAGAGGCCAAGAACGGCCTGAACATCCGCATGGTCGGCACCGACGGCCACCGCCTGTCAATGATCGACCGTGTGGTGGACGCGAAGCATAAAGAAGAAAGCATGATCATCCCGAAGAAGGCGATGCAGGAGCTCCGGCGGCTTTTGGAAGAGGGGTCCGCTAACACGGAACTCCGGCTCGGGTTCAGCAAAAATCACGCTCTGTTCAAGCGGGATGGGCTGGTCATGGTTTCGAAGCTCATTGACGGCAACTATCCTAACTACCAGCAGGTGCTTCCTGCGCACAACACGAAAAAGATCATCGTTGCCAAGGACGAGTTCATGCACGCCGTTAAACGCGTGTCGATCCTGTCCAAGGAAAAAACCAACGCGGTCAAGGTGCAGCTCGAAAAGAATCGCCTCGTTCTCTCAACGAGCAATCCGGAAGTAGGTGAAGCGAGTGAAGAGCTTGCAATATCATACTCGGGCGAGGATCTCGCCATCGGATTCAATTCGCGCTATCTCATGGATGTGCTCACCGCCATGGACAGACAGAATATTTCGCTAGAGCTTAACGATTCTCTCAGCCCCTGTCTGATCAAGGAAGAAGGCGACGAGAATTACAAGTGCGTTGTCATGCCCATGCGTGTGTAGAATCCGTCATTCATCATGAGCACGAAAATACGGGACAACCGTAAAGGGCCAGAGGCAGGGCAAGACAGTGTAAAAGCAGAGCGATGGAATAAAAGTTAAGCCGTGTTTGGATGCGTTCCGTGAGGGATTTCCGCACTATCGGGCAATCCCTCTTTTTGCGAGGAGTCGATGGAGTATACTGCAGACAGCATAAAAGTGCTTGAAGGCCTCGAAGCGGTGCGCAAGCGGCCAGCCATGTACATCGGCAATACCGCGAGCGTCGGGCTGCATCATCTTGTCTACGAGATCGTGGATAACAGCGTGGATGAGGCCATGGCCGGCTGTTGCAGGAACATCGATGTTATCATCCATATTGACAACAGCGTTACGGTGATCGATGACGGCCGCGGCATACCCACCGCAATGCACAGCATCCAGAAACGTTCCGCCGCCGAGGTGGCTCTGACCGTGCTCCATGCCGGCGGCAAGTTCGACAGTGATGTGTACAAGGTCTCGGGGGGCCTCCATGGTGTGGGCGTATCCGTCGTGAACGCGCTGTCCGAGTGGTTGGAGTTGGAGATAAAGCAGAACAGCACGGTGTTTCAGCAGCGGTATGAACGCGGCAACCCACAGGCGCCGCTCGCGGTTACCGGCACGACCACGACCACGGGTACCAAGATCACGTTTAAACCGGATTTTCAGATCTTCGAGGACCGGGAGTACAGTTATGATATTCTCTCTCAGCGTCTACGTGAGCTTGCTTTCCTGAACCGGGGGCTCAGGATATCAATTCAAGACGAACGTGCCAGCAAGAAGCAAGTTTTCTTCTACGAAGGCGGCATCGGTTCTTTCATCGAGTATTTAAACAAGAACAAAAACCCGCTCCATCCAGCGCCGATATATCTTTTTAAAGAACGCGAAGGGATATTTGTTGAGATTGCCCTGCAGTACAACGATAGCTATGTGGAGCAGGTTTTTTCATTTGCTAATAATATCAACACACAGGAAGGTGGCATGCACCTTGTCGGCTTCAAGGCCGCCCTTACCCGGACCGTGAACAGTTATGCCTTGGCGAGCGGGCAGCTCAAGAGTGGGGATGAGGCGCTGTCGGGAGAGGATGTGCGCGAGGGGCTTACGGCGGTGGTGAGTGTGCGGCTGCCGAATCCCCAGTTCGAAGGCCAGACCAAGACCAAACTCGGCAACAGCGAGGTCAAGGGCATCGTCGAGGCCATGCTGAACGAGTCCCTCGGATCCTATCTTGAAGAGAACCCGACTGTCGCACGTAAAGTGGCGGAAAAGGGCATGAACGCAACCAGAGCGAGAGAGGCCGCCAGAAAAGCCCGGGAACTCACGCGACGCAAGGGCGTGCTCGACTCCATGTCGTTGCCGGGCAAGCTTGCGGACTGCCAGGAAAAAGATCCGGCCCTGTCGGAGCTCTTCATTGTCGAGGGAGATTCGGCCGGCGGTTCTGCCAAACAGGGCAGGGACAGGAAGAACCAGGCCATACTGCCGCTCAAGGGCAAGATCCTGAACGTAGAAAAAGCGCGGTTCGACAAGATGCTGTCGAGCGATGAGATCCGGGTGCTGATTACCGCTCTGGGAGCGGGTATCGGGTCGGAAGAATTCAACATCGCCAAGCTTCGCTACCATAAAATTGTGATCATGACCGATGCCGACGTGGACGGCGCTCATATCCGCACGTTGTTATTGACGTTCTTTTATCGCCAGATGCCTCAGATCATTGAGCGGGGCTATCTCTATATTGCTCAGCCACCGCTTTTTAAGGTGAAGCGCGGCAAGACAGAGCGTTATATCAAGGACGATTCGCGTATGGAGGATTTCCTCCTCGATCTTGCGGCAGAGGACATTGAGCTTTTTGCTCCGGAGCAGGACCGGTGGCTTACCGGCGAGGGTTTGACCGCAACGCTCAAAAAGCTCGTGCAGTTCGAGCGGACCCTGGACAAATACCGCAGGAAGAGGCTCGATGTAATGGTCCTGCGGTCACTCCTGCTTGACAAAACGTTCACGAAAGCGGACCTCAAAGACGAGGGCAAGCTCAAGGCCCTTGCGCTGGCTGTTGAGGAATATCTTAAGCTGCTCCATCCCAAGACCAGGACCGAGTGGGCCATCGAGCGGGACGAAGAGCATCAGGCATTGCGGCTCAGATTCGACTCCAAATACGATGCCGCACATTCGAGCATCATCCTTGACGAGAACTTTGTGAATACCCCGGAGTTTCGGGAGCTGCAAAGCCTTTCGCCGGCGCTACTCGGGCTTGCAGGGCCGACATATACGGTTCGCGAAAAAGGCGAAGAAAAAAGTTTTAACGACACGGGAAAACTGGTTCACTATGTACTCGATCTCGGTAAAAAGGGCCTCTCGATCCAGCGGTACAAGGGCCTGGGCGAGATGAACCCGGACCAACTTTGGAAGACGACCATGGACCCCGAGAAGCGGACGTTTCTCCAGGTCACCATCGAGGACTCGGTCAAGGCTGATGAGATCTTCACTATCCTCATGGGCGATGCAGTAGAACCGCGGCGGGCATTTATCCAGCGACATGCGCTGGAAGTAAGAAACCTGGACGTTTGACCGTTGCGGATACCTGATTGCTAAATTAAAATGCAAGGCGTGGCCGTATCAGAGAGATTCTTTATATGGAACCTCAAGAGATAAAAACATCCATCAATATCGAGCAGGAGATGAAGACCTCTTATCTCGATTACTCCATGAGCGTGATCGTGGGCCGGGCGCTTCCCGATGTGCGCGACGGACTGAAGCCAGTGCATCGGCGCATCCTCTATGCGATGTTCCGCGAGGGGCTGCTGCATAACAAAAAATATTCCAAGAGCGCGGGTGTGGTCGGCGAGGTGTTGAAGAAATACCATCCCCACGGCGACAGCGCGGTATACGATACCATGGTCCGGATGGCCCAGGACTTCAACATGCGCTATCCGTTGGTGGACGGCCAGGGCAACTTCGGATCAGTGGACGGCGATCCGGCAGCCGCCTACCGCTACACCGAAGCCAGACTCACGAAATTGGCGGAAGAACTGCTGGCGGACATCGACAAAGAGACCGTTGATTTCGCACCCAACTTTGACGAAACCACGGTTGAACCATCAGTTTTGCCGACGCGGGTGCCGAACCTTCTGATCAATGGTTCCGCGGGCATTGCTGTAGGCATGGCGACCAACATACCGCCGCACAATCTCTCCGAGGTCGTGAACGGCCTGCTGATGTTGATCGACAATCCCGAGGTTACCATCCCTGAGCTCATGACCGCGATTAAGGGGCCTGATTTTCCGACTGCCGGTTTCATCCATGGCTATGAAGGGATCCGACAGGCATATTTGACCGGCCGAGGAATCATTCAGATGCGCGCTCGGGCAGTGATCGAGGAGGGCAAAGGGGACCGCGAGAGCATCATTATAACCGAACTTCCCTACCAGGTGAACAAAGCCCGCCTGCTTGAACGGATCGCCGAGCTCGTCCAGGAAAAGAAGATCACCGGCATTTCGGAAATACGTGACGAGTCAGACCGGGAAGGCATGAGGATCGCCATTGATCTGAAAAAAGGCGAGATCTCGGCCGTGATCCTGAACCAGCTTTTCAAACATACCGCCATGCAGTCGACCTTTGGTGTGATCATGCTTGCTCTGGTGAACAATCAGCCTCGTGTGCTGAATCTGCGCAAGCTACTGTCGAACTTTATCCAGCATCGCCGGGAAGTGGTGGTTAGAAGGACCAAGTACGATCTGAGAAAAGCGGAAGAGCGTGCACATATTCTGCTTGGCCTCAAGATCGCTCTTGACAACCTTGATGCGGTCATCGTTCTTATTAAAGCCTCGGCAAACCCGGAAGAGGCCAGGACAGGGTTGGTGCGCGAGTTCAAACTTTCGGAGATTCAGGCGCAGGCCATCCTTGAGATGCGGCTCCAGCGGCTCACGGGTTTGGAGCGAGATAAGATCATTGCCGAGTATGAAGATGTCCTCAAAGAGATTGCGCGCCTGAGCGAGATACTTGGCTCCGAAGCACTGGTAATGAAGATCATCCGCGATGAACTTCTGGTAATCAAGGAGGAATACGGCGATGTGCGCAGGACCGAGATCATCGCCCAGGCCTCGGAGATAGACATCGAGGACCTCATCAAGGACGAAGAGATGGTGATAACCATCTCGCACGCAGGCTATATCAAGCGCAATGCGCTCTCGACCTACCGTGCGCAGCATCGCGGCGGCAAAGGCAAGATGGGCATGGAGACCAAGGACACCGATTTTGTCGAACGGCTCTTCACGGCCACTACCCACAGCTACCTTCTCTTTTTCACGAACAAGGGAAGGGTGTATTGGCTCAAGGTGCACCAGATCCCTGAGGCCAGCAGGCAGGCAAAGGGCAAGGCGATCGTGAACCTGATCCAGATCAGCCAGGATGAGCGGGTAACTGCGGCGCTTCCGATCCGGGCATTTGAACCCGGCCATTTTATTTTAATGGCAACCAAAAACGGCATTATCAAGAAAACAGCTCTCGCATTATACAGTCATCCGCGGCCGTCTGGCATTATTGCGATCACCCTCGAAGCAGGCGATGAGCTCATATCCTCTGAGGTTACCGATGGAACGTGCGACTTGTTTCTTGGCACCAAAGACGGCCATTCCATCCGCTTCTCCGAGAAGGACGTGCGCGAGATTGGGCGCATGGGCAAGGGCGTGATCGGAATCCGCTTGCAGGGTGATAACAGCGTTGTCGGCATGGAGATCGTGCGCGACCATTCGACGATCCTGACCGTGACCGAGAGAGGCTATGGCAAACGGAGTACTCTTGAGGATTACCGCAGCCAGGGACGCGGCGGCAAGGGCATCTTTACGCTTAAGATTACCGAAAAGAACGGCAGGGTCATTGGCATGGCCCAGGTATCCGAAGAAGACGAGATTATACTGATTACAACGAACGGCAAAATCCTGCGCATCAGGGCCAAGGATATCTCTGTACAGGGCCGGAACACCCAGGGTGTGCGCCTCTTCGATATCGAAGAGGATGACAGGGTGGCAAGCTTTGCCATTGTGGCAGAGCGCGAGGAAGACAAAGGAACAGCTTTAAGCAAAGGTTCGTCCGTGCCGAATGCGCCAGACGGGCAGGTTGAGTAAGCCGCAGCCATGAGGAAGAAGCTAGCGATACTGGTCGTGCTCTGCCTGCTCTTGGCAGGGTGCGATGTTTTTAACAAAAGTGCACAGAACGAGTATGAAGCAGCAACGAAGCTCTGGAATGCCGGCGACTACCCTGCTGCGGTCAGGGCCTACATTGCACTGGCAAAAGAACATCCATACAGTTCCCGGGCCGATGATGCGCTTTACTCGGTGGGTGAGACGCAATTTCTTTACCTCGGTGAAACAGACAAAGCGCTGCAGACCCTGCGATTGTTGCTGAAGCGATACCCGAAACGTGATATGGCTCCGCAAGCGCAGTGGTATATCGCCCAGATATATGAACGGGGCTACAGTGATTATGGGCGTGCGATCGATGAGTATAGAAAGGCCGTAGAGTATACCAATCTAGAGGTGCGAGAGAAAAGCCTCTATAGTCTTGCCGATTGTCTATTCCGGGTTGGGAAACCCAATGACGCGCGAGAAGTATGGATGCGCCAGGTGGCAGAGTTTCCCTCGGGAGCACAAGTTAGGCTGGCATACTTCAGGCTCGGTACTACTGCATTTTCAAAGGGAGAACTTGATGAAGCCAGGATCTTTTACCGAAAAACTCTCGAACATAATGGGGACCGTGAACTTGTTGTGAAGGCGAAGTTTGCCCTCGCGGGATGTCTTGAAGCCGGGGATCAACTTGCGGACGCTCTCAAGCTGTATCGGGAAATCGAGCTGGTCTATCAGAATCCAGATGCGATCCAGATTAAAATAAAGGCGCTTGAAACAAGGATTCTAAAGAAAAGTTATTGACAACGTTCGAGGAGAATGATACCTTAAATGCTCGATTTAAAGTTCGTGCGTGAACATACAGATCAAGTTCTGGCAGCAATTCGCAGGCGGGGTGTAGAGCTCGATTTGACGGCATTCCTCGCGTTGGACGCTGAACTCCGCGCAGTGCAGCAGCAAGTTGAAGAACTGCGCCGCAGGAGAAATGAAGTCTCCGAGGCGATTGGACGTTTCAAGAAGGCAGGGCAACCTGCAGAAGATCGTGTTGTTGAGATGCGTACCGTCGGCGACACGATTGCCGTTCTTGAAAGCAAGAGCCGGGAAAAGGAAGATGCTCAGCGGAACATTCTGCTTACGACTCCCAACCTGCCGCACGTTTCTGTACCCGATGGTAAAGATGAAAACAGCAATGTCGAGATTAGAAAATGGTCGCCACAGGGTGGTGAGCCACCGGCATTCTTGTTTGATCCGAAGCCGCATTGGGACCTTGCCGAATATCTGGACATTATAGATTTTGAGCGGGCTACCAAGATCACCGGTGCACGCTTTGCTCTTTATAAAGGCATGGGGGCGCGGCTGGAGCGGGCACTGATTAGTTTCATGCTTGATCTGCATACCACCACGCATGGTTATTTGGAAGTTCTGCCGCCGTTCATGGTGAACGCTACGAGCATGACCGCAACGGGGCAGCTTCCGAAATTTGAGGAGGAACTGTTCCGGGTTGAGAATGGAGCGTATTATCTAA
>Ga0194060_10001729_pt1 | contig 15626 bp, 11 predicted proteins | sample SepL225m_MetaG_FD_163427 | JGI IMG/M metagenome (GOLD analysis project Ga0194060, IMG submission 163427) | Anoxic zone freshwater microbial communities from boreal shield lake in IISD Experimental Lakes Area, Ontario, Canada - Sep2016-L222-5m | ecosystem: Environmental > Aquatic > Freshwater >...
GTGGTGGTTGTGCTAGCGGCCGTTGTCGTGGTCGTGGTCACGGCAGCTGTCGTGCTCGTCGTCGCGGCCGTTGTCGATGATGTAGAGGAAGTCGATGTCGTGCTCGTCGTCGCGGCCGTTGTCGATGATGTAGAGGAAGTCGATGTCGTGGTGGTCGTTGTGGCGCTGGCGGTAATTTGGGCGGCCAGAGTTGTCACGGCCGGGTCGTTGATTGTCTTCCCTGCCAGTGAACTGGTGCCCCCAACAGCGCTGGTAATGCCGGTGTTGCCTTGTTGCGCTGCAGTCACGCTCGCGATGGTGTTTGCTGCCGCGCTGGCGATAGCTTGTGCTTGCGCAGTCAGGGCGCCTGTGGCAACAAAGGCCAGCACGTGTGCGCCGCCGGAGGCGGTCACGGCAAGCGCGACTGCCGGCGCCACACCGACGCCGGTGCCAACATCGGTAAGCGCCTGCTCCACCAGAGCAGAAACATTAGCTTCACTGAGTGTGTCGCCCAGGGTGATGGTGCCGGTTGCCAGTTTGCTTGCAAAGGCTTTGGCAACCGCCGTATAGATCGGTGCAGCCGCCGTGCCGTTGCCGGTAATGCCAACGACGAGTTCGGTTGTCTTTTGCATCAACTGTTGCATGACCAGGGTCTTTTGCAGCAGCGCGAGGTGTTGGCCATCGGCCGGGTCGGTTTTGAGTAAATCAGTGCTACCCAAACCCAGTGCCGTTCGGAGTTGGGCTTCTGGCACGCCGGCTGCGATCAAGGTTGTCAGGGGTGAAATCACGCCCGCACCAGCCGGCGCTTTCAGCAGACCCACCAGGTCAAGCCGCGTATCGTCGCTGGTGCCGCCGCGCACCAGCATGCTGCTGCTGCAGCCCAGTGGGAACGTGAACGCACCACCGGCCAGACTGGTCACGGTGACGTTGGTTGCACTGGCAAAGCCATTGCCATCGGCATCGCACAGCACACTGGCGCCCACCAGGTGGCCATCGACGGCGATGCCGCTCGTTGCCGTTGATGGATTCGACGAGCCGCCGCCGCCGCAAGCAAGCAAAACCAATGCGAGGGCAGCAGCCGGGATCATTTGAAGTTTGAAATGCACGGAAGTTCCTTTGAGGTGGAGCAAAACGGCGGCGTTAGCGAAATACCCAGCGCCGTGCGATGAAAAAATTGATCAAGGGCATCAGCATTTCGATGCCGAGCTTGCTGGGGGTCTCGGGCGCGCCGATGCGCGTCAGGCCGGTGAGCAAAGTGGTTGAGAGCAGCGTGACCCCGACCCAGACCAGGGCATAACGCCAACTCGAACGCAACCAGTCGCTCATGGCTGCGGGTTGTGAAAAGGTCCAGAGGTGGTTGCCGCTGTAGGCCGCGATGGCGCCTGCCAGCCGCGCCATCACATTGGACGGAACCAAGTCCAGCCCCAAGGCGCGCAGGGCAAGAAAAGTGCCCACGTCCACCCCCAAGGCAAACACACCCACGGTGCCGTATTGCAGAAGTTGCTTGATGAACGACGGTTTCACGCGGCTATTCTAGAGGCAGGCTTTGCGCCCAGCGGCTGTTGGGGAATTCCGCCAGCAAGCGCTCCCGTGCGGCCTGCGCCTCTGCTTTGGCGCCACTGTCCCGTGCCAGGCGCCACTGCGCGTGAAGCGTTTCGGGTAACCAGAAGCCGTGGTAGCGGGCGCTGAGTTCGCGGTAACGACTCAGCGCGGCATCAGGCCGCCCGGCCTGCTCGTTGGCCTTGGCGGCCCAGAACAGCGCCTCTTCCTTCTTGGCGTCGCTTCGGCGCGCGGCGTAGGCGCGGTCAAATTCGTCAGCCGCTTCAACCCAGTGATTCGATCGCATCAGTTGCCAAGCGTCGGTGTAGGTCTGCTCGGGGTTGTGCAGATAAAGCCACATACCGAGTCCGGCCAGCGCCAGCGGCCACAGCACAGCCAGCCCATCGCGTGGCCAAGGGCGCAAGTTTTCCGGTGGCACCGCTATCCGTGTCGGGCGAACATCGCGCCAGATCTGAATCAGCAGCGCGACCAAGCTGAGCCAGCTTGCCAGCATGCCTGCTTTGCCGATGGTTGTATGCCCGTAGACCAGCACCACATCGGCCTCTTGCGGCACGACCAGCATAAAGCCCGGCCCGGCCAGGTGCAGGCTGCCCTTGCTCAGCAACTGCCAGCGCGGGTGCCAGGTCATGCGCACCAGATGCGCCGCACCCACGGCATCCGTGTGCCAGCTGATGCGATGGCGCTCCAGCTTCAACTGCTCGATCTGCGCTGCGGCGCCGGGCACGGCCAGAGGCGGCACGGGCGCGTCGTCAAACACCGGCAATTCACTGCCAAAACGCTGGCGCGAGCGAAACCACTGAAAGCTCTCCTCCATCCAGCCTTTGCGCGGCAACCAGCGCAAGGGCCGATCCGGCAAATCCACCATGTGGCTATTGAAGGCCTTGAGGCGAAACACATAAAACGGTGCAGCCTGTGCCACTTCTTCAAAAGTGTCGGCTGCGGCAAAAGCGCGTCGCGTCGCCTCGTTGCGCACCAGCACCTCGTTGGCATAGAAAAAATTCATGTGCGCACCGGCCATGGCCAGGTCCAGACTGGCGCTCGGGAAGCGCGCCAGCGGCGACGAGGGATGCGTGGAAACCTCGCTCTGCAACTGGTACACCGCCGGGCTGCTCAGGGCCGATTCCATGTAGAGCCCTTCGAGCACCGGGCGCCCACCCAGAAACATCGGCAGTGCTTCCAGCGCCCGCGTTGAGCCAATGTCGTTGTTGGCCGGATCATGTTCAAAAAGCAGACGCGGGCTCGCCAGATTGCCCGACAGTGCAGGGAACAAGCGGCTCAGCAGATTCCATTGCGGCTTGGCTTCGAGCCCGCTGTGATTCCAGAGGCCCCAATCCGGTACGCTAACAATCTGCAGGCTGATCCACGCCGCCAGTGCCAGCGCCGCTGCACTGGCCAACAGCGTCAGCCCCCACCGGGACACAAGGGGCAGTGCTGTTGACAGTCGCAGCAACAGGCCACCCCAAAACCAGGCGCAAGCCAAGCCACCGAACAGCCAGACAAAAGGGAAAAAGCGGATATTGGCAAAACCGATATGGCTGCCCGCCAGAAAGCCAATGGCAGCCAGCAAAGCCGCGCAGGCCATGAAGGCAGCGTGGCGCATGCTGCGTTCAAACCCGGCTGAAGCTGGCAGGGCGCGGCGCAGCCATGGCACCACCTGTATCAAGCCCAGCAGCAGCAACGCCAGCAGACCGCCCGCCAGCACCGGCTGCATCGATTGGGGCAGCAAATCGCGCCAGTTCTTCACCTCAAACAAGGCGTCGTTCGGGATCGTGATGCCGTGCATTTCCATCATCGGCCAGAGCCAGCCGGCGAGCAGGAAAAAAGCCAGACCATGGCCCAGCGTCAAGAGGCGCAGGTTGCGCAGAAAATCGCGGCGCTGAAACAAAAATGCGGCGCTGGCAAAGCCGGTGATGAGCAGGGCAAAGCCATGCGAGAAGCCGGTGGCCGCTTCCAGCAGCGCGGCCAGCCACCAGTGGCGGCCGCTGGCCATGGTGCGCTGCCAGGCAAACAGGGCCAACAGCGAAAACAACATGCCGTAGCTGTAGGCAAATTCGCCGGCCAGGGTCGAGAGCAGGTTGCCGCCCCAGATTGAGTTTTGCTCATGCAGCAAAAACGCCAGGCTCGCCATCAGGCCCCAGATCGCAACCCGGCGCGGCAGGCGCAGCAGATAGACGCTGCCGAGCCAGACCGCACCCGGCAAGGCCAGGGCTGCCGCAAACATGCCCAGCTTCATGGCCGGCGCAAACGGCATCACGCGGGCCAAAGCTGCGATGCTGATGAACGACAGCGGAAAGTAATACGACAGAAAAGCAAAGCCGCCAAAAACCTCGGGCATCCAGGCCGTGATGTGGCCCTGCGGCAGCAACTCGTGCGCATAAGTCCAGGCGTAAAGCAGGTGCGAGGCCGTGTCGCCCCCAGTGGGCAAATTCCCGGACAGCAGAAATTGGGTGCCCAGTAGCGACGCAATGGTGCCGGCGCTACCCAAGACAAGCAGCAAGTCCAGCAAGCGCAAGGCCAGGGTGTTGGTGGACAGGGTCGAGATCTTCATGCGCGTGTTCCGGGCTTGAGCGCAAGCGTTTGGCCCCAGCGCGGCGACCAGAAAAAACCAAGCAGCATCAGCGCGCCGGCCGCAAGCGCCAGCAGTTTGGCCAAGGTCATCCAATGCAGGCGCGCCCAGACCAGCCAGGGCGGCACCTGCTCCTGCCCCAGTGGCTTGCCATCGGGCACCAACTGCAACTGCAAAGTACCAGCGGCGCTTTCGTGCAGGAGCCAGACGCCGCCTTGTCCGGTGCCGGTGTCGAGCACCCAAGTTGGGTCTTGCGCCCAGGCATGGCGCTGCGGGTTGGCCGGTGCGCCGTCGCGCAGCAGGCGCGTGCTGAGTTGGGCAATGCCGGACGAGGGCGGCGCGATGGCGTAGCTGGCAATATAGGCGCCGGTACCGGCTGCAACGGCCAGTTGCCCGGCCTTTCGCTCAAGCGCCAGGGGCTGGGACGCGCTAGCGGGCGCCACGCGCCAGGCTAGCTGGCTGATGCGGCTGCCGGCCTGGTCGTGCAGCAGCAGCAACAGCGGGTCATATTGGCCCAGGCCGCTGCTGGTCGCGCGCGAAGGGCGCAGGCCCGCCAGCGACTGACCGGGTGGCAGGTAATCGGCATTGCCGGACGTGACGTTGACGCGCTGCCATGTTTGCGTTGCGCCCAGTGTCCACAGCGAGAGCTGATAGGCAGTGTCAGTGCCGCTGTTGCGGATCGAAATTGCATCGCCGGTGAAGCTCACTGCAAAGCCAAGCGAGCCCGCCAGCACCGGCGCTGCGCACAGCAGCATCAGTGCCGGTAGCAGGGCCCGCCCGGCCCTGGCGATAAAGTCAGGCAGTGGCCACATCAGCGTGGCGGCTTACTTCTTCTTTTCGTACAGCGCCGCGTTCTTGGCAGCGTCTTTGAAGGGTTGCTTGGCAATCACCAGCGGGCTGATGGCGGCGTACTTGGCTTCGGGAATGATGCCCTTGGTCACCAGCCAGGCCTTGCTGCCAAGCGGGCGGGTGGCGATGAGTTTGGCAACCTCCGCCTCGCTGATGCCGGGCAGCGTTTTCAGTTCGGCGGCGCTGGCGCTGTTGATGTCCATCAGTTTGGTCTTGGGCGCGGCAGCGGCTGGTTTGGCGGCGGCGGGCGCGCTCTTGGCTGCAGACGCCGCTTTTGTGCTGGCTTTGGCCTGGCTGGCCGGGGCTTGCGGGGCGTCGGCAGCAAAGCCGATGGAGGTGAAGAGCAGGCTTGCGCTGAACAGGGCGCAGGGGATAAAACGGTATTTCATAAGTTCCTTGTGTCAAAAAAGATAACCCGGATACGTCGCCGTATCCGGGTTAATTTTAGTGCCGGCCAGCGGGGCTGTGCCCCGCCCTAGCCAGTGTTACTAGGTCTTGCTTACTGGTGCACGACCGCGGCGTCATAAGCCTTGCCGGCGCCGTGGCAGGTCAGGCAGGATTCTCTGACGACCAGATTGCCGCTGGCGTCGCTGACACTGGCGCGGGTTGCGTAAATCGCGCCACCCATGGCTTCGAAGTGCAGCTTGTTGGCGGCGGTGTCGTGGCAGGCAAAGCAAGCCGAGGAGATCGGCGAGTTAACCAGGCTGGCCGGAGACGCTTGACGCACGGCACCAGCGGCCAGGACCGGCAGTACCACACCGCTGGGGGAACAGGTGGGGGTGGTCGTAGCTGCCGCTGTGAAGTTCGTCGTGAAGCCCCAACCATAGTCTGGCGCGCTCAGCGTGTCGATACCCTTGACGACGTACGGCGACATGCTGGCCACCGTCAGTGCCGGCTGGGTCTTCGGATTCGCGCTTGTGGCCGTTCCAAGCGTCTTCACGCAGACACCCGCTGCGGTGGTAGTTGTGCCGTCTGGCAGCGTGCCGCCGCCAGTTGCAGCATAGCTGTAACTGGTCACGTTCTTGACGGCGAGGTTACTGGTTCCAACAAACTTGCCGGTTGCCGTGGTGCTCCACAGCATGTTGGGCACAGCAGCTTCGCTGATGCCGAAGTTCACGGTGTTGGGCAGGTGGCACTGGTTGCAGTTCTTCAAACGACCCGGATAGTCAAGGTTCGAGTAGTTGTCATCCAGATCCACTGCATGCCAGCTGAAGTCGACCGAGCGCTTGTTGGCGGCGTGAATGCCGTGGACAAAGGTGCTCGAATCCGCACTCCAGCCGCTGCTGGTCCGGTTGGCGTTGTGGCAAATGTTGCAAGATTGCGGGTCGTTGCGGTCGCCACCGTGGAAGTAAGGGCTGGTGCCCAACTGTGCATGGCAGGCGTTGCATTTTGCAGTGGAAACCAAGGCACGGCGACCAGCGGTGCCGTCCAGTGGCTTCATGACCAGTTGCGACTGGATGTCAATCGCTGCAGCCTGGCCGCTGGAGGCGGCGGTCTGTGTGAAGTGACCCAGCATCACGCCGGTGATTATGGTCGCGTTGGTCGGGATCGTCATATTCGCGGCGCCTATCAGGGTGGCCGTGAAGTAGCCATTCGCGTCTGCCGTCTTGCTGGCAAGGCTGCTCGTGGTGGTACTGTTAACCGTGGCGGCCGCAATCGACGCCAAAGACGCACTGGCAGAGATGTTGAAGTCAGCCGGAGCAGCAATACCATCCTGCGGCACGCCGTAGGCCACGTACAGTGACGGGCCACCGGTGAATTCGGTGGCTGTCACTGGCAGGGTTGTGATATTGGAAGTGGTACCGTTGACCGTCTTCGCGATCTTGAACGTGATCACCGCATTGCGACTGGCGTTGAGGGTCACGCTGCTGATGCTGTAAGCGATCTTGGCGACGCCTGCGGGTGGTGTGAAGTTGTTCAAGGTGCCGAAGTTGCTGCGGTGCGCCAAGGATACTTCTGTGGTCTGGCCGCTGGCAGGGAAGCTTGCGGTCAAGCTGCCACCGGTGGCATGGCAGGTTGCGCAAGTGCTGTCAAGCGTACCCGCCGCTCCACCTGCGTGGCCGAGCCCGGTTGGCTTGACTGGCACGGTTGGGTTGGTTGGCAGGGTTGTGCCATTGGCAACAGCTGTGTCGTAAGCAAGCTTGGCAGCGTTATAGGTAGTCACTGCAGCCTGGTAAACACGCGCTTGCGCAGCTGTGGTACCCGCGCCGGTGGCGAAGTTGATACCGTCATGGCAGGCGCCGCAGGCGATGATGCTGGGCTTGCTCATCCAGTTGTTGCCATCGGTCGTCTTGTTCGCGTTGGCGGTGACGCCGTCAGCCTTGAGCGTGTTGCCGTCATGGCACAGCGCGCAGTTCTTCACATCCTGCGGAAAGCCCACGGTGTTGAAACACATGGCGGCCTCTTTGATGGCGTAGCCAGCCGCGAGGGCGGCGCTGATGCCGGAGGTATCGGCCGGGTCGTTGCAGACGCCGTTCAGGTTGTAACCGGTCTTGGTGAGACTGCTACCCATGTGGAACTGGTGAATCATGCGCGGGAAGGTGAAGGCGGATTGGCCATCAACCGTGCGCTTGTACGCGCCCGTGAGAGCGTCGGGGGTGCTTTCAGTCACTGCAACAAACGAGTACTTGGTCTGATCGGTGTGGCAGGTCACGCACAGGCGCGGGTCGTTGCGGCCAACGAACACACCACCGGGAACGCCGTTGGTTGCCGTCGTGGTGCTGACGTGGCCAATGCCCTTGCCGTCATGGCACGATGCGCAGGAGTTCTTGACGACGATGTCGCGGGTTACGGTCACCGGAGCACCGTTGGGAACGAAGTCGTAGCCAATGTTGAAGGTGTTGAGCAGCGGAACCGGGTTGGTTACCTGAACCTTATTCGGGGTATTGGTGCCGGTGCCCGGTTGGCTGCCGACAATTAGGATGCCCAGACGATGCGTGGCTGCAGCGTCATAGGCCAGGTTCGCGGCGTCCAGATCGGCTTTCAGATTGGTGCCGCTATCGATCAGCGCATTGACCTGCGCTTGAACTGCGGTGATGTCGCGCAGGAATGTGTATTTGTAGGTGCCGTCGTTGTTGTCGACCAGCGTGCCGTTGGTGTCGGCGCGGGGAAAGGTCCCTTTCCAAGTGCTGACGACACCACCGGAGATGACGTTGGGCATGGTCACCCCATAGTTGACCCACTTGCTGGGTGCGCCCGTGGTGGCGTTGGCCGGAATCAGCTTGGCCAGGGTGAATTGCAGGTTGTAGTTGTTCTTCAGCGCCGTTGAGGTGCCATCCTGTTGGCCACCCAGGCCGATGACCGGACTGCCATTGCTATCCGTCACTTTGAAGCTGACGACGGGCTTGCCGTCCGCCGGGATGCTGACCGCGATGTCGCTCGCGGCGATCTGGGGCGTCAGCGCCTGCCATTGTGCAACTGCCAGTTTGGCGACTGCAGCTGGATTGCTGGCCACGGTTGTGTTGGCACCGGTTCCACCACCACCGCAACCTGCGATAGCAGCAACTATCAAGCTGGCCGCAGCAAACTTGATCCAATGGGGTGAAGGGCGACCCTTGCTTGATAAGTCCAAATATTTCACTACAGCCTCCTTAGGCATTAAGGTTAAAAAACCAATTTCACTGACAAACATACTCTCTACTTACCTGCTTGCGCGAACCGCTTGAGTGGGCGGTTTACGGCATCTTTACAAGGTGCGATTCTCGGCGACACCTTGATCGATTCATTTGTTATAGATCAAATCCCGCCACGTTAAAACCGGGGTTTGGCCTGCTTTGCATTGGTTTCAGGGCAATGGGTAGGCATAGACAACCCCGAGATACGTGACGTTTTGGTTCGGGCTTTGCGTCATCGTTGCGCCGTCCGAATAGGTGAATGGCACGTTGTTGTAGCCCCAGGTCCAGTCCTCGACGCGGTTGCGCTGGTGCACCAGGTCAACCCGCACGGAAGCTTTCTTTTCCAGCGCATATTTTGCAAACATCTTCAGCGCGGTCTGGCGATAGCGCGTATCAGGCAGGCCACCGCTTTGCGCCAGTTGTGCGGCAACACCGGCAGGGGCCGATGCATCCGGCGATTGCGCGTAAACGCTGCGGTCATCCACGTAGGCCAAGCTGGCGCCGACTTCAACCTTGCTGTTGGCTTTGCCCGTGATGCCGACTGATGCGCCCAGATTGCTGTTGTCAAACGCCATGGCGGTGCCGGCGTAGCGCGACTGGTTCAGGGTTTGCAGACTGCGTGACAGGTAGGCATTGGCGGCCCAGTTGTCCGACAGGGCGTAGGCGCCGTCAACACTGAGCTGGTTCATGCGCGTGTCGTGCAGGCCGTTGGCGCTGGGGCTGTTGTAGCTGTCGGTTCCCACTTCGGCGTTGAATTGCAGGCCGAGTTGCTCGTTGGCCTGCCAGTCGGCAGAGACCTTGACCTTGTTGCGCTGGCGGTCGGCCAGTGTCGGCATGAAGACGGCGCCCGAGGCGGCGGCGAAACTGCTGGCGGGGTCGGTGACCACGCTGACGCCCGTGGCGCCGATGCCGCTGTTGGGTTGCAACCAGTAGGAGCCGTCACGCCGGGCGTGCGACACGCTCAGGGCGCCGCTGACATCGTCAGCAAGCCGGCGGCGCAACTCGGCCCGCAGCGTGGTTTCGTCGGTCTTCTGGCGCAGGGCGCTGATGCCCGCGAAGACGCTGCTGGTGGTTGCGGTGCCACGGTCAATGGACTCATGGTCGGCGCCCAGCGTGCCACGGTAGTCGCTGTCAAACTGCCAGCTGGCCTGCAGTTTGCCTTGCACTTTCTTGTTGGGCGTGTTGTGGTTGGTGCCGACAAGGTTGTAGTTGAACAGCGGTGTCTGGTCGTCCCTGTCCTCATAGCGCAAATCACCCAGCAGTGACAACTGCGACGAGGGCCGCGAGCTGAAGCCAAGCTTGGCCAGTTTGGTGACGACCTTGGCGTCCGGGCTGTTCAAAAGAATCGCAGGGGTGCCGGGTGTGACCACGGGCCCGATCAGACCGGCGCTGGAAAAGGTTTCGTTTTGTGTTGCACTGCTCCATCCCAGTTGAAAGGTGCCGCGCGTGGTCTTGCTGAAGTCGTAATTGCCACTCAGGTCCAGCTGATGGGCCTGGTTGTCAGGCGCCAGCGCCAGTCCCAACTGGACGAAATCGGCCGCACCCAGACCGCCGGGGGTGAGCGTTCGGCTGCTGTTGCGGAAGAATGAGCCGTAGTAGCCGACGTTGACACGCAGATCCTGGGCTGCGTAGCTCAGGCGCGCCTCAACCTGGCTGTGCATGGTATGGATCGGCTCCGGGAACATCGCGTTACACAGCACGCCGGAGGCGACCGCGCAGCCATAGCCCATACTGAGGGCGCGCGTGCCCTCCTTGTTTTCGCTCTTGACGTCAAACTGGAGTTGAAACGCGGGCGAGATGATTTTTGTCACACCCAGGCCGATCGCGGTCCGCTTGGTACTCAAGCCGGTGTCGGTTCCAGCGCCGGGCAGTATCGAGGGCGACACCAGGGTTGGCAAGGTCGAACCCGCACCCAGCAGGCTGGTGTTGAGTACGTTGGGGTCAATGCGCGTCAGTTCACTGTAATTGGCGGTGATCTTCAAAGACCCCGGATTTTTTCCGACAAAGCCCAGTTCGCGGTTGTCGCCGAGAAGGTTGGAGCCTTTGATGTCAACCCACAGGTTGGCATCCGGGTCGCGCAGGCTGTAGTCAATACCCAGCAAGCCACCGGCACGAACGCCGCTGCGAAGGCCGCTGTACTGATTGAAGAGTGCCTGGTCGGCGGCATTGCCACTGACGGTGCCGGCACCCACGCTGACGGAGCCGTCAATGATGGCGGATTGGGCTTGTACGGCCATGCAGACGGCGCAGGCAGCGAGTGCTACCAGGGTGCGGTGACCGCGAAATGATAAAACGGATAGGGACATTCTTGTTCTCCTCATTTCAGCGCATCAAGGACTGTGGCGCCGCGTTGTGCGACGGGTTGTTGGAGCCATGGATCTGCGCGTGGCAGTTCAGGCAGCTGCGGCCTTGCCACACGCTCACGGCTCCCAAGCCGGATGAATCACCCGGAACACCGGGTCGCGGTACGACAACGCCGAGCTGGCCACCGAGTGCGCCGACGTTACCCGCTGGGTGCGGTGTATGGCATTGCTGGCACAGCAGCGGTGCTCGTACTTTGAGCATGGCGGCAACGTTGCTGCCGTGTACGACGTGACAGTTGGCACAGTCCTGTGTGACCGGATCGTGTGGGTGCACAAAGGGTCCGCGCTTCTCGGCGTGGCAGGTGTAGCAGGTGCTGTTGATGCTGTCACGTTTGACCAGTTTGGGGCCGGCCGAGCCGTGCGGGTTGTGACAATCCGAGCAGACCATCTTGCCTTCCGGTACCGGATGGTGTGAGGGCTTGTTCATCTGGGTACGCTGCTCCTTGTGGCAGGTGTAGCAGACCTCGGCCTGGGTGGCGCGATCGCGTACCGCGTCTTTGTTGTCATGAATCTTGTGGCAGCTATTGCAGGCCACATCGGCGGCGTCGTGCTGACTGCCGGCCCAGAGGGCGCGTTTGCTGTCATTGACGTGGCAGCTCAGGCAGGCGGCGCTGCGATCGTGCGCTGAAAGCGGGGATTTCTTGGTAAACATGCGGTCCGGCTTGGGCTGCGTGGGTGCGCCGGCCGGCTTTTTGGCGTGCGTTGGGCTGGCGCCGTGGCAGCTGATGCAATCCGGCGCCCGCGCGTCGGCGCTGAAACCGTGCGCTGTCTTGCTGATGTCGGGCCGGTCTTCTTCGTCGTGACAGGTCTGGCACAGTTTGGCGCCAACTTCGTCAGCGGCCCAGGCTGGCCCAAACGGCCCGAGCAAGCCGGCCAGGCACAGGCCGACGATGGCCATTGAACTCTTGATTCGCATCCCGATCCCCTTCAAAATTGATTCCAAATCCACGAAAAACGACTTTCACAACAAATTGACCCACGTCTCCCCGCTTCTCAGTCGCGGTTGATTGTGCGGTCAGCGCCCCGATACTCGTGCATAAGGTTTACTTAAGCTTTGCTTAAGATCAACCCAATGAAGGATTGCCTTGACAATTTTCTGCTAAACGTAACGGGGTGCAAGGAGGCGCAGTGGGCGCAGGTATTGCAGACTTTTGACCCGAAAAACCGGATTGATCGCGGGTTGGATCACCTCCGGTGGGGTCGGACACGATGCGCGCTTTAGCGCGTTGTCAGCAAGGGCGTTGCCGTGTGCTTGTTACTGCGCCAGGATCCAGTCGGCAATGTTCTTCTGTGCGGCCACATCCTTGGTGTCGATGATCTTGTGGTCTTCCTGTGAGCCGTCGTCCATTTTGACCTTGGGTCCGGTCGTGATGGCCTTGATGATGGCGGCTTGGGCGTCAGCCTTGCCCTTGTGGGCGGCGGCGATCTTCTTCAGGGCCGGGCCTTTCTTGGCCTTGTCAATTGAGTGGCACTTGCTGCAATCGTTCTTCTTGAACAGTGCAGCCGCTGCATCGGCGTCCACGGCGGCAATTGCGCTGGTGGAGGCGACTGCCATTGCAGCCATGGCGACGGGAACCAGAATTTGTGCGAATTTCATGTCAAAGCCTTTCAGTTTGCGGTTGAGTCGGTCATAACGATACCCGGGAGTTTCCCAAGTTAGACCTGGGCCGGAGGATAAACCGGTATTCCACAAAGCGTTGGTAAGTTGCGATCCTATCAACGCTGGTTGATTTACATCAACTGTTTATGGCGGTTTCGAAACCAGGTGTTGTGTTTTTGCCAGTGTCGCGGCAGGGCAGCAAAATGTCTTGCCCTTTGGCGTCTGAAAAACTAGGGCCGGCCGAGTTCCTGCAGCCAGCGGTCAAGTTCCTGCAACGTGGCATCGGTGGCTTGTGTCAGCGCGCGCACGCCACCCGCCGCATCGGCGCTCGTGGCGCTGTGCTGCATGACAAACGTGCGTTGCGCCATCTTGCGTCCAGTTGCCGCGATGGCTGGTGTTGCAGTGGCACGCAAACGCAGCAGGCCGATGCTGCTGGTGGGTGTTGCAAACAACTGGCTGAACTCTTCGAGTTCGATGCGCAGCGTCAGTGCGTTGGCCGCGCCGCCATCACCGGGCTTGAGTACGGTATAGCGCTGGCCGAGTTGCTCGCGCAGGCGTTGCGCCAGCAGTTGTGCTGGCGTCATGCTCCAGCGTGCCAGCGCGTAGGGCTGGAGTTGCTGGTTGTCGGCGTAAGCCAGGCGGTACAGCACGGCGTTGCCCTCCAGCGCAGCAGGGGCTTCGACTGGCTCGATCACGAGCGCTGGGCGCGGGGTGACACTGTCGCTGCTTGTGGCGCTCAGCGCGCCGGGCCCGAAGTCGTAAATGGCCGGGCGTGTTGCCGGACCGGGCAGGGCGCAAGCACCCAGCAGCAACACAAGACTGATGGCGCCGATGCGCGCGCGTTGCGGGGCTGTGCAGGGGTGTGTGTTGTTCATGGTGTGCCTGGGCGTGCTGAAAAACCGCTCTCGCCCGGGCCGGGCGGAATCGGTGCGTTGCCAAAGATCAGGGTCTGCGGGTTCTCACCCACGCCGGCAGCGGTTCGGCCAAACTGGCGCACGCTGCGTGCGGCGTCGTCCAGTGTCTGGTGGGTGCGCGGCAGGGTTGAGGTGTTGAGCGTTTGGCCGGTTCCCACCAGAGCGGCAGCAGCGGCGTCGAACTGATCGAGCGTGCCGCCTTTGTCATTCATGCGCTCGGTGACGGTGCGCAGGGAGCGCGCTGAGGCGCGCACCTCGTCGGCGCTCTCGCCAACCCGGGCCGAACTGTCGTTGAAGGACTGCAGTGTGGCCTTGCCGTCCTGCGCCAGCGCGGGCAGCGCCTGGCCGGCAACGCTTGAGAGCCGCGCCAGACCGTCAGCCGCCTGGCCCAGGCTGCCAATCGCCGTGACCAGTTTTTTCTGGTTCTCGCTGCTGAGCAACTGATTGACGCGGCTGCTGCTTTCTTCGAGTTGCTGCAGGATCTTCTCGCCCCGGCTGGAGAGTTTGGCCATCAGGCCGGCGCGCATGGGGATGCGCGCGCTGGCGCCACCGTCCGGGCTCAGCGCGACTTTGGATTCGCCGCTGTCGTCGAGCTGCACAAAGGCCAGGCCGGTGACGCCCTGAAAACCCAGGGTGGCGAAAGTCGACGAGGTGATGGGGGCGCTGTCGTCGATGGCGATGCGGATCAACACCTGGCCGCTGGCCTGCGGGTCGAGCCCGATGCTGCTGACTTTGCCCACGGTGACACCCTTGAAGCGCACCGATGCCTGCGCTTGCAGGCCGGTGACTTCATCCTTGCTGGCGATTTCGTAGACGCGCAGTTCACGCGTGTCGCGTGTCAGCCAGACCGCCAGCGCGGTCAGCAGCGCGGTCAGCAGCAGCACGAAGGCGCCGGCGGCCAGGGCGTGGGATTTGTTTTCCATGGTTTGGACTCTGAGGTTTTCTTTCTACACCGCCGCGGGTGGTTTGTGCAACAGGGAGGCGGCGCGCTGGCCGCGCTCGCCGAGGAAGAATTCATGCACGAAGGGATGCTTGCAGGCCATCACGTGGGCCGGCGTGCCGACTGCCACGATGTGGCGCTCGGCCACCACGGCAATGCGGGTGCTGAGTTGAAACAAGGTGTCCAGATCGTGCGTGACCATCAGCACGGTCAGGCTGAGTTCGCGGTGCAGGGAGCGCAGCAGCGCGCAAAAGGCGTCGGCGCTGTCGGGGTCGAGCCCGGCGGTGGGCTCGTCGAGCAGCAGCAGCGGCGGGTCCATCACCAGCGCGCGCGCCAGCGCCACGCGCTTGACCATGCCGCCCGACAGATCGGCTGGCATCTTGTGCGCCTGCGCCGGGTCGAGCCCGACCATTTGCAGCTTGACCATGGCGACATCGTGCACCAAACTGCGCGGCAGGGTGCCGAGTTCGCGCAGCGGAAAGGCGATGTTCTCCAGCACCGTAAAGGCTGAAAACAGCGCGCCGTGCTGAAACAGCATGCCAACACGGCTGGCAGCGCCTTCGGCGCCCATTTGTGCGGCGGGTTGCCCCAGCACCGTGACCTGTCCGCGCGCCGGCTTTTCCAGCCCGAGGATCTGGCGCAGCAGCACAGTCTTGCCGCTGCCGGAGCCGCCGACGATGGACATCAATTCGCCGGCCTCGACCGTCAGGTCCAGGTTTTTGTGGATGACAGCGGCACGCCCGGCGCTGTAAAACACCGACCACAGCTTTTCGATGTGCACGATGGGGTCGGATGCTGGCGTCACAGGCCGATGTCCTTGAACACGACGGCAAACAGTGCGTCCACCAGAATCACCATGGTGATGGAGATCACCACCGAGGCCGTGGTGCCACGCCCCAGGCTCTCGGTGTTGGGCTTGACCCGCAGGCCGAAATGGCAGCCGATGAGGGCGATGAATATGCCGAATACGACTGACTTGCCGACCGCCAGCCACAGGTTGGAGACCAGCACCGCGCCCGGCAGCGCCTCGAAAAAGTAGGCCGGTGTCACGCCCATCACCAGATCCGCTGCCAGCATGCCGCCCAGCAATGCGGCCAGTGTGGTCCAGACCGTCAGTAGTGGCATGGCGATGGCCATGGCGATGGCACGCGGCAACACCAAGCGGAAGCCTTTGGCGATGCCCATCACGCGCATGGCGTCGAGTTCTTCGGTGACGCGCATGACGCCGATCTGGGCCGTGA
>Ga0194060_10001730_pt1 | contig 15626 bp, 15 predicted proteins | sample SepL225m_MetaG_FD_163427 | JGI IMG/M metagenome (GOLD analysis project Ga0194060, IMG submission 163427) | Anoxic zone freshwater microbial communities from boreal shield lake in IISD Experimental Lakes Area, Ontario, Canada - Sep2016-L222-5m | ecosystem: Environmental > Aquatic > Freshwater >...
GTTTAGGACTGGATCACGGTTGGATTTCTGATTACAGGCATTGGTGAGAGAGTTTAGTGACAGCGGGTAGTATTCCGGAGTTGTAAGTTCTTTTTCAATCAGACAGCCCAGTACGCGCAGCTCATAGTCGTTAAGAATGATATCCATCATAAACCTCGGTGAAATGTCGGCATTTTTTCCTGGAACAGCACATACGGGCTAACGATCAGCATGGCAAACTTCTTCTGTTTATCCTCTTCCCATGCACGGATTTTCGCCTCCGAAGGTTTTCCGATCATGCCAAACTCGACCAACCGCTGAATGATAGCAATCTCGTCGCCGGCGACTTTGTGGGCGGTATCGGCCAAATCAAGGGAGTCATCAACCAGAATAAGCCCGCCGCGGTTAAGGTGAGCGCGCAGACTGCTCCAATCTGCTTCATCAATGGTAAGAGCCATTTCTTCTTTGCTTGGTAACATCAATAACTCCTTCAGTTTCAGATCAGTAGTCATTTTCTGCCATTTCACCCGCTGGTTTTTATCATGCGACAGAGACAAAGTCTATGCCTTCGTTCCAGCCGTAAACTTTTGCGACACTCCGGAACTGTTCACGCGCACCGCGTACGCCGATAGCCACAATCATTTTTCGGCCATTCAGCTGAAGTTCGGCAGGTAAAATCACCGGTGCATTATGCAACATTCGCCCTATCTTTTTCGGGTCTACGTCGAGCCATGCTGAAACAGTTACTCCGGCTGCGACGAGCAGACGTTGCCATGCACGGGCTTCCTGTCCCGCGCCGGCGATGACAACTTCAGGGGCATCTCTTAGAAAACTTTTCAGCAGGTAATGGCATTTACATGCACGGAAAGCCTCTGCAGCATATTCTTTCATAGTACGGGTGGCTCGTTCGGGATGATCTCGCCAAAAGAAAAGAGTCTGCGGCAGACGGGCAAACTGAACGCCAGAAGATGCCATGCGCAGCCAGAGATCATAATCCTCTGGCCAGCCGTTATCCCGATAACCGCCAATGTCTGCCATGATGGACCTACGTGTCATGATGGAGGGGTGGACAAAGGGCGATTCTACAAGCAGATCGCGTAAAACGAGGGCATGATCTGTCAGACCGTTCTGCCATGTTTCATAGTCGATCATCCCCGGTTTAAGCCCGGTTCGTGGAAAATGGCGGAATGCGGTGGCTACCAACCCGATTTCAGGCCGGGCATCCAGAAAGGCGGCTTGCAGCTCAAGACGGTGGGGATGGCAGATGTCATCTCCGTCCATACGGGCTATCAGAGGTGCCCGGCAGGCGGCTAATCCGATATTGAGCGCAGCTACGAGGCCGCCTCCGGCTCGCCTGATTACCTGCAGCCGATTGTCCTTGAGTGAGGCTTCTGCAAGGATTGCAGAAGTGTCGTCACTCGAGCCGTCGTCAACAGCGATCAGTTCCCAATCGACGCATGACTGACGAAAGAGAGAATCAAGAGTTGCACGGAGATAGCGCTCTTCGTTGCGAATCGGCATCAGGATAGAAATGGCAGGCATAATTGCGAGCGGACTTTCTGATTCAGAATTAATTCCCTGCGAACAGTTCATTTGCTAGGTATGGACGGCTAATGAGGAACTGTAACTCAAATTACCAGTTAGAAAACTCTCTTGCAAGAAAAAGGCGCTAATAAAGGATGATAACAGTCACGCAGTACAATTTGTGCTTGACGCTGGACGCCGTTATGGAGAGTATGCACGAATCAAGTTTGAGAGGAAAATATGTGGCATGGGTCTAATAATTAACCAGGTGAACTGGACCGTTGAGCAAATAGCTGCAAAGTTGGCACATGATAAGAGTGAAACGGTTCTGCAGCTCGGGACTCGGACTCCTGCTTCAGTAGCAGTGATACTGCATCAGGGTACAAAAGACATTGAAATGCTTTTTATTCAGCGGGCTTCTCATGACTTGGATCCCTGGTCGGGACATATCGCTTTCCCGGGTGGCAAACTGGAAGATGGAGAATCGCCCTATCAGACGGCATGCAGGGAAACGCTTGAAGAAGTCGGCATCGACCTTGTGGAGGGAACGTACCTGGGGCGACTATCAGATATCATTGGCACCAATCTGCCGGTACGGGTGGCATGCTGCATCTTCGCAGTTGATAAGAGCCGTCTACGTCCGATATTGAACGAAGAGGTTCAAAAACTGTTCTGGGTGACTCTTTCGGATTTACGGGATCAGGAACGTCATGCCATGAGTTCTGTCGCCTTTGATAATAAAACGTTTGAGGTACCTACAATTCGGCTTCCACTTGACAATGTGCCGGTGCTATGGGGAATCACCTACCGCCTTGTGATGCAGTTGCTGACTGTTTTGGAAGATGATAATAAAGAGTTTGAAGGATGCTTCAGACTACCTGAAACGGTAGAACTAGACGAAAGGGAGACAACCATGTCAATCAGAGAAAGTTATTTTTTGGACCGTGATAAAGCGGTGCTGGTGGTAATTGATGTGCAGGAAAAGCTGTGCGTAGCGATGGATGAAACTGTGCTGAAGAGTCGTGTGAAAAATATCGGAATACTTCTGGATAGTGCCGCTGAAATGAATATTCCGGTAATTCTGACTGAACAGTATGTGAAAGGGTTGGGGGCAACGCTACCTGAACTGAAGAAAAAGGCGGGGCTAGCACCGTGTTATGAGAAAATGGCTTTCAGCTGTTGCGGTAGCCAGGATTTTGTCTCCGCACTCAGGGGTACCGGAAGGAGTCAGGTGATTATAACCGGCATGGAAACACATGTCTGCGTGCTGCAGACGGTAATCGAACTTCGCGACGCAGGCCTGATCGTTCATATTGTAAAGGACGCCGTAATGAGTCGCAGCAAGCAGAACTGGGAAACCGCAATTCAATCAATGACCCTTGCCGGAGCTATCCCGACCTCTACAGAGTCTACCGTTTTTCAGCTATTGAAGGTTGCCGGGACTGATGAATTCAAAAAACTCTCGAAGCTGGTAAGGTAGGGACTCTTCTAAGCCTGTGAGAAAACATGCCGTAGTATCTCTGAATGGTGATCGATTCGCGCCAATCCGGGAAGGTCGGATTTGTAGGAGATAAACGGAACACCGGCACCCTTTGCGGCCTGCATGTCAACTTCACCGTCACCGATAAAAAGAGCCTCATCCGGTTCAACTCCAAAGTGATTCAACACCTTCAGGAGCGGTTCCGGATGCGGTTTCGGGTGGGTTACCTGCGCAGCCGTCATGATATAATCGAAATACCCATTTAGGCCGAAATCCTCTATTATCATTTCCATCGATGATGCCCTATTGGTGCAGATTGCCAGAGATGTGTGCCCTTTTAGTTGATCAAGTACCCTGGCAAAACCGTCTTCCATCTTCATAAAAGGCTTCAGATCACGATAACGGATGGTCTTGGCAAACCGAAAGGCATCGTCTCGTCGCAGGTCACCAGCAAAAAAATATTCCATTACATTATTGAACGAATAGGTGTGAAGAACTCTTTTTGCGTCACTGTCATCCCTGTCAATGTCGGGTCTGCCCAGATGTTCCATGATACGATTGTAAAAAATATAGTTGGATTCCATCGAATCAAGAATCACGCCATCACAATCATAGATGACAACCTTATAGCTACTTTTCATTTTACTCACTTGCATACTCCATTGGTTGGCTCCCCTGCCTGGCTAAATACCCTTCCCACTCAATCGGTAGCAGATATTTTTTTCGACTGTTGCACTCCTTACATGCGGGCACGACATTGTTGCGGGACGCTTTTCCACCCCGTGATACGGGGACGAGGTGATCCATTGTCAGCTCTTCCGGAGAAAAATTTTCACCGCAATAGTGGCAACGCCCAATGGCCAGGCGATTTTGCCACCAGCGGCTTTTACGGAGCTCGCGCGATTTTTCGCGCTCCCGCTTCACATCCGTTTCGTTGACTTCGATAATGAAGTGTTCCATCAGCGGCCCTTGGTGAAAATTTCAGTTCAACTGGTCATTGGAAGACAATAAAAAGAGGAATATTTTCATGCAATATCCCTCTCATTTATTAAACACTTATGCGATTGTAAGAAATTACAAAACAGTAACCAAGATTCCAAGGCCACTCATGCATACGAGTTCCACCTACGGGCGACTACAAATGGGCTTTTAATCAGTAGTTTACTCGTTCCTTAAGCTCTTTACCCGTTTTGAAAAACGGAGTCTTCTTGGATGGAATGCGTACCACTTCGCCGCTTTTCGGATTTCGCGCCTCGCGCCCGAGACGCTCACGAATAGTGAAACTGCCAAACCCTCGAATTTCCACTTTATCGCCGGAGGCAAGTGCCTCTTCAATTGAATCAAAAACAGTGTTTACGACAATTTCGGAAGCTTTGATATTTAGCATGCGGTGTGACTGAACAACTTTTTCGATAAGCTCACTCTTGGTCATACATACCTCAGCAGCGTGATAAATTAATTGGATCTATTGTTTAAGCCCTGTTTCAGTAAATCGCCAAACGTTGATGTCGACCCGTCTTGTGAGCCCATGTACTGATCAAACTCGGCTTTTTCTACCGCAGCATGCATCGACTTTATAGAGAGAGAAATTCGGCGATCTTTGGCATCACAGCTCAAGACGACGGCTTCAAGATTATCGCCGATTTTTGCAAATTCTTTAGCGGAGGCGACTTTTTCACGAGAAAGTTCAGACACATGAATCAAGCCTTCAATCCCCTCCTCGAGCTCTATAAAAACACCAAAATCGGTTAAAGAGGTAACTTTTCCGGTCACTATAACTCCGATTCGGTATTTATCCGAAACCAGACTCCATGGATCCGGCTCAAGCTGCTTTATTCCAAGTGAAAGCCGCTCATTTTCAACATCAACCTTCAGGACAACCGCCTGTACGAGGCTCCCTTTTTCATATACATCACCAGGATGTTTAATGCGCTTTGTCCACGACATGTCTGATACATGCACAAGTCCGTCGATGCCGTCTTCGATGCCGATAAACATTCCAAAATCTGTCATGTTCTTGATTTGCCCTTCAATCCTGGTGCCGATCGGATACTTTTCGGCGATTGTAGCCCACGGGTTTTCCGATACCTGTTTGAGACCCAAAGAAATTTTACGATTTCCCAAATCAATGCCAAGAACGATGGTTTCAACTTCTTCACCGACGGCAAGAATATCAGCCGCTCGGCGAACACGCTTTGTCCAGGACATCTCGGAAACGTGAATCAGCCCTTCAATACCCTCTTCCAGTTCGATAAATGCACCGTATTCCATCAAGCTGACAACCCGGCCATGTACACGGCTGCCAATCTGGAACTTCACAGGAGCATCAAGCCACGGATCAGGAAGGGTCTGCTTGACTCCGAGTGATATTTTTCCTTTAGCTCGGTCAAATTTGAGGATTTTTGCGGTTATATGCTGGCCAGGCTTGAGAACATCAGCCGGTTTGGCTAATCTGCCCCAGGAAAGATCTGAAACATGTAGTAATCCATCAACGCCCCCTAAATCGACAAAAGCACCGTAATCGGTAACATTTTTCACAGTTCCTTCAACAATTTGTCCTTCCTCGAGGTTTTCAAGAGTATTATTACGAGCAGTTGCACGCTCCTCCTCAAGGACAGCGCGTCGGGAGAGTACGATATTGTCGCGGCGCTGATTGATTTTAATAACCTTGAAGCGTGCTTTCAGACCGATGTAGCTGTCTGAATCAGAAGAAGGGCGTATGTCAATCTGTGAGGATGGCAGAAATGCCTGAACACCGCTAATATCAACGGTAAAGCCGCCGTTTACTTTACCGGTTACCGTGCCATCAACGACCCCGCCTTCTTGACAGGCATCACCGATTCTATCCCATGCGGAAAGATAGTCTGCCCTCTTTTTGGAGAGGACGTATCCCTTTTTCCCCTCCTGGCGAGTCATCAGAACACGAATTTTATCGCCAATCTGCACCGATATTTCGCCACTAGCATTCCGAAATTCCCCGAGTGGAACATGCCCTTCCGATTTCAGCCCTATATCAACGAGTACCGTATCAACATCCACACGTACTACAGTTCCCTCTATGATTTTGTCCCGTTCAGGACGTTCTTTTATACTCTCAGTGAAAAGCGCTGCAAATTCACTGCTTTGCTGATCGCCGTCGAGTTCCTCATTTTCTTCTCCGACAGCATCAAGCTTTTTAAAATTCACCATTACACCTTACCCCCTGGACATTTATCGTTATTCCTTTTCATGAGCCCGGTAATGTATCAATATGCTCGCAATATTTCAATCGCTTTTATTCAATTGCACAATTTTATTCAACACTTCATCAATTATCCATTTTGGAGTCGAAGCGCCAGCGGTAATCCCTGTCTGTTCGACGCCTGTAAACCAGGCAGGCTTTATTTCGGAAGCCGTTTCAATATGGTATGTATGCGGTTGAATCTCTGCACAGACTTCAACCAGGCGACAGGTGTTCGCGCTGTTAAATCCGCCTATAACCAGCATGCATCCAACACTGGCCGCCAACTCTTTTGCCTCTTCCTGACGAACGGCAGTGGCATCGCAAATAGTGTTGTACACGCGAATCTCGCTACCACGATTCAAACATTCTGAAACGACATTGTTCAAATTTTCAAACGATTGAGTAGTCTGAGCTACCACCGCGATTTTGCTCATTTTAGGGAGCTTTTTTACATCATCATTTGAGGCGACAACATACACCTTCTCACCGCCGTAAGAAACAATTCCCTGAACTTCAGGGTGGTCTGCATCTCCGACAACTACAACGCTATATCCTGAATCTGAAAGGCTTTTTACATGTTCCTGAGCTTTTTTAACAAATGGGCAAGTTGCATCAATTATATCCAGTTTTTTCTGCTGTGCCTCGCTAATCTTATCCTGTTCCACGCCATGTGAGCGGATAATAATACTGCCCTGCTCAAGCCCTTCAAGTGTCTCAATGGCACGGATTCCAAGTTCTTCAAGTTTACCGACAACCTGTGGAGAGTGGATGATCGGTCCAAGTGTATATGTTATATTATCTTTGCCGGCAGCCTCAAAGGCAATCTGCGTTGCACGCTTCACTCCGAAACAAAAACCGGCCTGTTTTGCAAGAATGACTTTCATGGCGAAGCACCTAAATTGTCAATTTTATGACGACAAAGATTTTCCATGCTGCTCAGAACATCATCGATAGAAAGCCGAGAGGAATCTATCAGCAATGCATCATCAGCCTGTCTGAGTGGAGCAATATCCCTCGCAGTGTCCTGCCGGTCACGTTTTTCCACGTCAACGACCGTTTCAGCAAGAGATACCGTTTCCCCTCTGCTAAGCATCTCATCACAACGCCTTCTGGCGCGTTCTTCGACTGAGGCACTGAGATAAAATTTTATCTCGGCATCAGGGAATACTACTGTGCCGATGTCTCGCCCCTCAAGTACAACTCCGCCCCTGCTACCCATCAGCTGTTGCGCTTTTAACATGGCTTCCCGCACCGGCCTTAGAGAAGATGTCCGGGAGGTCAGAAGTGACATTTCCGGTGAACGAATCAGATCTGTCACGTCAGTACCGTTGGCAATAACCACCTGCCTGTCTGACTCTAGCTCAAGTTTGATGTCGAGATTTTGACAAAACTTCTCCACAGCAGAAAGATCTTCAAGATCGACCGATGCGAGCGAAAGCAACAGAGCCGCAGCTCGATACATAGCCCCGGTGTCGATCTGGAGATAACCTAGCCGCTCGGCGAGGAGACGTGCAATAGTGCTCTTTCCGGCGCCAGAAGGGCCGTCTATCGCTATGATTATACCGTCAGGTCGTGAAGGCACAGTCATTTCACCGAAACTTCTGCCAACAGCGGGAAAAAAGTTGGGAAAGATGTTGCGACACATCCGATATCTGAGATAGTGATTGAAGTGGCAGCAACTAGTGCTGCAACTGACATGGACATGGCGATACGATGATCACCGCAACTATCGACAGAACCGCCAGTTAGCTGTTCTGAACCTGTAATATCCATGCCGTCTTCAGTTTCGCAGACATTGATGCCAAGGTACCTCAGATTTACGGCCATTGCAGTGATCCGATCAGTCTCTTTCACCCTTAGTTCCCTGGCATCCCTGATAGATGTAATCCCTTCAGCACGTGCAGCGGCAACACAGATAGCCGGAAATTCATCAATTGCTCGTGGAACTACGCTGCCGGAAATTGCAATGCCTTTGAGTCTGGAGGAGCGAACCAGAATGTCCGCTACCGGCTCGCCGGAGAGTTCACGGTGGGCAACAAGCTGTATGTCTCCTCCCATGGCCCGGAGGATATCGATAACACCGGTCCGAGAGGGGTTAACCCCGACGTTTTTGATCAGCAGTTCGGAGTTTGGCGTTATTAAAGCAGCTACTATAAAAAAAGCTGCCGAAGAAATATCTCCAGGTACGGTCACTTCCCTGGCGGCCAGTTCAACACCGCCCCGCACTATTACTCCATCAGGCAGAACCTCAAGCGATGCGCCGAAATAACGAAACATCCGCTCAGAATGATCACGAGACAGACTAGGCTCTGTTACGATGGTTTCACCTTCAGCATAAAGAGCGGCAAGCATGATCGATGATTTAATCTGAGCGCTTGAAACCGGCGATTGATAACTTATCCCTGTCAAGTTACCACCATTAATAGCCAACGGTGCCAGCGTACCGCTATTACGTCCTGCGATTTGTGCCCCCATTAGGGAGAGTGGCTCAACCACTCGCTTCATGGGGCGCTTTCGCAGGTATTGGTCGCCGGTCACAACCGAAAAAAATGACTGCCCGGAGAGGAGGCCGGTGATCAGTCTGATTGTTGTTCCGGAATTCCCGCAGTCGAGAACATCAGCTGGCTCTTTCAGCCCATGGAGACCCAGGCCGGTAATCTGAATTGTTTCGCCATCGTCAGCTATATCAACACCCATTGCACGAAAAGCGTGCATGGTCGACATATTGTCTTCGCCACGGAGAAAACCGCGCACAGTTGTTATACCGTTGGCTATCGCTCCCAGCATGATGGAACGGTGAGAAATCGACTTGTCGCCCGGGACTGTAATACTCCCCTTTAGGGAGTCTGCAGGTTGGATGGTTATTGAATTCATTGACACTCCGGCCATGCCGTATATTTAAAGAATCCCGTCTCGAAACTGTTTTGCAATAGTAAAAAATTCGGTCAACCCGGTCTGATCGGCACGGTCAATTTTTCTTCGCAACTCGGCAAGACTGGCAGAAAAACCGTCGATACTGGAAAGAAGAGCCTCACGATTCATCAGAGCGATATCACGCCACATGACCGGGTCTGAAGACGCAATCCTGGTAAAGTCCCGAAAACCGCCGGCAGTGTAGGAGAGAACGTTTTCCCCCTCAACATCGGCACTCCCAACGGCATGCACCAGTGCATAAGCCGCCATATGAGGCAGATGCGAAATTTCGGCAAAAATGCGGTCATGATGCTCCGGTTCCATGAAACAGACATCGGCACCGGTAAGACGCCAAAGCAGATCAACCTTTGACAGAGCAGCTGTATCGGTTCGCTCAGTGGGGGTCAGAATACACCGCTTTCCACTGTATAGCTTAGCAAAGGAGGCCGCGGCTCCCGAATGCTCAGTGCCGGCAATTGGGTGCCCCCCCACAAAATGGCAACCTGCTGGTGTGAAAGCCTCGCACTCCCTCACGATTGCCGCCTTGACACTGCCTCCGTCAGTAACGATGCAGCCGGGTGCCAACGCTGGAGCGATCTCTTCCACAACAGCCGGAATGGCACAGACCGGTACAGATATAAATACGACATCTGCACCCTCGACCCCTCTGCGGGCATCCTGAGTAACCTCATCGCAAATCCCCAGGGAGAGAGCTTCATCCAGATTGGCTCTGGATCGGCCGATGCCGACGACGCTTCTGACAGATCCAGCCTCGCGCAGAGCGCGGGCCAAAGAGCCACCGATCAGGCCCACTCCGATTATTGCCAGGCGGTCAATCATCAAAGACATACTCACTTTCTCCTACATCGAACGAGGATACGATCCAAGGATTTTAAGAAACTGGCAGCATCCTTTGAGCTCCACAAAAGCTTCAGAAACCTCCGGATCGGAGAAATGGCCGAACAGGTCAAGGAAGAAGATGTACTCCCAAGCTTTGCTTTTGTAAGGGCGTGATTCGATTTTAGTTAGGTTGATCCCCCGCTTGGCAAACGGCTCAAGCATACGACAGAGTATTCCCGGCTCGTCTTTAACCGAGAAGAGTACCGAAGTTTTATCGCAGCCGGAGCGGTCGCAACCCTTCCGGGAGACGACAAGAAAACGGGTAAAATTATTGACCTGATCTTCAATTCTGCTTCTGACGACTTTAATATCGTAGAGCGAGGCGGCCAATTCACTGGCTATTGCGGCGGCAGTATAATCCTCGCTGACAATCTGTGCCGCTACAGCGGTAGAGGCAACGTCGACCATCGGAATACCGGGCAGATTTTCCTCCAGCCACTGTCGACACTGAGCAATCGGCTGCGCATGAGAGTAGACCTTCTTGATATCCTCCAAGCGACCGGTGCGTGAAAGCAGGTCGTGGTGCACTTCCAGGAGAATTTCTGCGGTTATTTGCAGTTTGCTTTCTACAAACATATCAAGTGTGTGGGATATGACTCCTTCGGTCGAATTTTCAACAGGCACCACGCCGTAGAGTACCTTCCCCTTTTCCACCTCTTCAAAAACAGACGGGATTGATTTCATCGGGACAAATTCAGCCGAAAGACCAAACTGCTGAAGTGTCGCGAGATGACTAAAAGTAGCCTTAGGGCCAAGAAACGCTACTTTCATAGGTGATTCCAGAGCCAGGCAGGCTGATATTATTTCACGATAAATGCTTTTCAGGGCATCATTTGGAAAGGGCCCTTCATTTTTACCCAGTAACCGTTCGTAGATTTGACGCTCCCGACCGGGGACATGAAAATCAAGATTGCTGCCGGACTTAAGCCGACCAACATCAAGAACAACCTGGGATCGTTCATTGAGCAGATCGAGTATTGCATCGTCAATACCGTCGATGCGTGCACGCAGATCCTGAATGCTTACGGTGGTTTTCTGCAAGTGGAACCGCCTGGAGGATGGCATTTAAGTCATATGCTACAAAAGGGGGGCTAATGTAAAACAAGGGGAGTTAAAAAGCAACAGCATTTCGGGGCTCTTCCGCAATAATTGAGCGGCTTGCTGCTTTTAGAGATTTATTCCACTCATACTAAATCTGGCGAGCCAGGAGTCTAATATTTCTACCTTTTCTTCACCAAACGGGAGAAGTTTCTTTCTAACCTTTTGGACTGATTTGCGATCGGCCAGTCTACCCGGTTTTTTAGAATAGAACAGGTCTGCAAAGCAGATGATCTGCTCTGAGAGTGACTCGGGGCACATGTCTCTGTGCGGCAGCGGCAAGCCCTGGCGCACAATATCTGCGATTGTCAAACCGACACCGGTATGACGTTCACAAACCAGCGCATGAAGAGGCAAGCCTTCCCCGTCAAGAATTTCGCGTCCGAGAACTCCATGCATAATGTACTGATGCGGACCATGCAACCCCAGGTCTGGTGCATATACCCGACAGACTCCTATATCATGAAGCAGCGCCGCTTCTTCGATAAAAAGTCTGGTTTCTTCAGGCAAGAACAGGCGGGCCGCAACTTCAAGTGCCAGGTCTGCGACATGGCGACTGTGCACTCGTACTATTTCAAGAGATCTTTCGTCCAGATATTTTGCCAACAGCTCTGTTGTCCGCATACGCAGATGCCTAACCTCCCTGATGCATTATTGAGCTTCTCCAGTTGAAAGCTTCAAGTTGCGCATTCAGCAGTTGATCGAGTGAGACCCCGCACTCTGCAAGTAGAACAGTTACAGCTTCAAAGTCTGTAACTTCGAGTTTTTCAGCCAGAATAAGCATTTTGCCAAGTATTCCTTTCCTGTTCAATAGAGCATCGGTGACAGCATCATTGAGGTTTAAGTTGGCAATAATATCCTCCATTGGAGTTTCAAATAAAACATCCAGCAATGAAAGAATCCCCACCATAAATGCAGCTTCTGTCTGTTCAGCGCTGACAGTGCGTCCATCAAGCTGCTTAAACAGAATCTCCATGAGCCTTCCGCGAACAGCACCCATCTCAAGCAACGGATGATTGCTACCGCGCGAATCATGTCCGGCAAACAGGGACAATTGTGTCCAGCGCCGCAATGGAGTCATCCCAACAGAGAGAATTGCATGTCGAAGCGTTTTAATTTTTTCACGCATCCCGAGAGACACTGAATTTACGAGCTTCAGCAGGTTGTAAGAGAGACCTGGATTCTCCTTGAAGGTCATTTCTATTGTTTCTATACTAGCTCGCGCTGACAACTGCTCCAGTAATTTGAGCAGTGCTATTCCCGAAACATGAATCTTTTTTCTATTAAGCACGACCGGTCGCGCGAAAAAATAGCCTTGAAACAGATCGAAGCCCAAATCTGAGCATATCTGAAACTGTTCCATCGTCTCCACTTTTTCAGCCAAAAGCTTGACTGGGTAATTTCGAAACTGACTAACTACATCCGGCAATGCTTCAATTCCAGTCACAAGAATATCGATTTTAATAATATCAGCTAGATAGTAAATTTCACTATTGGTTGGATCAAAAATATGATCATCAAGGGCGAGTGCAAAACCCATCTCTTTCAACTCGCGGCAGCGTTCTATCACCTTATCATCAAATTGAATATTCTCCAGCAGCTCTAGTACTGTCGTTTCCTTCGGTAAAAGTTCAAACAAATCTGAGAGCAGCACATCAAAAGATATGTTTATGAAGCCCAGCTTTCCACCTAGAACCTCATGAATGCCAAAAGAGGTAAGTGCTAGCAAGATCACATCGGTACATGCCTGAGAATAGCTATCAAAAACCGCTCGCCCGATATCTGCAGAACGAAACAGCAACTCAAAACCGATAATTTCCTGATTACGATCAAGAATCGGTTGCCGCCCTAAAAAGAATTTTTCTTGAGATGAAATCACAAACAAACCGCTTCAGCGCTAATTTGAGCACAACAAAAAGAGATACGTTCCAGTTGCAGTACAGCAGAACACAAGTGTCATATTTTCGACATACAGCTTTACATTCGGTTCCACGTCATGCTAGTTTCGCGAAAAATTGCAACTGTGACGGTCATCGCCTATTGCGAATGTATCATCATGGAGACCTAGGAGCAACACTATTAGACGAAAAGCAATTGCCCTCCTCTCAGGTGGCCTCGACTCAACACTGGCTGTCAAAATGATGCTAGATCTCGGCGTAAACGTTGTAGCTCTCAATTTTACATCACCGTTTTGCACCTGCACCGGAAAAAACTCCGGCTGTAAATCAGAAGCGGTTCGCGTTGCCCAAGAACTCAATATTCCGATCAAGGTAATGCATAAAGGGTTAGATTATCTAGAAATTATTCGCAATCCAGTGCACGGCTATGGAAAAGGTCTCAATCCATGCATAGACTGCCGCATCTATCTACTCAAGAAAGCCAAAGAGTATATGATTGAAAGTAAAGCCGATTTTGTGTTTACCGGAGAGGTTCTCGGTCAGCGCCCAATGAGCCAGAGACGTGATACGCTGCGGGTAATTGAGCGGGAAAGTGGGCTTGACGGTCTACTTTTGCGCCCCCTCTCGGCTCGTCATTTTAAGCCGACGCTTCCCGAACTAGAGGGGTGGGTGGACAGGGAAAAACTGTTGGCAATTGAAGGACGGTCACGTTCGATGCAGATGCAGATGGCTGAAGATCTGGATATTAACAACTACCCCTGTCCCGCTGGCGGATGCCTGCTGACGGAACTATCTTTCGTTCCAAAAATCAAGGATATCTTTGCTCATTCGGAAAATTTGAATATGCGCGACTTTAGATTGTTGAAGACCGGTCGGCAATTTCGTGTCGGTCCGCATACCAAAGCAATAATGGGGCGCAGCGAGGCTGACAACAATATCCTCGAAAACAGCCGTAATGCTGATGAAGCCGCTCTCACCTGGTTGGACGGCAATACCCCGGTCACCATTGTCATCGGCAGTCAAGATGACGATCTCCTTAAATTAAGCGCCAAAATTATGATGCGTTATACTAAAGCTGAGTTTGGTACTGAGTGCCGCATCGAGCATAGAGTCAATGATTTGACTGCAATGTTTACGGTGGCAAATGATTTGGAGCCTGAAGTAGTAGAAAAATATCTGCTGGCGTAATCTCCTGTTGTTATTTGCAAACCAGCAATACTATGGACTTGGCTATGTAGTTAGATTTTAAAACAAATTACAAAAGTATATTCAGATTACTGAATATACTTTTGTAATAGGCTCGTTATTTCTAGTGATATTATCCGGATAGAAGATCCTTTTCTGTCGCTGTCACGCTTCCCTGAATCACAATCTGAACGTGCCCGTTGTTATAGACATGTGACTCGGCACCATTAACCAGCATCGTTCCGACATCCTTCCAATCACCTGCATTACCAATCAGTTCAACCTTACCGGTCGCATCACCTGTAACTATCACTTGGAGTTGATCAGACCCGGCTATTACATTGGTATGTAAATCAACTTTGCCAAAGAAGAGGACATCATCAAGCCCGGAGGCTGCTAAATGGGGCTTGACCAAGTCATGTACCTGCTGAACTGTGAAAGCACCGTCCTTGCCAACATTATGCAGAGCTGAAACATCTTCCAATGTGAGGGCTTGAACCTGATCATGAGACAACGCGGCCAGATCTGCCGTTGAAAGTGAAGCCACCTGATCCGGAGTCATTGCATGAATCTGCGCTGTTGACAATGTATTAACCTGTTCCGGCGTCAAAGCAGCGACCTGAGCAGTACTCATTCCGACAATGTCAAGCTGCGCCCCCTTCTCGAACCAGACATCGGCCATCTGGTGTGTTGTGCCGTCAGTGGCTGTAAAAGTGGAATCAAGGAATACCCAGTTGCCGTTGTTGTTGACTGTTGTATGGGCGGCATTGAGGTTTAATTGAGCGACTCCCAGCGACTGTAGCGAATGAAGCTCACTTATCGAGGAAATGCCGTCATGGTTACTGTCAACCCAGATTTGAAGATCTTTAAAGTCTGCATCAGACATATTAATCACACCATCATGATTAGTATCCAACGCTCTCAATGCTTCAAACCCATCTTTTGCAAGCCCACCTGATGCCAGCTTCGTCGCAGTGCCAAAAAGTTCGCCTCCGTCATTTATAATACCGTCATGATTTATATCCCGCACCAGAAGGCCATCATTTCCAGCAATCCAGCCGATGTGATCCTTGTGGCCACTGGCAGTTATATCAAAAAACACGCCATGTTTTTCATCAGAAGTTTGGATACCATTCCCATCCAGATCGAGGACAAGTGGCGAAGTCCAGAGAGCATCAAACTGCGTGGTTGTTAAAAAATTAATTTGATCAGTTGTTAACGAGAGCGCTCCGCCATTATGCATTGCATGAAGATCAGCCGTCTCCAAAACTTGAATTTGAGAGGAAGTCAAAGCGAGTATCTGAGAAGAATCCAAAGCATGAGCTTGAGAAGTAGTGAGAGCAACAATTTCAGAAGTGGTCAGATGCTGGATCTGATCTGTAGTCAGGGCAGCAATATCTGAAGTATTGAGCGCTTGAAATTGATC
>Ga0194060_10001731_pt1 | contig 15625 bp, 12 predicted proteins | sample SepL225m_MetaG_FD_163427 | JGI IMG/M metagenome (GOLD analysis project Ga0194060, IMG submission 163427) | Anoxic zone freshwater microbial communities from boreal shield lake in IISD Experimental Lakes Area, Ontario, Canada - Sep2016-L222-5m | ecosystem: Environmental > Aquatic > Freshwater >...
GGTCAGGTGGCCTCCATGGGCCAGACTCATCGCCAGAATGGTGTCGCCCGTCTGTAGCGCCGCAAAATAGACCGCCATGTTCGCCGAACTGCCACAGTGGGGTTGCACATTGGCGTGCTCTGCGCCAAACAAAGCCTTGGCCCGGTCAATGGCCAACTGCTCCGCCACATCCACAAACTCACACCCGTTGTAGTAACGCTTGCCGGGATACCCCTCGGCATACTTATTCGTCAACACCGAACCCTGCGCCTCGCGAACCGCACGGCTGGCGTAGTTTTCGGAGGCAATCAGATCAAGGGTGCGAAGTTCGCGCTCCTCTTCGTGCTTGATGGCGCTATAGAGTTCCGGATCCGTCTCGGCCACAGCGGGAAGTTCCAGGGCCGCGCCCGACATGGCGCCGATCTTGTCAACCCGGCGTTGATGGCGCTCTTCCCCGATAAACTTCGCCGCCAGCCAGGCGTCAAGAATTTGTCCGGCCCGATCCGGGGTCTCCAAGTCCCCTCCCAGCACCAGCACATTGGCATCGTTATGGGTGCGCGCCGCCGCGGCCATCAGGGGTGACAGGCATAACGCCGCGCGCACCCGCGGGAATTTATTGGCCGACATGCTCATCCCAATGCCGGTTCTGCAGATCAGAAGTCCCTGATCGACGACTCCTTCGGACACCATGACGGCCACGGTTCGGGCGTAATCGGGGTAATCCACGGCATCGGGACTGAAACACCCGACATCCTCCACGGCGACACCCCGCTGTTTCAGAAGTTTGACCAGACTATCCTTGAGTTCAAATCCGCCATGATCCGCGCCAATCGCCATTTTCATCGTGCCCACTCCTCCCGGTATCTGTCTCTATTTCTTATATAATTCATGCACATGCAAAACCAAGTCAGGCATGGCGGCTTCAATTTCATCCCGTATCGTCCGGTACACATCAGCCTTGCTTCCAAAGGGATCCGGGACATCCTCATCGCGATGGATCGGACTGAACGCATTCAATAGAACAACCCGGCCTTTGGCGCGGGGAAAACGACGCCACACATCGTTTTGATGAGCCTGCGTCATTACCACAACCAGGTCGGCATCGTCAATGTGGGCTTGCGTCAGCAAACGGCTTCGATGAGATGACAAGTCCAGCTTTATTCCAGCCAGCGCCTGAATGGCGCCTGCGCTGGCGGGTTGCCCATCCAGGGCCGCGACCCCGGAGGAACCCGCCTCCCACCCGGATTCCCGGCCCATCCATTTCCGGAACAGGTGTTCCGCCATGGGGCTGCGGCAGGTATTTCCGGTGCAGACAAACAGGATTTTCGGTTTTCCGAGAATGGCCTCTCGTGACAACGCGCCCTGCCTGAGAATGGCGAGCGAATTCCCGGTCGCATCCACTACGGTGCTTTCCACGCCCAGTGGCGCCGGTCCCGCGTCAAGAGCCAGAGCCACCTTGGAACCCAAAGCCGCGACAGCCGCCTCCATCGTGCGCGATGCGGCTTCTCCGCTCAGATTCGCACTGGTGACCCTGAGGAGTCCCCCGACACGATTAAGCACGGCCAAGGCTATGGGATGATCAGGAACCCGGAATCCTTCCGTCTTCCCGCCGCAGGATAAGACCAGAGTCAGGGGACCCGGCCAATAACGCCGGGCCAGGCGGCGGGCACCCGGCGACAGCACGGCACCCGCCCGTTCCACGGCCTCCAGTCCTGATGCCAATAACGGAATGGGTTTACCGCGATCACGCTCTTTCGCGGCAAAAATCCGATTTTCCGCACCCGGCACGGCAGGATCGGCGGCGAGACCGTAAACCGTCTCCGTGGGAAGAATGACGAGTTCTCCGGCACGCAAAGCCAGAGCCGCTTCCGAAATGGCCTTTTCGTCCAGTCTGCCGGAAGTCACCCTGACCAGTCTAGGCCTGTTACTGTCCATGGCCTCCCAAGGTTTTCAGGCCAAGAATGATGTCGGTGGCCCGTTGCAGAACGGCATCCCCGTCCACTCGCCTCATCAGATCCCGATCCCGTTCAGACTTGGCGCTCAGGGAACGTGTCGGTGCGTTGGTGTCAAACAGCCTTGCGTTTCCGGCTTCAACGCTCCGGGAAACAATCACATCGGGCGTGACGCCATGGCCCTCATAGGAGTCGCCAACCATCGGCACCAGTTTCCGGGTCGCCAGGGTAATCACCTGGCCGTTCGGGAGTGTCACAACGTCCCGAAAGCGCACCTCCCCACAGGTGGTTGATCCGATCAGCATGATGCCCGGATGACCCCTCCACAGGGCAGCCAGGGCTTCGGCCGCCCTGCCGGTACGGCCATCGATGAGCACCATGAGGGGAGTGGAAATGGAGGCAACGGACTCAGCGACGTTGGTGGAAAGGCAACGCCCCTGATTATCGGTCAGAATAAACAGCGGCTCCGATTTCGGGTGGGCGATTCCGGCGAGGCATGACACAACTCCCGGATCATTTCCGGAAACCCCGCGCAGATCGAGGATAATGCCCGCTTTACCGGTCAGGGATTGAAGATGCGTCAGAATTTCCCGGCCACTGCCCCTGGTCAGTCCCTGGATTTTCACATAGGCAATATCCTCGGGCCAGGACTCCGCCGTTTTCACCGTCTGGGTCATCCCGAAGTCATACCCGTTCGTTTCACTTCCCACTCCCAGAATGGCGCCTGGATCAATGGACTTGAGGATGCCCTCAATACCGTTCCGCACGGCCAGCGGACGGTCAACCAGAAAGCCGTTCGTTTCCAGGCACGATAGCACCTCGTCCAAACTGGATCCCACCATGGCATGGCCGGGGCGGCCCGTGAACGCCGTCAACAGGCACCCGACCGCCAGTATCGCTGGAATCCTAAAGTTCGTGGTACGGTATCCTCACGAGGCCTTCTTTGTTTTGGCGACCTCCGCCTGGATACGGGCATTGCCCGCCGTCACTTTCTCCAGGAGGTTCTTCTTATGCCCCACCAGGGCGCGGGCCAGATCCGGGCGGCCAAGCGCCAGAATCTGAACCGCGAGAATCGCGGCATTCACAGCGCCGGCCTTGCCCACCGCCACCGTGGCGACCGGCACCCCGGCAGGCATCTGGACGGTCGACAGCAGGGAATCCAGACCATCCATGAATCCGCTGGTGACAGGAATACCGATGACCGGCAAGGTGGTATGGGCGCAGACGACGCCGGCGAGATGCGCCGCTCCGCCTGCGGCGGCAATGATCACCTTGACTCCGCGCGCCGACGCATTCCGGGCGAACGTTGCGGCCAGATCAGGCGTCCGGTGTGCGGACATCACGCGAACCTCGCTCGCCACATCAAATCGAGTCAGTGTGGCAACCGTTTCCTCGAGAAGCGACCAATCGGAATCACTCCCCATGATCACCGCCACTTCAGGTTTTCGTCCCGAACCTTTTTTCATAAATTCTCCCCTTCGTCATTCATCATTTCTTCAACGCCCTGGCCGCAATATCACGGCGAAACTGGGCGCCGTCATAACTGATTTTTCCGACCGCCTGGTAGGCGCGGTCAACCGCCGTCTTCAGATCCTTTCCCAGCGCCGTAACGCCCAGCACCCGGCCTCCCGCCGTCAGAACCCGGTCTTCCTTGACTTCCGTTCCGGCATGGAAGACCACGGCCTCCGGCACACTCGCAACTCCTTTAAGCCCGCGAATTTCCTTCCCCTTTTGGTAAGGGCCGGGATATCCGCCGGCGGCCATCACGACACAGACACACGCCTCGGGTTTGTACTTCACCAAATCCGGAGAAAGCGTACCGTCTATGCAGGCCTGTAAAGCCGGAATCAGATCTCCCTCGATACGCGGCAGGATCACCTGAGTCTCGGGATCGCCAAACCGGCAGTTGAATTCAAGAACCTTCGGCCCGGCCTTGGTCATCATAATGCCTGCGTACAGAACACCCTTGTAATGGATGCCGCGGCTCTTCAACTCCGTCAAGGTTTTTCCGAAAACCTCGCGCTCAATATAGGGCATGTGCTCCGGCCTCAACACAGGCGCGGGGGAATAGGCCCCCATGCCCCCCGTATTGGGGCCCTTATCCTGATCAAGAGCCCGTTTGTGATCCTGCGCCGACGCCAGAAGAACAACATGAGTCCCATCGGTAAGCGCCAGAACGGAAACCTCCTCGCCCGCCAGAAATTCCTCAACCAGGATGCGTTTTCCCGCGTCGCCAAAAGCCCCTTCCACCAAGGCCTCGGTGACAGCGCGTTCCGCCTCCTCGCGGGTCGCGCACACGGTAACTCCTTTGCCGGCGGCAAGCCCTTCGGCCTTGATCACGATCGGCACCCCGATATCACGGATGAATTCAATGGCCTCGTCCGCCTCGGTAAAGGTATTGGATCGGGCCGTCGGCACACCGGCGGCCATCATGACGTCCTTCGCGAATACTTTGCTGCCCTCCATCCGTGCGGCGGCCTGGGTTGGGCCAAACACCCTGAACCCCTCCTTCTCAAGGGCGTCGGTGATCCCGGCGCACAGCGGCGCCTCCGGTCCCACAACCGTGAGGTCAGGGCGATTTTCACGGGCCCATGCCACCAACCCGGGAACATCGTCAGACTGAATGGCAACATTCACTGCCAGTTCCGCCGTGCCTGCGTTGCCAGGCGCACAGAACACCCGCGGATGACGGCTGTCTTTTACCAGCTTCCAGACCAGGGCATGTTCTCTTCCACCACCGCCAATGACGAAGACTTTCATATGAAAAAAGGATAGAGCGAAGTCGGCATCAGAGTCAACGTTTTCAGAGAAAAGAATTAAAACAATTCTCCCTGATCACACCCTTTGAGGAGGGAGTGAAACTCCATACGGGAATAGAAGGGCCGCATCATCTCCTGCTTTTCAGGCCGGAAGGCCAGAGACTCCCAGCCGGGAAAGCAGGTGATTGTATCCAGCAACCTCACCAGCGAAAGATTCCGTTCGATCTTCCCGCGCGAGGCCAGCAATAGATCATGGATTCGTGAAGACTGAACCTCTGCCAACCGGGGCCATAGCGCCGTCAGGGATCCGAACTGTGTCAATAGTTTTGAGGCAGTCTTGGGCCCCATCCCCTCCACGCCTGGAATGTTATCGACCGCATCTCCCGTCAGGGCCAACCAGTCAACAATCTGTTCAGGATAGACTCCGGTTTTCTCGAAAACCGCATGACGATCAATACGCTTGTCATCCTTGCCCCAGGAGACCATCACCGCCTGATCCGCCACCAGTTGATAAAGATCCTTGTCCGCCGTCACAATCATGATGTCTTCGGCGTCCGGTTTCGCCTGTCTGACGAGTGACGCCAGTATGTCGTCGGCTTCCTCATGATCCAGGCGAATCAGGGGAATACCTGCCCTCTGGAGAAATTCCGACACCGGCTCAAACTGCCGACGCAAGTCATCCGGCATGGGGGGGCGCTGGGCCTTGTATTCGGGAAGCAGGGCCAGACGGGCGGCAGGAACACCCCCGTCCCAGGCTACGGCGATATGCGAGGGCGCCCAGACATCAATCAGTTGATGGATGCCGCGAACGAATCCGTATACGGCATTGGTCGGTTGCCCGGCGCTGGTTGACAATCCCCTGATCCCGAAAAACGAACGGTAGAACAACTGGGTTCCGTCAACCAGCAACAGCCTTTTGGCAATCATCGGTGGTGTTATTTTGCGGGAGCGGCCGGGTTCGATCCCGCCGCGCCTGCCGGCTTCACAATATCCTGATCCTGACTCCTGATCAAACGCCCGGCAGGATCGACCAGCTTGGCTGTCACAAAGATGAGCAGATTCTTCTTCACGCTTTTTTCCGCCTTCGAACGGAACAACGCGCCAATGAAGGGAATGTCCCCGAGAACCGGAATCCTATCATTCGCCTTCTCCACGGATTCCGTGATCAATCCGCCCATCACCACCGTCGCTCCATCATAGATCGAGATTTGTGTCTCGAGCGTGCGGATCTGGAAGAACGGCTGGGGCATGTTCAACTGCATCGTGGATCCATCCGCGCGCCGCACGGTCGATCCGTACTGATACCAGATCGGATCGGTCACCACGCTCGGTTTCATGGTCAGGTTGATCATGTTCCCGTCAGGACTGACCTCGGGGAGCACGTTCAGGATTACACCCACTTCACGGGTGGCGAAGTCCGAAGGCACAACGGTTGTTTCCTGCACGATATTTCCGGCGTTCTGGTTCGCCTGCTGGCCCTGCAACTGACCGCCCTGAACCTCAAATGCGGTCGGATAAATATACTCGGTGACCACCTTGATGGTGGCTTCCGAACCGGATCGCGTCGTCACTTTTGGCGCGGAAAGCAGGTCGGCGTTTCCATTCTGTTCGAGCGCATGAAGGATCACGGAAAGATCCGGATTCGTCAGAACGCTCGCGAAAGACGCGAGGGCCCCAGCCGTTCCCGTTCCGCCACCCTGAAGAATCTGCTTGCTGTCAGAACCTGTTCCCCAGAACCGGAGCCCCCGGGTCACTCCCCCGTCGGAGGAGTTGGCATTCATCTGAATCCTGGGATTGGAAGAAAGCGGGGCGTAAGAATTGGGGTTGTTCTTCACCAGCATTTCCCAATTGTCCGTCAACAACCATTCCAAACCGGCCTCATAAAGATCCGTTTCATTGATTTCAACGAACCGGGCCTCGATCTCGACCTGCTTGGGCACGACGTTCAGTTCGGCGAGGATCTTTTCGAAGGCGGTCAGGTTATCCACGGTATTCAGGACAATGACCTTGCCAATGGCCTGACTGTAGTTCACCGTTGAACCCTTGGGGAACTTGACGCCCATATTTTCGAAATACGCCTTCAAATCCGCAGGAGGCTGACCCTCGATGGCGTTATTCTGAATACTCGTTTTTTCACGGCCGCCCACCGTGGTCGATGCGGACGGCATTTCGGTACTGGCCATCTTGACGCGTTCTATAAAGGTCGGCTCAACGGGATACATGCGCATTTCCATCGTCTCATTAGACCAATCCTTGGGAACGATCATGACCACATCGCCATCAATGCGCCATCTCAAGCCGGCCACATCGGTGATGATCTTAAGGGCATTGAAGAGGGTGATATACCGGGCCGAGAAAGTCACTTCAGGCACGTTGGAGGCCCCACCCCCCCCGGCGCCCTTGCCTGTATCTGCGGCAAACACATCCTCCGCGCCCGCTGCCTTCGCCGGGGCGGCTTGTGTTCCGAGACCCAGATTCAGGATGATATTGACACCCTTCTTGGAGTCCTCGTCGGTGGTCTTGTCGCAATCCCGGCTCCGCTTATTCAGAAAGTCCACAACATCATGCATATTCGCGGCGCGGAATTCGATTTCATCAATGACAATTTTTTTCATTTTGTCTTCTAGCATCGACGTGGCGGGGCCGGCGGGTTTGGCGGCCGGGGCCATTTCCCGCCCCTTGATAACCTTGTATTTCGGGTTCCAGGTATCACGCACCTCGGCTTCCATCTTCTGAACCGTGGCCTCACGTTCAACGGATTTGTTTCCGTACTCGCGCTCACCGAGCACTTTCAGATAGCGCATCGCCTCGCGGTTGTCGGGATCAAGCCCCAGCACGGACTCAAAACAGGCCCTCGATTTGCCATATTCCCGACTGGCCATAAACCCTTTACCCAGACGCATCTGCTTCTCGACGTCCGTTTCACCCGCAACCGCGTTGTCGGACACAGCGCCTTTCGCAAGTGAAGCCGTCTGTTTTTCCTGGACTTTCGTGAGAAGGTTTTTCAAACGGATGTTGCCGGGACGCTGTTTGAGAAATTCACCACCCAGCGTCAGGGCGCTGTCATCCTTCTTTCCATCCTTGACCAACGCGAGAATAACCTCGTATTCGCATTCCGGGATGCGGTCGCGCGCGCGATCCCTGAGCGCCTTGTTGCGGGGCGTCACGGGAATCCTCGTGAGAGCAACCTTATACTGTTCCGCCGCCAGCGTGTAGTCGCGGTCTTTCCATGCCTGATCGGCCAGGCCAAGGGCCTTAATCCCCTCCAATTCATTCGCTTTCCGCCGAACCTCCTCCTGCTGGGAGACCGTCGTTCCGATCTTGATGCGGTCAGGGGTTCCGAAACTCTTCACCGCCGCCTCCAGGGCCAGTTTCGTTTCGGCATCCGGCCCTGCGGCGACAGCGGACACAGGACCCGCCACCTTGGGCGCCTCAACTTTAGGGGCCTCCGCAACCACCGGGACGGCGGGTGCGGGCGCAAGATCATCAATGGAAAGAGCCGCAGGCGAAGATGCAACGGGCTCTTTTTTCTTCGGCACGGCAACCGCAGCGGCAGGTGGGGTCAGTTCCTCGACGACAGGATCTGTCACCGCTTTCGCCGGTTCAGCGCCACCGACCACAGGGGGAGCCGCCTCCGCTTTCACCGGTTCAGCGCCGCCGACCACAGGAGGAGCTGCCTCCGCTGATGCGGCCCCGGGCATGTCGCTCATTTCCTGTTTCAGGCCCTCAAGTCCTATGTCTTTAGCCTGGGAAAAAGTCGGGCAACCCACCCATGAACAAAAAAACAAGGCCGCCAGAACGCCGAAAGTTGTAGTGAATCTCATTGAAACTTTCTCCTTTTTACCCACAAAAAACCTGCACAATCGGACACGATTTACTTTTTCGCCTCCGGCAACGACGTTGACGAATGCCGCTCAACTCCAATATCCACATTGCGCGAAGGATCGTTTATTAAAACAGACGACCTCTGAATGTCAACTTTTTTGACCTTGAATTTACAACCCTTATACTCAAAATCCACGTCCGGCCTGACCGCCAGTTCAGTCCCGTCAATCAGCGAGACCAACTTGACTTCATATTCGTCACGCGGAACCGTACGGCCTTTTATGAGAGGGATTGTCTTGCCATTGCGCGCCAGAGTCAGTGTCGGGCCGTCTGTCGCGCCCTCATCGTAGTTCGTCAGGGTAAACCCTTCGGCCTCCTCGCCCATTTTCTTCCAATAGGTGCGCCCGTTCGTCCGAAGGTTGATCTGGAAAATCAGGGCCCTGTTCGCCTTGCTTACGGCCTTGAAAATCATGCGAAACGGGATGGGTTTAATATCGGCAACACGAAGTTTTACGAGATACGAGGGATGACTGGACGGGTCTTTTGGATCCGTCTTCCATTCGAACTCCTCTTTTGACGTAAATCCATCATTATCGGGATCCTGATTGATCACGTCGGGATCAAAGGACATCAGACCGTATTTCTCCTCCCATTCGTCCGGAATGCCGTTCTTATTCTTGTCAATGATTCCGCCCTGTGACTCGGGCTGCGGCGCTCCGCATTGGGCAAACGTGCAATTGGTGGACGAATACTGAATGGGACGGTCACAGTTCACGCACTTCACTCGAAGTTCAGGGGTCAGCAACGAGAGTTCCCATATCTCATTCTGCAAGGGCTCCGCGAGCGCCGCCAGGGACTTCTCGAAAACGGCCTTGTCCGCCGGCATCACCTTGGCGTGTTTGGGTTTCAGAACCGTCAACTGCATATCGAAGTTTCTCTGCTCCGTCTTTTGACTTTTCGCCTGAATCGCCAGGGACACCAGGGACACGAGAAGAATCAGGAGAACCGCCGCCGCGATAATCCTGTCGTAGTTTTTCTTAAACCATGCTCCCATGCCGCCCCCCATATTCATCGCCCTCCCGGCTTATGCGCGGACTCAAACGCCTGCGGCTTCGCGAACTGATAAACATCCAATTCCAACTTCACGTTCAGGAAGGCATCCCGCCCGCACATGACCCGGTAATCCCTGGCTTTGGGCGGCTCCTTGACAACAAGAGAGTCATCGCCCGTCTTGGCCACCGCAACCTCCTTGCGCTCAAACAGTTTTTCCTCGCCCTCAATATTCACGCGCGACACCACGACAAAAAGGGATGATTTCGCAAACCCGTTCAGGACGTTGATGACTGAACTTTCCCGCCCTGAAAACTGAAGAAAAAAATGCCATTGCCCGTAAAGTTTCCCCGCTGGAATGATTCCCGCCATCGGATCCGTCGTATTTTTCACGGACATCTCGGAAAACCGGGCGGAGCCCGGCGCGCTTACGGTCGTCGCACCCGCCGCATCCACTTCGAACTCCTGCCGGGTAATGGCTGACAGTTTGTTTATTCTTGCCGCATACAGAACGCCGCAGAGGGTTTGAACGATCTTCAGTTGCTGGGTCAATCGGGGCACGTCTTGCGGCGCGGGCAGGTTGCCCGTCATGTGACGCCCAAAACTGAAATCATAATTTTTTGGCACCGAGACGCCGGCGGCGCTGGCTTTCGACAAAAGCCCCCTCTGTGTCTCGAAGAACTGATTGATGAACACCGCCGGACTCTGCCCCAGAGGTTCCACCTGCTTTTCGCATAATGCGGACTGAAGTCCCATCCACTCCCGTTCAAGAACCGCGAGATTCTCCCGCTCGAACTTCAGATTCTCATGGGACGGGAACGGATTGCGTTGATAGAGAGCCCTGAGCGTGTCATTGGACTCCCGGAGGGTCGATTCCACCTCCGAGAATTGGAGAAATCCCCTGACCAGGACGAACACCGACCCCAAAAAAAGCAGGCCAATGAATGCGAATAAAGCCGTGAACCCCATTTTGCGATGAGACTGCATAGGTTATGCGTTCCCCTTACGAACCTTCTCGGATTTGACAGGCGGAACATCCCCCGCCCCCGCCTTTTTTCCAGGCCGAGTCTCCTTCAGCACGACGTCCACCATGAATTCCATGGCATAATCCGTTCCGTCAACCGGACGGATTCGCCTGATCTGAAGATCCTCGGTAAAATACCCGGTTCCCTTCAATCGCGCAACGTACTCCGTAACGGCCTGATTGTTCACCTCATCGCTGAACGCCATCCCCCGAATTTCGATCCGGGCGGGACTCGTTTTATCCCTGGCCGGAGTGGCCATGACCGCCGTCAGCCACATTCCAGGCAACAGACGCTCGTGCAGATCGCTCAGGATCGCAACCCACTGTGTCCTTGCCTCGATCAACCGGTTCAGGTCTGCGGCCTTGGCGTACACCTGTTCCTCCTGTTTGATCAGTTCGCCCAGTTTTACGTTTGGAACACTCAACATGGCCACACGAGCCTGCACCATCTTCAATCGTTGTTCCGCCATGGACTTCATCTGGTGAAGAAAGAGTCCAAACACCAGAATCGTCAACACCATCCCGAATGCCGCCAACCCGAAAAAGGGAATCCGGCGCTGCAACACCTTCCGGGCCGCAAGCGCGGGCGGAAGAAGATTGATTTCAACCGGACACGACAATACCCGGCGCAGGGCCAGGCCCACCACCTCACCCAGCAGATTGAGATCGTCCGCCACCTTCTCCGCCGGAATGCCGCTGCTAACCGCGACATTCCTGAACGGATTGATAAAGTCCACATCGAGTTTCAACTTTTCCTTCAGGAAAACATTGACATGCGGAATCATGGAACAGCCGCCGGCAAGCAACACCATCGCGGGTTGACTCCCACCCTGCTGGCTTCGATAGAAATTGATCGTCCGAACCACCTCGGCATGGAGGCGCGTCATGATGTTCCTGACAATCTTGGACGTTCGATCCGAAACCCCGACCTCATGCCCTTCGTAAACACCGCCAAACCCAACAAAGGCATGGGCAATCTTGAGTTGCTCGGCCTCCTCAAAGGACAGTCCGAATTCCTTCATCACGTCCTTGGTGATGGCCATGCCGGCAACGGGGATGCTGCGGCTGAATATCTTATTCCCCTCAACAAACACCACGTTTGTGGAACGGGCGCCCATATCCAGAATCATGGCGCATCCCGGCAAATCGGAATAGTTGTACCGCACGGCATTGTAAAGCGCCAGGGGCGACACATCGACCAACACCGGATCCAACCCCGCCGCCTCGACACAATCCGTGAGGTTCTTGACCAGTTCTCCCTTGACTGCGACCAGCAGGACGCTGAGTTCACTCGTCTCATGCCCCACCAACTGGTAATCCCAAACCACCTCTTCGATCGGAAACGGCACGTTCTGTTGCGCCTCGTACTTCACGATTTGGGCAATTTTATCGGAGGTCACAGGCGGGAGTTTGACATAACGGGGAAAAACCATCTGCCCCGACACCGACACCGCGACGGGACCGGGCCGGATACCGCTTTCCCGCATGGCATCACGAATGCCGGAGATAATATAGGCCGCCGAATCCGTCGTCGTCTCGGGATCATACCCCAGGGGCGACACTCTATACTTGACCAATTCCAGACTCTTCGAACTGGTGATCCTGAATTCAGCAAGCACCAGCTTGCTGTTCCCTATGTCCAACGATAGAATGCGGTCTGATCCAAGCATAGTGACCTACTTAACCGACTCGTAGTCATCAAAATTGATCAACGCAAAGGGAGTCTTTGACTTCTCCACAATATAGCCTTCACGGGGAACCAACTCCGGCTTCTTCCACCACTCACGCCCGGGTTCCGTTGGCAACGGTTTCGACGGGCCCAGTTTTCCCTCCGAGAGTGACGCCACCACCTCTCCCTTGACCTGGGCCTCCACCGCCACCCCGACAATCTCGCCAAGCCGGGACAGGGCGTTGGGCCGGATATAGGCAACCCCCAGATGACCGCGGCCGCGGGCCACATCAACATAGGTCACGCTTCCCTTGAGCAACGTGTACTCGCCCGAAACCCGGCTCCGAAGCAATGCGTAATACTGGAAGGTCAACTCATCAATCCAGTCCGGCTCCGAATCATACTGGACGGCCAATTCGGCCCAGGTGCGGACACTGTTTCGACTACGGGATCCGCTCCCGGAAGAATCGGAACTTCTCAGGGCGCGGGGACCATATCCCGTGAGTTGATGAATGCGGACAGCGGAGGTGTGGGAGGCGGCCTTCACCGGGGTCTGGGCCGACAACTCGCCCGCCCCCGACATCAGGAACAGCGCCACACACACCGCCATATTAACCACCATGAAATTGAATTTCATCAGGCTGCTCCTTATCTGACTCGACGCCGTCCCACCTCAGTCCACATTCCTTCGCAGTATAGAGGGCCTTTGAAAGAGGTCAAAACAAAAATATATTCCCCCGACTTTCCTTATCTCTTGATTTCCCGCCCTCTCCTTATTACTGTTGCGACTATGCGAACGGGACGCACCCCCGGGGGAGAACGACAGACTGGTGAACACAGACACGGTCAGCGCAAAAACGGCGGAGGAAAGAACGGCGGAGGAACTCTGCAACGCGATCACAGCCCTCCAGGAGGAGATGCGGGATCGCGAAAATATCGAGATCAAACTCCGGGCGGCCGTGGTGCGGCTCGAACAGCACAACCAGGCCAAAACCGAGTTCGTGTCCAATGTGTCGCATGAACTGAAAACCCCTCTGACCTCCATGATGTACGGGGTTCGCAACCTGCTCAAGGGAATCGCCGGCCCCCTGCCTGATCATGCGGTGAGTTACCTGAAACTGTTTGACGCTGAATGCCAGCGTCTGGTTGCCACCATCAATGATATCCTCGATCTCGGGAAACTGGAAAACCAGGCGCTCACCCTGTCCCCTATCACCACCCCGCTCGGACACATGATTTCACGCTGCGTGGACTCCCTGCGCTACCAGGCGGAAACCGCCGGCATCACCCTGACATCCACCCTGAATCCCGCCATCCCGTTTGTCCGTTGCGATCCCAACATGATCCAGCGCGTCATCCATAACATTCTCGGCAACGCGGTCAAGTTCACTCCGCGCGGGGGCTCCATCGCTTTAGTTTGCGGCCTGGAACAAAGCGGCGACGGGAACCTGGTGCGCATCACGGTCACCGACTCCGGTATGGGCATCCCCCAGGAAGCCCTGCCACGCGTCACCGAGCGCTATTTCCGGGCCAACAACCACACCTCCGGTTCCGGCCTCGGCCTGGCCATCTCGAAGGATATCATCACCCTTCACGGAGGCACTCTTTCCGTCGCCAGTCCCCCGCCCGGAAAAAAACGGGGCACGGAGGTCTCCATCACCCTTCCCCTCGCCGAGGCGCCAACGGTGCTGGTGGGGGACGACGATCCCGCGATTCAGATCCTGCTGAAAAAACATCTTTCCATTCACGGATACCAAGTCATCACCGCCGACAGCGGCCAGGATGTCATCCTCATGGCTGAAGCCAACAATCCGGATCTGATCCTGCTCGATCTCATCATGGGCGACATCCACGGAACCGCCGTCATTCTGTCCCTCCGCGGTTCCAGAACCATCCCCTATATTCCGATTATTGCCATCACCGGCGCCACCCTGGACGAAGCCACCGCCGACATTCTCACCCGGTTTTCAGTGCCAACCCTGCCCAAGCCGTGGAATACGTCAGATCTGTTGGACACCATCGACGCCGCCTTGCTTGGAATGACCGCCTTTATTGCAACCTCGAACCCGGAGACCTCACCATGAATTCACCCCGAATCCTCTTGGTCGATGACGAACCCAACCTCCGGCTCATGGTGGGTGACCAACTGCGCCTGGAGGGATACGAGGTTATCACCGCCTCCAACGGCGACGAGGCGCTTCAGGCCATCCGGGTTCAACCGCCCGATCTGATCATCCTCGACGTCAGCATGCCCGGCATGACCGGATTGGCCCTTTTGAAAAAACTCTCCGGCCCGGACGGCAAGCCCCGTTACCCGATCCTGGTTTTCACCGCCCGATCCAACATGGAACAATTCTTCCAAACCACCGGCGTGGAGGGCTTCCTCTCCAAGGCCAGCGATCCCACACACTTGCTCGGGGAAGTCAAACGTATCCTCCTTAAGAATAGCAGACCCGAGAAAAAAGAGTCTCCGCCCAACCCGAAACAACGCCGCATCATCATGATCCTGGAGGACGAACCGCTGCTCAACACACGCCTGAAAACCTCCTTCAACATTGCGGGGTACCACACCATCACGCTGACCGACTCGCACGGCCTCGCGGACGCCCTCCAGCGCCAGTCCCCCGCCATCATCCTGCTCAAATGCGTCCTGGCGGGAACCACCGGCATGGATATCGCCGCCAGTCTGGCTGATTACACGACGGCCCGGGGCATCCCCATCATCCTCTACGACGCCAGCGGCATCCACAGCGCGGCGGCGTCATTCATGAACGTGGATAAGTTTGTCCCCTCCAACTCCCCCGCCGACCTCCTCAAAGCCGTCACGGGCATGTTGAACTGATTACACTGGACGGGATTCCCCCATTCGCAGTAGTAATGACGGGCATCCATGAGGACATACACCATGAAACCAGTGATCTTGCTCCTGTTGTTAGCCAACCTGCTCCGCGTCCAAGCCGTCGAGACCTTCCCCAAGCCCGGCTGGAGCGACACCCCCAGCCCATTCGCCTCCCCCGAGGCCATTCCGGGCGGTACGTTGACCGCCTGCGGATTTCAATACCCCAAGAGTTTCAACTACTACCTTGATAACAACCGTTTCTCCTCCGACCTCTTCGGCGCCCTCTATGAATCCCTCCTCTCCCTCAACCCGGCCTCGCCGGACTACCAACCCGGCCTCGCCGAAAAGTGGTCCCTCTCGGACGACCGGCGCACCTTCACCTTCTGGCTGAACCCCAAGGCCCGGTGGAGCGATGGAAAACCGATCACCGCCCAGGACGTGAAGTGGACTTTCGACGCCCTCGTCAACCCCGCCAACCTGACCGGCCCGCACAAGGTGGCCCTGGAAAAATTCGCCTCACCCACCCTT
>Ga0194060_10001732_pt1 | contig 15621 bp, 12 predicted proteins | sample SepL225m_MetaG_FD_163427 | JGI IMG/M metagenome (GOLD analysis project Ga0194060, IMG submission 163427) | Anoxic zone freshwater microbial communities from boreal shield lake in IISD Experimental Lakes Area, Ontario, Canada - Sep2016-L222-5m | ecosystem: Environmental > Aquatic > Freshwater >...
TGTTTCGATGTATCTCTATTTTCTTCGCCATGAACGAGCGTTGCCTCCGGCGTATGAAGGCGCAGGAACGGTTATCGGCTTGATCAGTGGAATTTTTGGGGTTGGGTGTTCTTCTTGTGGAACGTTGTTTGTGGAGTCTTTCCTTGTTGCAACGGGGACAAGTGGGCTGTTAAATTTTCTGCCGATGCATGGGGAAGAGTTTAGCTTGCTGAGTGTTATTTTACTTGTACTGTCTATTTCTTGGGTTGGGAGAAGTATTGTCGAAGGAAAGAATTGTGCTTTGAATCGAAACAATGTTGCCCTGTAGCACAGACAGAGAGTTGTTGGTATATCGCAAACAATTCCGCTCAAATCTAGTATAATAACTAGTACTAACTGAGCTTTTACCATGGAACAGGAACTTCCCGAGTCCGAATTCTCCGTAGCAATGACACCTGAGGCATCATCCACTGTTGAAGGGGAGACACTAATCCCAACACCAATCGACAAGCATTCTCGTCTCCTGCCCGAGGGACAAAAATCTGACTTTAAAAAAATACTATTCTTTGGATGCTGCTCTTGCTTGGTACTGTATCTTTTTACAACCTTTGCTCTTTGGGCTTTTTTTTCGAAAGTAAAAACATCTTCTGGTGACTTTTTTCCAGTTACTACACCATCAGAGAGAGCACTCAATGAAACACCTTCGACACTTTTTAAACAACCGCCTGGAACCAGCACATTAGGAAAGCGCCTTGAGGATAATCTTCAACCAGTGACTTCTCATGACCACATTATAGGTAGCTTGAATGCTAAAATAACTGTGGTAGTATTCAGCGATATTCAATGTCCATACTGCAAATCTTTCCACCCTGTCATTCGACAACTGACTGATCAATATAAGGATGGTACTGACGTTGCTGTTGTGTTTCGCCATTTCCCCATAGATGCACTGCATCCGAATGCTCGAAAAGCGGCTATTGCAACTGAGTGCGTCAGTTCATTGGGTAGTGAAAATAAATTCTGGGACTATCTTGGTGAACTGATGGTGTCACAAGATCTTTCGGGTGAGTTTCTGACTAGTGCTGCTGTGAAGTTTGGTATCGATAAAGGAAAGTTTTCTTCTTGTCTCACTGCAAGTGCGCCAGCGAAACTGGTAGAGGCTAATGTGCAAGATGGAACGACATCAGGTGTACGAGGCACGCCAAGTTCGATCATCATCTGGCCGAATGGGAGTAAAACGTTGATGGCTGGCGGACAGCCTTTTAGTACTTTTAAAAACATGCTTGAGGAGCAGTTGAAATAGGAAATGATACCTTGCTCGGCAGCATCTCTTTTCTAGGTACGCTGTTGGTTGTACACTTAGGGTATAATCGTGCAAAAGCCTTTCAATTGATCACTTAGTATATGAGGGACATTTGTCCATGGATGTACGCAGAAAAAAACACCTTTTCCTCTTTTACTTCAGTATTTTCTCTATTTTTCTCTTTTGTATAAGAATAACACCAGCAAATGCTGAGACAGATTTTATCACAAAGCGCGGGGTGGACTTAGCAACAGGCTACAAAGCCAAATGGATAAGCCAGTCGCAATCTGGGTCAACTGATCAGTTTTTTCGGGCAATTCCTGGTGGAGTTATCGAATTTGAGGCAGTGTTTGAAAATGTAGGTGAAAAGGTTTGGTATAATGCCGATGCCAAGCAGATTACTTTTGCTATTTATAAAGATCCGAAAGTGACCTCAGCTCCTAAAGCTCTTGGTTACGATAATTCTCAGGATACACTTAATTTTGGAAAGAGTTATTTCCGCCACCCTGAATGGGTGACAGAGTATCGAGTTGGAACGTTGGTAGAACCCATAGTGAAGCCCGGTGAACGGGGAACGATCAAGATGAAGTTTAAGATTCCTGATGATGCAACGGCTGGTTCGTATCGAGAAGATATTTCAATGGCAGCAGGGCCGTACTGGATTGAGAACACAGCGAACGGCGATCCGTTTGGGATTGCACATATCTGGATTGGCATAACAGTGCTGAACAACACGCCAGAAGCTGTTACAAAGATAGGAAAGTTATACTGGGTAAATTATGGTTTGCAGGATCAGAACGGTAAACGATTGGATATTAAAACTGATTATGGCATGGTTGGAGGGGTGAGTGATGTTTCTTTCAATAAACAGTATCTTCTGATTGAAGGGTTGAGAAAACCAGCTGGGTTTGATGTTGTTTCGGATGGAATGTATGTGTACGACGTTGATACAGGGGAAACGAGAAAGATTCGAGAACTGAGTGGTGTAGGAAAAACAATTGTGGATGGAAAATTTGCGAGAACGACCGACACACTGGCCGTGGTCACAACAACTGATGAGTTGTTGTTGATTGATTACCCGACAAAACAGGTAAAGAAGAGTATTTCTCTCGCAAAATATAACGATAACGTAGGTGGTAAAGTGGTTTGGAACAGCAATGATACTCGTCTTGCGGTTAACCACACACAATGGTTGCCTGATAATTCACATCGTGAAACGTGGTTACTGGTTACACCAGATAGCAATGCGATTGAAGAACTTTCCTATACAACACCGCTGGCGACTGTGTTTGCTGAAGTGAGTGTGCCAACGATTGATGATAGTGGAGCTATTGGGCAATACCCAGTTCCTGATCACCGCTTTCGCTCTCTCGAAGATTTCTTGGGGAAAGATTATAGTCAGACTTCGCTACGATTGCCTTTTGCGAATGGGAAAATCTACAAGTGTACTCAAGGCTACGATTGGACAATTTATAACCATCCACCAGTGAATGGCGTTCTGCAGGCAAGTCATCATGGGTATCAAATCGATTTTGCGATGCCAGCTGGGGATAGTGTAGTAGCTGCTGCAGGAGGAGTGATCGAGAAAACTGGGTCAAACCCGCTTTCCTATGGTAATTATGTGGTTGTCCGTCATACTGTTGAAAACAAAACGTTTAAAACGTATTACTTTCACCTCAGTTCTGTCAGTGATTCTTTGAAGCAGGAAATGACACCAGTGAGAATTGGGCAGGAGATTGCGAAATCAGGTAACACAGGCAACTCGACAGGGGCACATCTGCACTTTGAAATGACTGACCGCGATCGATTTGAAAAAATTCGAGCAATCCGGACTGCGGGCATTCAACATGTTGGAAATGAGGCCTTGAGCCCAATTGCTTACTTCTGGACAGAGCGTGCATCCTACGAAGCCGTTGGCAGCTCAACGTCAACAACGCCAACTCCTTCGGCAAGATTTTCAGTCGGACAAACAGTAACTTCCTTGGTTATCGATCCACCAGAAGGTTTAAATATCCGGTCTGCTGCCGGGTTAAGTGCTGCGCCAACCGGTAAACGCGCTGTGAAGGGTGAAAAGGGTGTGGTTGTTGCTGGACCGGTGTCGGTTGATGGGATGAATTGGTACAAGATTGATTGGGTAAATGCGGCTCTTCCCACGGGGTGGTCTGCTGACAATGTTGGTGGGGTGAATACGTTGGAATAGGAATGTGATTATTCTTGGGGATTATCGGCGCAATGACTCATCATGTCTGGTGCTGATTATTCTTATAGGTACATCCTTATTTGCCTTTGCAATATCATCTGGTGTTAACGTGATATCGGGTGGATACAGCCTATGCAAGCCTGCTGTGCGCTTGGCTATGAATTCATCATTCTCAATAATAAGTTGAGCAATTTCACCAACATCTATTCCTTCTTTGTTCAACCCTATCAGCAGTTTCAGCCTACCTTCAAAATTTGCATGATCTTCTATACTAAGCTGTGGCATTTCAATGGGTTGTAAATCGCCCATTTCCACTTTTCCAGTTTTAACATCGTATCCCACAGTACTGGCTCTATAGATTGTAAGTTCTGAAGAATTTTTTGGTTCTAGGGCATATGCTTGTACATTGTCATTTCTACTCATGACAAACACTAAGAAGTTTCTAGGAGACGATCCTGCGAGACGTAACCCTAACAGGCATAATCCATATCCTTCTTTAGCTTGCTCGTCATAATATTTACTGAGGAGTAAAGATTTCCAAGGTTCTCCCTGTTCTTGTCTCTCTGTATTTAGTTTTGAGAGAGCTGCTAGAAAAGTCGTATAAACTTGCTCCCTAATTGGGGGAGCAATATTCCTTGATTTTACATTTGCGACGGGTCATGCTCGCTTTCCCACTAATAATTGTTTTTTTATACCAAAAATACTCTTCCATGTCAACCCCGACGGTGCGTGTAACGACATTAGTAAAGTTGTATTTAGAAAAATTCCTCCCCGTGTCATTCTGAGGCTTATGCGAAGAATCTCTTCGTAGCGGGGTGGGGTTGTAGTTTGCCCAAAAGATGTTCGAAGAGATCCTTCGACTCCGAAGACTTCGCTCAGGATGACACCTTTGGAGGATGCTTTTAGCGCGGAGTACGCCTTTGCCCTGTCATGCTGATTTTAAACTTCTCGACCATCAAAAACCATTAATTTAGGTACTATATTTCTCTTTACTCCCCTCCTCTTTTCTGATGTACTTACTCGGCAAGAAATTTTTTATTATGCCTTCAAAACGAGTTTCAATCTATCCGATCGTGCTAACGGTGTTTATCCAGATGATGGGTAACAGCATGGTGACGCCTATTTTTGCTGTGTTAATTATTAGCGCATCGGGTGTATTCTACCCATTGTACGATCAGGCGCAGAGAAATATTCTGTATGGGGTTTTGCTGACGATGTATCCGCTGGCGCAGTTTTTTGGGGCACCGGTGATTGGGGCGCTGTCTGATCGGTTTGGGAGAAAGAAGCTGATCATGGTTTCGATTTTTGGCACGCTGGTAAGTTATGTCATCATCGCTATTGGTATTGCGACGGTCAATATTGGACTGATTCTTGTTGGCAAGCTGGTTGATGGGTTTACTGGTGGGGATATTGCGGTGGTGAATTCTGCGGTGGCGGATATCAGTGATGCCGCTTCCAAGCCAAAAAACTTTGGGGCGGTAGGGATGGGGATTGGGTTTGGGCTGATTGTGGGGCCTTTTCTTGGTGGGATACTTTCTAATCCTGCCATTCTGCCGTGGTTTACTGCACTTACGCCATTTTACCTAGGCATGGCGTTGGTGTCGGTGAACCTTCTTTGGCTTACTTTTCGGTTTCCAGAAACTTCAAAAGAAAAGAAACGCACGCCAGTTACTTGGAAAACTGGCTTCAGAAACTTGAAAAAAGCGTTCTCCAAGGAAACTACGAGAAGTATTTTCGCAATCACCTTTCTCTGGTGGTTTGGGTTTAATTTCTTTTTGCAGTTTATGCATTCATTTTTGATTCAGAAATTTGGATTTGATCAGTTGTTGATTGGGGTTACGTTTGGTTACATTGGGATCTGGGTTGCTTCGACGCAGGGTTTTTTCATCCGCCCTGCCCTGCGGTTTGTTCAACCGCGCAAGCTGATGAGAATTTCCCTTCTGACGCTTTCGCTTGGGCTGGGGGGATTGTTGTTGATGGTGAATCCGTGGTTTCTACTGATTGTTGCGCCGTGTATTGCGATAAGTAATGGCCTAACCATGCCGATGATGACCACGATGGTTTCAAATTCGGTTGGGCGTGAAGAACAAGGGGAAATATTGGGGATCAACCAGTCAGTACTGGCTGTTGCGCAGATGCTGCCACCGCTATTGGCAGGTGTAGTGGCGACGGTGAATGTGAATGCACCGATTGCGCTGGCGAGTGCAGTGGTTTTTTGCGCGTGGATGCTTTATATGAGACACACGAGAAGTATTTCCCCAACAATTGTGCACGTTTAGTGCCTGTTGTCCGCCCACGGACAACGGCAGGCGGGGCTGGCTGCAAGAGCGTTGTTCGTAGGCGGACAACTACCACTGGGGACGGTGTTCTTCTTTTTGTTTTTACAATTCTCTACAATACTTGCACTAGCCTTCAGGGACATTACATGACAACAAAACTCTTGGGTATTCACCATGTGACTGCAATTACTTCCGACTCTCAAAAAAATGTTGATTTTTACGTTGGAGTGCTGGGGTTACGATTGGTGAAAAAGACAGTGAATTTTGATGAGCCGGAGTCTTACCATCTCTACTATGGAGATTTGTCCGGCACACCCGGGACGATTCTTACTTTTTTTCCGTGGGCATCGATTGCGCCTCAAGGGTTTCGAGGAACAGGACAGGTTGCGACGGTAGCGTTTTCTTTGCCGAGGCAATCGTTGAGGTTTTGGGTGACTAGGTTAAAAACGCATGGCATTTCTTTTACCGGACCAATCGTACGATTTGAAGAGGATGTGATCAGTTTTGAAGATCCTGATGGAATGAGGTTGGAACTAGTGTTTCACCAGCAGGAACAGAGGCAAGCTTGGAAAAGTCCCTCGGTTCTGCCGGCACATGCGATACGAGGTATTTTTGGTGTTCGGATGATGATTGAGGGCTACGAGGAAAGTGCGCAGTTGCTGACGAAGACACTTGGTTTTCAGTTGTGTGGTGAGCAGGATGGCCTTTTCCGGTTTAATCTTGGTGAGGAGAAACCAGGGATGGTGCTGGATGTTGAGTGTAAGCCAGATGCACCCAAAGGTCGCATGGGGATTGGCACCGTGCACCACGTTGCATGGCGGATTGGGAGTGAGGAACAGTTGCAGATAAGGAAGAATGAACTTTCCAAGCTGCACATCAATGCTACCCCCATCGTTGATCGGAAGTACTACCGTTCTCTATATTTTCGGGAACCCGGAAATGTGTTGTTTGAGATGGCAACTGATGCGCCGGGCTTTCTAGTCGATGAGCCGTTGGAAAGTCTAGGGAGTAACCTATGCTTACCGAAGTGGTTGGAGGGGCAGCGTGGGTATTTGGAAAGGTCGTTACCGGTTATTGCTCAACCATCATAAATGCTTCTACAATACATACTAGCAATCGGAGAACTGCATGAAAGATAAGAAACGCTTTTGTGTTATGGTTATCGGTCCGGTGATCATAGTGCTGCTTGCGCTGGCATATATTTTGATCCCGGGGAAAGCAAGGGCTCCACTGATTGATCCTGTGCCAACAGTGACGATAATACAACAGTAACCGCTAACAACTTTCTTTATAGACCGTTAGTGTTGATGCATTCTTCTTTTTTCTAGGATACGGTATGAGTATTGAAATTCCTTTGCCAAGAGGTCGGCTCGATTTCCCACAAAGACCCAAGATAATTTCCGAAAACCTGGTCGCAAGACTTTCGGTTTTCCCCTCTTATCTATACAGCTCGTTACAGAGAGCGGGAAGAAACTTCTGGTCAAAGTGCTTTGCACTTACTACTATTGCAACTCTTCTCGGTGCCTGCGGCGCTCCACTGACCGAGCAGCAATCGCCAACTCCTACCCCATCATCACTTGAAACTTCCACGCCGGATCTTATCAAGCGCTTACCTGAGGATCAGCGTATTCTAATGAACCACGTCCTACAGATTGATTCAACGGCTAAAATACTTAGAGTTGGTGAAGGAACAAGGGATTGCTTCCAAGGCGCGCTGGAGTTGGCGGGAATGGATAAAAAATACCCAAAACTGTTTAACAACGATGAAGAGAGAATGAAATTATTTATAAATAAAGACAATTTCACCCCACTTGATAAGGGAAATTTGCCAACTTCAGGGTTACTCGAAAAACGTGATTTTCAAAAAGGCGATGTAGTTATTCTGATTGATACCACGGCAGGAATTCCAGTACATGCGTTTACTGTTTTGGATGTTACTTCTGACCACTCAATCAGCAGAATTCAGCATGTACTTGCAAAAGGATCTCCTGAGGTTATATCCACCGTTGCTGTTGCATTAAGTCTGTATCCATCAGCTGATATTGCCTTCAGAGCACGTCCTACAAAATCTATCAGCAGTAGAACTAAATCGTCTCATGCTCAAAGCAGTTCGTCTCGTCGTGCAACGGCGAGACGTTTAACTGAACTCTCACAGGGAATATGTCTTTAATACCTACCAAACCTGCCTTGACCTCTATCTATTATGCAGTTAAGCTAGAGAAACTTTAAAAACAAACGGAGTTTAATATGACCGCTTCAATCAACGAAAGTCTCCAATGGAGATATGCTACAAAGCAGTTCGACCCAACGAAAAAAGTTTCCCCAGAAGATCTGAATGATCTGCTCGAGTCGCTTCGCCTGACACCTTCTTCTTTTGGCATCCAGGCATGGAAATTTGTTGTGGTGACCAACCCTGATCTTCGCGCTCGTCTTCGGGAAAACTCATGGGGACAGCCACAAGTAACTGATGCTTCACATCTGATTGTACTTTGTGCTCATAAAACAATTGATGAGAAGACGATCCGTCATTATGTCGAATCTATCGCTGAACAGCGCGGAGTAGCTATTGATACGCTCAAAGAATACGAAGATCGTATGAATGGCTTTGTAAAAGCACTTTCTCCTGAGGCACTCTCTTCATGGCTTCAGAAACAGCTCTACATCGCTCTTGGAATCCTCCACGCAGCCTGCGCAGCCAAGAAAATTGACTCCTGTCCGATGGAAGGCTTCGATAAGGCCAAAGTTGACGAAATCCTCGAGCTCGATAAACTCAACCTTCAATCAGTTGTGCTCTGCCCAATCGGCTATCGCTCTTCAGAAGATATTTTTGCTTCTATGAAAAAAGTGCGCTTTGCTTTGGATGAGCTGGTTGTTACTAAGGCTTAACCAAGCTGGTTCATCGGAATACAAAAGACCTCCAAATGATTTGGAGGTCTTTTTTTATAATGACAGTTTTTAAGTTGCTATAACTGTGTCATCCTGAGCGAAGTCCCCAGAGTCGAAGGATCTCTTCGAACATCTTTGAGGTAACAGAAGTCCCACCCTGTTACGAAGAGATCCTTCGCAAAAGCCTCAGGATGACACAAAAAAATTACAGCGGATTGATCGAGTTGATGATCTGGTCGAATACTGGCATATAGCCATCAAATCGTGGTTCTTCAGCAGTGGCGACGAAGAGGAAAAGACGATCGTCTTTGAAGAGGACTACTTGTTTGTCTTTCATTGGTTTCTGATTGAGTGTGTAGGTTCCAATGACGAAATAGGCATTGAGGTTGTTGACGGTCAGAGGACCTTCTTCTGTAACTGCATAGTCCGAGTAGGCTTTTAGAGAGCTTTTCTTAAAGGCTTCAGCTGCATCTTTTACAGTGAGATCTTTTAGGATTTTGCCGATGTTCAGTGTGACACTTTCAAGCATCGGGTCGTTTTTATCGTCAGGACGGGAAAAAAGTTGTATTTTGTTAGTCTTTCCATCTCCATCGTTTATCGACCAGCGTTTTGGGTATTTGAGAGCGACTTTCTGGCCTTCGTTGGCATAGTCGGCAAGTTCGGTGTAGTCGGCTGGTGAGGAGTAGTTACTGGCTCCATCGATGGGAGTGATAAATGTCAATGAGGCGAGCATTGTTTTGTAGATCTGAGTGAGTGTATCTTCGTTGCCTTCTTCGCTGGTGTAGGTGACCTGATAGAGGTCAAAATTGAATAGAAATATGGTTTTGGTGGCGAAGATCTTCTTGGAATCAAGCGTTATTGTGTAAGAAAACTGCTCGGCTGGAAGTTGGTTGATCGTAGTTGAGCTTTCTTTGGTGATCGCAAAATCTTTTGATTGCTTCTGAAAACTAGTGATTACTTGTTGTTTGAGTGCTGAAAGTTCGGTGCTTTTGGCTAGTGGAGAAATATCCATGCGAATGGTGAAACCGTCATTGTAGTCAGCAGGAGTGTTGGGAAGTGGGGAAATAATGCGAAGCTGGTTGGTCTTTTCGTCTTCAGTTGGTTTCCAGGATTCCGGGTAATCAACGCGAATGTTGAGTTTTGGGCTTTGGAACGTGAGGTATTTGCCGGTTTCGTTGAATTTCGAGGTAGTCGTGCAGCTCGTGAGCAATGCTGCAACAGCAATGAGGGAGAGTGTTTTCTTGAGATGCATTGTGAACCTTTCTTATTATCTGCCTTAGTATACGGGTTCTGATAAGAAATCTGAAGACTTTGCTTGGAGTGACTGGAAAAAGTGGAGACATTGGAGGATTATGAACGTAACAACTACTGGAGAGTGCTATGGGGTTTATAGAAAAATTGCTACAAAAAAAGAGCGTCCAAGTATCGATCAGTGTTTTTATTTGCCTGCTGGCAGGCGGTATTGGGTCGGTGTTTACTACACCTTCGATCCCGACTTGGTATGCTGGATTGCAAAAGCCTTGGTTCAATCCACCAAATTGGATTTTTGGTCCGGTGTGGACGGTGCTGTATGTGCTGATGGGAATCGCAGCCTACCTAATCTGGCAAAAAGGATGGAAAAAGGCTGAGGTGCAAGTTGCACTGGCGGTTTTTGGTCTGCAGTTGGTGTTAAATACGGTGTGGTCGATTGTGTTTTTCGGCGTGCATTCGCTGGGGGGAGCGTTTATTTTTGTGGTTATGCTATGGCTCTCGATTCTTGCGAGTATCATCTTGTTCTGGCGTCAGGTGAAAATCGCTGCCATCATCTTGCTACCGTATATTGCTTGGGTGAGCTTTGCGGGGTTTTTGAATTGGGTGGTGTGGGGGTTGAATGGGTAGAGTGTTATTGTGGTAATTGCCTCAAGTGTAATCCCTGAATTATTTGAGCAGCAATTTTTAGTTTCCCTGGAAAATTTCCTTGATTTCGCTGAGCAAATGGTGTGTTCCAGTTAATTCCTTGTTGAGTCATCAGAGCTATGAAATATGAAATACTATTTAGGTATGTATCTGGGCTATCACGCAAATCAAATATGTGTAAGCCTCTGTCAGTTCTCTCACGGACAAATAGAAATGTATGCCCTTTTCTTTGAGCACTAAGAGTAAGATCAACCCCGCTACAGCCTAGTTGGCTAGCTAGTTCTGGTCTGAAACCGAACTTCAATGTAACTTTCCGACTGCCTAGTAGAGGCTCAATTCCAACAACATGAATAGGACTGCCTGTCCTATCAACAGCTAATAGTCCTTTTTCAATTATTAGCTCTCCGGATGCATCCATTAATGCTTGAATTTCTTGACTAACTATATATTCAGAACCTTCCATTTGTCTTCTTCTTAAATCCACGTATTACCCCTGTTTTAATGCATTAACGTACTACTAACCTCAATAAATGTCAATACTCCCTCACCTTTTCGCTTGAATTCTATAGCTAGTAAGGGTATGATTGCTTCTTATTTTCATATTGAGAAAAAAAATTGCTTTTTAATGTCTAGAACCTCCCAACTTGAACAAATCTCTCGAATTGCAAAGACTGCTGGGGACTTCTTTCCAAAAGTATCTGCTCAGGTTTCCGATGCTCTTTTCAAACGCACCGCGTTGATGGAAATGAATGCTAGGCAAGCACTGCAGGATAGGGGTTTTCCAGCAAATTTTCTTCCGAACTTTGTAAAACCTGCAACTCTTTTGGCCTTTACTATTGGGTTTGGGTGTTCATCTCTCTTTGATTCGGTAGATAGCACTGTCTCCCGATTCAAAGAAATTAATTCAAATGAATCAGCTGATGCAGTTAAAACCCAACTGCAACAGACACTAGCAGGAGAACTGGGGTGGAAATACTCAGGATTTTTGCGGGTAGTTCGTCTTGCAGCCTGCACTATTACGTCTGCAGTGTTATGGGGCAAGGATCAACCAGCATTTAAGCAACTGTTGGCTGCGGGGATCCCTAATCCATCAACTGCAAATGCTATTGATTTTGGTGTTGATGTCTTATCAGGACTTTCACTCGGTATTCTTGTTGCTAGAATACCGAGGTCAGGAAAATAGCGAGCGCAAACTATCGCTAAACGACTGTATGAGGAGAGAATTATTTCTTCTCAAAACCTTTTAGCGGTTGCTCAAACGATTCAAAAAGAGTCATTTGATCACTCGAACGCTCACCGGCGTTCAGGAACTAATGGAGTTATTTCTGCTGATGCTGATGCGTTTTATCAGTATGTTTTAGAGGGAGTTAAATCCGACAATTGGAAGCAAAAAAATTAGTAACCTTGTACAGTTGTTATAAGCATAAAAAAAGGCAGCGCAAGAGCGCTGCCTTTTTTTGAAAATACGGCTTACTGAAGCGAGAACCAGTCTACATCAGCAATGCTGTTTTTATAGTTGTTTGGGCTTTCGAAGGTGAGTCGGAGCTTGTAGATTCCGACTGGGATGGTTAGTTTTCCTGCTGCGGAGAAAGTTCTCCAGCCCCAGGATGGCAAAGCTGTGGTAAGTTCTGTTTGTTGGATTCGGTTCTTTATTTTCACCTGATTTCCTTGAGTATCCAAGAGATCAAAATGGAGTTTTGCACCTTTGTGCTTGGATGCAAGTTTTACGACTATGCCGTACTCACGTTGCTCCTTGGATTCGATGGTGTACTGTAACCATTCTTTGTTGAAGGTTGAAGTGACAGCGTATCGTTTGGGATCTGCACTAGGGAGTAGCTCGGTCAAATCAACACCTGTGTTTGGGCGATAGTTAGCATTTCCTTTGTTTGTTTCTTCGTTGTCATTGTAAGCAATATTGGCAGCTTGAATACCCCATCGTGGATCTACGGTATCAAAATTTTCTGCTTCAATGCTTGCTGGAAGTTGTGCTGGTGTGCCGGTGAACGGGAGACTGGTGAATGCAGTGTCATACTGGAAGTAGCCGTTGCAATGGAGCCATTCAGATTTGAAGTAGCCAGGAGTGCAGTTTTCGCCTTTTGTCCAGGTGCCGGTGGAGTAAGTTTCGTTGGCTTCGGACTGGAAGGTATATTGACGACCGTCTTGTGCAACAACAATTTTGTCCACGAAAAGGTCTCGTCCTTCACCACGGTCGTTGGCGAATCGAACTTTGAGACGCCCACTGATGTGCCCTGCGCTATCAACCAATGAGTTTGGTGAGTCGTAAATGAATTGCTGAGTTGTACGGTTGCGCCAGTTGCCTTTGACATCTTTGTACGTTGCGACAACTTGATCGTCAACTAGTAAATCCATGATTGGAGCTGCTTTGTAGTCAGCTTTTCCGGCTGCGTAGATAGTTACCTTACTTCTTCCCGGAGTTGCTGCAGTAGCGATTGTAGTGCTGGTTGCAGGAATACCAGTCTTAGTGTTAGTTGGCGGGACGGGCGTGTTGGTAAACGTGCTCGTCGCTGGAACTCTGGTGTTGGTGAAACTTGGCGTAAATGTGAACGTGTTCGTGTTGGTCGGGGGGACGGGCGTGTTGGTAAACGTGTTCGTCGCTGGAACTCTGGTGTTGGTGTAACTTGGGGTGAATGTGAATGTGTTCGTGTTTGTCGGAGGGACTGGAGTGTTAGTAAACGTGTTCGTCGCTGGAACTGTGGTGTCGGTGAAACTTGGCGTGAATGTGAATGTGTTTGTGTTTGTCGGAGGGACTGGAGTGTTAGTAAACGTGTTCGTTGCTGGAACTGTGGTATCGGTGAAACTTGGCGTGAATGTAAATGTGTTCGTGTTTGTCGGTGGGACGGGCGTGTTGGTTTTGGTTGCTGTAGGAGGAACTGGGGTGTTCGTTTTGGTTAGTGTAGGAGGAACTGCAGTATTGGTTCTTGTAACTGTGGTTGTTGAGGTGGCAGTTGTTGTCACGGTGCTGGTGGCTGTTGGCGTTGTGCTGCCTACATTTCCATCCAGCACAATGATGTTGGCGGTGTATGGTGCGAACGTGTAGGAGAAGGATGTGCCACTGGCGGTGATTGTTGTTGGTTGAATTTGTGCGAGTGATCCGGCAACGTTTGAGCCGTCAATTTTGATGCCGTTGATGGTTGTGGAGGCATTTTGTGTGGCACTGTTGGCTGAGGTGTCAGTTGGATTGGTGCTGCTGAGTTTATAGAGCTTTCCACCGGTTGCGTTGAAACCACCGAGTGCTACTGGGGCAGTGATGCTGCTAGCAGAAAGGTTGACCACCATCAGCTTGAGTTTTCCTGGATCACGGCTATCTGTAGAAGCGTAGATGGAAATGCGATCGGGGTCGTTAGTAGTTGCTTCTACGAGGTTGTTTCCGAAGTATTTGGCGTACATTAACAGGGTGGAATATGTTGGGCGGGCGTAGAGTTTGGTTGGAGATGTTTCATTATCAGCGTAGAGCAGACTGTAGTCTTCCCCTGCGGAAGCATACCCCATGTATACATTTACAAAATCAACGCCGTTGTATGCAAGGTTTGGTAAGACATCGGCAAGGAAAAGTGCCCCGATGTGATTTCCATTCTGTGGCCCACTTGTTTGACAGGCGTCGACATTCAGCTCGGTTACGCCTTGTTCTACTGATGGGTAGTTTTTTAGTACTTCTGAAGTTATCCGGCTGGGGAGTTCTTTTGCCCAGATGCGACTGTACGCATTTCTCCAGCTGCGGGGATCCAACACACTTCCGTCGCTGTTATACCATGCGTACCGTGTAATATCGGCTACTGCACTGGAGTTGCACTGCTCGTACCAGTGGTATGTCAAGGCGCTAAGCTCACGTCCAGCTGCTCTTGCTGCTGCGGGTGGCTGGGTTATGAAATCGCTCAAAACGGGATTGGCATCATTTTGAAGGACTGTGTAGGCGGCTGCGGCACCGATGATTTTGATGGTTGGGTCAACTGCAAGCATAGCTTTCTGATAAGCCTGAAAGCGTTTTGCGTATTCTGTTGCATCCACACCCTTTCCACTATCAAGATCGAGTTCGTTTCCCAATTCCCAATATTTGAAATTCCATCCCTTTTCCACGTTTGTGTATCGAACCATGTCTGCCCACATGGCAGGGTTGTTATCACCGATATTCACTTCGATCATGACATCTGCGTTGGACTGAGTAGCGAAGGTTGCCAAACTCTGTAACTCGTCTGTTCCGTAGTTGGAATAATACGTGCTCGGATCGCCCGGATAAGTCCACGCCATGTCAGCAGATCTCTGGGTAGTTCGGTCAAAACCTACATAATTTGACTTCAACCCACCTGCGTAACGAACTATGCTGCCATTCAGCTGCCCAATGGCAGATGACAATCCTGGAACAGCGCCGATAAATGGCTTTTTGCTCCAACCACCAGAATTTGAGTTGTAATTAAAATTCCAGTTGCCATATCCCTGCCCCAACATACGGTTGGTGAATGGTGCGATGCTTTTGGAAGGATTCACGGAAAGGTTGACCTGTGCGGGGCTGGCGGCTGAGGCTGGAAGCGCGGAAAGGAGTGGGAAGGAAATAGAAGCAACAACGGCGGTCAACATGGTGATCGCGAATCTTTTCTTCGAGGAAGTGTGGAAGCTGCTAAGTTCTTTTGCAGCTTTGCGTAGTAAACGTTTCATACACTTTTTCTCCGGTTTTGTTAGTATTTAACACTTGCGATATAGGTATATTTTTTTTACACCAGACAAGTCTACATGAAATTGTTTATTTGTCGTTACTTTGTTTTAATGCAACTTTGTTGAGTTTGTTACACCCAAATTTTTCTTTTCTACATACTAAAAACTAGAAATGCTTTTGCAGTTTTTAAATGTTGACTGTTATCATTTCTACTTCGCACGGTAGATGACAATTTATTGTTTCTTGATTACACTCATTTATCAAACACACTAATTAGCAACGCTTATTGGAAGGCTACCACTATCTCATGTTGAGAACTATTGCTCAGGAAAGTTTGAAGCTAACCACTCGAGGGTTTGATAAGATCTCGAATTTTCAGCATGAAGTCGCCGTCTTCACACTTCGCCGT
>Ga0194060_10001733_pt1 | contig 15618 bp, 13 predicted proteins | sample SepL225m_MetaG_FD_163427 | JGI IMG/M metagenome (GOLD analysis project Ga0194060, IMG submission 163427) | Anoxic zone freshwater microbial communities from boreal shield lake in IISD Experimental Lakes Area, Ontario, Canada - Sep2016-L222-5m | ecosystem: Environmental > Aquatic > Freshwater >...
TGTTGAATGTTGAGCGTGATGATTTTCACGGAGAATGGAACTATAGATTGAATCCTCGTAATGTCGTTCTTGATTGACTTTTGTTCATGTTATTTTTGCGAGCGTCCTAAGTATAGATAATGCTGAGCCTGTTGATATGTTGTTGTATTATAGGACAAGTTTACCTATAAGAATTATTAATATTTCAAAAAATGATTTTAGAAAGATTTTTAAAAATATCAATGTTGATAACATAATAAAGTATTGCTGGGAAAAGTGGGATGAAAATAGCTATGATTTGTACCCTGTCATAAAAGAAAAAACAGCTTGGTTAGGAAACCATGGAGATAAGGATGAATTGAAAAAAATGGTTGAATCAAATCTATTTTATTATTATGATCCTCTTACTTCAATTGCTCAAAATCACTTACCGAGATATTCTGAATCAATTTCAAAATTAGGTAATGGTTCGCAGTTTGGAATTTTAAAAACATATGAGCAGATAATAGTCAAAACTAATCCTGTAGTTAAGCGACAATTAACCGAATCAATATTAACAAATGTATTAGTCATTGATGAAAGAGTTCAAGAGGTCTTAACCAACAAGCATTTACCCGGGATTACGATTGGAGCGTTATATAAAAATATTGGTATTAAGATTCCTGATAGTAAGAGTAAAGGAGTTAATCTTTCAGAATCAAAATTTGACGTACCCTTAATTAATGGCATTAAAGATGAAATAAATTCATTTATTAAACATTATCCCGTCGGCAAAAGAAACTTTATAGTAATACATTTTAGTATATTAGAAAGAATGTTTGCGACTGAAATAGATAGGAAAGATTCTATCGATAAATATCTTATCAGTCTCGGAAGGAAATATAATGTGATTATTACTTCGGGGCGTGGTATACCACAAGGATTACCTGAAGAAGTAAGATTTATCAATCTGTCGGCACTATTGCATGCATTTGTAGATATCAGAAGTAAGTATCTTATTAACAGTGTCCTATATTCAGCTAGAAAATCAATAATTTAATCATAAGGCATATGAACAGACTAATTATATCAACAAATTTTAATGAATTATATCCATTAATAAATGGATATAATAATAAAGGCCTCAACAAACTTAACGATATATGCCCGACTCTCTATTATAATGAGGAAGATGATATGTTTTTAGATACAATTACAAATTCACAAATCATTATAACTAAAGATATAGTAAAAGGCAAACCTTTTGATTATGCAAAATTAAATATCTGTCAAAAAACTGATTGTTTGCTACATCATAGCGAGCCGAAAGGTCATGATTGGGGCTTCATAGATAATAGGCGTCAAGGTTCTCATATGCCATATGACCCATTATATCCGCCTATCTTTAAGATACTATTGGATAATGATTATGTTTCGCCAAATAAAAAAGCTGATCATATTATAAAAGAATACTTTTTTTTTAATATGAGAACACAACTTTCTAAAGGAATAACGGATAACCTAATCCCGGACAATGAAAAAATCCCCAAATGTTTATTAGAGATCAATGGGTTAAAAGAGCTAATTAATAATCTTAGGATAGACGTTAATTCTCAAAAAATAAAAAACGAAATAGAAAAATTATTGTACAATGGCCAATAATTGTTGAGATACAAATAATAATATATTCTATAAATATTCTTATTATGTATAAATGCTGGTTGATAACTTTTTGTTGTTTATTAAAATTAATTACTGATTACTTATGAGTATTCTAATAGTTACAAATAGTGATTATAATCCAATAATAAAAACTAAATATCCATCAGTAATTGTTGTTACAAACAGTGAGGCATTAAAAATAATTGATTATTCAAATTTTCAACTCATTGTTGTGCTTTGTGAATTGGAATGGGATCAGTATGGTAAAACACCATCGCCAGGTGAGCTTTATGGTGTTAAAATGGTCTCAATATTCTTTCGAGCATACTGTAAGCTGAGGCAGCCTGTTCTTTTTATTTCAAATCTCTCTAAAGTTGCTATTACTTATAATTCCCAAAATATGATAGTTGATGCAGTTGGGCATGATTTTATGAAAATAGATGATTTTATTAATAGCGATGAATCTAATATCTTAAATGTTGCAAAACGAAAATCATTATCTGACATACAGATGGATGATATCCTGATAAATTTTTGTGATTTAAAAGGTCAAATTGGTGAAATCATTCATCGCGCAAAAAATAATATAAATAAAATTGATCAATCTTCTGCACAGGCTATAAAAATCAAATATATATCAGAAATTATTAAAGTAACTCTTGATGATATATTTAACCTACTTGGCACTATTCCTGATAGTGAGGGGGTAAAAGCTTATGTATTTGATGTTCTCAATACAAAAATCATATCTGAGAATAATCTAGCTGAAGCAACAGCATTTATGACGAATCATGAGGAGATGCTTCGTTCTCTAGCCAACGATTCAGAAACACTTCCAGCGCCCATAGCAATTGACCGACCATGGGAAGTCTTGATATTAGATGATGAGCCAGAGTGTATAAGCCAGGTTATTGATACTCTAAGGGCAAATGGGATAAAGGTTATTATTTCCTCTAACGTTGATGAGGCCCAAGCGATAATTGAAGACGACGAGAGGCTTCAAAAGGAGGTGAAAAATATTCTTAATTCGATTACTGTTGTTATTTCAGATTATAGGCTCTTTGTGAATGGAACGAAACGCCAACAACATAGGCAAGGTTATGATTTTCTTGTTGATACATCACGACGCAATCGCTTTACTTCTTATGTAGCATTAAGTGGACTTGGACGACAATTTCTACTGACAAGTTTTAGAAAGTATAATCTACGTATAGATGTATATTCTAAAGATGACTTAAGCACATCTTTAAGAAATCAGCAGGTGTTTGCAGAAAATATTATTCAATTGGGAGAAAATCAATATGACGCACTAAGCAGAGTCCCAAGTGCCAGAGGTTGGAATTCTGAAGGAAAGAGATGCTTTTATATTGAACATAGAAAAAGAACTGATTATTTTGATACTGAACATCTGATTAACAAAAAAGCTAGGCAATATGTACAAAATATTATTCATTTATTAAGTGATGTAAATTCTATAACTTTTCCAGCGTTAAATTCTGATGAATTTAAAGGTTTAACAACAAGTTTACAGGATATAGAACGTCAAATGCCTGTTTTTAGAAAAGTTCTATTGGCACGTCGTATTGTATTGTGGTTAATATTTGTTGAAGGTTTTACGATAAAGAGAGTCTATGGCTTACTGAGTTCAGGTGTACTCGATGTGACAATGCTACAACTGGAACCTGAACAATTAAGAACAAGAAGTACTAATTTGATTAATACAAATCTTTGTATTACAGTGCAAACATTCCCTGACGATATCCTATTAGAGGAGCGTGCGTGGTTTTTATATGATATGGGGGTAAATATTGATGATCTTGGGGAAGTACTATCACAAGTGCAACAACATTTCCAGTTCGCGATTGACAAATATCCTGAAATATATTCACTGTTAAAGGAAGAATTTGAAGACCATTTTGTTAAAGATACAAATAACGAACATTTTATAGTTCCAAGCATAGGATCTGTAAAAAGAATATTATCATTTATAGATGAGCGTGTGAATGAGCTTCAGGCTATAGATTTAATCTATGAGATTCTATCAAACACAATAGAATGTTTAAAGTATGATAAAACAGCTCAAGTCTTTATGATGCCACTTATACATCAGTCCGAAGAATTATTACGAAAAATATATAGTAGAAAATGTGGAAATAGTGTGGATGATTCAATAAATGAAATGTACTAATAATATAGGTATAATATCGGAGCCTGAAATGTCTTATATTACAGTTTATAAACAGAATAAAGATTTATTAATTGAAATAGGCAAAATATGCCCATCATATAACCGAGTTCGAAACCCGATAAAGAAGCAAATTATTGATGGTGATCTTATGATATGGGCCAGTAATAATTTAAGCCCTATGATAAGTATAGATAATTTGAGTAATAAACAAAGAAATGAAATTATTGAAATTATTAAAGAAGGGTTAGCTTTTGATAATTTAAGCCAAAAACCAGAACTTGGTATTGAGCAACTTTACGATGGATATATAACAAAAAAACGTAAGCATTCCGGTCAAGCTGGTCGCGGTGGTATGACTGAAACTGTTGATCGTTTTTATGATGATTTTCATGATTCCCTAAAGGATGATGATGCTTATCAAGAACTTAACCAAGATGAAAATGAGTCATTGCCTTTAGATGATTTGTTTTATGAAGAACAAACTAAAATAATAGATAAGCAAGCAAGACTTCCTTATTTCGAAGAAACATTGTTTGAAGCATTAAAAAATGGCAAAAACAGTTCTAAAATAATAGATAATAATTATGAGGAAAATGGAAAGAGAATCTTGCTAAAGAGAACGGCTATAAGGCATATATGGAATAAAATTACGCATTAACAATAGACTAACTGTTTTATATGTCTATGTTAATCCATGTGTATTTCAATAATAAATCCCACTTTATTTTATATTCATTAATTCAACTCCCTTTATATTTTCCAAAGTGATATAATGTTCTCTGTCAAGCTTTTATCGTCATAATAGCAAACGCCCTTGAGGAGTAGTTTACTGTTAATATCTTGAACTGTCGGATCGCCTTTAAATAATTCTTTTTTAATTGATATCTCCGATGAGTCTTTCAATTTAAAAGTATAAGATAGCCGCGTATTACTCCTTTTAATAGTTAATATTTCACTTTTCTTTATTTGATGTGTTTGATGGTTATAATCTTGCCCTGTATTGACTGACCCTAGTGTTATATCTGTCGCAATTGTTCTTTTAACTTCTAAAGGTTTTTTAACGAATACGTTTTTAATAGATTCATTATTTATCCAATCAAGAACTGCATTCCCTGCAGATCTTTGATTGTCTTTATCTTTCCAGTCATTAGTTATAAATAGGACATGTGACTGTTCTATATTTGAATAATAGTTTAAAATCTTAGTGAAATATTTATCGGCTAAATCCTCAAGCTTCTTGCCGCTATTGAATTTCGTATCAATATTGTTTATATCATCATCGCTTAACCCCAAAGATAAACTTCTATTACTTTTATCAATATATTCGGTAAAATAATTAGATAAAAATGCTATCTGAGAAAAGTAAGGATTATCTGCATTTCTTTTCAATTCCATGAAGACGGGGTAAGTCATAATAATCATTTCTTTAACAAGTGCTATATTATGTTCATGCATATATATATTAGTGTCCAATATAATATGAGTATATTTTGATATATTACTTTTAATATTAGCTATTATACTCTGATCGGTATTGTCCGAAATTGAATTTTCTAATGCAATTACTTTTCTGCATTCGTCTTCATCCCAAAGTTCCACTAATTCTCTGTTCTTTCTGCTGTATGTTACGAAGAAGGACTCTAATGTCTTTAGTAATTGTTTGTAATTGTTAAAGCTGTCAATGTTGTTATAACCAAAATCAAAACCTTCTTTTATAAATAATCCATGTGGTGCATAATTCTTACCTTTTATCATTGATTTATAGTATACTAATTTATTAGATGCTGTAAATAACATATACTTTAATTCAGGAAATCTAAGTCGACCATTTTGTTTTATTGTCCGTATTTTTTTCATTAACTTGATGCTAGCAAAATCATCATAATCGAGTTTATTGTTTTCTGAGTCAAATAATCGTAAGTCCGATATTATTAACCCTATATTATTATTCTCAACCGCTAGTAATAAATTTTTGAGAAGAATATCATAATTGGCGCTATTAATATTAAAATTAATAAACTTCGAGCTTGGTGGTAATATATCCTTTAAAAAATCATACCAGCCACTATTCGCCTGGTCATCAATAAATAGGATGTTCCTCCTATATTGTAACTTTTGTATTGAGTTTAATAATACTCTTATTACAGCTTTATCGGTTTCTGTTATTTTAGTCCTACTTTCATGCTTATATATATATTCGGCTATATTGTAATTAGTAGACTTGCTTGTTGCGTTACTAATATTCATCATTGGCTGATTCATTGCTAAACTATGGGCTTCTGCAAGTTTCTTTAACCCCCATACGTTAGCGTACATATGTCTAAATAAATTTAGATTGAAAATAGATATTAGGTATTCTTTTAAGTTCTCTCGTTGTGCTTTATTATCAGGTTGATTTGCCAGTTCATTGTAGGTAATTGTGTCGAAATTAGTTTCTTCATTCCAAAAGCTTATACCTTTTGATCCAAATATAAATCCATATTTTCCGAATTCAGGTGTTTTTAATATTCTTTGTAGCGGACAACTACTTATTGCCATAATATGACAAAATTCATCGTTGATTCTTAGCCAAATGATTAATTCTAATCCTCCATTTGGATTTGATTTAAAATATTCAACTTCTTTATCAATATTGATTACTATGATATCTGCTTTTATTTCCATTATATGCTTTATATCTTCATCCAAGCTATTCGTAAGCATGTAAGTAGATATTTTATTAAAGTTATTGGCATTAATGCAGGATATACTGCCAATACTTAAAATCTCAACTTTCTTATTTGTTTCCATATTATTTATATCTAAATATTACTTTGAGCCAATTAGGATTAATAGTTATTCAATTGCTTATAAATAATCATTTGATAATCATGAGAGTTGTAGCCGACCAAAAATCATATAGACTTTTATGTAAATTTTTCAGAAATTGGTGATTAGTAGTTGATTTACCCTTTCTTTAAGATTTTAAGCAGTAAATCCTCCTCGAGCATTTTCATGTCTGCCGACCAGTTTGCATCTTCATTTTCTATATGAGCAGTATTCATTATATTCTCTACTCCATGTAGTCCGGCTTGGTTTGCAAGTTCATCAATTAAGCCGCCCCATGTCAATGGTTCGCGCTCTTTATCATCTTGCTTATCGTAATGCAAATAATAACGCGTTCCTTCCGCAGTTACGCCTTCCTGTGAAAGCTGATAAATGAGAGCCTTTCGTATGTTCTCTTTTTGAGTCTTGTCCATTGCTTTGATCAGTATATAAGTTTTTAGATAATTTTTCTATCTCTCTGAGTTAGGGAAATTTTATAAATCTCTATGGGATATATTCTCAAAAGATTTTCTTATGGACAGAATTAATGAAAATGAACTAATGCCATGTAGCTCTGCTACGACGATATTTTGCTCGAACAATTCCTTGGTTCACAGCTAAAACAACAATTCGTCGCTAATCGGACCACTTGCACATATCAGGATGTTTATCTCATCAACATTGCATTTGTATCCGGCTTCTCTGACGGCATGAATAACGTGATCCTGATTTTCGATTGCCTTTATTGTGTTACTGAACGCTTCGTCTGTATTCATCCTTTCGATGAATGCTTTAGCATGTTCTATCGACATGGGAGGTTCGTTGATTGAAGAGGTTAGATATGTTACATACGAATGCATTAGGCATTTACCTAAAATAAGATACTCTTTGGCTACAACAAATCAAAAGCTAAATGATCCGTTTCTTCGACATGAAGCATTCTTGAAATCAGGCTTTCTGTTTCGGCTAAGACCAGATAACCGGATTTTGTTAATGGGTTGAAGGGCAGGCAAGACTGGCATTGTCCATGTGATGATAGACTTCTTGAGCTAACCGTAAATAACAAAAAATACATAATCACTGAGAACGAAAATTTTTTAACCCAATATGAAAGGTAAATGGGAGACAGCCGACAGCCATGAGGGGTGAAGAAGCCCCCTCCCTAAAATGGTCGAGGAGTAAGTGGATTAGTTTTGAGCTAGCAGCAATTAACCAGAAGCGATTAGAAGATGGAGGGGGTAAGCGTGAGTGCATCGGTAACAGAAAAAGGGACAGAATCTTATGGCAAGAGATCAAGGAAAAGCCGAAAGAAAAACGCTGATGCTGTTACTGGGTGCTGCTGGAAGGGTGGCCCTATGTGTTTTTGCTGCTGCGCATGATAAAGCAGTGCCGATGCACAATGTTAAGCATGAGATGATCGACTACTCGAGCTAACAGTAAATAACCTCAATCCAATAGTCTCTGAGAAGGAAATTCTAACACGAACTAAACTGGTAACATCATGAACGCTCTTCAAAAAAGTATAGCTACTGTGGCAACAGTCATAACGCTCGGCGGGTCATACTACTATGTAACCAATAGCACGTTTCGTGATAAGGCACCGACTTTTTTAGGAGTTAAAGAGAAAGAGAGTTCCAAACCGATTTACAACGCTTGCTTCGTGATTTTTGATCCGTCAGGCTCAACCTCTTCAACCTATTCAGTTCCAAAAATTGATACGACCTATGTCAAGCAGCTTGTTGAAAAAATCCGTGAGAATGGAGATGGTGATATCTGGGTCACGTTCATTGACCAGGAGGCATTCAACAACCCCATACTTTATTTCAAGGTAACTGGACAACCTGTAAAGCTTGAGGCACCTGTTCGTCAGCCCGGTGAGTCACGGATTGCCTTTAACAATCGGGAGGTGGAGTACAAGAATGGGATTAAAGGTTCTGAAGTGGATGCTGAAAAAGTTCAACAGTTATTCCAGAGCCAGCTTTACATTTAGGAATTGCATGGTTGCCGTGCTCAAATAACCGGAGCTAACCAGCGGGCGTTTATGCTTAGAGGGAGGTCGAAAAAGGATGGCGTCCAGAGTTGACAAATCGAAGGATTGGAGCCAGCTACCACTCAATAACCAGGCGCTCAATCAGGCAGCGGTTTTTTTAAGGTCAAGCATAATTCTTTAACTAATGTCAACCAAAAGGGATAAAATTATGACGAGTTTATTAAAAGGGATTTACCGCTTGAGTGGGACGACTTATGATGTAATCAAGCATTGTAGCCCTGATACGAAGACACGTTATAATAACATTTCATACGCATTATTGTTAACCACTGGTTTAGCTGTATTCGGAGGCTATGAGATAGCATCCCAGTTCACTGAAATAATCTGGATTGACTTGTTAGTTGGGCTTTTTTGGGGTCTTGCTGTATTTAGTTTTGATTTCTTTCTCTTAAACAGTGTTGCCGGAAAATTCCAGCGTTACATGAGAGTATGTGTTGGAATTTCCAGTGTCCTGATTACCGTGAGTGCTTTTTTTATTACACTGAATCGGGCGACAATAGAAACTACTATCGATCGTGAAAAGGGCAATCGTATTGCAAAGATCGAAAGAGACTACCTTGCAGGCAAAGAGGCGCGTTATGCGCAAGTTAACGAAAAGCGGAAAGCCATTGCTCGTTATCATCAAGCCAACTGCGTGACAGAGGCTTTAAACGGATTTCCTGGAGAGCGATATGCCGCAAAGCATAGCCTTTGTGAAGAGACCAATAAGGAAATTGTAACGGAGAGTGCTAAGCTGGATATGGCTGAACAGCCATATTTGAATGCATATTTAACGGCAAAAGATGATGTATCGAGTGAACGAAGCAATGATTATTTTGCAAAACTCCGTTTGCTCTCGCAAATTTTAAATAGGGATTTTACAAGTCAGTTTATGACTGTATGCGGGTTCATATTTTTTTGTGCTGTGGAAATTCAGTGCATGACCTTAAAGTTCGGAATAGCTAAAGATGACGAGTATCACACGGCCTTACACGAATATCTTGCACAGCATAAGATAATAACGATGGAGAACATCAATGAGCAAAACCGAGCAGCAAAAGACAAGGCTTTTGCTGCTTACAAACGAGCATATACAGAAAGACAGCAGGAACAATTTCTTGTGGACATGGATGCAATACAGGACATAGCATCTAAAGAAAAGGCGATTAACAAGATTTTACACATCTGTATGGAGAATGGGTACATCGATAGTGTCAAGCAGATCAAAAAAATATTGATTGGCCAAGATGATTCATCCTCTTCAAAAAATAATTATGCAGAAGATATCTTCGAAATGACTCAGTCTATGAAAGATATCGTAAAAGTAATTGAAAAATGTTCACCAAGAAATTCACTTTGTGAGAATATTTTCAACTGGATTGTTGAAAATATCGCATACGATAGTGAGCATTCAAAACAGCACTATCGTACAGCAATGCAAACCTATACTGATAAGCAGGGACTTTGCGGCGAATTGAGTGTTCTGTACATAAGCTTTTTAAGGGCGGTCAACGTTGACTGCAACTATTGCGCCGTTACTAAAGATATGAACGGAAAAACCGTTACACATGCCTGTGTTATAATCAATCATGATGATACCACAAGAACCCTTTCAGATGTTGCTTATAAAGTATATATAATTAACCATTTGGAATACAAAGCGATTTATGATGATGAATTAACTGTCAAATATCAAAATTGGAATCAAAGTTAAGTCCATTTATAATTTAACTCTAACGTCATTATTATGAAACTGTTCGATAAAATCAAAGGGATATTTTCCCGTACGCATTGGGACTCCACAGAGTTCAAGTCTAATCGATCATGGAGTGAGAGTGATGTGGATATGAACTCTCCAGGTATGGATGATTCTGGGTTCAGAGGGAATGGAAAAATAGATTTGAAGTCACTTGCTAAGCTGTCATTTGATGAAATAATAAGCGCAAAGATAAAATTCTTTGAATCTTTACCGTCATTAAAATAATTCCCAAGTGAAAAATATATATCTCATATTCTTAATAACACTTGTGATTTGTAGTGCTATGTATTCTGCATATAGCATAAATATTATGCTTTATAACAATAAAACTCCATATACCGTAGAGTGTAAAGGGATTCTTCTTGATAAGAGCAAAGTATATGCTATCAGCAATACGAAGAGTCAATCAAGCGATACTTTAAATATAAATTTTCCACAATCCAAAGTAATTATGCCAACTACTTTTGGGTATATATATTATGATAAATCAAGGAGTGAATTTGTTTTAAAAAACAATCAGTGTATATATGATATTTCTCATGGAACGCCGAATAACTATTTTCTTCCTTACGCTAAAAGACTAAAAGATAAATTTTTGGATAAAAATACATTTGGACCATCAGAAATAATAAGACAAGATGCGCTTTTAGATTATGGAATAAAATATAATAACAGTGTTGGTACCCTGGAAAATCGGGTCAGTGTGAAGCTTGATCGATATGGTAGACAGATTTATCTTAAAACAAAGGATGATGGAGTAGGAGTAAAATATCTTGTGAAAAGCAATTCTAAGAATTTGTATCATATAGTTTTAAATCAACCAGTCACCACTAATATACCGTATGTTTTTTTATTCGACAATACAACACCTGTCTCTTCTAAATATACTTTAGAAGTCAATGCAAAGACGTTTGCAGTAAGTTATAAGGTTATAGATAATAGGGGAGTTGTTATAAAAGAAGGGAAAGAGAGCTCGCATGAATTTGTCGTGGGTGGATATCTATTTTCCATTAACCCGAAATATACGCTCCAATTCTCTATTTTATATATACTATTTAATTTTTTTCTTTTTGGTCTTCAAATATTCTTTATAAACTTTTATGCAAAACAAAAATCTCCAGTTTATAAGTCATTAGTAAGTATTCGAATTTTATTCAATTGTATATTATTCTTAGCCACCCCTCTTTTTTTGACCTCTTATTATCTTGTAAGCGGGAGAGTTTTATACTTAATAGCTATTATAGTTTTAAATGTGTCATTTTTCGCGCCAAAAACATTCCTGCATTCTCTTGATTTAAGTAAGCTTAAAATATCTCTTCTCAAAAAATATATAGTATTAATATTTTTTGCTATAATAGTGTTGATTTGTATAATATTTTTTGCAGAAAATGAGTGTTTATTTCAAATACCACTTCTTCATGTACAGCAAGTAGTTATACTTCTTTTAATAGCTTTTTCCCAAGATGAACTGTTAAAGGATGTCAAATATGGTCGATTTATACGGATATTCGTGATAATAGCATATTCTGTAGTAATATCCAGCATTAGTTCGGATTTCGGTTCATTAATTTATACTTTATTGGCTTTTTTGTTAGTTGAATTAGTTGGCAAAACTATTAAACTTAAATATATACTACTATTGGGTCTTCTTTTGACAAGTTTGATGTTTGCGGCTTATAAAAATTCACCTGACCAATTCTCGGAAAGAAAATCATATCGACTCATTGCTCCTTATATAAATCCTGAATCAAATCATTTATCAAAGATTAACGAAGCTGATAGAGAGTCATATAGCACAATATTTCTTAATTTAAAAAATATTGTTGATGGTAAAGCGCCTCGTTTTAATGACGTGATAATTCCGGCAAGTATGCGAAGCACCTGCCACAGTGACTTTGCATTTCTTTGGAGTCTTACATTTGGCGGTATTATATTTTTTTTAATATTTGTCCCGGTACTTATAACATTAATTAAGGATCTTGTATTTCTTCTCTTCTGCTCGATCAGAGAGATTCAAATTGATAAAGAGACAAGTTTCGCATTTCCAAAATCAAGAGAAGCTGAATTAGTCAGGTATTTGTTAGCATTTGTAATTATTTCTTTTATTTATCCTGTTGTTTCCAATTCAGTGATTATACCACTCACTGGACAAAGTATACCCTGTTTAAGTATCAGTACTATTGAAGTTATATTTTTGATTATACTTATGGCTTTTTTAAGTAGCATATTTACCAATGATAAATATTATAATAAACGCTCTAAAATTCATTATTTCTATTCAGATGTACAAGGAAGTATGCGTTATTCATTATTCTTTGTTTTTGCATTGCTTGCTGTTTTCTTTTTAATACGAGGAGTATTATTACTCGGTTTAAATGATACGCTATCTTGGAAAAAACATCTTTCAGATGAACGTATGAAATTTGACAAACAAATTCCTGATTATTACGATAAAAAAGGGCTGGTTAAGTTTGCAAAAGTAGTGATTGGTGATGATGATATTACAAATATAAATAAATCTAAAAAGCCAGTATTAAAAAATTTGGCAAGTTTATACTATTCTAACAAGCCATATTCTCAAACCATGTACGAATCTAAAGAGTTTAACAATAGCACTGATAAACTGTTAAGACAAATGACTGTTGATTCAATATTTGCTACTCAATCAAAAACCATTAGTGGTATTCACCATCCTTTCGGTACAGTATATTCATTCAATCAGCAAGTCAATAATAAACAGGTTGTTAAAGTTTCCAATGATTATTATAGATCCATTCCTTTTAATTCACAAACTTTAAATGCCGATTTAACAGCAGAGTGTTCAAAGGCACTCGAATCTCATTTAAGCCTAATCGGAATAAATAGCAATATTGGTTCTGTGATGATTGTTGAAAACAAAACTGGAAAGGTTCTAGCGAATAGCTCATTTCCTTTACTTGCAGCGACCAACAGTAACAAACACTATTACTATATAGGGTCACTAAAGAAAATACTTGTTGCTTACGCTGCCCTGAGTATAGATTCTTCATATCGCTCTAAAATATACGGAGGAAAATCATTTCAAGAATTTCTTCAATACTCTGACGATTACTATGCTGCAGCGTTGTTAAGAGATCTTTTGAAAAATCACAGGGAGAAATTAGGCAATGTTCTGGAGAATGATTTTGACCTGCCACTATACTCATTAACTGATGATGCTTACTTGGACGCTCTTCCTAATAGCATTGATTTTAAACATGAGCTTAATCGCAACAGTATAATCTATAGGGAATCTATAGGACAACAGAAGCCATACCAGTTTATTGATGTTATGCAGTGGTATGCCAGAATAGAAAGTGGTTTAAAAGTAAAGCTTCATGATCATAATGATACCAAAACCTATGATTCACAGTCATTAAATGATGTTGATAGAAAATTTATGTTAACCTGTTTAAATAAAGTATTATATGGTACAGCTTCGGTTGTTCGTTATGCCCTTGAGAAAAATCATATTAAAACGAACAACATTATTTGCAAAACAGGTACATCCGAAAAATCAGATCAAAACTCCAATTCAGCAAGTTCATTTATTTTATCCAACCACACCTATACTGTCGGTATTATGTTAAATGGAACAATCCCTGAGAATAAGCAAAACTTAGCAGCTAAAGACTTATTTGTCACTTTGATCCCTGTTTTAATCAAATACAATATTTTACAATAGCCTTCCTGTGTTTTAATATTTTGCGTTTGCTAAAAGCAATTTGAACAACAGTTGGCTGGTTACTATGGCAAGCGGTTTGCTCTCACTTTTTCCAGTGCCACAACGGCGATGTAGGCGCTTTGCCTTGCCTGTGAACTGCACAGCTCCGAAATACTGACCTCGCCATTTAACTGGGGAGGCTCAATCACGCCTTTCCTGTTGCATAACAATAAGCTCAGATTCGTGGCGTTTGAGCCTGACACGCTCTCTTTATCTGTTGATGATTTGAGTAAGGCGATGACCCAAAAAACAAAGGCGGTCATTTCTGTTGATTATCATGGGTTTCCTGCGGATTCAAAAGCCATCAACCTCTTCTGCAGGGAGCATGGGTTGCACTATATCAGCGATTCAGCACAAAGTCTTGGTGCTTTTCGGGATGGTAAACCGGCAGGCTTTTATGCCGACGCTGCGGTGCTCAGTATTTCACCAGGGAAAACGCTTTATGCGGGTGAAGGCGGAGCAATTGTTACTGATGACGAAGCTCTGTATGAGCGTTTACTTCAGTTTGCTCATCACCCGTCACGGCAGAAAATGGCTGTTGGATTGACCGGTTACACCGAGTTTACACCCCTTAATGGCAGGATAAACCCGCTGGCGGCAATAGTGCTGAAGAGATCATTCGCGACCTCGTTAATACAGCTTCACAAGAAGCAGGCTTGTTGGTTTAAGGAGCTGATATTGCTGCAAGATGCGGGGCTTATAACCTTGCCAGTAGCTATGCGGCACTAAAATGCAACAACATGTTTCAAATCTGTTTTTCTGTTGCAAGAGCCGTCAACAAACTCCGATGTCGAGGAGTACTGCCGTTGTACCGGTCTCCAGAAAACGGTATCAACATCGACACTTACACCGATTCCGGCAAACCCGACATTTATCCAGCAGTGTAAGGGGAAGTACTCTTGTTCTGAAAGCCTGAAAAAGCAGCTCAGGAGTTTTGACAGCTCCCGTTACGTGGAGTTTGGCTTTATTACAAGAACCGCGTGAACTCATGGAAAATCTCGAAGTCATTCATTACCAGATTCGCCTGACCGTGCTTGTGTTCGCCGGTCTGGCTATCATCGTCGGGTTCAGAAAAACAGGCATGAAAATTATCCAGTCAACTCTTCTGATGGCGCTTCTTTCGCCATTACTGATGGCATTGCTTCAGCAGCTTCCCCTGTGGTTTGTGATACCCTGTTTGCTGTTCTTTATCGGCTTTCTTTTCAAGTCAATAATTGGCAATGAAGCTTGGGGACATTTTTTCGGCGCAATTCTTTACGACGTACTCTGGCGACTTCCCTTGCGTATAATTGGCTCTGTATGGCGAGGAATGAGAAATCTCTTCAATCAAATCGTTGGATAGGGAAATTGCTTTTTGCAAAAGTTTTTCTACATTGGTATAAAAACCTTACGCATGAGCAAGTATTACACCACAGAAGAAGCAGCTCTTTATCTTGGGGTATCTTCAGCAAGAATCCGGCAGTTTATTCTGGAAG
>Ga0194060_10001734_pt1 | contig 15616 bp, 12 predicted proteins | sample SepL225m_MetaG_FD_163427 | JGI IMG/M metagenome (GOLD analysis project Ga0194060, IMG submission 163427) | Anoxic zone freshwater microbial communities from boreal shield lake in IISD Experimental Lakes Area, Ontario, Canada - Sep2016-L222-5m | ecosystem: Environmental > Aquatic > Freshwater >...
TGGCAATTTCGGTTGTCAGGTCCTTGACAGTCGCGTCGAGCTCCGCCGTTCGCTGCACCACGCGCTGCTCCAGGGTAGCATTCAGAGCCCGAATTGCCTCCTCGGCGCGCTTGCGCTCGGTGATGTCATGGATCGAGCCTACCAGGAACCGTTCCCCGGACGATTCGATGAAGCGAGACTTCCTTGTAACGATGGTCCGTGTGGCTTTGCCGATCACAGAGAGGGCTTCTTCACTCACATCAGGTATGCCGGTATCGAGGACTCGCCGGTCGATTTCTAGAAAATGTTGCCTCTCGTCGGCCGGAACATTCTCCGCAAGGGTTTGACCCATCACAGCGCTTTCATCTTGAGCGAAGATATCGTAGAAGGCTTGATTTGCGAGCACGATACGGTGGTCGTTGTCCTTAACAAAAATTGGGTCTCCAACCGTGTCGATAATGGTATTTAACCGTTCCTGATGATCGCGTAGCGCAGCTTGCTTCGCCTTACGCTCGGTGATGTCGCGATGAAAGCCCTGAATCACGGGTTCAGCCCCGAAAATAATCAGACTTGCCGATACCTCCAGTGCAAGTGTATGGCCATCCTTGTGATAATGCTCGACCTCGAAAGTCATCGCTTCCCCGCCAAGGAGGCGCTCGAACCGCCCGGAAGCCAAGCGCAAAGTTTCAGGAGTACCGAAATCCTTCAGGTTTAGGCTCGACATCTCTACTTTGGTGTAACCATGCATACGCGCTGACGCCTCATTGACCGCAAGCAACTGGCCGCTGGGCGACACGGTCATGATTCCGTCACTAGCCCGGTCAAACAACTGCTGGAAGCGCTCCAAGCTATCCTTGAGCTGTTCCTGGCGTTGCGCCAACTCTTCGTTTTGCATCTTCAGCTCGTGGGTACGTTCCTCCACCAGCGCTCCAAGGTGGTCGCTATGCTGCTCAAGTTCAACCGAGGCGCGTTTAAGATCACTCTCCGTGCGGCTCAAGGTCCATTCCAGGACCTCGAGTTCATCCAAACGCTCGGGCCTGCTTTGGCCCGGCATCGCCGTTTGGGCCGAGGCGGGAAACACCAGCGGTGTCAAGCCACGCAAATATTCCGTCATTTTCTCCAGTCGACGGGCTACCAGATGGCGGAACAAGAACAGACTAAAGAGCGCTACCAGAAAGCTCTTCAGGCCGTTGCTGAGAACAATGATGACGGCGCGATCAATGATTTGCTGCTTGATTTCGTCCAGGCTGGCGACCACGACCAAGTGGCCAATCACCGTGTTCTTGCCTTTAATGAGAATAGACAAATCAAAATCGCGGCTCAGGGTATTGCTTGGTGGCAGGACGCCGCTGACCCACTCTTTGCCACCCTCGGCGTCCGTCACGCGGACGTACAAAATATTGGGCAAGCGGTCCAGTCCGTCCAGCGCCAGCTGTATTTGTTTCTGGTCAAAGCTCCAGACACTGCCCGACAGATTGGGAACAAAGACTTCGATGCCATCGAGTTCCTTGTCAAGGCCGGTGCGCAGATCACGGTATTCAAGGCCTAGCTGCGTGACCGACATGACCAGCATGATCAGCGAACTGAAGGCAATGGTGTAGATCGTGATGCGCCGACCCAGGCTATGGGCAGGCCCGAAAAGCCTAACCCTCCAATAAGCCCAATTTTTCATGCGAGGTGCCTTGCAGACATGTTGTCGGTGTGGATCATTTGCCAGACTCAAAAAGCCTTTTCGGCTTTCAATTCAGCCAGGGCCTTGGTGCATTTATCCAAAACTGCCCGGGCGTTGGGGGTGTCTTTCTGTATCTGGAAATAGTTATTGATGGTCTTCATCACTTTGGCGTTGACGTTGGTCAACCCGGCGGCCTTGATGCCGGGGTCGCCCACCCCCTGGTAACCCAGCACATAGGGCGCGCGACCGGCGCCCAGCATCTGAAAAGCCGCTTCATGGTTGGCAGCATTCAAATACTCCACGTTTTTGTTCTTCAGCACATCCAATATTCCCGCATAGCTATAGCCCAAAATGACGATGACCGACTTGCCTTCGAGTTCGGCAATTGAGGCCGGAATTTTGGCCTCTGGCAGCAGAGAATAGAGTTCAATCAGGGTTTCACCGAGGGGTATCGGGCTGACCAGAGCCTTGCCTTCAATCACGGCATTGCCCACGCTCCCGATCAGGAGCTGGGTCGTCCCTTCGGAAAAGTTGGAGTACAGGCGTTTGGGGGGGAAGCCCGACATCTCATAGTCCACCTTACACCGGTTGAGCACCTTGGTTAGTCGATCAACAAATATGCCTCCCTGAACCGTGGTTTCGCCTGCGTCCAGCACATAGAAAGGCGGCAGGTGAAGAACCCCCACCTTTAGCGGCTCGCCCCACGACAGCAGCGGGAGCACACCCAGTGCCATCCCCAAAACGAATTTAAGAAGCGTGCCACGAGTTGCGTTCATATGGGTCTTCATGAAAGCTGACAATAGTCTCTTTTTTGTCGTAATGGAACCCGGTCCAACCCCAACGATCATTTCGCACCATGACGAGTACGCAGGCGTCGGGCTCATTGAAATAACAGCAGCCCGGCGTCGGGTTTCGGGCTGGTAGTTCGCATTTGGCAAATCCGCTCGTGCCAATTGCTGGCCTGCACCTTGAAAAGTCTTAAGGCTGCTTCTGGTCGCAAGCCGATATACGTCTTTTCGAATTGCCTGCCCGTTAGCGGTCTTTCGCATGTTGTACCCGTTTGATATTCCGGTGACTGGTTTGCGGCAGACCAACTTGATTTCTGAAATTCAGCTTGCGACCATCAACAGACGGCCGCCTCAATTCTCCATAGCCGACATTGGGCAGCCCGATTTCCAGTTAGCTGTCGTTCGCCGGCAATTCTTCATGTTGCACAGCAATCTTGATGTACACTTACTTATACACCTATGGCGAAACCTATCGATTGGCGAGGAAGCTCCCTCAAGGACCTCCAAGCGTTCCCCGATGACGCAAAGCACAGAGCTGGGTATCAACTGCGCAAGATCCAGCAGGGGGATCAGCCTGATGAATTCAAACCGATGCCTGAAATCGGGACTGGCGTGAACGAAGTCATTGTGGATACAACCGATGGATGGTTTCGAGTGATGTATGTCGCGAAGTTCGAAGAGGCTTTGTATGTCTTGCATTCTTTTCAGAAGAAGACCAACAAGACATCGCAAGGTGACAAAGATGTTGCCAAGCGCCGCTATGGCGCGGTGTTGATCGAAAGGAAAGCCAAATGAAAACCACGCACGCCCAGAGTGATCTGAAGAGTGGTCACATCACACCCGCCGACGGTAACGTGTTTGCCGATTTGGGGTTTTCACCGAAACAAGCAAAAGCAATGTTGAAGCAAGCCGATGCACGTATTGCCAAGTCGCAGAAATTGAAAAGGGACGCGGCCATTGCGATTGCCCAATGGATGCAATCCGAAAAACTCACCCAAGTCGCCGCGTCCGAGATTCTCGATGTCTCACGCCCGCGTGTCTCAGATCTGGTCAATGAAAAGCTCAGCCGCTTTTCATTGGATACGCTCGTCACGATGCTCTTGCGCACGGGGAAAACCGTCGAACTCGTCGTTCACTGAAGTCATCAACGGCTGCCCTGTGCGGAGCCAACAATTCCCGGAGCCAGTGGACTCGACTCGACCAGGTCCGGTCACCGGCGTCTGTAATCGATAGGAGTCATTGAGAGCTCAGGTTTTTCAAGAGCGGTCGGTCAACCGAGGAAATCGAATCTTGAATCTGTCCGGCTCTTGGGCAGCGGGAGCCGTCATAGAGCTTTGCAGATTGCTCGCCGTATAACCGACATTCCCCCGGTAACCTGACCGGCAGCAATGGGCGGCGATTTCAATAATCATTGAGCCCGCAGTCGACCGTCACCTGCGCCAGCTAGGCCATCGGCGACTTCGAGACGCAGATGTAACGGGTTGCCGAAGGGTTGTCTGGGCAGGGACTCGAAGTCGCGTTGGCACTCGCCCGTTTGCCGCAGAGCGTGCGCGGCTTTGGTCATGTGACGGAGGGCGTTGCCTTGATTGCCAAAGCGCGGCGGCAGCTACTTTTGGCCGGGTACTAGGGTGGTCGAAGTCACGCTGCCATTGCATCTGAACCGAGAAGCGGCGCGTGATTCGCGTCAAATGGCGTCACAATCTGGCGGCAATCCACTTGAACCGACTCCCTTTGACTGAAGAACCGGCTGCAGCGAGTGCAGAACGAGGGAACAGAGGGCAAAGTGGGCTACTGCCTGGACGTGCTCGACCTGTTTATGGCCAAGCTTGCTGCGAACCGGGAAAAGGACCGTGAATTCAACATGGCCCTGTTGCACTATGGGTAGGTGAAGACCGACGAGGCAATCGACAGGGTGGTTCTGATGCCGGTGAATGACGCCACCAAGCGAGACATGCGCGCGCGTATCAGGCGATGGGTCAGGGCACTCAAAGAACGCGACTACGAATTTCCCGGCTGAATTGTGGCTTCATATTTCGCCAGAATGGGTGCAGCCGGGGCCTCAAAATGGCTGGTATTTTTGGCTCAACTTGTTACACTACCTGTTACACAAGGCTGTGTAACAACCCTCTTGGAACCCGCAGGGATGCTGGGTTTGGCATGTGGCTCGTGGCTCCCCATCAGCCACCCCAAGTAAAGCCCGCAAGGGACAAAAAGCCTGCTACTTAATTGCTAGCAGGCTTTTTTTTCGAGGCCGCTTTCTTGCTTTTCCAGCCGCTATGTCGCCACAAGTACCAACTTTTGGCACCGGGTTGATCAACAGTTCCATAGTCGGATGTCGGCGAAAATGGGGTCAGGCTTTGCCGTCGCCACGCTTCGCAAAAACCGTTCCGGCAGCGCCCGAATCAATCCAATCTCGCCCGATGCACGGCAGCGCGCTTAGAAGCGCCAGCCAATGCCCAACCCAATCAGCAAAGGGTCAACCTTGAAACTGCCAAGCTTGACGCCGCCCGCTGACACGTCGGTACCGAGATAAGCTTTCTTGACGTCGAAGTTCAGGTACATGTTGCCTGACAATGGGATGTCGACACCCACTTGCAACGCGCCGCCAAAGCTGCTGCGACCAATGCTTACGCCAGCCGGCAGGCTGGAGTCCGTAAACACCGTGTAGTTCAGGCCAGCGCCCACATAAGGCTTGAAGCTGCCCGCGTCAAAGTGGTACTGCAGCAGCAAGGTCGGTGGAAGATGGGTCACGGTTCCGATTTTTGTTCCGCCCGCGGACAGGTCGTGCTGCTGTGGCACCGTCAAAATCAACTCTACGGCCAGGTTCTTGGTATAGAAATAGCTGAAGTCAATTTCGGGAATGGTTTTGTCATTGATACTCAGGTTTAGTGGAGTGGAATCACTGTTGGCACTCTGCAGGCTGACAGCGCGAACGCGAACCATATAGGAACCCGCTTGGGCGAATGCGCTACCGCACACCAAGGTGGCTGCGGCAAGGGCAACGGCGGCGATAATTTTTTTGGTCATGATTGAATACCTTATTTTGAACAGGAAGATTCCCGCGTCCAATTCCACCAAAGATTGCCCGACACCCGCCTGCTCTGGATCAAAGCCGCGTCTTTTTAGGCGCAGATGCGACGCGGTACTGTGCGTTAGATCAAAGCACCCGGAGAAAAAACAATGCTTAAGTTTTAAGCATTTATTCCATCGGTGATGGATGCACCTACCGGGAAGCGGGTCAAGGCCTCAACCGATAAAATCTCCCAATGAACTGGCTCCAAAAACTGCCTGGATTCCAGCAAACGCCTTATGGGTTTGAATGGCGCTTGCTGCGCCTGATGCCGACTGTGTGCGTGGCGGGTACGCTGTTGCCGCTGCTGATGGCCTTGATGGCGCGTTATCTGATCACCGAGGGCAACGTTGCAGAGTTGGCCCGCCGCATTCAACTGTTTGATTTTTTGATGATCGGGTTGCTGATTTTAATCTGGACACTGGTGTTGACGCTGACCATTGGCTGTGTCATTGTTTGGCTCATGAAGGGCCCGGCCTACGTCGCCGATGGCTTCGAAGTCTCCCACAGCGATACGCCTAAACCCTGACAGGGGCAGCCCCGCTTGCCACGGTTGCAGATGGCAAGACTGTTTGCGGTTTTGGTCCAGACCAACCTTGCAGGGTGCTTCCATGCTACTGCACCCACTCGGGCTCTGGCCGCCAGGCCACTGCCCACCCTGGCATTTCGCTGGCTGGCATCGGGCGCGCAATGCCGTAGCCCTGGGCCAGTTCGCAACCCAACTGCAGCAGCTTAGTGCCATGCGCTACGGTCTCCACCCCCTCGGCAATAACCTGGCGCTGAAAGGCTTTGGCGAGACCGATCACACTTTGCAGAATCGCCAGATCATCGGGGTCGTCGAGCATGTCGTGGACAAAGCTCTGGTCGATCTTGAGCGTGTTGGCGCGCAGACGCTTCAAGTAGGTGAGCGACGAATAACCAGTGCCAAAATCGTCCAGCGCAAAGCCAATCCCAAGCTGCGCACAGAATTCAATCAGCTGTGCTACTTGCGTCACATCGTTGAGTGCGCTGGTTTCGAGAATCTCCAGTTCAAGACAGGATGGTGTGATCTGTGGATGGGCGTTCAGAATGAGCCGCAGGCGGTCAATAAAGTCCGGCTGCTGCAACTGTCGCGCTCCAACGTTGACGCTGACAGCAATGTCCAGTCCGTCGGCACGCCATAGTTCGATCTGCGTCAGTGCGGTATTGATCACCCATTCGCCGATCACGACGGCCAGCGCATCGTTTTCGATCACCGGCAAAAACTGGGATGGGGCCAGCAGACCGCGCGTCGGATGTTGCCAGCGGATCAAGGCTTCGGCGCCGATCAGCTTGCCGCTTCGCATATTGACCTTGGGTTGGTAATGCAAGATGAATTCGCGCTTATCCATGGCCACGCGAAGACGCTCCAGGTTTTCGTGGTGGGCCCGGATGCTGCTGTCATGCGCCTCGTCGAAGACGTGAAAGCGGTTCTTGCCAGACTGTTTGGCCTGGTACATGGCCTGGTCTGCCTGACGCAGCAATTGATCGGCGTCGATGGGCTGTGCCTGTGGGTAAAACGTCAGTCCGATGCTGGTTGAAACCTGAACACTGAGATCACCCAACAGCACCGGCTGTGCCACAGCCACCAGCAGCCGATCCAGCAGCCGCACACTGTTGACGTCATCGGCCAGGTCGATCAGAACAGCCACAAACTCGTCACCGCCGATTCGGGCCAGTGTGTCTCCTTCACGCAGTTCATTCTTCATGCGCTCAGCCAGGGCTGTCAGCAACTGGTCCCCGACTTCATGCCCGTGTTGATCGTTGATGGCCTTGAAACCATCGAGGTCGAGGTAAGCCACCGCCAGTCTTTGAGCGCGTCGATGCGCGTTGGCCAAACCCTGGCGCAGGCGATCTGACAGCAACAAGCGGTTGGCCAGGTTGGTCAGGGGATCGAAGTGCGCCATGCGCTCCAGCTCGCCCTGTTGTTCCTTGAGGGAAGTGATGTCCGAAAATAATGCCACATACTGCTGCGGCGTCCCATCCGCACCGTTTACTACAGTGATGGTCAGCATTGCGGCATAGACCTCACCGTTCTTGCGCCTATTCCACACTTCGCCGTACCAGTGCCCCTTGTCGAGCAGGTCGCGCCACATGGCGGCGTAAAACGCCTTGTCATGGCGTCCTGAGCTGAGCATGTGCGGGTTCTTGCCCAAGACGTCTTCACGGCCATAGCCGCTGATGCGGGTGAAGGAATCATTGACATTGACAATCGTGCCTTCAGGGTCCGTGATGATGATGCCCTCACGGGCAAAGGTGAAGACGCTGGCGGCCTGGATGTAACTCTCCGCCTTTTTGCGCTCGGTCACATCGCGCGCGGCAGCGAAAACACCCAGCACTTCACCCGCTTCATCACGATAGACACTGGCGTTGTAGAGCACATCGGTGATCAGGCCCCATCTGTGCCGGATGGCCAGCGGGTAGTCGGTCACGAAGCCCTTGGCAAAGACCTGCTGGTAGCCCTCGCGGGCTTTCTCCGGGTCGGTAAAGTAGCTGGCGAAGTCGGTGCCAACCAGTGCCTCGCGTTCGACCCCGGTGACCTTGACGCTGGCCTCGTTGACGTCGGTGATCTTGCCCTCGGCGCTGATCGTCACCAACGGATCCAGACTGGCTTCGAGCAGACTGCGCGCGTAGTGCGATGCTTGCCTGATTGCCTTTTCGCGCTGTTCCAGCGAATCCATCATGAGATTGATGCTGCCGGAGATTTCCGAAATTTCGTCGACGCCTTCATGTGCGATCCGGTGCGTTATGTTCCCATTGGCCATCTGGGTTGCACCTTCATGGAGCGTCACGAGACGCCTGCGCAGCAGGCTGCCGATTTGCGCGGCATTGAGCACAATGACGAAGCCCAGCAACAGCACGAATCCGCCAGAAATCCAAGTAAAGCGCTGATAAGCCTGCCGCAACTGCCTTCCCATCGAACCTTGCAGCACTTCGATCGCCCGCCGAACATCCGCAGCCTTCAACAGCAACTGGCTGTACAGTCTTTTGTCGAGTTCCGCATAGACATCCCGCTTGTCAGTGGTTGACTTCAATGCCTGGCTGTTGTCAACGACACGGCGGAAAACAAGCGCCGTGTTCTCTATGGCCCGACCGATCCGCTCCAGCTCCTTTTGATCTGCCTGGTCGCGCAACTGAGACTTGGCCAGCACAAGCAGCTGATCAGACTGAACTTTGCTTTCCTCCCAAAGCATCCGGACCCGGTCCTCGCGGTAGAGAAAATACTGATCTCTGAATGAAGTACGTTGGTTAAAGTTGTCGTGGATCGACTTGACAAGAGCAGTGTCGTTCTGTCTCTCAACATAATCGGAGAAGCTCCAAACCAGCACCGGTATCAAAAGAACCAAGGCGGTAACAGTCGCCGCCGCGCTGAGCCAAAGTCGGGTCGCAATGCGCACAATGTGCCTATCGGTCCAGCTTGACGGCCTCGGGCTTGAGCGCCTTGAGACTGCCTTCGTGAATGTAGTCCAGGTAGTTTGGCATGGCGGTCCTGTCGGTCAGCTTGTTCTTCATCGCCCATCGCGTTTCGTCTTCCAGCGTAATCTGCAGGGTAGGTTCCAAGCTTACCCGATAGGTGAACGCGCTCCACACTTCCTGGACCAGTTCCTTGTCAATGTTGATGGCCGCAGCCACGATCTCCTGCGCCTGCTGCGGATGGGTTGCGACAAAATCCTCTGCCTGGATCAGGGCGCGCAAGAGGCGGGTGACGGTTTGCGGGTTTTGCCGGACAAAATCCTGCTTGGCTGCGATGTTGAAGGTTTCGGTAAAGATTTCCTGGTCGTAAAAGAGAACCGCCTGCGACCCAAGCGCGCGTCTGATCTGGGTCAACGGATAGTTCCAGGTCGATACGGCGTCAACTTTCTTGCTCTGCAGGGCGTCCTGCATTTCGCCGGGTGCCAGGGGCACGACTGTGATTTCCTTGCGCGTCAAGCCCTGCGCGGTTAAAAACGAGTCCAGGAAAAAGTCTGACGTCGTCCCCGGCGTGAAGCCGATGCGTTTGCCTTTCAAGTCGGCGGCGCGGGCAATACCGGCGTCGGTTCTTGCCATTACTCCGTTGTTTCTATTGCTGGACTCGATGTTGGCAATGACAAAGATTTTGTCACCCTTGAGCACGCTGAACATGACCGGGGTTTCTGCCACCGTGGCAAAGTCTGCCTTGCCATCCAGCAGCGATTGCAGCGCCGCTTTACCAAAAGAATGAAGGAGCGGCTGGACATCAAGGCCCTGAACTGAAAAATACCCTTTGCTCACTGCAACGTGAACCAGGGTACTTTGCGGCTGGCTGGTGAAGGCCACAGTGACCTTCTGGCGTACTTCAGAGCCGACAGAATCTGTTGCTGGAAGTGGCGCTTTATCGCAACTTGCCAGGGTGAGCGCGCCGCATAGTGCGAGAATAATTCGCCACATACCGGTTCCTTTTCACGAAGGTCAATGGCCCGCATAGTAACCCAACTGTTATTTGAATCGCTGAACTCAGCGCTCCATGTGTGCCAAGCGATGTTTTTCGAATCACACCGTGGGATTGAACCCCGAGTTTGCTGACCGGTTATCGTTGGATTGCAATTGCCTCCAACCCCAAAGCGTGAATTTTCGCCACTGCCGTCTCCGTTTCCGAGCGAGTTCTGAACGGTCCAACCCGCACCCTGGTGCGCAATCCATCTTTGGTATTCAGCTCTTTGGTGACAGCGGGGAAACCCTCCTTAAGCAGTTTGCGGCGTGCGTTGTGTGCGTTCTCGCGCTCCGCAAACAGGCCCACATTGATGTAGAAATGCTTCACGGGTTGCGCGGCTGAAACCTTGAGTGGCGATGCTGTGGCTTGGGTCGCGGTCTTGGCTGAACTGGGTTCAAGCGTGCTTTCTGGGGAGCGCTCGGATAGTGACGTCACGGGTTGCGAAGCCGCCCCGCTTGAAGCTGCAATTGCAGTGCCTTGATCTACCGCTGTCTGCAGCGGCGGTGGCAATGGTGCGGGGTGTGTCGTCGGGCCTGTCGCCGCGACTGCAGTTGCCTCTAGCCGTGCCGCGTTGTTGGCCGAGGTTGCAACCAGGTTATGCATCCATGCGCTTACTTGTTGACCGGTGAGTGGCGAATTGCTTCCTTGCAATGCTGTATAGCCAGCAGCCACAGCGCACAGCAGAGCCACATTGGCCAGCAACAGGCGGATAAAACGGTCACGCGAACTGGCTTTTTGGTTCAGCGTGGCACAGGCTTCGGACAAGCTCTTGCTGGTTGCCAGCGCGTGTGCCATTTTCTTGCGGCTGGTTTTATACAGCAGGGCATTGCCATACAAACCCGGGACCACAAAGTACAGGATCGCCAATGCCGCAGCCAGGCCGATTTCCACCGGTTGGGAAAAATGAAAAAGTAGTCGGTCAATGCCATATGCTGCCAGCAGGGTGGCGTTCACCGCGACAACATAAATCAGTGCGGCTCGCCATAGTCGGCGAAAAATCAGCCAATTCAGCGTGTACTGGCTGGCGGCTCCGTTCCAACTTGAGCCCGACCGTTTGTTTGCATCAAAGCGTGAAAAGATGGGTAGGTAAAAGTCAATGTTGACCGTTCCAATGGCAGCGCGATACAACGCCTCGGTCGTGCTCGCATCGGCACCGTCCAGCGACGTGACTGCCGAGTTGGCAGATGCGGCGGCGGTCGGCATGTGAAATTTCGGAAAACCCAAGGGTGACCCTTAATTCACCATCACCAACTTGCCCATGACGCCTCTCGATCCCATGTGGGCGAAGGCAGCTTTAAGTTCCGCCATCAGCATGGTGCGGTCAATCACCGGTTTGATCTTGCCCGCACCATACATTTTGGCAAGTTCCAGCATCATGGCGGCGTTGGCCTTCGGTTCATGCTTGGCGAAGCTGCCCCAGAATACGCCCACAATAGAAGCACCCTTGAGCAGTGGCAGGTTGATGGGCAATGCCGGTATTTTCCCGGCAGCAAAACCTATGACCAGATATCGTCCACGCCAGGCAATTGAGCGGAAAGCTGGCTCGGTGTAGTCGCCGCCCACCGGGTCATAAATGACATCAGGTCCGTTGCCGTCAGTGAGTGACTTAACGGCCTCGCGCAGATCTTCAGAGTTGTAGTTGATGCTGGCGTCAGCCCCGATTGACTTGCACAGCGCACATTTTTCATCGGTCGAAGCCGCCGCGATGACTCTGGCACCGCAAGCCTTGGCGATTTGTATCGCCGAACTACCGACGCCGCCGGCGGCCCCGAGCACCAGCACGGTTTCACCGGCCTTGAGCTGGGCCCGATCCACCAGAGCATGGTAGGAGGTGGCGTAGATCATGATGAAAGCCGCAGCATCGACAAAGGGAAAACCAGGAGGCAGTGGCAGGCACAGTGCCGCAGGTGCCAATGTATGGGTACCAAAACCGCCAGTGCCGGACAGACAGGCCACGTGCTGACCGACTGTCAGATGGGTCACGCCGTCACCCACCGCTTGAACCACGCCGGCATATTCGGAGCCGGGTACAAAGGGCAGGGCCGGTTTCGTCTGGTACTTGTTTTGCACAATCAGCAGATCAGGAAAGTTAAGGCTGGCCGCCTTGATCTCAATCAGCACCTCACCCGCCTTCGGCTGTGGCGTTGGAATTTCTTTCCAGTTCAGGGCGTCTACGCCGGTGGGGTTTTCGCAAAGCCAGGCATGCATGGGGAAATCTCCGTTGAAGTTGTGTGAATCATATGGCAACCGAATTTGAAAAAAGTCTCGCGCGTGACCGCAGTTGATAGAGAGATCAGACACCTACAATGAAAGCTCACTTTGACTGTATATGAAAATATTAATTTCCAATGACGACGGATACCAGGCGCCGGGCCTGGTGGCTCTGTACGAAGCGTTGAAAGACCTGGCCGAAGTCGAGGTCATTGCGCCGGAACAGAACAATAGCGCCAAATCGAATGCACTGACATTGCATTCCCCGCTTTATGTCAATCGTGCCAGCAACGGTTTTCGCTACATCAATGGCACACCGGCAGACTGCGTGCATATCGCACTGACCGGATTGCTGGGTTACCGGCCTGATCTGGTGGTCTCGGGCATCAACAATGGTGCCAATATGGGTGATGACACGATCTACTCGGGCACGGTAGGCGCGGCCATGGAAGGTTTTTTGTTTGGCATACCGGCGATTGCGTTTTCGCAAGTCGAGAAGAACTGGACGCATCTGGAGTCAGCCGCCCGCAAGGCGCGTGATATGGTTTTGCAGATGGCCAGTCAAAAACTGATTGCCGGTAACCCGTGGCTGCTCAACGTCAATATTCCGAACCGACCCTATGATCAGCTTGGGCACGTGAAGCTGTGTCGACTTGGGCGGCGCCACGCGGCCGAAGCCGTCATCACGCAGGTTAGCCCACGTGGTGACACCATGTACTGGATAGGCGCGGCTGGCGCCAGCAAGGATGACGCCGATGGCACGGACTTTCATGCCACCACGCAAGGTCATATTTCAATGACGCCGCTGAAGGTGGACTTGACGGATCATGACAGCTTGAGCTACTGGGCACAGACCGCTGCCAGGTTGGCGAACCCGGCATGAACGCCGTATGAAAATGCGCCCGTCTTTCCCGGTCGGTCTGGATAAGTTGAATGCAGGCTTTCCCGCACCCGGCAAAGTGCGTTCAGCAGGGGGCGCAATGGATTCAAGTGCGCTGCGCAAAAGCATGGTGCAAAAACTGGGCGGACAAGGTATCACCGACCCCTGGGTGCTGTCGGCCATGGGTTCAATCGAGCGTCATCGGTTCGTCGATACTGCGTTGGCCAATCAAGCCTATGAGGACACAAGTCTTCCCATTGGCCTGGGCCAGACCATTTCCAAGCCCGGTGTTGTGGCTCGAATGGTCGAGCTCCTGCTTCAAGGCGCATCGGGGCGATTGGGGCGGGTGCTGGAAATCGGAACCGGCTGTGGTTATCAGGCCGCCGTTTTGAGTCATCTGGCCACTGAGGTGTACAGCATGGAGCGACTGCGCGGTCTGCATGAGAAAGCACGCGAGAATCTGCGGCACTTGCGCTTGGCCAACTTGCATCTCTTGTTTGGGGACGGCAGACTGGGCTATCTCAAGGGTGCGCCCTACGTGGCCATCATCGCCGCAGCTGGCGGTGAGGCCGTGCCCCAGGCGTGGATCGATCAACTGGCCGTCGGTGGACGACTTGTGGCACCGGTTTCAACCGACGCTGCCGCCAGTGGACAGCAAGCTTTGCTGGTGATTGATAAAACGCCACAGGGTGTGCGCCAGACGATGCTGGAGACGGTTCGTTTTGTCCCCTTAAAATCGGGCGTCGCATAAAGGAATGTCTTATGTTTGGTTTCGGTGCTCGCTTGAGTTCAGTTTTAGCGATGCTGGTGGCGGCTGCCATGTTGGCCGGGTGTGGGTCGAAAATGATCAACCGTGCGCCGGTGGAAGAACGCGGCGCAGCAGTGGGCAGAGCGACGCCTGGAGTGGTGGTCGAGACGCCGAGCCAGGCGGTCAAACAGCCGCCGGGATTTGAAAATGCCGGCAAGCCCGGCTACTACACGGTGAAACCCGGTGACACTCTGATTCGAATTGGTCTGGACCATGGACAAGGTGTCAAGGACATCGCTCGTTGGAGTGGCGTGGACAACCCCAATCGGATTGAAGTGGGCCAAGTACTGCGCGTCGAACCACCACTTGTCAGCGGCGTGGTAACGAAACCTGTGACGTTGGCAAACGTCACGCCGATTGCGAATGCGAATGCGACGGCGCCGGTGCGTTCGGCGAGCGCTGACAAACAGCCTGCAACTGTTGCGCCAACCGCGGCTGCTAGCGCTGCTGCGACCGTGGCCGCAAATGCGGACGAAGAAATGGGCTGGATTTGGCCAACCAATGGCGCCGTGCTGGCTGGTTTTGATGAGATCAAAAACAAGGGGCTGGATATTGGCGGTAGTGCCGGTGACCCGGTGCTGGCGGCAGCCGACGGACGTGTCGTTTATGTAGGGGCTGGTTTGCGCGGCTATGGCAACCTGATCATCTTGAAACACAACAATACCTACCTGAGCGCCTATGCCCACAATCAGACGCTGCTGATTAAAGAAGATCAGTCGGTTCGCAAGGGTCAGAAGATTGCCGAGATGGGTAGCAGCGATACCGATCGCGTCAAGCTGCATTTTGAAGTTCGGCGTCAGGGCAAACCGGTGGACCCGGTCAAGTACCTTCCCGTCAGGTGACCGGGGCGCAACGTGAAGAAACCCCCCGCCAACGGCAAAGACTCTTCGGTCGGACCGGCTTCGCGCGGTGGCCGTCCCGACCAAGATGATTCGTTCTCGGTCGCCGTGGATGTTGCGCCAACGGACGCTGATTTTCCAGTAAACCAGGCGCTCTCGGAGTTTGCAATCGCAGGCGATGTGACCGGTGATGCGGGCGATACGCTGACCGTCTACCTGCGCAACGTGCGGCGAACAGAGCTGTTTACTGTAGCGGAAGAATTGGAGTTCTCGACCAGGGCGCGCGCCGGCGATTTCGAAGCTCGCCAGAGCATGATTGAACACAATCTTCGACTCGTGGTCAGCATTGCGAAGTCGTATCTCGGGCGCGGCGTGCCGCTGGCAGACCTGATCGAGGAGGGCAACCTGGGCCTGATGCATGCCATTGACAAATTTGAACCGGAACGCGGTTTTCGTTTCTCCACCTATGCAACCTGGTGGATACGTCAATCGGTGGAACGCGCCCTGATTTATCAGGGGCGGACGGTTCGTCTGCCGGTGAACGTGGTTCGGGAGTTGCAAAAAGTGCTGCGCGCGCGCCGCGTACTTGAGAACGACGTGACGTTCCTGGCCAGGCGCCCGGAGGGCATCCGCGTAGAAGATATTGCTGCCTTGCTGGGTCGCGACACGTCGGGAGTGGCCGACCTGCTGGCACTGGCTGAAGCCCCCAAGTCGCTCGATGCGACGATGGATCGGGCCGGTGAAAATCAGACTCTGGGTGATTCGCTGGTGGACGACCTGACGCTCGATCCCCTGGGTGTGACGCAAGCACATGAGGTAGAGCGTTTGCTGGAAGGCTGGATGGGTGCCTTGTCTGAGCGCGAAAAAGAAGTTCTTGAGGGCCGTTATGGTTTGCATGACC